>LXNI01002546.1_pt1 | contig 12330 bp, 8 predicted proteins | sample 809091 | NCBI WGS metagenome assembly LXNI01 (sample SAMN04870527, study PRJNA318959) | sponge metagenome | biome: 01000161; feature: marine sponge reef; material: water | host: Sarcotragus foetidus | place: Greece: Milos, Mediterranean Sea | collected 2013-05-29 | depth 5-7 m | reverse complement strand
CTCCCAGGCGTATCCGTAAAGGCGAGACCGCTCCAGGTAAAACCGAACCGCGCATTCCTCCAGCGGACACCGTGACCCGCCGGTCCAGCGCGCCGTCGCCGACGTGCTATCCCCGTGCCAGGGGATGTAGTCGTCCTTGCTGAATCCCTCCACCACATTCCCGTCTGGATCCAGCAACTCCGCCTGCAACGCACCCTCGGTCACCGTTGAGGTCGCGGCATTCAGGATCAACTGCTTCCCGCCCACCGGCAGCGGATGCGTCGTCAGCGTCCCCACCACGTCGCCGCCCGGACCCGACACCGCCGCCCAGTACCGGTTCACCACCCAGCTCGCCCGGCAGATTGCCGAAAAGAACGGCCAGATCGAAGGACTCTTCGACGCCGGATCCCCGTGCAAGCCTTCCGTGGCCGAGAAGTACATGTAGTGTCGGCCGTCGTGTTCAATCAGGTTGTGCGAAGGCCACAGCATCCCGCCCCCGTAGTCGCCCAGCGCCCCGGTCGAAACCGCCGGCAGTCGCACGCGTCGATCCCAGATACGCCCGTCCGTGCTCCCGCCCAGGTGCAACTCCATCGTCTGCGTACGGTTCAGGTAGATCCCGATCACGCCCAGGTACCCGCTCCGCACCGGCGTCACGCACAGCTCCATGATCTGGATGTCCTGCGGGTCGTAAATGTCCGGCTGGATGATCGTCTCGAAGGGACTCCAGTTCGACCCGTCCGGGCTCGTGCGACGCGCCATCACCCGCCGGCCCTCTGCAAAGATGTCATACGGCACTAGGCCGCCCGGATGCGACGGCTCGCCCAGCTTGTGCGTGGCCATATACGTGCCGTCGGGCTCGCGAAAGATATACGTCGTATCCGCCGTGTGCTTCGGATTCTCGTAGGGAATCACCAGCCGGACTCCGGGCACCGCCACTTCCAGCACCGGGCCTTCGCTCACCGTCCAGTGGATCCCGTCCGGTGAGAAATACCGGTACATACCCCGTTTATGCGTCTGGCCCGGCGGTGGTGGCGGCAGTCCGCGAACAAAGCCTGGACTCCCGCTGACGGCGTTGCCCGGCTCCCGCATCACGAACATCTCGTAGCGCCGGTCCGCTTCGGCCTCCGGATCAATCATCACCGAGCTGTAATTGCTCGGCCCGCCCGAATCGAAATCCAGCAGAATATTCGTGCGCGGGTACCCCGGCTGCGGGCACAAATCGAGTTCCGGACGCGTCCACGCCACGCCGTCTTCAGAAACCAGGTGCGTCACCCGCCGGAAATTCTCGAAATACTCCGTTGTCAGCGGCGTCGAGACGTGCCACGCCTTCCACAACCCGTCAATCGGGTCATGCGCAAACGTCCCGTGCGCAAATACCGACCCGCTGTCCCACGGCCTCGCCGGCGTCACCAGCGGATTATTCGGATCCAGTTCGCCCGGCTCCAGCCGCCAGGCCAGCATCTCCTGCTCGGCGATGTCCTCGCCCAGGATCATCGAGAGACAGTCGGTACGCCGCGTGACACCCGTCGGAAACGAGAAGGCCATGTAATCCTCGCGCGGCTCGCCGCGGCGCCGTCGCAACGGCGCGCGAATCTAGCAGACCGCCACCACGCCGCCGCCTGTTCGCGCGAGCCCCAAGTCATCGCGGCATCGTGACTCCCGACAGGCGGTGCGGCCCTGAGGTGGCGCGCCGAGGACGCAACTCGCGTCGCTCGGATCGTTGCCATGAGCTTCGAGTACAAGTCATTCGATATAGAGATTCTTGACAGAAAGAGTTTCGCTTCCGCATCATTCCTTGGCTGTCTGGAATCAGCGATACGTGGCCGCGCGGTGCGGTTGTTTGTCGTGTGATCGCAGGGGGAGGGGCCAATGGATCGCAACAGGCACATGAGCAGGCGCTCGATATTGAAATTGGCTGGATCCGGCGCCCTCGGGGCCAGTGCCGCTGTGGCCTTGGCCGCCTGCGGTGAGACTCAAATTGTCGAAGTCGAGAAGATCGTTACCCAGGAAGTTGTCAAGGAAGTTGAGGTTGAAAGGGTCGTAACTCAGGAAGTCGTCAAGGAAGTCGTGAAGGAAGTGGAGAAAGTCGTCGAGGTTCAGGCTGCGCCGCAGGCCGTGACCGCCATTATCCGGGTGGCCCATGACCACACCTCCGGTCCGCGGGGTACGGCGATGAAGTGGGCGCTTGAGCAGTTCGCCAAGGCATACCCGCACATTCCCATCAAGTTCGAGCCTCAGGGTGGGGATTACCAGGAAGCTTTCGGAATCCAGATGACGGCCGGAACGCAAGCCGAAATTGCTCTGCTTGACGCAGGCTTCGTTAATCAGTGGATTCAGCCTGGTGGATTCACGCAGATCAACGAAGAAATGCGCAAGCACTCGGACTGGGATCCCACGCGCTGGTGGTTTTCACCGGATGAATACACGGTTAACTTTTTCAACACGATACCGGCCCCTACAAATCAGCCCATTGAGGGTCCGCAGTTCGGCATGACCTATCAGGGTGCGTGCACCGGCCTGATTTTCAACTACACGATGGCCGAAGCGAAGGGCATCCCCGAGCCGACTGAGGGAAGCTTCGGTCTAACCACAGACTTCGTCGAAACCGCGATGAAGGCGACCGACCCCGAGGCGGGCGACTGGGGCAAGTGGATGCACGTGCATCCGGCCCTTACCTGGGGTGGCTGGGTCTTCGGTTTGAGCGACACCGGGACGAGACATTTCCGAAGCGCGGATGGGCTGCATCTCGAATGCTTCGACGAAGGCGGCGATAAGGGCTACCAGCTGGCGATCGACTCCATTCACAAGGACAAATACGCCTTCCCGCCGTCAGATGCCGGCGAGTTCTCTGGAGAATTCGGCGACCCGTTCTCGGCCGGGAAAGTCCTCTACGGGTGGCACAACGGCGGCGTCGGCGGAAATGTGGCCCGCATCCACGACCGGTTCCACTGGGGGCTCATCGTGCCCCCTGAAGGACCGCGAGGGCAGATCCCAGGCTCATACATCGGCCAGCCGCACGCGGTCACAAATGCGGCAGGCAACGCCGGGAGCACGGAGCAAGCGATCGAGTGGCTGCTTTTCATGGCGGGACCCGTCGTCCAGGAGCGCATCGCCATCGATAAGGGCAGCACTCCGGTGCTCAAGGAGATCTTCGACGGCGACGTGATCAACGCGCCGCCGCCGGACAATTACGGGACGTTGCACATCCAACTCATGCGTGAGCGCGACGACCAGCGCAATTGGCAGGGCGCACATCCCCACTGGTGGGAGTGGGCGGCCTGGTGGGGCGCCGCGGATCCCGGGTTCGCTGGCGAGGAGACCGCGGAAGAGAGCATCACGCGGATGGTCGACACATCCGACAGGGTTCTGCAGGCGACGAAGGAAGACTACGACGCATACGAGGCATTCATTAAGGCGCTGCCCAGCTAGGGTTCTAGAGGCGCATTGTGTGTGCCAGGCGCCGACCGGCCGATGCCATCGGGTATCGGCCGGTCGGCGTATCTAAACCAGTGCTTGCGCTGTCTGCCGCTGAGTCGTGCTACGTTTTCCCAGCGGCTCCGTCGGGATCGTCAACGAGTCTGGACAGGTTCGGCGAAGCAAGGAGATGTCCGTCGTGAGCCAGGTCATCACCGAGCGGATCGAGACCGAGAACCGCTTCCTCACGGCCGACCAGCTACAGCAATTCCACCGTGATGGGTACCTGCTGGTCAAGGGTGTGCTGGACCCGGCGGAAGCAATCGATCCGCTGATTGCCGAATACGAAGGTGTGCTCGACCGGCTGGCGCACGACCTGCACGGCCGCGGAGAGATCGCCTCGACGTACGACGAACTGAACTTTAGCGACCGGCTGGTTCGGATCTATCAAGAGACGGGGCGTGACTTCGCGAGCAATTTCGACTGCTGCCTGCCCAGCAGGGGGACGACGCACGATACGCCCATGTGGCTCGGACCGGCAGTCTTTGACATCCTCAGGCACGACCGGGTTCTCGACTTGGTCGAGTCGATCATCGGCCCGGAGATCACCTCAAACCCGGTGCAGCACGTGCGAATCAAGCCGCCCGAACACGCACTCCCGGAGGGCGCGGATCACGTCTTGGTGCGTGCCACTAATTGGCATCAGGACAACGCCGCGGTTGATCCGCTTGCCGACGAAACCGACATGCTTACCGTCTGGATCTCACTGTCGGAGGCAACGATCGAGAATGGGTGCTTGCGCGTGATTCCGGGGAGTCATCGGGACGCTTTGCGAATCCACTGCTCACCTCCGCACGTTGCCATCCCCGATGTGCTCCTGGAGTTGGATCAAATCACGCCTGTACCAACCCAACCTGGCGACGTGATTCTCATGACCAAGTACACCTGCCACGACTCGCTCCCCAACGTCAGCGACCACTGCCGCTGGAGCCTGGACCTTCGGTACAACCCCACGGGCCAGCCAAGCGGTCGTCCGGCCTTCCCGGAATTCGTGGCGCGGAGCCGCCGCGATCCGGCCAGTGAGCTCCGGGACCCACAGGCCTGGGCCCAGCTCTGGTACGACGCGCGGGTGCGACTTGCCGCCAATCCCGACGACTTCATCATCCGCTTTCGCGGTGAAGAGCCTGTGTGCGCGTAGTCCCGATCGTCAGGTAGTGGTCGGCTGAGCGGACATGCATCGCCGGCGACTTGATTCATCGTAATTTGACACGGATGGTCCCTCCGACCTCGAAACCACCCGACGGCTCGCGGGCTTGACCAACGATCTCTGGGGGTGAACGACGTAGTTAGCGACCTCCAGAGCAGTTCGCCACGCAGGCGTCGTGACCCTCTTTGGTGCCGGGAAATGCGAAGGGCGTTGGAGTCGCATTTGCACCCCCGCCACTACCGCAGGCGACCGACCCGACCGAAGCCAGGGAGATTCCTAACAGAACGAGAACATGCCGTCGCTGCAAGACCTTCGGCGCGGCGCCCGATCGTGAGTCGCGTCTTGTGGCGTTCATGAGATTCGTCTCTGAACTATCTGGCCGGCGCACCAATTGTAGCGAGGCCATGTGACGACCGTGCACGCGCGCTTCGGACTGCTCTCCGGAGCGGCGGTGCGCCGATTCGGCCAGGTTGCCAGTGGACATGTCGCCGTGAGCTCAATTTCTCAAACGGTCCCGAAATCTCATTGAGCGAACATCCAGCCCGGCGAGAATACGGTCTGCTGGTTAGAATGAACCGACCAGTGTCGGGAGTCCCAGAGATGGCTAAAGAGAAAGTCTTGATCACCGGGGCGAGTGGCTTGGTTGGCGGTCTCACTGTGGAAGCCCTTAGTGACCAGTACGACTTCAGCGCACTGAACCGGCGTCCTGTTTCAGGAATCCCGTGCATCCAAGCCGATATTTCTGAGTTGGAGTCAATCCGACCTGCATTCAAGAATGTTGACAAGGTTCTCCACCTCGCAGCGTATACGGACGACATTCACTGTGCATGCGGCACCCGCGCTTGTGACGACTGCTGGGCCAAGACGATGGCCATAACCGTGACTGGGACGGTCAACGTCTTCCGGGCCGCCCAGGAAGCCGGCGTCACCAGGGTTGTCTTTATGAGCACCGGTGGCGCGATGAACGGATACGAACGCGATGAGAATTCACCGTATGAGCTGATTTCAGCGGGACGATTCGACGAAGTCCCGAAGGAGTGGCCCATGGTGACTTCGGACTGGGCTGCACGTCCAACGAGTCCGTATCACGTTGGAAAGCTGTTTGGGGAGTCCTGCGCGCGCTACTTCGCTGACAACTACGATATGTCGGTCATCGTCATCCGGCTTGGGAACGTGTCGGCTTCTGATCGCCCCGTGACGCGTCGGCAGTTCTCGGGATATTTGAGCCACGCCGACACGACGCAAATGATCGACAAGTGCCTGAGTGCGCCGGACGACATGCGGTACCGAATCTTCGATGCTATTTCCGAGAACCGATGGCGGTGGCGTGATACGACGCCAGCGAAGGAAGAACTCGGATGGACGCCCACAGGATCATCTGACGACTTTAGCTACCTGGAATATGACGAGTGAGAGCGCCAACGCTTCGTATCAGCTCTTACGTGTTCCTCAATCTGTGTGCGACCGAGGTGCGAAGATACTGATTGCGACCATAGCTTAAGGCTAAGGTTTGGGCCTTAGGCTCGCTGGGATTGCCATCTCTTCCAGTCCGCGGCTGACATTCCCTCACGTTGGCGGAGGATCGCGCGCGGCAGCTCGCTGCGTACAACTTCGTTGGAAATGATCCTGAGGCCGCGATCTTGAAGTGGAAGCTTGACAGGTCGGTTTCGCCGGCGTTCGGATTCGCGGATGGCGATGGCGATTTCCAGTGCTTCTCTGGCATCTTCGCCGCTGCAATGGGGCGCATCGCCCGTCTCAATGCAATCGAAAAGGTTGTGGATTACGTTCACCCCGCCGCTCCGACGCCGGCGTGGAGGCGGAAAGAAGCGCCGACCAAACGCTCCCAGACCCTTCTGGCTTGCGTAATTCTCGGCGCCAGGTTCCTGGGTCCACAGTTCGATCTCGCGGGCGTCATTGAGGATCCGGATGGCTCCGTTCGTGCCCACAATGTCATGTGAGTTTTCGGCGGGCCCGTTGGCGAATGCCCGAACGTGTCCTCGGACGTGACCCGGAAAGGATATGACGGCACTGCCAGGGAAGTCATTCTCCGGATGCTCTTCGTCAATCTCGGCCTCTCCCACCAGCGACGTTGCTCGGCCAGGCATGTACATGGTGAGAGTCGTAATCAGATGACTGCCGTTGTGCGATAGACCGCATTGGGCTCTCGACTGGACGAACAACAGGTCGCCAATGACCCCGTCGTTGAGTAGCTCGAGCGCCTGCCGATAGTCGTCGCGCCAGCGGCGGGTGCAGTTGACTGCCAGCACGATGCCGGCCTTCGCACAGGCATCGATGGCTTTGTCGGCCTCGGCTAGCGAAAGAGTGATTGGCTTGTCAGCCCAAATGGCTCGTACGCCATAGCCGCCGTTGGCAATGGCGGTCAGGATCTCTCCGCGCGGTTTGGCTGAGGTGCATACGCTTACGATGTCCGGCCGTGTTTCCTCCAGCATCTGCCGATAGTCGGCATATAGCGCGTCGAAACCCCAGCGTTGTCGCGCCGACTCGCGTTGTTCTTCCCACGTGTCCGCCATGCCAACGATTTCGACTTCCGGAACGGCCCGGTAGCAGGCAATGTGCGAGTACGGCAAGTGGGTTCCGTCGTATTTCTCTATTTCGTCGTCAATGGTGCTTGCTATACGGCCAAGGCCAATGACAGCTACTCTTAGCTTAGCCATTAGTTATTCCCATGATTTATCCGCTGCCTGCTGCTTCACGAGCAGTCTCGATGGCGCGGGGCAACGGATGACTCAAGACCTCACGAGAAACAATGCCGAGGCTGCGATCCTTGATCGGAAGGTCGACTCGGCCGCCCCCTTGTCGGTGCGATTCTCGGACGGCAATCGCTATTTCAAGAGCCTCACGCGCATCCTCCCCCGGGCACCGAGAGTCTTCGCCTGTTTCGATGCATCGCAACAAGTCATAAAGAGCATGAACCCCGGTGGCTCGCGGCTTTTGTGCAGGTCGGAACATGTGACGTGCTGGTGCGGCGCCCCTCTGGCCCGGGAGACCCTTGTCGAGAACCCATAGGTCACCTACCAGGCCGTCTTCGGTGAATCGGAACATCCCCTCGGTGCCGGTGATGTCGTAGGTCATCTCCAGTCCACCGGTTCGCATGCCTCGAAAGTCTCCGCGCACGCCGTCTTCGCACACGAAGTACCCGTTGCCGGAAAAGTCATCGTCGCCGCTAACCGCTTCGTCTGACACCGCTTCTCCGGCTACCCAGGCAACCGGGGTGTCGGTAAACATCGTGAGGCGGGTAATCAGGTGGCTGCCGTTCTGGGAGAGATCGCAGGCAAGGTTCCCTGACACATGCACAACGTCGCCGATATATCCTGCATCGATCATTTCGCGGGCCTGCATGAAGCTATCCCGCCAGCGATGCGTGCAATTTACGGCCAGAGTGATATTCGCTTTACGGACAGCTTCAATGATTTCGTCGGCATCGGCTAGGGAGTATGTGAGTGGTTTCTCAGCCCAGATCGCCTGTACGCCGTAGTCGCCGTTGGCAATCTCGAGAATGATCTCCTTGCGCGGCTTCATTGAGGTGCACACGCTGACGATCTGCGGACGTGTCGCCTCAAGCATGGCGCGATAGTCATCAAATGGCGCGTCGGTGCCCCACTTGATTCGGGCGGCCTCGCGTTGCTCGGCCCACGTATCGCACAGGCCAACGATTTCGATCTCTGGCACTTCGGCCATGCACCCGATGTGGGCGTGCGGTAAAGGCCAGCCGTCGTACTTGTGCCGTTCTTCGTCCCAAGTGCTGGCGACGCGACCAAGTCCAATCACGGCGGCGCGCGTCATCTGAATCCACCCTTCATGCTGGCGTTCGGGTGCGGCGACAGTTCGCGCGGTCCAACGGCTGCGCCATTGTTGGCGTCAAGTCGGATATCGGCAACCGGATCTAGCACCCCGGATGTCCTGGTATGCACGAGTCGTGGACGCTGTCCTTGTCGCTGGTGCCGGGAAACGAGTAAGGCGTCGGTAGCTGCTGAGCTGCGGTCTCTTGACCATCGCCGTCGCCACCACATGCCGCCAGCGCCGCCGAACTCAGGGACACGCCAAGCAGAACCAGGAACCGCCGACGCTGCCAGACTTTCGGGCCATGGACCGATGTTGCCTCGGATCTCCTGCTGGCCATCAGATTTGTCCCTGAACTATCCGACCGGCGTAGCAATTGTAGCTTGAGCGACGGTTCCGGACTGACGGGCGAGGCGGCTCGATAAAGCACGCCGCCACTGTGGCGGCGAATGGACTTCCGTCCGCATGTGGGAAACGGACGGCATCGGCTCGCTCCGCCCTGGCACAGATCATTCGGAGGCGAACTGCCCCATGCTATATTTCCGCTAGGCCCCGCTGGGCTCTTGGGGAGCTTGGTCCGGCCCCGCTAAACGAGGAGAAGTCGGCCATGAGCCAGGTCATGACCCCGAGCACCGAGGCAGCGAGCCACTTCCTCACTGCCGAGCAGCTGCAGCAGTTTGAGCATGATGGCTACCTTCGGGTCGAAGGTGTAATCGACCCGGAAGCATTCATTGACCCGCTCTTTGCCGATTACGCATTGGTGCTTGATCGACTGGCAAACGAGCTGTACGACCGCGGCGAGATCGACTCAACCTACGACGATCTGTCATTCGGCGACCGGATGATTCGTGTCTATCAAGATTCCGGACGCGACCACGCCAGGTACTTCGACTGCAGCCTGCCCAACCGGGACGTCAAGCCGGACACGCATATGTGGCTGGGCCCGTCAGTGTTCCATCTCCTCACCCACGAGGGGGTTCTGGACGTTGTCGAGTCGATCATCGGCCCCGAGATAACCTCCAACCCGGTTCAGCATGTGCGCATCAAGCCGCCAGAGAAAGCGCTCCCGGACGGCGCGACCGACGTCTTGGTCAGGGCCAACCCCTGGCATCAGGACAACGGTGTGGTCGACCCCATTGCGGACGAGACGCACATGCTCACCGTGTGGATGTCGCTCTCGGCGGCAACGCCGGAAAATGGCTGTCTGCGAGTAATTCCGGGGAGTCACCGGGGAGCGCTGCGAACCCACTGTCTGAACCCGGTTGCTATCCCCGACGAGCTCTTGGAACTCGATCGGGTAACGCCGGTGCCCACCCAGCCTGGCGACGTAATCGTCTTCAACAAGTACACCTGCCATGGCTCCGGCCCCAATGTCAGCGACCACTTCCGAGTGAGCCTCGACCTGCGCTACAACCCAACCGGTCAACCAACCGGCCGCCCGGCGTTCCCCGATTTCGTGGCGCGAAGCCGCCGCGATCCTTCCACCGAACTTACGGATCCGCAGGCATGGGCCCAACTCTGGTACGACGCACGAACGCGGCTGTCAGCGAAAGGCGAAAACTTCGCCTTTCGCTGGCGAGGTGACGAGCCCGTCTGCGCCTAGGCCGCTCCGTCAACGCGCTGATCGTGGTAGCGGCGTTGCGGCTCAGGCCAACCCGATAGCGCGCAGCAGGGTCTCCTGGACCAGGAATTCGTGCTCCAGCGTGCGATCCGGCGGTTGCTCGCCGCGAATGGTCGCCAGCAGCGCCGCCAAGCCTGGGAAGTAGCGCCTGGCGTGTGGCACCGGTACCGTCTGCCAGCCCTTGGCGTACCCGTCCCGATTCTCGTCCAGGCATAGCCGAATGACGGGCCGGACATTACTACCGCGCCGGCCCTCGAAAGGCTCCAGGATCACGCTGCCGCGGGTGCCGTAGACCTCGAACCGTCGCGACTCCCACGAGTCCAACTCCATATTCGTGGACTCGAGAGTGACCATGGCCTGCGGGTACTCGAAGACGGCGGCTGTGTTGTTGAAGTACCACGGCGGATCAGTCGTCCACTCGTTTTCCGCGAAGGATGAGAAGCTCTCGGCGTCATGCCGCTGGAACCGGGTCACCCGCTCCGGCCGCCCCAGGATCGAAACGATGATGTCCACCAGGTGACCGCCCATGATGAAGACGATGCCGCCGGCGCGCACGCCGGGCGACTCCCACACCTTCCAGCGGTCCGCGCTTCCCGGCGCGGCGGACAGGCGGCCGCGAATGGAGAAGATGTCGCCCAGTCTTCCGGATGTCGCCCAGTCCAGGACGAACTTAAAGCCAGGGTCGTAGCGGTACATATAGCTCAACTGAACATTCAGCTTGCGCCCACGGGCGATGTCCAACACGTCCCGCCACTCGGCAAGGTCGTTTCCCGCCGGCTTGTCCAGCCAGACGTGTTTGCCATGCTCCAGCGCCTCGCGCGCGAAGCCCAGGTTCTCAAAAATCTCGCCCTCGACGGCAATGCCAACAATGCTCTCGTCTTCGAGCATTTCCGCTTTGGATTTGAACCAGTGGACGTCCGCGTATTCCTTCTGGCCGCCTAGACGTTCAATTCGCTCCGCGTCGGGCTCATAGACACCGACAAACTCGACTTCGTCGGTCTCACTCAGCACGCGCGCCTTGTCGTGCGCGTGGTCGTGGGCGATTCCGTACTGTGCCATCCGCATGCCCGGATCATGCTGGACGGTGCGGGTCGCTGTCGAATGACAAGAAACACCGCGTCGTGAACACGCACGCGGCGACTCTGGATCGCCGTTGGGGGCGCGGTTCAGAGGGCTCTGGAAGAACCCAGGACCGAATCAGCGGCAAGCATCCTTCTGCCCCCAAACTCTTCTTCGTCACGGACGCACACCGGGATCCATGAACGTACCCGGGTGCCGATGCATTCCCTGCAGCACCGCCTTCGGCGTTTCGAGATTTGGTTTCGCTACTGCTCGGATCGGGCGGCGGCGTGCTGTTTCCACTCTTCGCGTAGGACTCCGTAGCGAAGTTCGTCAAGCACTCGACCGCGATGCACCCAGTGCTGTCGCAGCAGCGCCTCACGCAGCATGCCAAGCTTCTCCAGCAGGCGGATTGAGCGGACGTTGGCGGCGGTTGTAGTCGCGGTGACTTTGATTAGCGGGAGCCGCCGGAAGGCGACGTCGATCACTGTCGAAACGGTCTCGGTCATCAGACCGCCGCCCCACAGCCACCGAGCCAATTCGTAGCCAACTTCGGCCCGCAGCTTTTGGCGGCTAAGCCGCAGGCTCACCCCTCCAACCACGCGGCCGTCGTGTTCCAGGGCCCAGACGCATCGCTCGCGCCAATCGGCCAATACTTGCGTGGCGACAAATGCGTCTGCGTCCCGCCGCTCAAACGGCTGGGCTACCGGAAGAAAGCGCAATACTTCGGGATCTCGCCGATAGATGTAGACGTCATCCGCGTCCGCCGGCCTGAACGGTCGCAACAGGCACCGCGGCGTCCGGATGCACTCCGGCAGCGGCCGCCAGTCCTCGCTGGTCACTCCGAATCGCGGCGACCGACCGAGGGCCTGGGAATCAGCGCCGGCGCCAGGCTGGCCTCCAGCACGTCGTCCACGGCATCGCGTGCCAGTGCGTCCTTCACCACCCCCAGCGCGTCGCGATAGGCCTCCAGCGTCATGCCGAGATCATGGTCGCTGTGCGCCGAGCTGTGACGCGGATGCGCGTTGAACAGCACGCCCCGCTTGGCGGTTTCCTGCGCCACCAGCACATTCAGCGTCTTCGTTGCCTCGGCATCGAACGGATCGGAAAACGTAAAGCCCGGTGTGGCTGGAAGCCCCGAAATCTCGACCGGCAGGTCCATCTCATCCAGCACTTCGCGCATGCCCGACTGCAAGCGCTCGCCGTAATCGGCCAACTGTCCTGGCACGTTGCGACGCTCGATCTCGCG
>LXNI01002545.1_pt1 | contig 12330 bp, 9 predicted proteins | sample 809091 | NCBI WGS metagenome assembly LXNI01 (sample SAMN04870527, study PRJNA318959) | sponge metagenome | biome: 01000161; feature: marine sponge reef; material: water | host: Sarcotragus foetidus | place: Greece: Milos, Mediterranean Sea | collected 2013-05-29 | depth 5-7 m | reverse complement strand
CCGAAGTACTACCTCGTGGGGTAGGCTCCGGAGTAGAAAAATGTTGAGAGTTCATGGAATGTGATATAAGTTGAAAATGTTATATCACGCTCCCTTTAACCAACTAACTTCTACGCATCCCCGTATAAAAGATTCGCTCTGGTCACAATAACCGCAGCGAGGTTCTTTTTTCAGGATTCATTTCATGTTGTCAGGTACACGGATTGGATTTTATTTTGAATCTTCGGAGAGCGCATACGCAAAAGCTACGGTCCATTTTTTGAGGTTAGTGTAGCGTTTCCGAAGGGCAGCCTGCAGGAAAACATTCAGGGGCCAAAGGATGAGGCGGACGACAAGGGCGAGCATCGTGGAAACGACAGCTATACCGAGTCCGACTAGGTCGGAGCTTTCATGTCGGCTTCCAGACATGAAGAGGACGAAGATTCCGAGCAGTGTACCCAGGAGGCCAAGGCTGAGAGCAATGTAGACAGCGGCGGTAATGTAGCGATCGGTCTCCCTGTATTTTTCATGATCAAGATCAATGTAATGGAACGCATAGTTGATCATAGATTGGGCGGAACCGCCGCGTTGCTGTTCTTCCAGGAGTCGGTAGCCTGCAACGGTAAAGGGGTTTTTAGTGGTGGTTTGCTCGATGGCGTGAGCAAAGCTTTCGGGGGAGGTTTCGCCTGGCTCAATCTGGAGCATGGCATGGGTTCCGCGCCATTGTCGGAATTGCTGCACATAGGCGGAAGTCAGCAGAAAGAGTCCAATCAGGAACAGAGCACCGAGCGGCCACTCGAATCCTTGGGCATAGCCAATCATGTCCCACAGTGAAGTGGGGATGGTTTGCTCCTGTATGATTCCTATGGGGATCAGCAGGTAGATATTGACGATGAGTAGCGTTGGCATTGGACAGTTTGAATCAACGAATTTGGAGATCGTATGTAGGAACGGGTTCCAAGTTTAGGGTTTGGGTGAAATTGCTTAGGTCTTCTTGCCCCAGTCGGTCAATCAGTTCGATGCGATAGTATCCGGGCGGGAGCAGCAGGGTGAACCGGCCTTGTTGGGACACTGCAGCTCGGGCCACTTCACGGTCTTCCTGATAGAAAATCACGACGGCCAGGGTCGGGGAACTCAGCGGCAGGTTTTCGACGGAACCGTTCACGATGGTATTTTGGTGCACGGGGATGTGAATACGCTTGAGTTCAGCCGGGTCGGACATGAAGCCGAACGCGGTTCCACCAGGCAGGCTTAACTGTGGGCCGGGGATAGATCGTGGATCAATCACGACCTGGTAGGGGGTACTGGGGGCGAGAAAATCCGCCCGTATGCCCCCGGATGCGGCCGTTTCGGTGCTTGCTCGTATGACTTGGATATCCAGTCCATCCAGGGGGACTTCTCCGGGATCTTTCCGACCGTTGCGATCTATATCCAGGAACGGTTGGAGCAGTGCGCTGCTCCAGGGGTGTGAATGTCGGGACAGTGCGGGAGCGCGATCCAGGGCTATGGAGCCATAGATGCTTTGCTGGTGGTACGGGTTATCTGGATCCAGAGACGAATGGCTCGTGAAGTTGGCCCAAGGGGCATTTATGCGCAGGGAGAACGAAGCACTCATCCTTCCCGCCGCCACGTCATAGCCGACCCGTGCCCCAAAGGAGACCGTTCGGTACGCGGCATGGAGTGTTCCCCCTGCAAAATCCAATGATTCAAACTGCCCCCCATCGGCCTGGAAGCCAACTCGTCCTCGGAGGGCGCCTGGTGTCATATAGCGGGTGAGCGTGCTGCGCCATTGGACACGTGTATCTCTGGGTGCATCGGACGCGTAGCGTGTGATTCGGGGACCGGCCGCAAGCACCAGACTAGTGCGGCGGGCCAATTTTGCCGTGCCAGAGGCTTGCGCATAGGTGGAAATGCGTCCACCGAAGGATTCTGAATGATCTGCATGGAAAAACAGGCTTAGCCGCGATGCGCTCCATCCGAATCGGCTTGTCCAACGTTGTCTGTAGAAGCCGAATTCGGAATCGTCTGACAGTATGGCATCAGTCTGGAATTGCATGCGATTCGAGAACAGCTGCAGCGTCGCCCGGACTGCACGTGCAGGATAGGCTAGTTCTGTGCTGACCATCATGGAGCCGGCTATCTGTTTAGCAGCGCCTAGTGTGGCGGTCTGCCCCGTCTCTGTGTACGTAAAGCTACTGAGTGCGGTTAAACTGCGGGAGAGTCCGTAGCTGAGGCGGGCATGCCCATAGGGGGTTTTATCGGTTTGTGTCCGACCGCCTTGCAGGTCATAGTACAGTCTGCCCGCGGGAACTAGGTCTTCGGTAATGAAGAGGGATCGTGTCTCCCGTGTGGGAGGGCCGCCACCAGCGGGAGTAATTTCGATGTCTGTCTGAAGGGTGCCATAATAGGCGGGAATGTACAGGTGGTAGCGTCCTTGGCCATCGGCCTGTGCACGATCGGCCACAACACCGGCGACCGAGGCAGATACGATTGCATTCGGCTCTGCAATCCCGCTCAGTCGGGCTTCGCGCTGCTGATGTCGGGTGGAGAGCGGGCGGTTACTCATTCGCAATCCTTCATACATCTGGCGTCCGGCCCAGTGATGCTCGTAGGTGCGGCCCAGTCCAATCTGGGTGATCCAGGGGGATTCCGGAAAATCCAGCAAATAGTTCACCCGTCTCAGTGCAGTTGCTGTACGGTCGGTGTGGGAGGCTGTGGCGTCGACATGGATCTGCCCCCAGAGCGCACTGGCCCGTAAGTCGAACGAACCATTGTAGTTTGCCGCGTGTTCAGAGCGCTGCATGCGACTCATCCGGTACCCGAGCCAAGTGCCCCCAATCAATCGCCGTGTACGTCCATAGAGCAGGGGACCCAGCTTGAGGGTGGGGGCCCGTGACCGGAAGCCAGACACGGCGAACAGTTCTTGTGACACTTTGAGAAGCAGTCTGTCGATGTCGTAGAAGAGTGTTCCCTCGGGGAAGACCTTCTGGAGATTGGGTGGGGTGAGCAGGAAGCGATCTCCGCTTTGAAAATACCCTCCCGCATCCAACGAATCCATCCTGCCGGATCCGAAGTCAACTTCCACGGTGCCTTGGGCAAAATCCACATCATAAACGGTCTCGGCGTACCGGGCGCGCACGTTGGCGCCCTCAATCACTACCGGGATCTGGATCTCTTCCAGAAGTGCCGGGAAATCAATAAAGTAGGTGTTTTGCTGGGGATCCCAATAGGCGAGAAGAGGACGCATGGACGGCGCTGACAGCGGACTGAGGACCCAAGGTGCTTCCTGCAATACCCGAACGGGCTGCAACCCCTGGGCTGACAGGTCAGGGACAACCCGCAGAAGGGCTAGCAGAAAGAGCCATGGACCTGGTCTGTGCATCTGGATCAGTTGGGGACCTGGCCGCGAATAGCTTTAAAACGTTCAAGGAGGGCTTGGGTCTTGTCGAGCTCTCCAATTCTGCGATAGAGCCCTCCCATCTCTCTCAGGTAGGCCAACTGATCCTCCTGGTCAAGTTGGTCGAACACCGCTTCTATTTTCAGCTCAAGCTTCAGGGCCTGTTGCGGATTGTGGCGGGCCAGTCTCAGTGCTTCAATGTAGGCTTTTCCCGTGTAGGTACTTCCGAGGTCCGCAACCTGCATGAGATAGGTAAAGGCCAATCCAGATGATCCGCTCTGACGATGGGTTCGGGCACGATCAAACAGGAGCGCGGCGTAGGCCTGACGCAGATCCTCGGCGAACGTCGGATACGGCACGGGGCTCTGGACCAAGCGGTCACCCGCAGCGGATATGCGAGCACGGGTTGAATCCATTAATACGCTCTGCCAGAGTGCCTGCAAAGTCTCCAGGGCACGGTCCTCAAACCCGTTGTCGTACGAGAGGATGGCGTACGTATATCTGGCTTCGGAGCGTGCGGCTGAGCGCGTCAGTGCAGGAATGAGTGTTTCCAATTCGGTCAGTACCTCCAAAGGCGTCTCGGGGGCGGCCTGCCGCAGACTGTCAAACACGAGTCGATGATCCAAATTCATGTGATCCCACTGGGCCCAGATCAGTTCCTGTTCTGCAAAGTTGGCAGCATCAGGAGAGGTGGCATAGGTGTAGGCCTGAAGCAGGGCGCGGTGCACTCCGTGGCCGTTTCTGCTATGGACAAATGCCCGAAAGGCGCGCACACTGTAGTTAAACATCTGTACGCTGTCAAGCGGGGCCTCTTCAAAGGCCAGTCGCGTATTTTCCAAGATGGTATCTGTGGCCCGGAGCCACAGGATGGCGGCTTCGGAGGAGCGACCAAGATGGCCCAGTGCAATGGCCATCTCGGCCCAGAGTCCGTGTTCATTCGCACGCAGGGCGGCAAGCCCCCGAAGGAGTCTAAGGGTCTCTTCCCAAGCAGACTGCTCCCGGAAGTAGTTGGCCCGAATGGCATACACCTGAGCCAGTTGGTAGCGGGATTCCTCGTGTCGCGGATTGAGCGCCACGGCGTCTTCCAGCCGTGTCTGAGCCGTCGCCAGTAAAGATTGTGCCAGTGTGCTGTCCTGGGCGGCCTGAGCACGGGCGGCATCGGTTACCGCTTCGCGGGCAAGCTGCACGGCTTCCGCAAAGGCGTCTGCATCCAAATCACTGGTCGCACTGGTGTCACTGAGCACCGAGGGACCCGTGACAGCCGTCAAAACACTCTCTGCATGCATCACCAGTTGCTGCCCTTCCAGAAACCACGCCTGCGCCTGTACCTCCGAAGTGGCCTCCACAAAGGTGCTGTCAAACGTGTTCACCACATCGCGAATCACAAGTGAATCCACGCCCGGCAATGGACCCGTAACAAACGTGGACACGGGTTCGGGTGCTGGAAGAGGTTCCTCTACAATAGGTGCAACCCGCGCACATCCAAACCAGACTATCGCGGCCAGCAACGGCAAGGCTCTGATGTATTTAATCATTTTCTGCCTGAATCAAAAAGACTGCGTTCCTGCCGGCCCTCTGAATAACCCGGTTCACCTCCAACAGGTAGATGGCCGGGGCCGATTCATCGGCATGAATTTCGACGATTCGTGTGGACGGTGTCTCCACAACCAGATCGTACAACTGCACATACGGAAGGGGTTCCTCTTCATTAAGGGAATTTAGATACGTCAAACTACCGGTGTTCATCATGGAAATCTGCAAAGGTGTAAGCACGGTGGCACTTTCCTGAATCTCCGTGCTTACAGGTAACTCTACACTGAATTCCGGCATCACGGCCACGGCCACTAGCGCAGCCAGAATAATCAGCACAATGTCAACAAAAGATTCATCCATTAGACTGGGACTCGTTGGACCACCATGACAAAAACTGGTTGAACACACGGATTGCGTCCGGGCTTTGCGCAGATGTCTCCTCGGATTCCAAGGACACCACCCGGGAGTCTTCATCAAACACAACGCGCCCCTTTTCGTGGTAATTGGCTCTGTTTTGCAATCCCGGATCAACAAAGTAAAACAGTGTGCTGCCCTGGATCAAGGCAATCTTTAGTGTTCGGCTGGAGGGGGCATAGGCTAGTTGCAAGGTCCAGATCTGGCCGTCCAACAGGACCGGGCCCTTGAACACTAAATCCGCGGCCGCTGGTCTAAACAAGGCCCGGATGGCGGGGTCCAGCGACATGCCTTGGGAGGCCTTCATCCACAGCACCACAGCATCCTCACGGGCGACCTCGTCGGGGGTCAGTGTGCTCCGGTCCAAGCCTTCGTACACCGATTCAAGAGTTCCAAGACGGGCCGAATCCTCTTCCCGAAGCGTGAGTTCGTCCTCCGATACATCCCCGGTGCCATCTGCGAGCTGGATGTCCGGGGAACTTGAAAGTCCCGATACAATGTTCGGTCGCAACAGCGTCCCAGGGCTCCGTTCGGCTTGCGGAAACAGGTCTGCGTTCAGATCTGCACGACCCGTCCCGAGTCCTCCCAGGACATCTTCGGTCCCAAAATCCAACTCCGGTTCCGTCTGAAGGAGCGATTGGGAAGTCTTTGTTTCTAGCCCCTCTTCATTTAACGAAGGAGCATCAGACAGGGACAGGTCCATAAAGGAAGACAGCAATTCATCAAAATCCTCTAGTGTCACCTCCGGCTCCCCCTCCGAAACAACATCTTCGGTCACCTCCTCCAGTTCAATCTCCTCTGGAGTATTCATCGCAATCGCCATGGATTCCAAAACGAAACTCTCAAGAGATCGGTCCACACCCGCGCGCGTAGGCATGGGAACAATGTGGATCACCACAGCAATACAGACGATCGCCGCCGTAAACAAACTCGCGGTCAGACCGCGATCGGATTGAGAAAGATCCTCAAAAAAAGATGGCCGCTCCATTTGGAGAAAAATCGTATTGTTAAGGAATTCGGAAGACAGCAATAAGGTAGGATAAATAACCTTTAGAAATCAACATTTGTTGCAGGAATCCTGCCGTCCAGAAGTCATCGCCAACGTACTTAATACCATCGTTCGAAGACGGTTCCCGCCCAGACAAATTTTGCCGCAGCACCATCCAGGTAAACTAACATGGACACAGGCCTTATAGATCGGTTTGTGTTGCGCCCGCAAAGACGCAATGTCAAAAGACGACAAAGGTGCTGAATCATACTTCCATAGTGTAGATGTGGAAAACAAAATGAATCATGACCATGACACTGAATTCAATGCTTAACATTCAAGAAGGAACCCAACATATTCGGCATAATCAGTTCGGAACGGTACAGGTTCTGTCGTATTTCCGGCACAAGTCTAGAAGAGAAACCAAGTGCTGCACAGGAGCAGATCCTTCAGGAATCAGCACAAAGGTTGCTGTACGCGACTGTTGCTCCATACACAAGACTAGGTCTTCAAGGCCTTCCGGGTTGCAGAGAATCTCCTGTCCGTCATCTACGAGAAACAGTGACGTACCGCTAAAGCGCAGATTAAGCACATCCGACTCGCGCTCTGGGGTGGATATCTCCTCGACTTCTCCAGGCAGGGCTACATTAATTCGGGGCGTGGTCTCCGTCAAAATCAAAAAACCGACCAGAAGCACAAACCCAAGGTCGATAAACACCATCAAATCCGACCGATCGCCTTGCATGACTACTTTTTACATTCACGTGAAGTTACTTGTGCCGCAGTGGTACTGGATTCAACCACTACACAACCATCTACATCCAGAAAGGCACGAATCTCTGGTTGTTTGTGAGCCATCAGGATCATGGGCTCAGTACCGGGCTGCACGCACTGGTCTGCCACTGGAGCAGCATACTGCCACAAGTCTTCGGTATAGCCCCAGAAGCTGGCCCGTACATCGTCGCCCTGCAGGGAGATATAGCCCTCAAGCTCTCCGCTCGGATAATAGTTCACTGCAGATTCCAAGAACGAACCCGCAAGCGCTTTTTTGGGATTTATTTCCTGTTTGGCCTCCTCCGCAACCATGCCAATACGTTCTCGCGAGGTCACCAGGACATAGTCTGTAGACAAACTCTGTGTACTTAGGACTGCCGCCATCTGCTCCGGCAGGTAGGTACCGAGTAGAAACTGCTCTTCTGCCGGGTAGAGAACCAGAACATCATTCGATCCAAATCCATCCCGCGTGATATCAAAGAACAACGCATGCGTGTACGCGGGATTCTCGGGAAAAATGAACTGCCCCTCAAGGAATGTGCGAAGAAACGTCAGGTCGCTCAGTTCGGCAGCAGGTATCACCCGCTGGGTCACCTCTGCGGTCTGTCCGAGCACCGGACCGGCCATGCCCACAAGACCGATGGAGCCCCAAAACAGATACGGCAATATTGCAATGGGCATCGCCCTCTTAATCTCCACGATACACCGGTCGAGAAGCAACTGGACCGCTTGCATAAACCGGTGATCAGTAATCATGTTAGGTCGCACAAACTCACAAGTCGTCGGAAAGGTATACATCAACAGGGGGGCGAAGATTCGGTGGGTATGGTACGAATTTTAATCTAAAGGGTTCTTGGGATCTGGTCTCCAGAGCAATACGCACTCGGCTGCGCGTCACGACCAGAAGGTCGGAACGTCCCACCTCTCGGCCTCCGTCTTCGAAGACGAGTACCTGGCCGTAAAAGGGGACCGTATCCGTCTCAAAAACAACGATGAGGGCCTCCTCGGTTTGCGACTCCATATCCGCACGAAGCAGTGCGGGTTCCGAGTCTGGAATATAGAGTGCCGGGATCTGAAAGACGATCCGGGCCGGGCCCGCCGGGCCCGGCGTGCGAAGCTGGTCAATATAGCTGCGCGGCGTTACGGTAAAATTGAACATCCCGGCGTAGCCCCGCTCCTCCATCGGTCCGGTGACCGCAGACTGAACCTGTTTAGTCTCGCCAGGCAACAGCACCACGATTCCTGGATACACGGACAAGGCCGTTACAAGGTTGCCCGGTCCCATGCCGGGATCAACAACCAGGATAGATCCGCTGTCCCCATGCTCCCGGTACCCGAATGTGGTAGAAACCTCCACCTCCATCGGGTAGAGGGATGGATTATGGAGTTCAAAGGTCGCACGGCGGAGCCCAGATTCAAACACAGCGACCTGCGGCCAGATTTGAATCCGCTCCTCTCTGGATAACGTAGTGCCTTGGGCCGGTTCGAGCCTGACACCGGAGGGGCCCAGCACCACCACCTGCCGGGCGGCCTCAACAGTCAGCGTCACTGGGATCGTGTAGATTTCCTCAACCTCATTGAGCCTTAGGACTACGGCCGCGTACCCAGAATATGTTCCTGGGGCGGCCCCTTCCAGGGAGGCGGTCCCTCCGATACGGATGACATGGCAATCGCCGGGATCTAGACGAACCTGTATGGTCTGACTAGCCTGGGTATTCGCCAGAAATTGGACGCAGGACTCGGAATAGGCCCACTCGGGAACCAGCGTCAGCGTCCGATCCTCCTCCGAGTGGTGCAGTACGACGGAGGGTAGCTGTTCCAAGGACACCGTCACACTCTCCTGTGCCCGAAGCATCATCCGCCCAGCATTTGGGGCTCCTTCGTAGATCTGCCCGGAAATCTGCTCTGTCGCCGGATCCAGGACTACCTGCCCCTGCGGCCCGCCCACGCCAAGGTCCAGACTGGATGTCGTGACTTCCATTACTTCTGAAGGCAGCGTGGCAGGGTTCAGTACCGTAACCTCTACGGACGCCTCCACCGGATCTGTAAGATCAGCCCAGACGGTTACCGTATACGGATAGGTGAGCGAGACCGCACGCTGGCGGAGCGGCACCTCAAATAAAGGGCTTGCTGCCGCGGCGTCTGAGAGCCGCGTCGGCGGAGTCCAACGCCAACGGTATGCCAGATCCAGATCCTGATCATTGGTCACCCTACACGCAATCGGTTGCGGGGATTGTCCCACGGTGACTTCCACACTCTCTGGACACTCCAGGGAAAGCACTGGACGGGCAAGCACGATAATTTCAACCTGCTGCGGCACGGAAATTTCGTAGTGCGGCGGCGCATCCACCTGAAGCAGATAGGTCCAAGTGGTGGTGCTGGTCACCAAGGACGGCGTGTGAAATACTGGCGGCGCTCCGCCAATGCTCTGGACCAGCAGGTCCTCCGTACCGTTTGCCAACTCCCAGGTCCAAACGAGATCCGGCGGTACGGGCGCGGGTATCGAGCAGTCTAGGGGTACTTCTGGTGACCCTGCATAAACCTCAATGGGACTGTTACAGTTCACCGACAGTGGTCCCAGATTCTTGAGAACCGTCACCACCACCTGAGTCGGTGCGGCTGGCGGATCCGCAAAGTCTGCCGAGGCCGTGACCTCATACATGTAGTCCTGTACCAATTCCTGCTGATCCGCCGGAACCTCAAACGACGGCGTCGCCACAGCAGGATCCGAAAGCCGTTCGCTTGGCATCCAATGCCACTGGTAGGTCAAGGGGATCCCCTTGGAGTTGCTGGCTGTGCACATAAGCCGAAGTGGCGGATCTCCCGTACGAGCCCGTGAATCCTCGCAAACCACAGCAATGTCCGGTTTCTCCAGAACCGTTATTGAGATAATCACCCGATTGGATGTTCCAGCATCATCATGGGTTGCCGTAACCGTATACTCGTAAAAGGTGTCCTGCGTCACATCCTTCGGCACATGAAACGTGGCCGTCCCAAGATCATCACCTATCAGGTACGGTTCTAATAGTTCGAGCGGAGTGTCTCCTTCAGCCGACCAAGACCAACTTAACTCATCCGTGGGACTGTCAATGGTGCCACACACAATGTCAAAGGCAGTGTCTCCCTCGTAGACTTCCCGCCGCACCGGATTACATTCAATCCCGAAATCCATGGACCCCGATGTATTCCGAACCATCACCGTAAACACCCTTTGCACCACCTGATTTTCCGCAAATGCACGAACCGTGACCGCAAAAGACGTATCCCGCTCAACCTCTGGAATCATCAATCTTGGCCAGTGGTCGTAGATCCTCGGCTGTATCAGAGCAGGCTGGGAGATGAGCTGAACCCGGACCGCCTGTTCCGACGTGGTCGAACATGGAATCTCCGTATCCACTGCCTCGTCTATAACGAGATCCTCACAGGTGAGCATCGGTGCCCGATTGACAACATGAACCTCCACAGGCACTGAAACCTCCTGCTCCGCTCCCGGAACCTGGACGAAAATATCAAGCATACGAACGGATGCGGCCTCATGAATCACGGGGGCACGAACAGAATAATTGAACGCCCCCACTCCAAGAAACTTTGTCTCGCTGTGCGGAGGCCAGTCCAACTCAACCCGATACTCCAGCAGTCCCCCCGATGAATGTAGCCCGGTACATGGAATCTCTACCATCTGCCCACTACTAACCGTGATTTGCGGCACACAGCGCAAGAAGGGCAGCTCACTTTCCGCTGGCTCTGACATCCCATCAGACGAGATCTCCATTGACGCTGTACCCCCTGACGATGAACGCTGCACTCCTTCCAACACCACAGATTCCCCCGACCGATGGACAGAAATTGAAATCACCCCCTGATCCACAACCGCTCCCTCGTCATTAAAAACCAGACGGCCGTACACTATGTGGTAAGGCATTTCAACATCCACAGGCGCATGGAAATGGGGTGCCGCTGCGGTTACGTCACTCAAGTAGGCCAGCCAAGACGGATCCTTACTTGTCCACTGATATGTGTGAAACTCAGTCTGCAAAGCACAGTCAATCAGCGAGGACATCCCCGCAATCACCCGCTGGCTTGAAGGACATCCCTCCGACCTATATTGCCCCTGTGCCGCAACTGTAATAAACAATATACCTGTAAATAAGCATACGACGTATCTCATTGGCGAAGTCTCAAATTTCGGATCCTAACAGACTACAAACTGAAACAATTCAAATCTAACAAAAATTCGGTAGCTTTGTGCAACAGTCTCTCCCCAAAAATAGGGAATTATATAGAGTACTTGAAACAAGTTAATTTCCAGGGGATTTTGCAGCCTGTTTTGTCCTGAGCAATGTCCGAGCAATCTCCAACGGTGTTTTGCCGCCATAACGCGGGTTTGGACTGGGAGTATTGTCCCAATCAACCTTCGACCGCTTCTCCTTGCGCTTTTTCTTATCTCGTTTCATCTGATGTCATGTACCCCAATCTCTTGTTTTCTGTACGCAGACCTTTGAGCGTCCATTTATCGCTCTTTAGTCTATTGCACGGCCCGCAAAGCAGTATCCTGTTTGTGATATGATTTATGCCTCCTGTTGAGCGGGGAGCGTTGTGGTCGACATCCAAATAACGAGGATCGTCAAACACCCTGTCGCAACCCTGACATTTGGAGCCGTATTGATCCAACAGATACTCCAAACACGCTTTGCGTGTCCATCTTTTTCCTTCGGGTTCTTTAATGCGTTTTTTGACACGCAGGAAGGGAACAGACTCCTCGCCGTCGTCTGTCCGTACAGGTAAATCGGTACGATAGTAGACCTCTCCAAATGAGAACAGGCCCCTCTTCTTTCCTTTCACAGACAGACCCTCTTTGACAAAACGATCCAAGACAACTTCATGCGCTCCTCTCCAAATATCAATCCCAACCCATTGCCTTTCTAGGCGTTCAGCTGCCACGCAGGTTGTAGCACATCCCGCAAAGGGATCAAGAACAATATCGCCCTTGTTACTGGACGCTTTGATAATGCGTTCATAAAGGGAGAGAGGTTTTTGTGTTTCAAATCCAGTCTTCTCGTGTCCGTACGGATTGACTGGTTCAACGTCCGTCCATATATCATTCATTGGGACCCCTCTTTTATCTTTCAGGTAGTCCTTAAATCGGGGATGCTCCAATGTTAGTTGGTTAAAGGAGCGTGATGTGAGGTTTCAAGATAACGATTTACAGGTTCACGGTAGTGTTCGAGCCTGTAAACCAAGGCTC
>LXNI01002544.1_pt1 | contig 12333 bp, 16 predicted proteins | sample 809091 | NCBI WGS metagenome assembly LXNI01 (sample SAMN04870527, study PRJNA318959) | sponge metagenome | biome: 01000161; feature: marine sponge reef; material: water | host: Sarcotragus foetidus | place: Greece: Milos, Mediterranean Sea | collected 2013-05-29 | depth 5-7 m | reverse complement strand
TGCCGGTTAAAGTGGCGATAAGTCCCGTCAAAACAAGGCCTTGCGCGCGGCAGTCCTCTTGTAACGCACGCCCCGTTAAGGAGCCTGTTTTCTCAGCAGGATCAGTGACTTGCGTCAATGAGTGATCTTGTAACGCCCGGCGCCTGCGGGCATAGCCCGGATTGGCCGCCCGCCAGGCCTTTACCCGCAGCACGTGCTCGGGGCCACTGTGGTAGTCTCGGTTTTGCGGTTTGGCTATTGTACGGAGCGAATGGTTCGCTACAGTCAAGAACGATCTTTCCAAGTGTGATCTTGTCTTTGCGGACCCCGACAATGGCCTCTATCCAGATGATCGCTTCGATCCTAAGTCCAGAGATAGTGTGAAGCGGATTCCGATCGCTGAAGCAAGGGCGTTGGCCGATGGATGTTCAGCGGTCATTTACCATCACAACAACCGGGCGGCTAAACATCTCACGCAGATCAGGCAGTGGATGAATCATTTACCGGGATGCACTCACGCATACTATTGGCGGCGGCAAAGTCCGCGGACATTCTTTGTGATAAATGCCGACCCCGAAATCTGCTGCCGGCTTGAGGAGTTTGCGCAGCGGTGGGAAGGCAACTCCAAAGATCCAAACGGTGTGCTGGTACGATACAACACGCGAAATCTAATACAAGCCGTTTCGTCCGTCGAGACGCAACTTGCGAACATGCAAGCCTCACTAACCAGCATTCGCCGGTGGCTCGAACTTTCCGATGTCAGCGTTGAAAGCCCCCTCGGACGGCCACAAAATCGCTGACTGCGCGGACCAAAAAAATTCGCCGAGAAGGCGTGCCGGGCATTTTATGCCCCGACCCGGGGCCGTCCGGGGATACCGCCCGGGGTGTATTTCCGCATGCTGCTGGTCGGGTACATGGAGGGTTTCGGTTCGGAGCGCGGCATTGCGTGGCGGTGCGCGCACTCGATCTCGCTGCGCGAATCTCTCGGTTACGGGCTGTCGAGGAACCCGCCGGATCATTCCAGTGTGTCCAGAACGCGCCGGCGGCTGAGCTTGGAGGCGCACCGGGAGATGTTCGCCTTGGTGCTCGAACGGTTGCGCTCCTCGGGATTGCTGAGCGGCAAGACGCTGGGCGTGGATGCCACGACGCTTGAAGCCAACGCGGCGCTGCGTTCGATGGTGCGCCGCGACCACGGCAGCGGTTACGCGGCGGCGTGCAACGCTCCTTCCGACCTTTGCCCAGGCAGAGTACATGGGCACCGGTACCGAGCTGAACGTCTCTGCAACGCAGGCCAAGGAGTTCCGATGCCCGCAACCCGGTTTGCAGTGCCACCAGCAGCAGGGTGCGGTCGCGCCGTCCTGCACGGGTCCGAATATCGGGTGCTCCCAGCAAGGCCTCGGCTTCAGCCGACTCGAGGAAATCCACGGACCGGCAATTGAATCGCTTGCCGGGCATGGCCAGGATCCGTTGTTCGCCAAGCACGCCGGGGCGGGCGGGGGCACGGCCGGGCATCGCGCGAATCGGCGCGGCGCTGCGCCGCCGGCGCGAGCCTGCCGCGTTCGTGCACGGGGAGCTGGCCATCCACTACGAGAGCCGGGAAGTGACGTTGCGCGGCGAGTCTGCGGACCTCACGGCCACGGAGTTCGCGCTGCTGCGCGAGCTGTCTCAAGATGGACCACAAGCGGTTGCGCTACCGGGATTTGACGGCGTAAGATAGTAAAATCGTGGCCGGAAAGTCTGTTATATGCAACAACAAGGCTGGAGCGCAATTGCGATGCAGCCTATGGAACGTGAAAATCTCAATGGAATTTTCCCTTAAAATTCTAGTCTCAAACGGCGTGCCTGAATTGTGGGGCTCGCTCAACGCGAAAATCACGCGGACCGCAAATGATGGCTAGACATACACGAAAAGTCCGGGTACAGGACGGAGACGAATGGAAAACGGGCACGCTCGTCAAAATCACTCGTCAGGATCTTCCCCAGTGTGAAGTTGAATTGGAAGATGGCACCTTGATCACCATGACCAACATGCTGGTCCAAGCGGTCCGAATCGATGGAGAGGTCGATGATGCAGGTAACGACAAATACGTCTTTACATTCACTAGCAATGTTGGCATTCACAGTGCCAGCAAGCGCGGAGGCGCGGACGAGCGAAGTCACTGAGGTATCTCAAGGGGGGGCGTTTGAGAAGACAGTCACGACTGGGCAGGACGACCGATGGAAGCGATCAGCAGGATATTCCTCTGAGGAGCTCAGTTCCGCAATGTGCGATTTGAATTCAGTGATTGAAGAAGCGCGAGTCAGCGCGTATCCGGTTCCAACGGATAAAGCAGTCGAACGTGCCAAGACGATCCTAGTGCGGCTATTCACCGAAGCGCCTAGGTTGTACGAAGTGTATCCGGGTCCAGACGGCGAGATCGCGATACAAACGGATGGCGAATCCGGTTCAGTCTTGGTTATGTGCGAGGCTGCAGGTGATCTCGTTGTGATGGATGACGAACCTTACAAAGTCTATTCTGACGTTGAAGAGTTGTTCGAATCGGACGTGATCAACACCATTTCGAATCTCTAACGGGAACCAAAAAACACTGTGACCAATGGCCAGGAAATACCTGGGGACGAATTCCTGTGGAGAGGTGTGTTTGACAGGCGACGCGCGAGAAAACAGAAAGTTCGGTACAACGATTTTCTGGAACGCCATGGTGTGCAAGAGGTCTCAGTAAACAGACTCGATAAGGCTGAGGACGCTGAGCGTAAACGGATAGTTGGTCTGGTCGAGAGGGAACGCGGTCAAACCTTTAGGCGATGGGCGGCAATATTGGCCAAACATGGTACCGACAATGACCGCACCATAAAGTTGTCACCGAAAAATGACAATCCGTACCACGCCGATATTGTCCTGCCCGAGCATAACGGGGACGAAGAGAGCTACCGGCGCTTCCAGAAACAGCACGCCAAATGGATGGCTGAGAAAGCTGTTTGGGTATTGCCCTTAGGCGTTCATGCTTGAGAAAATCCCCTAGCAGAACACGGCAAGGTTCCCGTAACGAGAAATCCGCAGTGGCAGCGGCGGGCTCAACAACTTGGGCCGGCAGCCCCTCCTGAACACCAACTATGGTACTCAGGAGGTCTTGTCATGACTACCGCCGATTCACCCACTCCCGTGCTCGATCGTTGCCCAAGGTGCAGACGAACTGCTTCCCAAGATTCAGAATCTCCCGCTCCGAATGCTGACGGGCGCATGCTTGCACTCATCAAGGAGTGGTTGGAGATGTCGGTTGCAGGCGGTCTCCAACTTGAGCAGTTCGCCGATCACACGCTGGATCGGGTGTTCGCACTTGATCGCCTGGGCCACGATCTCGTCGTAGGCCGCGCGCATGCCCGAGAGGCGCAGCGTGCGCATCCATGTCCGGCACCTCATGCCGCTCCACGGTGTGCCTCCATCAAGCGCTCGTAGCGGCCGCAGTCGGCGACCGGTTCCATGCGACGGCGCAGATCCTCCGGCGTCGGGACCGGCGCAGAGGGCTCCGGCTGGCGTCGCCGCGCCAGGATGTTGAGCACCACGTCGGCGCTGCAGGTCCCCTTGGCATTGGGGCACCCCGTGAATGAGATTTCAACCGATGTTGGCGGCGACTACAGCAAGGTGGGGACGCAGATGGCGGACCTGGTGGCAGGCTCGATCGCGGAGCACACGCGCCGATCGTACGGCACCGCACTCGCGCGGATCGACGAATGGGCCGGAGGTCACCCACTGGACGATTACGCCATTGCCGCGTTCTTCGCGGACCGGCACGTCAACCGAGTCTCTCCCGTGGGCAGGAGCGACTGCCGCTTTGGCGGCAAGTGGGCGCTTGCGTGGGCTCGATCACGGAGCGCCTACTCTTTACGCCCCCATTGGCGCACGGGATCGGTAGCCTTCCATTTTTCAGGATCGCTCGCTTGGCGGATTTTGTCCAAATCAATGTCCTCGACCCACCTCCCGTCTACCCAAACGAGCATTTTGAGCCAACCCCGAGGCACCCACCAAATCCTTCGCGCCACCACAACGCCAAGCGCCTGCTGGGCTTCCTCTAGTGTATCTGCCCGAATCCGATATCCCTTCTTCCGCTTCAACTTGTAGGGAATGTTGGGCTCCGTGATGAACCAGTACGTCCGCTTTTTCGCTTGCCAACGTTGAGCTACGGCGCGTCGAGTTTTCCGACGGAATAGCGCCAACGCCGCCTCCAATATGAGGATACCCTCGGCCCAGCTTCCGACTATGATGGCAATCGTTCCCGCGAGCGTCCTCGCAAGCCAAGGTGGCACTGCGTGGCTCAACTTCACTCTAAACCACGCTCGATCACCCTTGACCCTTATCGCATGTCGCGCATCTTTATCGCCAATAGAGTCGAAGGTATCGTCCTTTGCGATGACCGCGACACTGTTTTCCTCTATGCGCATGTCGGTGATAGATCCGGCAGCGTAGAACACCCGTTCGATGATTTTTCCGTGCGCGTCCAGAGAACACAGGAATAACTCCATCCTCCGGCCACCGTAGTAGTCATTGTCAAGCACTTCTCGGGTCGCATCGTCCAACGGCAGGCTGGCCTTCAGTTCGCCTTTGTGGTGCCCACCATGCCGCCTGACCGAAGAGGCAATCAGTGTTGTGCTGGCGGAAAGCGCGGTCCGAATTATGGTGCCCGCACCATTCCAATCATGTCCTTCCCACTTGATCGCCCCATCGCCGCAATGCAATCGCATCGGCGTGAACATGAAGTCGAAGAAAACAAGCCAACGAACCCTCCCTTGCTTCAGTGCTTCTATGGTTTCGGGAGCGAGCGAAATCATACGCCCCACTTGATCGGGTTCGTCGCAAGGTGGTTCACGACAGATTGGTGTTCATTTCAAGCAGCCGCGCAAGCGCCTCTTCCTCGGAGATCTCCGCATCCCACCCGTAAGCTGCCGCAACAGTCGCATCGAGGGCGGCGTGTGCGTCGTCAAGCCATTGCGGGCGAGCGTTGTAGAGCTTGGTCAGCGTGCGGGCCTTGAGTTGCTTCTCGGCCGCCGCGTCACGAGGAACCGGGCGCTTCGGGTAGCCTGGTACGGGCTCGTCTACCCACTCCACCCACTCGGGCGGGTTGAGCCAGCGGTCGCGTAGCTCTACCAGCCGACGGGCGGCTTCAGCGATCGCGATTGCGTACGGATTCTCCACGTAGTCGGCGGCAGGGATGTCGGGTGTGAGATCGGTCGGGAAGGGGAACGTGCCGAATGTGGTGGTTGGCGTGTAACGGGGGCGATCTTCGAGACTAGTGCCGAGCCGCAGGGACCATGCCTCGTGAACCCGGCTGTGCAGAATCCCGAAGGTCGTGTAGTCGTCACGCGCGAAGGCGATAAGCGCATGATCGGGGCAAACACCCGCTTCGAGCCATACGAACACGCGGTGCTTGGCCACACACGGCGTCGCGATGAAGCGCGGCAGACCTGCGAGCGCTCGCCACATGCCCGGACGGGTTTCGCCATGCCGCCACCACAATCGTCGGTGTCGTTCGCGCCGCCTGCCGAGTCGCACCGGCTTTACATGCTCAACGACATGGGCAAAGGGAACTTCGTAGAGCGCCGCATCAGCTTCACCCATTTCTTCGCCAAAGTCGATAATCCAATTGCCGGCCGGACGGCGGGTCAGATCCATGCCGTTGCGCCTTGGCCTGAGAACATCGGAGTTTGGACGCCCGTTCGGATTGGCCGGGAGCCGCAACCATTGGCGCGCCAGGTCGCCTGGAATGTCGAACGGTCCGTTCTTGTAGACGCCGAGGAACGCGACCGCCCGATTTTGGTTCAATCGCGTGGCTCGTGTCACGTCGACACGCGCCTCGGTCAGGTCTGCGTGGATTCGGGTCGCTGACCTGCCGTTCAGCGAGACAGGTAGACTTGCGTTCAATGAGGCGAAACACACGAGTGACACTCGCACCGCCGCGCCATCGACCACCCAGGGCTCATCCGACCATGCGTCGAATATGGCGCAGTCGATGACGATCCGATCGAGCACCGGCCGGTTGTTACCGCCCCGAATCGAGTTCGTGGCGACCAGACCTGCTCGGTCGATTTCGCCTTCAGCCAACAACACGCCCGCTTTCGCGATCCAGTAGCAGACAAGATCAGCGGAGGCGGGAACCAAACCGCTATAGGTTTGGCGCAAACGCTCGGTGTATTCGTGACCCAAGCCACCGCGCATCTTCCGGTCCCCAAGGAACGGCGGATTGCCTATCACGACATCAGCGTTGGACCATACCGGGTCGCCGCCGTCCGGCGCGAGGATCGCGTCACGGCATTCGATGGTATCGAGCGGATCGAGAATTGGGTCGGTCGAATTGCTGAACCCGTTGTGCCGCATCCACTGGATTTCCCCGATCCACACCGATACGCGGGCGAGTTCCGCCGCATAGGCGTTGAGTTCGATGCCCTTCACGTTCGCCGGCCCGACCGCAGGGAACCCGCGCTGCAAGCCGAGGGCCTCGGCTTCGAGTTGAACGCGATGCTCAATGTCCTTGAGCGCGTGTAGCGCCAAATACAGGAAGTTTCCTGAACCGCAGGCCGGGTCGAGCACGGTGAAATTCCGCAATCGTTCGAGGAATGCGCGCAGCCCCCGATCCGCCTGTCGCCGTAGTCGAGTTCGCGCCGACGAAGATCCTGCGGCGTCCGCTCGTTCGAGTTTGGCCGCGATTCCCGCCTTCACTGCCTCCCATTCCGCGAGCAGAGGGCGGACGATCACCGAATCGACAATCCGCATGATCTTGTCGCGGTCGGTGTAGTGTGCGCCGAGTTGCGAGCGCTTGTCCGGGTCGAGACCACGTTCAAACAGCGTGCCGAAGATCGACGGGTCGATTTCTGACCAATCGAGCTTCGCCGCCTTTAGCGCGGTCTCAATTCCCTGGTGGTCCAGCGGCAACGCAGAGTCATCATCGAACAGGCCGCCGTTGAACCAAGCGACGCGCTCGAACCCGACGTCCCCGCCCGTTGCCATCGCGCCGAACAGACGCTTGGCATAAGCCTCGAATTTCGCGGGGTCGCCTCGTGAGTGATCGAGCATCCGGGTGAACATGTCGTCGGGCAGCAATCCCACATCCTCAGCGAACATGCAGAACACCATTCGGTTGACGAAGTGCGCGACCGTTTCGGGGTCGTGGCCCCGGTCCCGCAAGCCTTGCGCCAGATCCGCGAACGTGGCCGCCGCGCGTTCCGTCACTGTTCGCCGGGTCTCCCCTGGGCGCAGCCGGTCCGGCTCCGACATCGCCCACTTGAGCCTGTCGCGAACGGCACCATCGGCAAGGTCGTCGAGCGTGAATTCGTGCGTCACGCTCACGCAGTTCGTCCAGTTCGTGCGGATGCGGAACCGGACCATGTCGGAGACGATCAGCAGGGGAGGGTTATCCAGCGCCAGCGCGTACTGGCGCAGTTGGTCGAACGCTCGATCGAGGTCCTTGTGCTTGCCCTTGTACTCCCAGGCGAAGCAACCGCGTTTCCACACATCGGCCCAACCGTCGCCGCCCATGTCCTTGCGCGCGCCACGCTCGAAGCAGTACCACTCACCGGCCGGATCGGCGTCAGTCGGCGTCGGCTCCCCGAGCAGTCGGCAGAGATCGTTGAAGTGTGATTGCGCCGCAGCGCGTTCCGTCAGTTCGGACGCCCGCCATTTCGCGATGAACGCTGCTGGTGTCGTCATGGGCGGTTACTTTGACGTGGAGCGGGGGTGGTTCGCATCTCGATCCCTTCGGTGGTCATCTCCGGGGGCGTAGTGTGCCAGACGATAGATCGCGTTGCCCGGCTCTTTTTACCGTCAATTCAGCCTCGTCACGACAATGCTAGTCGACTTTTTGTGGGGAACTGTGTAGCGTCGGATGGACAGCGACGTTCGTCAGTCCCATGTGATGGCGCTCTTTCCGCGACGATACCGGCATCCATAGCCAATGCGGCGCGAGCCATGCGGTGTTGGCAGGGTGTTGATTCGAGGAAAAGATGAGCGTTTGTCCGATCTCGTGGACATAGAAAAGTTTTTATTTTTCAGATAGATAAACTTATGCTACGCTGGTTTGAGAAATCTTGACGCAAATTCAACTGAGACGATGCCAAGTGTCGCACATTCTTTTCTCCGGTCCCAACTTTTACAATGCCCGTGTCTGGGCACTGCTTGAACACCTCGACAAGGAGAAGGCTGGCCGCGGGCGCGAGTCCGGCCGCTGTGGCGAAAGAACTGCGTGTCGGGCGCGCCCAGGTGGCGAAGTTGGCCGGCGTGCTGAAGTAGGGTCGGCCGCAGCGGTCCTGAATGCGGCCGGTGCCTCATGCATGGATGGGCATTCAATCGGACTCTCGGTGGCATCCGAAAGGGCGGAAGAAATTCAGGCGCGGGATTGAAGGGCGCGCCGGTCGTGGCGGTGTAATATGCGATTCGATTGGATTTTGGGGCTAGGCGTCGGAGCAAGTCACATGCGCGCCAGCACCGCGTTGTTCACCACGTCAGTTGTTTCACCAGGAAGATAATCCGACCAAAAGGCGCGGTGGGTCGCCGGAGCGCGAGACGGATCTCGACAAGGAACGCGAGTCCAGGGAGATGGACATGGGATCGGACCTGTAGAAGTTGCCGGTGCGGCGATGCCCGGAAAGGCAGCATTTGCCGATCCTGCCGAATTCGCCCTAGAATTGCCCCTGTGGCTGGTCGCCGCGCATAAAATACCGCCGCTCGCTAGCCTTGAATGCGACCGGCTGTGTTGGGGTCCGTTCAGGGCATTCTAGGCGACCACAGCTCCAATCAGACGCCGAAGATACCGTGGTGACGTTCGACACTGCGCAGTTGGTGCCACGTTGCCGCCCACCCGACGATGATATCGGCATAGAAACTGTGATCTGCGCGAGTCCTGCTGGAGCACCTGACGGCAGGGTCCTTTCCAGCGGCGGGCTTCCCGCCCCCACGGCCACGTCGCCGCCGTGCTCGGCACGCTCAAACGTCTGCGCCTGAACCGGCTCATCGCCCGAAAACGCTCGCCAGAACGCCACCGGGCGGTGGCGACAATTGCCGCCCAAGTGCTGGGGCCCGGTACCAAGCTTGCCACCGCGCAGAACCTGGCCGAAGCCACCGCGGCCGATTCCTCGGTCGACACCTTGTGGCTGGGCGCGGTGGACGGGAGACTGCTGCCGGGCGGGTGCGGCATGCCCTTCCACTAACATGCGGGAGAGGGTTGGCTTCAATCGTCGCCTCCAGTATTGGCTTGACGCCTGAATGCGTGATCAGCGCTACCTCCGGAGCAGTCATCAGTCAATAATCGTGATGAAAGGGGCGGTTAGATGAGTGGAAGAATGTGCCAAATACAACTTGTCCGCCGGACGTGCGGGGACACATACTGTCATGCCGTACGAGTTGGCCGTTGTGGAAGGGATGCGTTCATGAGCCGAAGGGAAATGATCCGAAAAATCCTGGCTGCGCTCGATAAATTTGAAGGTGTGGAGAAGGATCGATGGACTGCGGGGCAGTGGACGCGAAAGATTCTCACGGCACTATGTGGCGTCGGCTCGCGGCTGGGTTGTTCGGTCTGCGCAAGCCGGGTCGATAACGCAGATTGGGGTGAGTGGCTCTACGATTGTTGTTGGCTTGCCGGGAGCAAGTGGTTAAAAACGGTTCTGATGGTGGCCGAGTGCGAATGGCGAAGCCTGGGTGACATTGAAGACGATTTTCAAAAGCTCCTGGTCGCCCGCGCATCTCTACGCGTCATGGTTTGCGACGGTTGGTGGTTGGACGACGATACTGAAGGCAAAGCCACTGTCGACCGATTGAGTCATTGGGTTCGCGAATATGAGGATAGCCGTGTCGGAGATACGTACCTGCTGATCGTCTACGAGTGGCACGAGGGAAGACGCCGTTCATGGCGCTACCGCCTGAACGTGGACGCCACGGGCGAGCTGCCGACACGCGTGCGTATGTAAGCTTCACTCGGGCGGTTGCGTTGATTTTGCCAACAAGCATGAAGAATGACCGAGACTTCCTAATTATTCACGCGTTGCCGAGGGTGCTGGAGAGTACTGGGACAAACCAGCCTTTCGTGCCGATCGCGGATACAGTATCGCCGCCGATGCGGCGAACCACCTAGCCGATTTCCTGGTCGTTGGCGGCAATCGCCGCAATGCGGTGGACCGTATCCTCTGAGCGAACGCGGCTATTTTTCGATGTTCGCGGTGTGTGAATTGATGCATGAGGCCAAGTGGTCATCTGCGTTTTCCTGCGACAAAGGATGAGACCGTTCGTTGACCGTATATGGCCGCGACGAATCCGCCCGGACATTTGTATTGCACTGCGCAAACGTCAGTCGAGGCAGGAATAGATTCGCTGAGATCGCCTGACGATTCATTTCGAACAGCGTTGTGGCGTGGTCGAAACGGATGTGACGGACAGAGTGTCGAAAACCGACGGGCCAGAGTCCGTAAGAGATGTGGCGGGCTTGAGGTAGACTTCTCGGGTTGTCATTATGCCTATTTGTCTTGCAGTTTATGGTTAAATAAATGGAAAACGATTATTAAATGACGATTTACTTGTCAGTGAGTCAGGATAAACTAACGGTGCTTGCTGAATTCGGATGAAACCCAGTTTCTCCGCCAAGCGGGCAATGAATTCTCGACAGCCACAGGGAGTCAATGTAATGAAGAACAATTCAGTTGCAGGTGTCGGCGATTTCCGGCCGCCCAACGATCAAGTCGCGACAGTCAAGCCGCCTGGCGAAGCTTCCGGGGCGGAACAAGCAGTGGGGGAATCCGATGCGATCAATCCTCGGGCACTCAAGACGGCGCGTAAACGGCGCAGTCTGACCCAAAGCCAGCTTGCGGGGGTCATTGGATGTTCCAAGGACACCGTAAGCCGATGGGAACGAGGAAAATCCCGCCGCGTGCGTTCCCACCTCCGCCAGCCGTTGTGCGACGCGCTCCAAGTCACATGGAAGCGACTCACCGAGCGCACCAATGAACGCCAGCGTCTCACTAGCGATGTCACGATCAACGTGTCGATCAGAAAGGACGCGCGAGCGTCCCTGCAGTTCGTGGCCGAACGCTACAGCGTCAGTCCCAGAGAGGTACTGAATCTGGCTCCACTGCTTTTTCTAATATTTGCAGAACGGAGCTTGCTGACGCGTCAGCGCCGCCTTGAAGAAATCCACAAGGTGTTGCAGGAAGCGGAAGGGAAATTACTGGACAACAGCGCTCATCTTGGCGGGATTGTCTGTGCACGCAGCATTTCTGCGGACGAGATATTGGAACAAGAGGAAAAGTCCCTGGGCATGAGAGACGTCTTCGGACGCATGATTGAGTACCAGTACAGGGGTAGCAACGACGAGGGACCGTTCGCCCGCTTCGTTCGCGACCTCGCGAAAGATCTGCCAAAGCATGCCGTAACTGGCATTGAGTCCTATGGTGGAGACATGATCGAAACCTACCGAATCGCCGAGGACACCTTGCGTGAGTGCGCGGGTCTTTCCGAGGACGAAGAACAGGGCAAGGAGCTACTTCACTACTTGCGCTTCGGCTATATCGACTTCGCCGAGTGCCTGCGGGTCAGGCGCGACAGTCCAGAAAAAACCTATCGTCAATGGCTGTCCGATGCACTGGTGCAGGCCGAAGCGGAGTCCCAACGCGAGTTGGAGGCTCTTTTCGAGAACCTTGGCGCTTTGCCAGTCGCCGCCAATGAATTGGATGCGGCGGACAACGGGAGCACGAAATGACCGGCCTCACCATTTCGCGCCACGGCAATATTCGGATGTCTCAGCGACCCGACGGTTCTCGCTTACATTGGCAAACTCACTCTGGCGGGTGGATGTTAGGTCATGGAGGGCTGAGAGTGGGGTTTTCAAGAATCGCCGACGAAGGCTGGCGCATCGAGGGCTCGGTTTTGCGCTGTTGATCGAGTAGCTATTCAATCGACAAATGGCGTGAGAGCTTGTGCTGATGAATATCTATGTCGGAAATGTGGCCTATTCCATGACGGAGTCCGAACTGCCGGATGCTTTCGCAGAGTTCGGGCACGTGGCCTCTGTCACCATTTTGACCGACCGCGAAACGGGGCGATCGAGAGGGTTCGGTTTTGTCGAAATGCCGAATCAGGCAGAGGCCACTGCGGCGATCACCTATCTAAATGGCAGGGACCTCGGCGGTCGGGCGCTGCGAGTTAGCGAGGCCCGGCCCCGGGAACGCCGCTGAGTCCTGGTGTCGGATCGCCTCGAGAGATCGAATTCCCAACGTGGACCGGTTCGGCTGCGGACGCCAATATGGAGGAAGACGCCGAACGGTTTGAGCGGCATTTTGGCGGCAGGGCTGAGGGAGCAAGAATGGCGAATCGTCGCCACA
>LXNI01002543.1_pt1 | contig 12338 bp, 10 predicted proteins | sample 809091 | NCBI WGS metagenome assembly LXNI01 (sample SAMN04870527, study PRJNA318959) | sponge metagenome | biome: 01000161; feature: marine sponge reef; material: water | host: Sarcotragus foetidus | place: Greece: Milos, Mediterranean Sea | collected 2013-05-29 | depth 5-7 m | reverse complement strand
CTGCATGGCCGAGAGGCCGCCGGGATCGGTGGCCGTAACGGTCACGGTGGCGCTGCCTGCCGCCACGCCTACGATGGTGACCTCGGCGCCGGATACGCTAACCGTTGCGGTGGCGGTGTCCGAGGTGGTGGCCGTGAAGGTCAGGGTATCGCCGTCGGGATCGCTGAAGCCGCCCGACACGTCCACCGTGACGGTATCGCCCGCAGTGACGGTCTGCGCTTCGAGCGTGTCGCCGACCTGGGGCGCCTGGTTGGCCGCCTCGACCGTGACCATGACTTCCTGCATGGCCGAGAGGCCGCCGGGATCGGTCGCAGTGACCGTAACTGTCGCCATTCCTTCGGCCAAGGCAATGAGCGTGACCACCGAGCCGTCAACCGCGGCCGTGGCCACATCTGCGTCCGAGCTCTCGACCGAGAAGGCGAGTTCGTCGCCGTCCGGATCGCTGAAATGCTCAGCCGCGTCAATCGTGGTAGTGTCGCCTTCGCTCAGCGTCTGCGGCGGGATCGTGTCGGTCACTACCGGCGTCTGGTTCGCCGACTCGACCATTGCGTCGACCATGTGCGACGCGGAGAGGCCGTCGGGGTCGGTGGCGGTGATCGTGACCACCACCGTCCCCTCTGCCACTGCGGTGGCCGTTACGTTGCTCCCCGAAACCGCGACGGTGAGTACTGAATTGTCCGACGAGTCGCCGAATAGGTGAGCTGGTCACCATCCGGATCGGTGAAGTTCTGGGATGCATCCACCGTGGACGACTCGCCCTCGACCAGGGTCAGGGGCGGAATGCTGCCGACCGCGACCGGGGCGCGGTTGGGTTGGGGTTCGGGTTCCGTCTCGCCATCGCAGGCCAAAGCCCCCGCGACAAGGAAAAGCGCGAGGAATCGGCCGATCGTGATGGGGCTGCGATACATCATGGGTACCTCCGAGAATAAACGGTCAAGCGTTGATTACAGCATGTCATGTATGGTTGCTGCATGAAGCCGTGCGGCGTGGGAAAAGCTGGCCTTGGCTGATATTGGGGAAGGGGCAAGGGATTGAGGGGAAGGGGAAGGGGGCGGAGGTGTAAACGGGTTACAGCTCGGCGGGGGAGCCGTCGTCCCGGTCCAACTGCCTGAGGACGTAAGTCTGTTCATTTCGTCGTCCAATCCTTTTGGATGGGAGTTCTCGCTCCGGGCCTTCCCGCCGGCCTTGTGCCGGGGGATCCGTGCGAGTCGGATCTATGTTATCGTCGGTGGAGGACCGCTTGCGGCCGCCCCGGTTGACGGTGATCAGGGATTGTCAATGGTCCGATTGGTCGGACACCGAGTCTTACTGCAAGAGTGGTGCCAGTTTTGGAGGTCGGGGTAAGTCGTGGCACGCCAACAACTTGACTCTCAACGACTTGGCGCTCGGGTGTGGGAAATCGGTCGGCTGGTCAGCTTTCAAACCCCCCTTCCGGCAACTGTACGCGAAAACGGGGCAGGTTGGCGCCGCGAAAGCGCTCCGGTTCCCCCTTCTTCCTTCAGGTACCGCTCGGCCAGATCGACCAGGCCGGCCGATCCCAGGTAGAGGGGCGTGCGGTCGTGAAGCCCCTCCGGAACGATGTCCAGAATGTCGCGGCTCCCGTCCGACGCCCTTCCACCCGCCGCCGCGCAAACTAACCCGAGGGGCGCGGCCTCGTAAAGCATCCGCAGCTTGCCGCCGGGCGACTTGGTGTCGCGCGGGTACATGAAGAGCCCGCCCTGCAGCAGGGTGCGGTGCACGTCCGAGACCATGGAACCGATGTAGCGGGACTTGTACCCGCCCCCCCCTTCGCCGTTCACGCCCCGGAAACGGTCCACCAGCCGCTGCTGCCCCCGCGACCAGCGCGCGTAGTACGCCTCGTTGACCGAATAGATCCTCGCGGGCGGGTCGGGGATGCGGATGTGCGGGTGGCTGAGCAGGAATTCGCCGATCGACGGGTCCAGGGTAAAGCCGTGCACGCCCCGCTCGACCCCGGTCGTGTAGACCAGCATGGTCGACGACCCGTAGATGACGTACCCGGCGGCCAGTTGGCGGTAGCCGGCCTGCAGGCAGTCGGCCAGCGTTCCGGGCACGCCGCGGGGCGAGGTGCGGTGATGGATCGAGAAGATCGTGCCGATCGACACGTTGACGTTGATGTTGGACGAGCCGTCGAGGGGATCGAAGAGGAGGACGTAGTTGCCCAGTTCGAACCGCTTCGGGATGGGGATGATGTCGTCGGTCTCCTCCGAGACCATGCAGCAGAGGTGCCCGGCGTGGTCCATCGCCTTGACGATGACCTCCTGGGCAAAGGCGTCGAGCTTCTGGACCCGCTCGCCCTGCACGTTGGTGTCGCCGGTTCCGCCCAGCACATCGATGAGGCCGGCCATGTTCACCTCGCGCGAGATGATCTTCGCGGCCAGCGCGATGTCGTAGAGGAGCGCCGAGAAGCGTCCCGAGGCGCCGGGGTGCCTGCGCTCCTGTTCGATGATGTGGCGATCGATGGTGACGACCTTGCTTCGCATGGCGGGGAAGATGGTCGAAAGCGGGGGTGGGGGGCAAGGTGGGGGTGCGTGGGGGGAGAGGTGGGTGGGCGGGCGCGGGCGATGGTTGGGGATGACAGAATGGTGAGTGGGGCTATTATGGTTGTGGCGTTCCGAGGGAAGACCGAGCGGCAGAGCGAGGAGGAGGAGGAATGGGCAGGAAGCCGGAGTGGTGGAAGGATCCGGTGTTGGCGACGATCCTGGTGGCCATCGTGACGGGCGCATGGGTTGTGAGCAGCCGGATTGGCGCGCTGGGCGAGCGAATTGGGAGGCTCGAGACCACGATGACCGAGCGGATCGCCAATCACGAGACGGCCGCGAGCGATCGCTTCGGGAAGCTCGAAACGTCCATGAGCGATCGCTTCGGCAGTCTGGAGTCCACCATGAGCGACCGCTTCGGACTCGTCGAGGCCAGGCTGGCGGCGCTCGAGGCGAAGATGGACCTGCTGCTGGAGGGGCTCGATATCACGGTGACGCCCAAGTCGATATCACGGTGAACCACCCCGGGAGGTAGAGCGGCTCCCTACCGCCGCGATCCCCTCACCGTCACCGACCCGTCGCTGCGGGCCGTGAGCGTGACGGTCCCGTGCAGGTCGGTGCGGTAGATCCGCGTGCCCGCGCGCTCCAGCCGGGCCAGCACGGCCGGGTCGGGGTGGCCGTAGCGGTTGCGGGCGCCGACCGAGATGAGGGCGTAGCCGGGCGATGTGGCCCGCACGAACGCCTCCGAGGTCGAGGTGCGGCTGCCGTGGTGTCCCACCTTGAGCGCGGTGATGCGGCCCTGGCCGAGGAGGCGGTCCTCGATGGCGGCGTCGGCGTCGCCGGTCAGCAGGGCCGAGAAGTCGCCGTACGTGACGCGAAGGACGACGGACCAGGCGTTGGGGTCGGGGTGGGCGGGGGAATGGGTGGATGGGCCGCCGGGGGCGGGGCTGAGCACCTCGAAATCGACGCCGTCGAGGGTCCACGAGTCGCCGGCGGTAGCGCGGCGCCAGGGGATGTCGGCGCGGCGGGCCTCTTCGGCGCCCAGCATGTGGCCGCTCTGGCCGCCGCTGAAGCCGGGACCGAGGACGGCGCCGGTCCGGACGTTGCGGAGCACGGCCGCGAGTCCCCCCGCGTGATCCTCGTCGGGGTGGGAGAGGATGACGGCCTCGAGTCGGCGGGCGCCCTGGCCGTGCAGATACGGCACAACCCGCGTGAGGCCCGCGTCTGAACCGCCGAAACCGCGCGGCCCCGCGTCCACGAGGAGCCAGCGGCCGCGCGGGGTGCGAAGCGCGATGGCATCGCCCTGCCCCACGTCGATGGCCACGATGTGGAGCGCGCCCCTCCCCACCAGCGACAGCGTGGCCTGCCCCGCCCAAAGCACGGCGAAGGCCGAGAGCGCCGAGACGGCGGCGCGCACGGCTGGGCGGGTGCGCCACTGGGCACCGGTCGCAAACAGGAGTGGCAACAACGCCCCCGCGGTGAGGAGCGCGGCTTCGCGGGGCGTGACCTGCGCCACCGTCCCGGGCAGTTCACCCAGCGCGGCGGCCACCGAGGTGACGATGTGCAGCAGCCCCTCCGAGCCCGCCCCCGCGATGGCCGCGCCGGGAATGTGCAGCATGTCCATGACGATCGTGAGGATGACGCCGGGGACCGCGGCGGCCACGAGCGGGGTGAGTACGAGGGAGGAGGGGAGGGAGAGGAGGGGGATCTGGCCGAAGTGGTAGGCGAGGATGGGCGCGGTGAAGACGGAGGCGCCCAGCCCCGCGGCCACGGGCGATGCGATCCAGGCGCGGCCGCGGTGGTCGGGCCAGTGCCGCAAGATCCAGCGGGTCATGACGAGGATGCCGGCCGTGCCCGCCACGGTGAGCTGGAAGCCGGCTCCGGCCACGACCGAGGGGCGGAGCAGCGCGAGCATCAGCATGGAGAGGCCGAGGGCGCCGAGCGCGCGGGCGGGGGTCTGGCGCAGGCGGCCGAGCACGAAGGCGCTGGTCATCCAGGCGGCGCGCGTGGCCGAGGTGGGGGCGCCGATGAGGAGGACGTAGGCCCAGACGCCGGTCGCCATGGCGGCGGCGCGGGTGCGGGGGGGGCGGCCGGCCAGCGCGATGAGGCCGCCGAGCAGCGCGGCGATCACGCCGACGTGGAATCCGGAGATCGAGAGGAGATGGGCGCTTCCCGAGCGCGCGAAGGCGTCCCAGAGCTCGCGGGGAATGCCGTCGCGCTCGGCCAGCACCAGCGCCGAAGCCACCCCGGCCTGCGCGCCGAGCCTGCGCTCGAGCGCCAGGGAGGCGCGCCCCCGGATGGACGAGCGGACGCGGTCGGTCCAGGGCACCATGTCGGGGTGGGCTGCGAGTTCCTCGACCGACGACGCGCTCAGGTAGACCGCCACCGAGCCGTCGGGGCGTTCGGAGCGGAACCAGCGCCCTTCCACCGTGACCGGGCGTGCCTCGGGCGGCGCTCCCGCGCGGGAATAGACCCGCACCGGGGCCCCGCATCCCCCGTCCCCTCCCGAAGTCACCCGCAGCGAGGACGCCCCTTCGGCGCTGGACCGGACGAAGTACCCCGTCACCGACGTTTCCGCACCATCCCTGACGGATGCGTTGCAGGCCTCGCGGGCGCGGTGGTCGGCCGTCCCCCACGCCAGCCCGGCGACGAAACACAGCAGGAGCGAAATGGCACGACTGCGCGGGCCGCGCCATAGCAGAATGGGAACCGCCAGGACCAGGAGTGGGAGGAGGGTTCGGTCGAACCCGAGGGCCGGGCCGGCCGCCGCACCCGCGGCGAAACCGATGGCCGTCCACAAAATCGGGGGCGCGCCCCTCACTCCAGTCGCATGTCTCCTTGTCCGTGTTCATCGTAAGCCCGGCGGCCCGAACGCTCCGCCAGGCTGTCCCGTTCCTGCCGCTCGCGGAGCAGCCGCCGCACCTTGAGGTCGGCGTTGAGCCCCGCCGCGAGCACCACGCCCATCCCCACCACCATGCCGCCGAACGCCACAAAGGTGACGGGAACGCGGCTCAGGGTGAAGAGGCCCAGGTTGATGCTGACGAACCGCCCCGTGTTGCCCATGGCGAAGAGCACGCCCAGCACCACGACGGCCGCCAGCGCCAGCCACACCGCGAAACGCTTCATCCGATCAGGCCTCCGGCGACGTTGGCGGGGACGCAACCTTCTCGCCGCCAACTCGTTCCGCAATGAAGGTGGCCCCCGTGGTGTCAATGAGGCGCACCGTCAGGTAGCTGCCGATTTCGGTGCGTGTCCCCGAAACCACCACGGCCTTGTTGCGCCGTGTGCGGCCGAGCAGCATGCCGAGAGACTTGGCCGGCCGCTCCACCAGGATCTCCTCCACCCGGCCCACCTCGTCCTGGTTGATCTCGGCCTGCACGAACCGCGTCGCCCCGATGAGCCGGTTCAGACGGTCGCGGGCAACGTCTTCCAACACAAACCATTCCCTGGGGAAACGGGTCGCGGGCGTGCCGGGGCGCTCGCTGTACCGATACGTGAACGCCTCGTCGAAACGGATCTCGGAAAGGAAGCTGATCGTCTGCTCGAAGTCGTCGTCGGTCTCGCCGGGGAAGGCCGCGATGACATCGGTGGAGAGCGCCACGTCGGGGACTCCCGCGCGCAGCATGGCGACCTTCTCCCTGAAGATTTCCTTCGTGTAGCGGCGCACCATGCGCTTCAGCACGGCGTTGCTCCCGGACTGGAGCGGCAGGTGGAACTGCTCGCAGACGGCGGGCTCGGTGGCCATCACCTCGACCAGGTCCTGGCTGAGATCGATCGGGTGCGGCGAGGTGAACCGCACGCGGCGGATGCCGTCGATCCGGGCCACGCCCCGCAGCAGTCGCGCGAAGGACCAGTCTCCGTGCCGGTACGAGTTGACGGTCTGCCCCAGAAGGGTGACTTCGGTGATTCCGTCGTCGGCAAGGCCGCGGATTTCGGCGATCACGTCGTCGGGATCGCGGTTTTTTTCCGGCCCTCGCACGTACGGCACAATGCAGAAGGTGCAGCGGTGGTTGCAGCCTCGCTGAACCGGGACCCAGGCGGTCACACTCGAGCGCCGGCGCTGCTCCAGGCCCCGGTAGTTCTCGTCGAGCGAGAGATCCAGCACCGAGAGACGCCTGCTGCCGGGGCGGCCGCGGCGCGGCACGACCTCCTTCAGCGCGCGGCCCAGGTGGCGGTAGCCGTCCGGTCCCATGACCAGGTCCACGGCGCGCACATTGCCGAGCAGCGATTCCCCCATGCGCTGGGCCATGCACCCCGTCACCCCGAGCACCAGCCAGGGGCGCTCGCGCCGGAGGCCGCTGAGCTGGCCGATGCGTCCCATCACCCGTTCCTCCGCGTTCTCGCGGATGGCGCAGGTGTTGACCAGGATGACGTCGGCCTCCTCGGGCGCGCCCACGATTTCGTACCCCTCCTTCTCGAGCACGCCCTCCATGAGTTCGCCGTCGGCGATGTTCATCTGGCAGCCGTATGTCTCGACGTAGGCGCGCTTCCCGCGGTCGCTCGCTGCTAATGTCGGTTTCTTGTCCATTCGCGTCCCCCGGAACAGGCCTTCTAATTCAGGGTGTGCGGGGTGGCCGCGTCAATGCGAACACCGGTCCCGTCGCCTGACAGACGACCCCTGTGCAGGACCAGCGGATCCGGCGTACGCGCCGATTTCACCGCAACGCGCAGGTAGTCGCCGGTCAGTGCGGTTCCTCCCGTCCCCTCCATCACCACCTCCACTTCGGCTCCTCCCCGCCGGCGGGCGTAGCGCGCGCCCTTCTCCCCGGCCAGGGCTCTGAGTTCCCGCCCGCGTTCGCGCGACACGCGCTGGGGGACCGGATCGGAAAGACCGGCCGCCACCGTGCCGTCGCGCGGCGAGTACGGGAAGACGTGAAGGTAGGTGAAGGGCAGTTCCTCGACAAGCGAGAGGGTGCGCGCGTGGTCGCCGGAAGTCTCGCCCGGGAAGCCGGTGATGATGTCGGCGCCCAGTCCTATGGAGCCCACCGCGTCGGCGATCTCGAAGGTGCGGCGGCGGTACTGTTCGCGGGTGTGCCAGCGCCTCATGCGGCGCAGCACCGGATCGGCGCCGCTCTGGAGCGGCATGTGAAGATGGGGCGCCAGCCGTCCCCCCGAGGTGGACAGAAGATCGATCATGGGGTCGTCGATCTCGGTGGCTTCGATGCTGCCGAGGCGGAGGCGCGGGCCCGGGACCTCGTCCAGGAGGCGGCGGACCAGCGCGGTGAGGGAGCCGCGGGGATCGAGATCGCGGCCGTAGTGGCCGATGTGGATGCCGGTGACGACCAGTTCGGGGTGACTGCGGGCCAGGACGCGGGCTTCGGCCACCACGCGGTCGGGGTGCCGGCTGCGGCTACGGCCCCGCGCCAGCCGGGTAGCGCAGAAGGCGCACTTGCGGTCGCAGCCGTCCTGGACCTTGAGCCAGCCGCGCGTCGCGCCGGCGCGGCGCCTGAGCACCTCGGCGCCCACGCCCTCCATGTGGGTGCGCTCGAGGGCGGTGCTGGATCCCAACTGCACCAGCCGGTCGGGTCCCAGCGCGCGGGATGCGGCGGCCAGCACCTCGGCCGGGTCGTGCCCCTCGACGACCGCGGACACCCCGTCCATGGCGCGGTACTCGCGGGCGCGGAGCACGGCGGAGCACCCGGCCACCACGATCTCCGCGCCCGGATTGCGGCGCCTGACCCGGCGAATGTAGCGGCGGGCGTCGGCGTCGGCCCGGTTGGTGACGGTGCAGGTGTTGATCACGCAGAGGTCGGCGTCATCGAGGGTGGCGGGGTGGCCGGTGGCGAGCCTTCCCTCGAGGCGCTGGCGCATGCGTTCCGTATCGTACTGGTTCGCCTTGCAGCCGAAGGTCCTGTAGTGGACGCGCACGGAACGGGGGTCGGCGGTGCCGGGGCCTAGCAGTCCGTGGACAAGGCCGCCCGAGCACCGAGAGCGGTGAGGCGCCGGGCTGGCAAGGCGCGACGAAGGGTGAATAGCAGCGCTATTCGCCCGAGGCGCAACGCAGAGCGTAGCCTTGGAACTGCCAAATGTATACTACACATTACATATTGTAAACTTGTCCTTACATCGTGAACAGGTGAAGCGAAGCGGCCAGCGCGGATGCATCGCCGCTCGAATGCCGGGGGGATCTTGTCCACGGGCTGCCTAGAACCGGGAGATGCCGACCGTGACGGTGGCCCGCCAGAAACGCTCATCCAGCGGGGCGCTCTGGCGACTGCCCCTCTCGAGGGCCAGGTCCATCCACCCGAAGCGGAGGTTGTCCGCGTTTTCCACCAGGTTGAAACCCACTCCCAACGACCAGATCGACTCCACCGGATCCTCCGATTCGAAACGGAAGGGGGGCGTGAGACGCCGGTAGCCGAGACGCAGCGGCAGACTACGGGACGCGCCATCGATGAGGTGCCATTCCGCACCCGCGCCGTAGCTCCACTTGCGGCCGCTCGTCACGCCCGCCAGGAATCCGTCCGATGCCGCCCAGTCCTGGTAGGCCGCGGAAACACTCAGGCCGAGACGCGGAGACAGCCGGCCGGTCGCGCCCGCCGAAAAGCGCACCGGTACGGAGTAGTGTCCCTCGCCCGGGGCATCGTCCTCCGGAAGCTCCTTGAGGGTGCCGGACCACTCCGCCGCCCCCGCAAGATGGACCAGGGGGTGCGGATCGAAGTTGAACCCGGCCGATACGAGATAGCCGCTGTAGTTCCAGGAATACTGTTCGCGGAAGGAATACACCTCTCCACCGACGGCAAGGGAATCGAGCTCGCGGTCGAACACGCGCTCGAGCCGCCCGAGGTAGGAGCCCGCCGACACGCCGACCGACAGCCTCGAACCGATCCGCTGCGCCCATCCCAGACGGAGCACCGAGGTTCCACCGTCGTTCTGGTAATTGTCCTCGACCTCGACTTCAACTTCGTTCAGCATGACCGTCGAATTGCGTTTGGCCACCCAGCGCTGCTCCAGGTGACCGGAGAGGGTCGCGGTCACGACGCCGCCCACAGACCGCACCGGATACCCGATCCCCAGCAGCGGCAGGCGGTTGGTGCGGCTGGTTCCCGACTGTTCGTCCACGTCGAAACTGCCCCAGCTCGGCTGCATGGTGACGCCAAAGGTGGGAAATACCAGCTGGGCCGACGCGGCGGGGTCGGTGCCCGATATCTCCACCCGGGCCAGACCGATCCCGAGGCTGCCCAGGGCGGTGGAGCGCGCATCGAGCGCGTGGATGGGGACGCCGAGCGCGCGAAAACCCAGGAACGACTGCGCCGAGGCCGGGGCCGAGGCCACCAGGATCAGGAGGAGGGCCGCCGCGAGCCGTGCCGCAACCGGATATGCCGTGGTGCCGCCGCCGTGTAAGCTGCTCATGTCTCATCGCCAAGCGAGAAGTTCAAAACGATCCGCAACGTAGGCGCGTTCGGCGATGTCGGCCCGTCGAAGGACACGTACTCCACCGACAGCGGCTCGAAGGCGGAGAGGACGGCGATCGTGTTCGAGACCGGGTCCCCGTCGACCGTCTCGCCGCGCAGGAGATCACGCACGAGTCCCGTAACGGCAAGCTCGACGATCTCGCCGGCGGGGGACTGGAACCACTCGTGCGCAACCAGCGTGCCGAACGGTCCCGACCGGGACGGGCCCAGTGGCGATTTCGGCAGAAATTCCGGGGCCAGCACCGACCGCAGGTCGAGCGGAAGCGTGTCCGACGGCGCAAAGGACCGCACCCCCGGGCGCGTGGTGAAGCGCAGCGCCGCGAAGGAGACGTGATCGGCGGTGATCTCGACCGGGCACCCCACGACATCGCAGAGTTCGTCCGGCCCGCTGAGGACCGAGGGAACGTCGAGCTCCAGGACCGTTCGCCAAGCGGGCACCCCTCCCACCCGCAGCGTCTTCAGGGGCGGGCGGGGCACGGGAGCGTATATGAAGGTCCGGTTCTCGGTGCTTGACGGCACCTGGACGATGGTGTCCGGATTGACGCTCGGTATGGTCTCGAGCCGAAGCAGCCCTCCGACCACCCGGAGGCGAACGCCCGGCGTGGTCGAGCTGACGAGAACACCCCGGCTGTGGTCGGTGGTGTCCGACCAGGCTGCGACCCAGGCGGAGTCGACCCGGATCTTGACGCTGTCGCCGGTCTCCGGATCCCAGGTGGTGGTTCCGATCTCCTCGACCGCGCCTCCCCCGGGCGCCGACCAGGGCGCCCGGTGGCCGACCGAGTCGATCGCGTACTCCCAGGTGGCGGTCCTGCCATCCCACGGTTCGGTGATGGCCTGTGCGACGATTTCAACGGGTCTGTCGTTGTGAACGCTCGAGAGGGAGTCGAAGCGCATGACGAGGTGGCCGTCGAGGAAGGTCAGGATGGTGTCCGGCACGTTGGCACCTGTGGTGTCGAGCACCTGCGCCGACCTGGGGTACCGCCCGAAGCGCAGCAGCGACGAGGCCTCGAGACCCACCTGCGCGCCACCGCCGCCCTCTCCCCGCGAACCGAAGTCGTGCGCCACGAAGCCGGCGCCCAGGTCCGACGGCCGCCCGTAGCCGCCGTACACCCTGGCCCCGCTCGCGAACTCGTCGTACTCCAGGATTACCTCGGCGGCAAAGCCGGAGCGCACCAGATCGCCCCGCTCCACGGTGGGCAGCGCCTCCGTGCACGCGCCGGCCGCGGCCAACAGCGCAACCGCGAGAATGCGGCGGCCCGGCCCGGGCGGCGTAGTCGGCGTCCGTTCGCTCATCTGGTTCCTTCTATCGTGACCCGGACTCCGCGGGCGCGGCTCCATCGCCGCTCGCCGGACCCGCGTCCAGCAACTCCCGTCCGAAGTGATCGGGGATCAAATCCTTCAGCTGCCAATGCAACCTCTCTTCGTTTGCTACGCCATAGACCACCATGTCGGTTCCGAACTCGGCGAGGACCTGGCGGCAGCGTCCGCACGGCGCGACGGCCCGCTGCCCTCCGGTGACGACAACCAGTCTGCGGAAGCGCCTTCGGCCCCGCGAAACCGCCGCTGCCACCGCATTCTGTTCGGCACAGATGGTTAGACCGTATGAGGCGTTCTCAACGTTGCATCCGGTGAAGACCTCTCCGGTGTCCGCTTCGAGGGCGGCCCCCACACTGAAGCGCGAATACGGAGCGTACGAATACGCGAGCATCTCGCGGGCCAGCGTGACCAACCGGTCGAGCGGCACGGGATCCATCAGCTCTTCATCCGTATTCTGGGCAGCCTTCGCGATAGTCCGGTGAGGACCTCGTGCCCGATTGTGTCCGCCAGCTCCGCGACCTCCTCCAACGTCAGTTCGGTTTTGCCATCTCGCCCGAGAAAGGTAACGACATCGCCGGGCGATGTGCTCTCCGGGACTCGTACCACCGTCGTGTCCATGGAGATCCGTCCCAGAACGGGGACCCGGTGCCCGCCCGCAAGCCCCCAACCCCGGTTGCCCAGCGTTCGCGGCAGCCCGTCGCCGTACCCGATGCCCACCGCGGCCCACCGTTCGGGCCCCTTCGACCGGTAGGTGGCGCCGTATCCGGCGGTGGCGCCGGCGGGGACGTCGCGCACCAGGACGACCCGCGCCCTGATGGCAGCGGCGGTCTCGGGCGGCTCCGTACCGGGGCCGGCGGACCCGCCGTATAGGTAGATGCCGGGGCGGACCGCGTTGGCGGACCCCGTCGGGAGGCGCAGGGTGCCCGGGCTGTTGGCGCAGTGGAGGAGGGTGCCGGGCTGGATGCCGTCGGCGGTGCGGATAAAGTCGTCGAAGCGCTGGATCTGGCGGCGGGCGCCGGTGAGGTCGGGTGCGTCGGCGGAGTGGAGGTGGGTGAAGATGCCGAAGAGGTGGAGGTTGCGGGAGGTGGCGCGGCGGATGCGGGGCCAC
>LXNI01002542.1_pt1 | contig 12338 bp, 11 predicted proteins | sample 809091 | NCBI WGS metagenome assembly LXNI01 (sample SAMN04870527, study PRJNA318959) | sponge metagenome | biome: 01000161; feature: marine sponge reef; material: water | host: Sarcotragus foetidus | place: Greece: Milos, Mediterranean Sea | collected 2013-05-29 | depth 5-7 m | reverse complement strand
ACGGCGAACCGGGCATGTGCGCAAGTACCTGTTTCGACGGCGGCACATCCTCGCGTCGCGTCCGACAGTGCGAGCCCGAACGGCGTTCCAACAGTCAACGTATTTCCGAGACGGTACGCTAGGGCATGGGGAAGGATGTTGACGCTTAGGTCGGGCCTGGGTGGTAGGACAATGGCAGCGCCCGGACTGCTGCGGTCCGCTTGTCCGGTGTCGCGTAGAAGGCTATCCCGAAGGCTTTTGGTCCACATGCTCGAGGTTCAGCCAGACTCCCTGCAAATGGTGGAAGTCCATGTCCGTCGAAAGTAGTACGAAACCGGTCGCGTGGGCGGTTGCAGCAATCCAGAGGTCGTTCTGCTGCATGGGTCGGGCGGGTTTCGGTGGTGGTGCCGCACCCGGTGCGTCGACGATCTTGCCGTGTGTCCAAGCGTCGATGAGCGCGTATGCACGAAGGACGTCTGGGTGGTCGATTCCTACGACCGGCAAGCGGAATAGGACCCTCTCGAGATGGGTTCTCTTGGGTTGGCCCCAGCCGAACTTTTCTGCCAACGCGAGGAGCTCGCCTTGGCAGATTACGGAAGTGCAGGAGACGACATCGCTGGCGCTGAGCGCGAGCTTCTCGTCGGCTGCGAACGCCCATGGTGCTGATCGAACCAAACCCAACAGGATGTTTGTGTCCAAAGAAAGCGATCCACGGAACCACCCTATTGGGCGTTTGCACGAAGCGCTTGTAGAAGCTCCTCGACCGGCTCGTCACCTGGCCACGTTCCGACCAACTCCATAGGCTTGGCCACGCGTGCGCCCCTTTCCGCGGCCTCGGGTCGAGATCTGGACATAGCCCGGTCGACATCTGGGATTTCCGCGAACAGGTGATCGCCTGCTTTCCCGGCGGCAATTCTCTGCGCCTCGATCATGCGTGGCTGCCCGTTTGCCTTGAAATGGACGATGCCTTGAACGGTAGCCTGCCTGCCCCAGAGTGGCCGGAGCAGTTCGACGTCCTTGGCGTCGGCGTGCAACCTGCCATATAGGTTCTGACCATTGGATACTTCGAGCTTGAACTGTCCGCTCGTGTGGGCGATTTGCTCGACCCGGCCGCTCACGAGGAACGCCTTCGGTCCCGGTATGGTTCTCTTGCGCTCGACAATCTGGGAGCATGCGCGACGCGACAAGACGAAGTGTGGCTCGGCCGCGCCGCGCCGACTCAGGCTATATGTCACGTCCCCTGATCTCACCGACTTGCCCAACTCGAGAATGGCATCGAGCACGGCATCGTCGAAATGATCGCCCGGCGAGTCCGGCATTTGCGCTTCCCGGATCGCGCGCGCGGCTAGATCGAGAGCGGTGTCGCCCGTCTCGATCCCAATGTGACTCGGCCGACGCTCTCCACGACCGAAGGGCGAACTTGCCGCGTCTGCCAGACGTTCCGAGCTGATCGCAACGGCGGTGGAGCCGTATGTCAATCCGGTCACGGTGAAATCCGTCGCTGCAGTCAGCCAGCTTGGCTTGACCCGCTTGCGGCGACCGTCGCCAACGACCAGCAGACTAGTCGCCGACTCCGCCGCCTTGTGCAGTGCATTGAGCGTTCGCGCCAAGTCTGCAGCCTTGATCGCGCCACTGTCCTCGTCGAGCCCTTGGAAACGAAACTGATAGTGCTTTGCACTCATGGCAACAGCCGTCCTTCAGGCAGCGACCTCCACCCGACCGACCCTCTTCTGCCAGTGGCATGCTTCTGCCAGTGGCATGAACGAGTCAGAACGCCGCCAACGTAGTCGCATACTACCAAGGCCGTTACACCATGGGTGCTCCCACCTCGACTACATCCGGTCGATGGTCTCGATCCCGAGCAGGTCCAGACCGGTTCCGAGCGTCTGCGCCGTGCGCGCACAAAGCAGCAATCGGCTGGCCTCGGCGTCGCTGCCGAGCACGGGGCAACTCTCGTAGAAACGCATGAACGCCGACGCCAACTCGTAGAGGTACGTGCACAGGTGGTGGGGCATGACGCTGTCGGCGACCAGCTCCAACGTTTCCTGGAAACGCGCAAGCTGCAACGCGAGTACGTGCTCCGCCCGGGCGTTCACCGCGGGCGGCCCGGTCAGCGTGGACAGATCGACGTTGCCCCGCGCAAAAAGGCTCATGATGCGCGCATAGGCGTACTGCAGATACGGTGCCGTGTTGCCGTCGAAGGACAGCATCGCGTCCCAGTCGAAGACGTAGTCGCTGGTGCGGTTCTTGGACAAGTCCGCGTACTTCACGGCGCCGATGCCGACGGCTTGGGCGACGTCGTCCATCTCCGTGTCGCTCAAGGCCGGGTTCTTGGCCTCGACCAGCGCCCGCGCCCGCGTCTTGGCTTCGTCGACAAGGTCGAGCAGACGCGTGCCGCCGCCTTGGCGGGTCTTGAATGGCCGTCCGTCCCGGCCGAGCATGGTGCCGAAGGGGTGGTGCTCGAAAGAGACACCGGCACCGTAGCCCGCGACGTCGGCAAGTGCGAACAGTTGCCGGAAGTGCAGGGCCTGGCGTGCATCGACGATGTATAGGACGCGCTCCGCTTTGAGCGTATCCGCACGGTAGCGCAGGGCCGCTAGATCGGTGGAGTGATAGAGGTAGCCGCCGTCGGACTTGCGCACGATGACCGGCACGGAACTGCCGTCCTTGGCCTTGAACTGGTCGGCGTACTTGGCCGAGACCCGGTCCGGGAACACGCACAGCGCGCCGTCCGATTCGGTCAGCAGTTGCTTGGCGTCGAGATCCTGGACGATGCCGTCCAGGTCGGCGTTGTAGGCGCTCTCGCCGCGCACGTGTTCCGGCCGCAGGCTGACGCCGAGCGCGTCGTAGACCGCTTGGCAGTGGGACATGGAGATGTCGATGTAGCGTTGCCAGCGGCGCAGCGTTGCGCCATCCCCGTTCTGCAGGTTGACGACCGCCTGCCGGGCGCGGTCGGCGAAATCGGCATCGTCGTCGAAACGCCTGCTCGCTTGCGTATAGAAACTCTCGAGATCGGTGAGCCGGTCGGCGTCCTCGCCGAGGTCGTCGAGGTGCGCGACCAGGCGGCCGAACTGCGTGCCCCAATCGCCGATGTGGTTCTGCCGGATGACCGTGTGGCCGAGCGCCTCGAGAACCCGCGCGACGGCGTCGCCGATGATCGTGCTGCGCAGGTGGTGGACCTGCATCTCCTTGGCGAGGTTGGGGTGCGAGTAGTCGATGACCACGCGTTGGCTGGGCACGGGCTCGACCATGGGTTCCGTTAGCGCCTGTGCGAGCAGGCCGTCGTCAATGGTCAGACTGATGAAACCGGGGCCGGTGACGGCGGCTCTTGATGCGACACCGTCGAGGTCCGCCGCCTCGATCGACGCGCCGGCGAGGTCCTGCGGTCTCCGCTTCAGGCGCTTCGCCGCGGCCATCGCACCGTTGGCCTGGTAGTCGCCGAACTCCGGGCGGGTGGCGGGTCCGACGATCGCCTGTGCGCCATCGGCGCCTGCCGAGGCCAAGGCGGCCTCGAGGCGTTCGGTGAGCAGGCGCTTGAGATTCACTCCGGGGCGACGTCCTCGGCCTGCCAGCCGCGTTGCCTCTCCACCGCCACGAAGCTCACGTCCTGGCCGTCGTCGAGGCCCGCGCGTTCGCTGCCGACGCGGCGGATGGAACGGTGATGGACGAAGATCTCATCGCCGTTGCCGCGCACGATGAAGCCGAAGCCCTTGTTGCGGTCGAACCACTTCACGGTTCCGCTCTCGCGCTTGGCCCCCTTGGGCGGTCCCGGGCGCCGATGCCGCACGGGTGTGCGTTCGCCGTTCCGCCCGCCCCGTCGGCCGGGGGACCTTGCGGGTCGTGCGCGGGCGCCGAAGCGCCAGGTGACCAGAGCTGTTCCGGCGCAAGCCACGAAGGTCAGAGCGAGAAGGGCCAACATGCTTGAGGCGAACAGGGTCGAGTAGATCTGGGTAGCGATTGCGGCGAAAAGCACCGAAACCACCCCCGCCACGATGAACGTTTTCATGGGTCTTCTGATTCTTATGAATGTTCGATGACTGTCGGCAGTCTACCCCGATTCGACAGCGCTGACGCGTCGAGTCGAAAGAATGACGACCGGCTCCAAGGGGACGCTGATCTTGTCGCCGACCGGGCCCGTCTCGGTCAGTTCGATGTCTTCTGCGATCTCGTAACCCGCGATCAGCGTGCCGAACACCGTGTAGCCGGGCTTGTCCGGTGTGGCGTCGAGGTGCGCGTTGTCGTTCACGTTGATGAAGAACTGCGAGTCGGCCGAGTCGGGGTCCGCGTGACGCGCCATGGCGATTGTCCAGCGCGCGTTCGGGGCGCCGTTCGCCGACTCGTTCACCACCGTGCGCGGTGGCTCGCGGTATGCGAGATCGACGTCGTAGCCGCCGGCCTGGATCATGAAGTTGGGAATCACCCGGTGGAAAACCGTGCCGTCATAGAACCCGTCGTCGACGAGCTTGAGGAAGTTGTCGACCGTGAGCGGCGCCTTCTCGGGCCACAGTTCCACCGTCATTGTGCCCATGCTGGTGGCGATCTCCACCTGCGGATTGCCGGTCTCGGGGGGCGCATTCGGCTCCTCGGAACAGGCGGACGAGGCGCAACAGACCAGTGCGGCGATGAGAAGCGTACGGTTCATTGGTCCTCCAGGGCCGACAGGTAGCGCTTGACGGTCGGTGCCAAGCCGAAGTCCAGGGCATCGGCGATCAGGGCGTGCCCGATGGACACTTCGGCGATGCCGCCCATGGCCACGAAATGCGCCAGATTGACGAGGTTGAGGTCGTGGCCGGCGTTGACCCCCAGACCAAGCTGGCCCGCGTACCGGGCGGCATCGCGGTAGGCGGTCCAAGACGCTGCGGTTGCGGCATCGTCGATGCCATGGGCCTCGACCAGGTCCGCATACGGGCCGGTGTAGAGTTCGATCCGGTTCGCTCCGACGGTTCGCGCATGGCGAATGTGGGACTCCACGGGATCCATGAACAGGCTGACGCGAGCCCCCGAGCGTTGGTAGCGCTCGACGAAGGTGGCAACGGCCGCCCGCACTCGAGGCTCCGAGAGGTCCCATCCGTGATCGGACGTCAGTTGGCGGTCGTCGTCGGGAACCAGCGTGCATTGATGCGGACGGGCTGTCTCGACGAGGACGTCGAAGCCGGGATAGCCGTCCCGGGGCGCCGCTGCCGGGTTTCCCTCGATATTGAACTCGGCGTGGGGATACTCGGCGACAAGCTCGCGCAGCGCGTAGACATCGTCGGTCCGAATGTGCCGACCGTCCGGCCGCGGATGCACGGTGATGCCGGCCGCGCCGGCATCGAGAATCGTCCGCGCGCAAGCCGCCACGTCCGGGCGCGATCCTTCGCGGGCGTTGCGCAGCCATGCGATCTTGTTGACGTTGACGGACAGCGACGTCATGTCGGCTTGGCCTCGCCGCCAGACGTGTCCTCGCCCGGTGTCGTGGGGAGTTGCCTGGTGGCCACGAGATAGGCAACGCTGCTTCCGACCAGGAGGATCGGCACCACGAAGCCGGAGATGAACTTGTAGGCCACCCACTGCTCTTCGCTGAAGTTATAGGCGACAAACAGGTTGAGGCTCCCGGATGCCACGAACATGGCCGCCCACCCCCAGGTCAACGCCCGCCAAGCTCGATCCGGCAGCACCATCATCCTGCCAAGCAGGCGCTTGATGAGATCGCCCGTGCCGATGAACCTGCTGCCGACCAGGGCAAGTGCCATGATCCAGTTGACCACCGAAGGTCGCCACTGGATGAACAGGGCGTTGCGGAACACCAGGGTCATCGTCCCGAAGATCATGGCACCCCAGAACACGACCCACATCTGCCCCGTGACCTTCATGCCCCGGAGCTTGAAATACGCCACCTGCAGGGCGGACGCGACCATCAACGCCATCGTGGCGTAGTAGATGTCGGCGACGAGGTACACGCCGAAGAACGCCGCAACGGGCAGGAAGTCAACGAGTTGCTTCATTTAAGGCCGACCCGGCCCCGGCAACGCTTTGGCAGGGAGCAACAACCCCGACGGAATCGGCGATGCGACCTGACTGCGAGCTGTGGCCGTGGACGCGCAAACTGGTGAGGTCGGCGCATTCTAGCGGGTGGGAAGGAGCCGGAGAACCCGCGGCGGGCATCCGGCGGTTGGCACATCGCCCTTTGGGGGCGGCTCGGGCTTCGGACGGAACATCGCCCCATGCAAGCGGCAGCCGGCCGGGGCGGGCTCGAACCGGCGGCGTTGGACGGGCCAAGGTCGACGTGGGGTTGTCCACCCCTCGCCCACCCGTCTGGCGTCCCGGTCTGCGCCCGGATGCGTTCAGCGCCGGTTAAGCTCAACGGCGGCAGACTTCGGGTCCGCCAATCCCGTACCGGGACGCGTGCATGATCGCAAGAGCCCACCCGGGTTCCGTGCTGACGCGCGACGGTGACGCGTTCAAGGTCGGTTTCCCGGCGCGGCCGGTTTGCAAGCCCGCCCCATCGACCGGTTCTCCATTGGCGTCTCGACGCCCGGCGCCGCCCACCGGCTTGGCCACCCCGCCGGCGCACTATCCCGAAGGTGCGCCGGAACCCCTGCCAGATCAACGACGGCCAGCGCCGAGACATGCCTCCACGGGCAATCCCCGCCGCTGTGCGACTACTGCTGGAAGCAGGACACCGGCGGGTCGCTGGAGTAGCGCCAGCAGGGCAGCCGAAGCCTACGCGCCGAGACTGTACCGATCGGGGGCCGACTCTGCATATTGACTACGACCAGATGGGCCGACCGGTCGAGTTCGACATGGGCGAGGAGGTGGTTTCCGTCGAATACGGTCCTCTCGGCACGCTCGCGAAGATGACGACAGACGCCGGCGAGGAATGGGCGCCCGACCGCTACGAGCCCGAGGAATGGACGCCCGCCGAGCGCCGGCTTGCGGTGCTGGCGCGGAACCCCGAGCCTGCGGCGTGCTCGGCCAAGACCCTCGGCGAAACGGCAGGGCCTTGGGAATCACGCGGCCATATCCGGCTGGCGACATCGGACACCGGCATGGTGTTGCGGGCATCGGCGCCGACTGGTGCTGCCGCTGCCTAGGCTGGCAAGTGACCGTCGAAGGCGCGTGAGATTGTCCGCATTGGCCTAGCGGGTGTTGAAAATTCGGATGCCAACTCCGAGATTTCGAGATAAGGTGCCCAGATGCTCGAACGCGCCGACTACTTGGACCTGATCGTCCAGGCAACGACCCGATCGCCGGTAACGGCCCTGCTGGGACCGCGCCAATGCGGCAAGACGACGATGGCGCGGGCGTTCGCCGAAACCCGGGAGTCGACCTTCTTCGACCTCGAGTCGGAGGTCGACCTGCGCCGACTCGCCAACCCCGAGATGGTGCTCGGTGCGTGTCGCGGCCTGGTCGTCCTCGACGAGATTCAACGGGCGCCGAACCTGTTCAACGTCCTCCGCGTATTGGTGGATCGCACCAACGTGAACGGCCGGTTTCTCGTTCTCGGCAGTGCTTCGCCGGATTTGGTGCGGGGCGTTTCCGAGTCCCTTGCCGGACGCGTGGAGTTCGTCGAGTTGGCGGGGTTCGGGCTTGACGAAACGGGCATCGACGCCTGGCGGCAACTTTGGCTGCGAGGCGGTCTGCCGCGGTCCTACCTGGCTCGGTCGGACGACGACAGCATGGCCTGGCGGGAGGGTTTCATCCGCACTTTCCTTGAACGGGACATCCCACAGCTCGGAATCTCCATCCCAGCCGCCGCGATGCGGCGGTTCTGGACCATGTTGGCGCACTGGCATGGACAGACATGGAACGCCTCCGAACTGGGGAGATCCATGTCCGCCAACGACAAGACGGTACGACGCTACCTGGATGTGCTTACGGGGACCTACATGGTTCGGCAACTCCAGCCCTGGTTCGAGAATCTGGCGAAGCGCCAGGTCAAGGCACCGAAGATCTACCTCCGGGACACCGGCATGCTGCACGCCCTGCTGGGCGTCCATACGGATGACGTGCTCATGTCCCATCCCCGGGTAGGCGCGTCCTGGGAGGGGTTCGCGATCGAGCAGATCCTGCGCCGACTTCGCCCGGCGCAAGCCTGGTTCTGGAGCGCTCACGGCGGCGGCGAAGTCGACCTGTTGATCATGGAGAACGGCCGACGACTAGGCTTCGAGATGAAGTTCAGCGAAGCCCCCGAAGCGACCCGGAGCATGCACAACGTCGTGGACGATCTTCGGCTCGACCATCTGTTCGTGGTCTGTCCAGGTCGGGAGTCCTACCCGGTCCACGAGCGTATCAGCGTGCAGTCGTTGTTCGACCTGTCCGCCCGGGTCGAAGCCGCCCGGTCTGCATAGAGCTGGAGGATCCTTTCTCATCTTGGCCCGCGTTACAGCGACAATGACTCCGGTACAGCATGGAACGGACGCGACGAGTCGGGTCGTGCGCGACGCCACGGGCGACATCATGACCCTTTCCCAGGTGACCGCGGGGTCCAGCTCAGTCGCGACGGGCTGGTCGGATCATCGACACGACCTATCCGCCCCCCACGTACGCGAGTACCGGTCGGTCACGGCCGAAATGCGCGCCCGGACTCTGCGAGACGGTCAAGCGTTCGAACACGTTCGTCGCTTGCGCCCAAAGAGGCGACCAGAATTTCCCGAACCGCCTCGAAATCCAGTCGGCCTGCCTTTCGCATCTCTTCGAGGTCCGACCAGTCCTTCGTACGGTTGAAGAACGCCTTGAAGATCGCCGTGTCGAGACAACTCAGGAACGGCAAGCGAATGCGTCCGAGGCTCTCCCACCGGGTCCGTGCCGCCGCGTGCTCGTGAAGCAGGGTGGAGTTGAGAAAGATGTCGACGGGCGTGTCGTCCCACCACACGCGAACCTGTCCGTCGTCCTCCAGTCGCGCGATATCCGAGTCGGATAGCGTCACCCCCGATGGCAACGCGTTGCGGAGCAATGCCGCGTCCGCCTCGGCAATGAACACGTTTACGTCTACGTCGACGGTTGCCCGGGGGTCGCCGACACACCACGCCAATGCCAGCGCGCCTCCGAACGCATGCGGCAGATCCGCGTCCGTCAATGCCCCATGGATGGCACCGACCTTCGCGATCAGACCGCTGGTCACGGCGCTATCCCGATGAGTTCGACTTGATCAGGAGCTTAAGTACGGGGTAATCCAAGGGCGCACGCGGTCGCATTGGGAACGACTCGGCGAGTTCGATCACCGCTTCGAGTTCCTCTCCGCGAGGGCGGCGCGGTTGCGGACGAGGTTGTGCGCGGGAGCGCTCCACGGCCGACACGAGGCGAGCCATCTTTTCGGCGGCGTCTGTTGTCTCTTGTCCCACGGATCGGCGATTGGCACCAATTGGCTGTCAAGCATATAGCACTTCCACGGGGTAAGGCGCCGCCGGTGCCGCCGGGGAAGCGTCGGCGACCGACAGCTGGTCAATGGACGACGAGCGGGCCGAGGCGGAGCCTTCAGCCGGGGACCGCGAGCGGGTATCCCTCCCGTGGAACAAGCTTCGCCGGGGAACGCGTGCATCAGCGCATATGCGATGGACCACCTCGTGCGGTGGCCGATCGTACCGGTCGGTCTGACCAAAATGTCAAACAATTCGATAAGGATTGATTGACATTGGTATTGCCTAGTGGCAATGTCACGGACGCATACAAGTCGACGTACTGAACAGTCGCAACAAATTGGTCCTACCAATTTGTTGCGCAATGTCCAAGGGGCCCCACATGCGTACAACTACCGCTCTTCCCTCACCGCGTTCGCCATGGCTCCTTGTGCTATGCGCACCGATGCTGCTCCCCGCGACCGCGGCCCTCGCCCAGTCGGACGACGAAGCCGACGTCATTGAGGAGATCGTCGTTGTAGGCGTGCGGCGCACGATCCAGGACTCGAACCAGCTCAAGCGGAATTCGGTCATGATCGTCGACGGACTGAACGCCGACGAGATCGGCGCCCTGCCGGCCCTGTCAATCGGCGAAGCGCTCGAGACCGTTACGGGCGCGGCGACGCATCGCGAGAATGGAGGCGCTACCGAGGTCGCGGTCAGGGGTTTGGGACCCTACCTCGGCAACACGGTCGTCAACTATCGGGAGTCGACCAACGGAAGCGGCAACCGCGCGGTCAACTTCAGCATCTTCCCTTCCGAACTGTTCAACGCCATTGCCATCCACAAGACGCAGTCCGCCAGCTACATCGAAGGCTCAGTCAGCGGTCAGGTTCAGCTCAGCACCAGGCGACCGATCGACTACGGCGACCAACGCGCCCAGTTCAGTCTCAAGGGCTCGGTGCATCCCGACGATCGCAACATCAGCGGCCAGGGCAATGGCTACCGCGCAACCGGCAGCTATATCAACTCCTGGGACGTCGAGGGCCTGGGGACCATTGGCATTTCCATCGGTGGACAATTGCGCGACGACTCCAATCCCGAGGCAGAAGCCACTCACACCACGGGGGGCGGGCGGTTCGAAGCCTGCGTGTTGGAGTCCTTCGATGCCACGGCACAGCCACTCGACACTTCGGGTCGATGCGATGAGAACGGGAGCGATCCGGACCTGAGCAATGACCAGCTTCAAGACCTCATCGACTCCAATCCCAATTACAGTAGCGCCGCAGATATTCCGTTTGCCTACATCCCTCGCGATCGCACCTTCCGGCGGAATACCACGGATGATGACCGTCAGGCTGTGTTCGGCGCGATACATTGGCGGCCGAATGACACCTTGGACTTCATGCTCGATTTCCAGCAGTCCGAGCGGGATCAAGAGGAGCTCCGCCAGGATCTTCAGTTCGGATCGACCCAGAACAACCTGACAAATGTCGTTTCCAACCCTCGGTCGGGGCTACTGCGTAGTTTCATCACCGATACTGACATCCGATCCAACACGACCGATTTCACACGCTTCGAAGAATATCAAGGCGCCGGCTTTAACGTTGCCTGGCAAGCAACCGACAACCTGGAGATTGTATTCGATGCGGCATTTGCAGACACCATGCGTACCGAGACCGATGTTGAGGTCCGGATGGCTGCAAACGAGGTGTTGATCGCGGATCCTGACAGCACTTCTAGTCGGGAGGAGTTCCTGGTCAGTTTCGATGTGAATGCAGGGGGTACGGACGGACTTGCGTTGCCGACGATTCTCTGTACGGACGGGAGTAGTTCATGCGATCCCGATTCGCTCCTGGGCTTCGACATCACCAACCCCGCCTATTTTACTGCCCGTGATCGTGCGCGAATTCGCGCCAGACAGCAGATTCGCGAACACACGATCGATGCCTTCAGACTGGATGCGTCCTGGGACACCGACTCGCTGGGTTTGGTGAACAACGTGCAGGCAGGCGTTCGCTATTCCGGCCTTGCGTATCGAACCTTGGGCGGCAACCGCAATGACGACGGGCTCAGTCTGTTCGAGGATGAGGACTTCGACGGCGTGCCGGGCGGGACTTCCGACACAGCCGAAGCGCGCGCAGTCGTCTTCAATGCTGCCAACAACTGCGGTGAGTCCAGCTTTCCGGAGCCCGGTTTCCTATCGGAGTCCCGGGGCGGCAAGGATCTTGTTACGGTTGCGAGTGGTATCGGTACCGGCACCGGATGGGCGACATTTGACCATGGCTGTTTGCTCGATGAACTACTTGCGAACTACGGTGGGAGGTCTGCAATTGGATTCCAGAACGGAATCCAGACAAACAGTGTCAACCTAACCGAAGACGTGACGGCCGTCTACGTGCAGGCCAACTACGAGTCCGAAATGTCCGGCAGGCCTACCCGTGGCAATTTCGGTGTGCGCATCATTGAGACTGAAATTGCGTCGATCGGATACCGAAGCCCGCTAGCCGTCATCCGGGAGAACGGCCTGTTTTACGTCGAGCAGGCATCCGGTGCCGATTTCGAGACGACAGTGCAAACGAATAGCTATACGCAGGTCCTGCCCAGTGTGACCTTCGTCATGGACGTCAATGCGGACTGGGTATTCCGAGCCGGATTATTCAAGGGAATCTCGCGTCCGGACCCGCACTCCTATGGCAATAGTCGCGGTATCAATACCAATGACTCCGACGAACCGGACTCCGGCTATTCCAGTCTAGGAGAGGCCGTGCAAGGTATTGGCGCGCCGGGAAATCCTAAGTTGGAGCCTTTGCCGTCCTGGAATCTGGACGTGGGTGTGGAGTGGTATGCGAACGAGGACACGATGCTGGCGGCGGGTGTCTACTTCAAGCAGTTTCAGGGCGGTTTTGAGAATGCCTACCAGCAGGAAGACTTCGTGATCGATGGAAACACGGTTCGGGGCACCGTGCGAACCACGCAGGTGTCGGATGACACGAGCAATCTCAACGGCCTTGAAATCACCGCTACGCATGCCTTCGACTA
>LXNI01002541.1_pt1 | contig 12344 bp, 9 predicted proteins | sample 809091 | NCBI WGS metagenome assembly LXNI01 (sample SAMN04870527, study PRJNA318959) | sponge metagenome | biome: 01000161; feature: marine sponge reef; material: water | host: Sarcotragus foetidus | place: Greece: Milos, Mediterranean Sea | collected 2013-05-29 | depth 5-7 m | reverse complement strand
ACTCAAACTTGATGCGCGGATCAAGGAACGGGTAGATCAGATCGACGATCAGGTTGGTTAGAATGATCATGACGGCGCTAACCATGGTGACACCCATGATCACCGGGTAATCGAATCCGCGAAAGGCTGACTCCGCTACTCCGCCGAATCCGGGAATGGCAAAGATGCTGTCCAGGAAAATACTGCCTACGATTAATCCCTCGGCGATGAAGCCCAAGGTGGTGACCACCGGAATCAGGGCGTTGCGCAAGATGTGGCGAATGATAATGCGCCACATCTCCAGGCCCTTCATCTTGGCTGTGCGTACGTAATCCATGGAGAATACTTCAAGAACCGCGGCGCGGGTCTGGCGTACAACGACCGGCAAGGGCCCCAGAGCAAGAATACACACCGGCAGAATTACTTTGGTCTGAAATAAGCCGTCCCAACCGCGCGGTACATTCATGATGTCCAGCACCAGGACAAATAGGACCAGCAGCAAAGGCGCCAGCACAAAGACCGGCACCGTTCGGAAACCAAGCGTGCCGCCCACGATCGTATAATCAATCCATGTATTTTGCTTGAGAGCTGCCAGACAACCCAATGGAATGCCCAACAGAGTTGTTACTACTGCACCTGCCAGACCCAACTGAAACGAGATTGGAAATGTCTTTACGATCATGCGCAGCACGTTGCGCTGCCCGTTGATCGAAATGCCCAGGTCGCCTTGCATCAAACGCCCAATCCAGCGCGTGAACTGCACGCCGTAGGAATCGTTGAGGCCGTACTGCTCGCGGATCTTTTCAATAACATCGTCTCTGGCCAGCGTGTCCAGCGTACCCTCAAATTGGGCCATCATCATCGCCACCGGGTCAAACGGGCTGAGCACGGTTAGCGTGAAGGTAATGATGAGGACTGCAACAAAAGTCGGGATCGCAATCGCCAGGCGCTTCATTGCATATTTGAACATTTCAACGGTCCTTGGAGACGCGCCGGAGAAGTGAGAAACGAGGAGTGGGGAGAGTTTTCACCCCCCCCACTCCCCTCACTGTTCGGTCTAGTGTTCCGCTACATAGATATCGAGCAGTGTCGACCAATTGTTGTCGACGTTGGCATCGAAGTTCTTGACATAGGGCTGCACGACGTACTCGTACAGATCCCAGATCATCGGCAGGAAGTAGTAGTGGCCGAGGAGCCGCTGTTCGGCCGCCGATACCTTTTCACAGTATTCCGCGCTCGCCGGGTCAAGCGACGAAAGCTCGGCCATCATCGCACCCAACTCTTCATCGTCCAAGCCAACCTCATGCGGCACCGCGTAATACTTCCACAACCCGTTGATCATCGCCGCAGGGTCGGGGATAGTTGCGCCCCAGCTGTTGCGCTGTACGTTGACCAAGTCGACGTCCTGGCCCCAGGCATCACCCCAACCCGGCCGGATCTCCACATCGGTAATCCCCAGAACGTTCTTCCACTGCTCAGCCATAATCTCTGCTGTACGCAGATAATTGGGCGACGAACCACCGCTGGATATGCGAATCTTGGGCAGGCCTTCCGGTCCGCCATATTTGGATGCCGCCAATTCCTGCTTTGCCAGTTCCGGATCAAAGCCGAAATCGGGCCAGTTGTCGGCGACAAAACAGGGCAGTTCGGGCGTCAGATGGGTCTTCATGATGCGCTCGTTACGAGAACCCTCGTAGGCCGCGCCGATGGCCAGATCCCAGTCCACCGCATGGAGCAAGGCCCGCCGCACGTTGATGTCATCCATGGGCGGTTTGCTGGTGTGGAGAGCAAAGTAGAAGTTGGTGGCGTAGGGAATGAGCACGAACAGGTCGGGGTTTTCGGCGCGCAGCGGCTCGCGGATGTTTGTGAACCAGTGCGCGACGTCGGCCTCACCGTTCTGCCACATTATGTAGGTAATGTTTTCGTCGTTGGACCACTGTGCTTCGATGCGTTCGATGAAAGGCTTCGTATCGCCCCACCAGCCGGGGTTCTGCACGACGACATATTCGCGGGCATCCAGGTCCCACACTTCGATCTGGAAAGGGCCGTTTACACGCGTGTTGGCATCGGCCGCGAATTCATCGGCGTTCACGTCCTCCATCTTGACGAAGCCGGTGTTGTAGTGTGCCATGCTGGCTATGAATGTCGGGTTTGACGATTCCAGCGTGATCTGCAGCGTCTTGTCGTCAATAGCGGTCAGCCCCGAGATCGTATCGGCTTCACCGTCGATCACAGCCTGTGCGCCCTCGACAGTGCCAAGCCGCAAGAAAGTCCAGCAGGAAATGCAGTTCGGGCTGATAGCCCAAGACCAGTAGTCTATAGCCTCCTGGGCCACGACAGGCGAGCCATCGGACCAGGCAGCATCCGGGTGGATATGGATTGTATAGACCGTGTTATCGTCGTTGACTTCCCAGTCGGTGGCCAGCCAGGGTTGCAAGTTGTGGTTGCGATCGCGCAGGAAAAACGGCATCCACATATGTGAGATCCAAGGGCGGCCAAAACCACTCTCCGAAGCCGGGTTCAGGCGGCTGAGATCTCGCGTCACGTAACGGATGACCTGCTCTTCGGCTGCATCGTCCGGTAGGGGACGACCGGCCATCTCTTCGCCTTCATCTGCCATGGCCGCGCCGCTGGAATCCGCCGGGGCAACAGGTGCTGCGCAAGCAGACAGCACCATGCCGAGGATCACCAGCAGTGCAACTGCATGGAACAATCGGGTTCTACTTTTCATGGGTTTCAATCTCCGTCTTGGTCATTCGATGCGCCTCTGCTCCAGAGACGCGTTTGTTGATTGTAAAACTACAAAGAAGTGAGCTAGGTGGGCTGAGAATCGAAGCGACTTCTCGACTCTCAACCCTTACCTAATTACTCCTCAGCGACATAAATGTCCAGCAACGTGGCCCAGTTGTTATCCACGTTTGTGCTGAAGTTCTTGATGCGCGGCTTGACGCTGTAGCCGTACGGATCCCAAATCATCGGAATGATCGGATAGTGGCCGAGCATGCGCGCCTCCGTCTCCTGGACCTTAGCACAGAATTCAGGATCGTCACGCGACATGGACTTGAGCCCCTCAATCATCTCGGCTAGCTCAGTGTCGTCTGCCATGCTGCCCGCTGCGGCAGGGTTGCCATAATTGGCCCAGTGGCCGGAAAGGAAGTTCGGCGGGTCGGGCAGGATGGCGCCCAGACTCTGGCGGCGGACGTTGACCAACTCGGCGTCCTGGCCCCAAACATCCATCCCGCCGGGGCGGACTTCCACGTTGGTGATGCCCAGGTTGTTCTTCCACTGCTCTACCATAATCTCAGCAGTACGGATGTAGTTCGGCGACTGGCCGCCCGTGGTGATGCGAATCGTGGGCAGATTCTCAGGCCCGCCGTACTTAGAGGCTGCCAGTTCCGCCTTGGCCAGTTCGGGGTCGAATCCGAAATCTGGCCAGTTCCCCTCTTTGTAACACTGAAGCTCAGGCGTAAGCAGAGTAGACATGAAGCGGTCGTCGCGCGTGCCTTCCCAGGCCGCCGAAATCGCCGGTCGCCAGTCTACCGCGTGAACCAGCGCACGTCGCACGTTGAGATCGTCAATCGGCTCCACGCCGGCCCAGAAGGTGTAGAACAGGTTGGTGGCGTAAGGAATCACCGTAAACGTCCCTTCCTCCAACTGCTCGCGCACGTTGGTCAGGAAGAAGGCGATATCCACCTCATCGTTCTGCCACATGATGAACGAAATGTTCTCATCAGCCGACGGCGTCGCAATGATTCGCTCGATAAACGGTTTCTTGTCCCCCCACCAGTTCGGGTTCTGAACAATCTCAAACTGCTGCTCGTCTACGTCCCAATCCTGGAGCATGAAGGGCCCGTTTACCCGGGTCTCGGCTGTCGCTGAAAAGTCCTCGCCGGTGATATCCTCGACCTTTACGAATCCGGTGTCAAACAGTGCGACCCGCTGCGGGAACAAAGGGTCGGGCCCGACCAGCCGGACCTCCAACGTCTTGTCATCCACTGCCACGACGCCGGAAACTTCGTCGGCCTCGCCATCAATCACAGCCTGCGCGCCTTCGATTAAGTCAAAGCCTGTGAAGCGTGAAAGGTAGCACCCAACACATTTGTCGGGGTGCAATCCGTACTCCCAGTAGGCCTTGGCCTCATGCGCGGTCACCGGCGAGCCGTCGTTCCACACGGCGTCCGGGTGGATGTGAATGGTGTATATCGACTGATCGTCATTGGCGTCGATGCCCGTTGCCAGCCAAGGTGAGAGGTTGTGGTTGGCATCACGGATGAAGAAAGGCATAAACATGTGGGAAATAATGAAACGGCCAAACCCACCTTCTGCCGCAGGATTCAACCGGCCAAATCCTCGGGCAACATAGCGGATCACCTGCTCTTCGGCTGCGTCATCCGGCAACGGCCGGCCCATCATTTCGCCCTCGTCGGCCATGGCCGCGCCTGAATCGGCGGGAGCCGGGGCCGCCGGGGCCGCACAAGCGCCCAGAACAACCGTAAGCAAGAGAAGAGCAGAAATTGCGAATCTGAGATGCCAATTTCTCATGTGAGTTTCCCCTTATGAAGTTGACGGAACTTTGGTAGATTTTGCCCCCACTTGGGGGCCACGGTGGACTGGACAGCATTGACTTTGAAAGTCGACTGTCGCTCTGAATTCTGCTTACCCAATAATGGGCTATGGGTGGCAAGCCAATCCGGCAGCGGGTGATCGCCGCTGAAGGGTCACGCGAGTGCGCGTTATCCACTTTGGGCGGCCCGGGCGAACGCCGCAACTATGCCATTTTTCTGCCTTTTTGTCAAGGCTCGACTGCGGCCGCGCGCTGCCAAACTAATGGCGGCGCCGGAACGCGTCGGCTTGAGCCACAGTCGTGGCCAGGTAGGCGTCAGTCGCCTCCGCAGTAAACCGGCCCGGCGAAAAAGAGGAGATATCAACGCTCGGCGTTTCGCCGGCTGCTAGTTCCGCCAGCAGTAGGCCGGCCACAGGACTGTAGGCAAGACCGCCCGAATGGAAGGCGGCTCCCACCACCAGACCCGGCAGTTGAGGCAGAGTCCCCAATACCGGCTCACCGTCCAGCGAAAAGGAGATAAGCCCAACCTGTTCGGTCTCCCAGCGGGTCGCGGCCAGCTTGGGGACCAAGGGCGTTAGATTCTCCGAGAGTAGACTGCGAACACGCCTCGGGGCCGATAGCACCGACATGTGGAAGGCAGGATCGTCAACGCGCTCCTCCTCCCTGTCTTCGGTCTCCCCTCCGGCCAGTATGCGGAAGTCGGTAGTACCCAGCCGCGCCGGGCGAATATAGCCTCCGTATGGGTTGGCGTTGATCGCGGGAATCGCCGCGCGTTCTTGCAATTTCGATGAAACATACCTCTGGTGAACAAAGGACTTTATCGGCAGCCGCACACCGCAACGCTCCATGAAAGCCACGGTCCATGCATGGACCGTAGAGATCACCACGTCGGCCTCCAGCACGCCCATTGCCGTCTGCACGCCAGCAACGCGGCCATTCTCGATCTGCAGTCCGCTCACCCGCGCGTTCTCGCGCACCTCCACGCCCAGATCGCGGCACCGCCTGGCCAGCGCGGGGACGTATTCATGCGGCTCACTGTAGCCCCCCAGCGCGTCGTGAAGCCCGATCAGGTCGGCTTCCGGCGTCAGATCGGGCCAGCGCCGCCGCATCTGCGCGGCGTCGAGGATTTCGTAGGCAAAGTCGAGGCGATCGTATAAGGGTAGCAGCTCTTCGCGCTCTGGCCAGGAAGCCGGGTCGAACAGATTCAGGCATCCGACGTTCTGGAACCGGTAGCCGTACTGTTCCAGGTCTTCGCTCAACTCCTGGTACAGGCGAAGGCTGATCATGCGCGCCAGGACGCCCGTCTCCGACCACAGCAGACCAGTGATGATCCCGCCAGCTCGGCTGCTTGAGCCGTCGCCCACTTGGCCCTTTTCCAACAGCGTGACCTTGCCAGCCTGCTTGCGCGCCAACTGGTAGGCGGCATTCAGGCCGATCGCGCCGCCGCCAATTACGATGAATCTGGGCATGATATGGGCTTCTGCTCCCAATTGATGTTTGGTGTCTATGAAGTGAAAGAACTGTTGAAAAGATTCATCAGCGTACCATTTTTTGGCTGACCGGGCAAAGATCGAGAGAATCGGCCTACTGTGCTCGTTTCAGCTGACATCTTTACAATAACAGTTCCTCAGGAATTGTCAGGGTAAGGCAAATCCCGTAGAATATGAGCAAACAAGCGCCGCCTCTACCTCTACCAAACTCCGTTGGCTAAGACAGCCAAACACACTGAGCATGCAATTGAGCGAATTTGTAGTCAGCGCCTCCAGAGTCAGGGTCTGGAAAAGGCCAGAAGATCATCCCTTACTAAAACACACAGACACCTCGCACCCGGCGTTTCAGAGCAAGCTGGCCGAAAGGTTTCCGCCGTCGATGGCCGAGGGCCTGCCCAAACTCCTCAGCGAGAACTCCGAGGACGCCCGCACCTGGTACTATTTCAGCCCTCTGCTAAGCGACAAGCCGCGGAGGACCCGCATTCTGACTCAGCTCATAAGGCAGTCATTCTTTGCAGCGGTGCCGCCCCAAGTCTTCAAAGACATCCCGGCTGCGACCTTGCAGTTTTGGCCCAAACTTTCCCCGCCACCAAGCAGGACGCAGGCGGAAGGAAAGACTGAACCGGACCTGATGATCAAATTAGGGCAGAGCGCAGTCGTATTCATTGAGGCAAAGTGTCAAACCGGCATCAGCGAGTTTACGAAATATGACCGCAACCGCGACCAGGTAATCCGACAGATTGACGTCGGTTCGTGGTACGCCCTCCAGAACGGCTACGATTGCAGTTGTTTTCTCGTTTTGCAGTATGGCAACGCCCAGATAAATGCTGAAAAGATCGTCTGTCGCTATGCCGGCCAACCAGAGACAATCCAGAAGGCGCTGCCCTATCGGGATGATTTGAATGAGGACGACTTCAATAGACTGGCGCTGGCGCTGGCGTTCGTGCGCTGGCCTGATCCGTTGAGGTGACTGACCTATCGTGTCTGCTTTCTCGTCTCCTGCCGAAAGTTCGGCGAGACACAACAAGATAATCTCGACTGGACTATTTTCCTTCACTAGAAAGTGAAAGAAATGTAGAAGAAGGTAGCCAGGCCTGGAATTGTGGTGAGGTGATTCCCTCAGGTATTGGGGACGGTCCCATTGTTGAAGTCATTGTATTGTCTACCTATAAGATTTCGAAACTGGCTCAGTTTCAGATTCTGGTGGATGGATGCTCGAACGGGAGGCGAGCAATTATGGAAAACCAAAAACCTCAATTTGTTGATTTAGTTGGGGAAAAGTTGTCATCCGACGATGACGCACACGACCTGTGGGTTCCAATCGTGCAGGAGTACCTTGGTGGGGGACCTGATGCCGCCAGAGAGTATCTTGAGGCACTTGGACAGCAACTTGAGGAACGTGTAAATAGGCTGCTTGAGCAGTTTTGAGAGGGAGGCAAGTAAAATGGCTGGTGGGTTTCTCGTCCAGAATGTCAAAATCGAAGGTTTCAAAGCCTTCACGTCGGAGCAAGAAATCAATCTGAGTGGTCGACATGTCTTCCTATTGGGTCAGAATGGCAATGGTAAGTCTAGCATTATCGAAGCAATTCGTTGGGGGTTATTTGGCTCAACGGGCAGACCAAATGAAATCGTGGCAAATAGGGGATACGCCGGAGCATGCCGAGTAGAAGTAATCCTAGAGCGGTCCGGCAAACTGTGGTCACTTCGCCGCACCTTGATTCGGGGTGCAAGCGGAGGTAGCGATGCGGTGCTCTTGGACGATCAAGGGGAGGAACATCTTATTAGAGATATTATGCCTCAGTTGAACTCCGTAAACGCTGGAGAAGGAACACATATTATTTTTGCACCACAGGCAACTCCACTTCGACGGCAACCCGAGGACCTAGATGCGTTTGAGAGAACAGTTTTCAATCATCTGGGTCTTACTCACCCTAGGGCACTGTTGAGTCAGATTCAATCCTTCCTGACTATTCAGCATGATGTAGAGGCGAGTTTAGCGAAGAGGCTAGAGGAGATCCGTAATAATATAGAAGAGGGGATTGCACATCTTGAACGCCAGAGAGGAATTATTCTTCGTTCACCTCCCTGGGATGGACCACAACCACCTTCCGCCGCAGAATCGGAAAATAAAGCTCAATTGCTGATCAGAGAGGTAAATGAAGAGCAGAAGAGTCAGCCGCATTTGGCACATTCGCTCGATGCATTGCTTCAGGTTGCGGAAGAGGCTATCGTAACCAGACAAGACCGAGACTTGGAAGGGCTTGGCAAGGAGTTGACTGAGACAAATCAACGGCGGGCCAGACTAATAGCTATTCGTAAACTTCAGGAAAGTTATGACTGTCAGAAGGTAGCTGTCGAAGACAAGCAGAGGGAACTTGATACTCTGTTGGACGGAATGTCTACCGTTAAACTCCAAAGCAAAGTCCAAGAAATACATTCCGAAATGCAGACTCGTGAGCTGAGACGCAGAATAGTGAAAGAAGCCACTCTGTTTTTGCAGCACCAGCAAGCAGACAGCTTGTCCTGTCCTGTCTGCGATGCCTTTCATGCACGAAGTGACCTCCAATCCACACTTAATCGCTTAGCTGGTCAGCCATTGCAGGATGAAAATTTAGAGCTTAGCAAGTGGGAGACAAAACTGAAGTCGGCAAAACTGCTTGGACGGGAAGTTCAAAGTCAAAAGGAAGCTCTTTCGAAATTGACCCAAGAATTACGGGACGCCAAGTTGACTGACACAGAATGGCTATCAGAGCAGAGTAACCCTGAAAACCTTAATGCGATGATCGATCTCTGCTCTGAGCGCGCAGAATCAGTAGAGGAGCAGATTGACAGTAGGGAGGCTTGGCACAAAAGAATTGACGCCCGGCTATCAAGACTGAGAGAAGAAGGGAAGTTTCATAGTATCCGCAGAAACTTGCAAGATCTTAGCCAGTCTAAGAACCACTTTGCTCAAATTGAGATGGCTTTTCGGGATCTTGTAAGATTTGACGAATCAGTTCGCACCGTCTGTCAGTCTGTAGAAGACTGCCTCAATGAGCAACTTTGGAATGAGATTCCTACCGTATCGGAAGGCCTGTCAAAGTATTTTGCTGCATTGACGCAACATTCCTGGTTTGATCAGCTTGTAATCGCCAGAGAGACGCTGCCTAAACTTGAACTAAGAGTTGTAAGCAGTCAAGATCCCTTGCTCAGCCAGCATCCAACCGGTGTGCTAAATGGGCAGGCTGAGAGTGCTTTAGCTCTTGTTCCTTATTTTGCATTTAGCCAGGCGGAAGAGGCGCCAACTGAGGTTTTCCTCGTTCTGCTGGATGATCCGACCCGTGCCTTTGACGAAAAACATACGGAAATATTAGTCGAGCGTTTGGCAGAACTTGGTCAAAACGTACAGCTAATTGTTGCTTCTCAAGAATCAAAGCGGTTCCTGAGTTTTCTACCTGAAAACTTCGATTCCACCAGTTATGTTGTCATTGAACCGGCCAACTGGTCCTATGACGGCGGCCCAGAGTTAGTTATCAATCGTGGATAATTCTGTGAGCGCAGGCGCTGTCGAATGCTTAGAACGCCTACGATCTAGTATTTCTGCTTCTGAATACGGATATAAGATTCAGGCTCTAGCTGGGCATGTACTGTTGAGGCTGGGCTATCGAATACAAGCAATCAATCAGTCGGGACATCCCGATATTGTCGCTACAAGAGGCGGGGCAGAATATCGGTTTGAGGTAGAAGCAGAATTCGGCAATCCCCGCCCACGGAAACTTACAGATGCGGACTTAGAATCGCTAGCAGGTGTACCAAATGTCTATGGCTTTTTCGCGCTTGCAATTAGTTTTCCGAGACCATATTGGGTGTTGGTGCCCGCTGAAAGGCTCGTAGGTCGAGAAACACCTTGTCCTAATATCCTGCTAGAAGCTCTTAGCGATAAGGAAATTTCAGACGACTGGACTCACCAACATCTTTGTCTACTTCAGAATTCATGTCGGCAGGTCAGATGGGCGTCATTTGGTCTACTAAGCCAGATGGCGCGAGACGGAAAGAATCTGTGATTTCAGAGCCTCTAGGTTTTCTTCCTGCGTATGAGGTATAGCACTTAGGAGAGCCAAGAGGGGATCTTATATTCTCCTCCGTTTGCTTCAATTCAGATCGAGAGTTGGTTTACCTTAGAATGGAAAAAGAAGGCAATCGTAATGACCCTACGCATCGGACTAATCGGCTACGGCAGCTGGACCCGCATAGCCTACCTACCCGCCCTGCACCGCGACGGCCGCGCCGAAATCGTCTCCGCCGCCGCCCCCAGCGCCGCCACCCAACAACGCATCAGCAGCGAACTCGGCTCCGAAATCGCTGTATTCTCCAACGCCGAAGACCTGCTAAACAGTCCACCCGTCGACGCCGTCTTCATCGCCGTTTCCGACCACGCCCACGAAGAGGCGCTCTCAGCCGCACTCGATGCAGGTGTGCCGATCTTCTATGAACCGCCCCTCGCCAGCCGGCGCCACAGGATTCGCCCAATGGTGACCCGGCTGTTGGCGGCACCCCAAGTGACCCACGCCGACCTCGAAATCGGCTTCATTCCCGTCTTCGTCGAGGCGGCCCGCCGCGTGCGCAGCGGCCTCCTAGGACAGGTGCATACCGCATCTGTGCGGCTGCAATCGAGCTGGGACGCCGACCCGGAAGCAGACCTGAGCACTCTCAACCACATCGCCCCCTGGTACGTGGATACCCTCAACCGCATCCTTAATGCCACCCCGTCCCGCGTACTGCTCCTTGAAGGAACCGGTCTACCCGGACGCGCCCAGCGCCAGTGCCAGGGACTCTACGATTATGGCGGCATCTGGGGAACGGTACAAGTCAATCTGGGTTGCGTCGTCGATCTGGAAACAACCGTCGAAGTAAACGGCGAAGACGGCGACCTCATCGTGGACCTGTTTTCCGGCGAACTGCGCCAACGCACGCGCCAGCAGAGCGAATGGTCGGTGGAATCCGTCGCGGAATCCGAACCTCGCGCCGGCTGGCCCGGCATGAATGAATGTGTCGCTACATTCCTCAACGCCGTCGTCGGCGAGCCGCTGACTGAAACGGAATCCTCCAACGCTGAAGTCGGGAGACTCAGGGAGGCCCTTGGCGCCGGACCACTGCCCGCGGACGCCCCGTCCGTCGCCCAACTCCACATGATCGGACTGGCAGCCGAGGCGTCAAAGGACAACGGTGGCTGGGCGGAAATCGAGGAGATTGACACCCTGTAAGCGGTGGCCCGTCCGCAGTTCCCTGTCGCTCAAGCAGTCTTGTGAACCGGAAACACATCAGACGCGATCCTCTCCATCTGATCCTGAATTGCATCTGCCGTCGGCGCCGTGTTGAAGTCAAACAGCATGTGCTCGACACCCGCTTCGGCATAGCGTCCGATGCGGTCGCTGATTTCGGACATCGACCCTCTGAGAATTGACACTTCCGGGTCCGCCTGATCACCCAGTTCGGTGCGGGCGTGAAAGATGACCGTCCGCGGCTCTCCGTTCGCCCACGCCCGCATCTTGGCGACGCCGGCGGCGACCTCTTCAGGTTCGATGTGGATCGGATGCCAGCCACTCGCCTTCGTCGCCGCACGCCGGATGGCAGCGTCGCTCAGCCCGCCAATCGTGAACGGTGGGCCCCCTTTCTGCGCCGGCTTCGGCTCAAAGGCGCTCTCCTCGAAGTTGATCCATTCGCCCTGGAACGATGGCTCATCCTCGCTCCACAGCACCTGCATCACATCCATCCACTCGTCCATCATGCGGCCGCGCTTGCTGAAGTCCGTGCGTAAGTACCGGTATTCGTCATCCATCCATCCCACGCCGATCCCCAGGATCAAACGGCCGTCAGAGTACTGGTCAACCGCGGCCGCTTGCTTTGCTGCCAGAATCGGATCGCGTTGCGGCAGAACCAGTACCGTCGTGCCCAGCGTAATCGTCTCGGTGACCGCCGCCACGTATCCTAGCGTGACAAAGGTCTCGATCATGCAGAAGTCGTCGAATCTCTGATGGACAAGCACATGATCTGCGGCCCACAGCGAATCGTAACCGGCCTGCTCTGCCGCCTGCGCCACCTGATGGACCGCCTGCGGCGATTTCGCCGGTCCGTGGCTTGGAAGAAAGACACCAAATTTCATCGTGGACCTCCCTTTTTTGCTCTGGTTCTCTTCAATCTCTTCGGCAGTGCAGATCGATTCCTTCAGCGGCGTGAGAATCACCGCAGTGCTGGCTCATCAGGAGCTCCCAGGAACAGGGATACCCTGAATCGCCATTTCGTGTTCCGGCTTTAGCAGAAAGACCTGGGCG
>LXNI01002540.1_pt1 | contig 12347 bp, 11 predicted proteins | sample 809091 | NCBI WGS metagenome assembly LXNI01 (sample SAMN04870527, study PRJNA318959) | sponge metagenome | biome: 01000161; feature: marine sponge reef; material: water | host: Sarcotragus foetidus | place: Greece: Milos, Mediterranean Sea | collected 2013-05-29 | depth 5-7 m | reverse complement strand
ATTCACGGACTCAGGGACTCCAAGGAGCTTTCCGAGAGAAAGCGAAACGAGCTTTTCGAACTGATCCGGGAAAGGGCCCTCGCCTACTCGGTCGGCATGACCGGGGCTGAAGAGATCGACCGCATAAATATCCTGCAGGCGGCGCTTCTCGCGATGGAAAAGGCCGTTTTGTCCCTGCAGAAAAAACCGGACTGCATCCTAATAGACGGCAACTCGAAGACCTCCCTGCCAATCGAGCAGAAGGCTATAGTCAAGGGTGACTCAAAGTGCGCTTCCATAGCTGCCGCTTCAATTGTCGCGAAAGTTACAAGAGACCGCATCATGACCGAGATTGAAAGGGAGTATCCTGGATACGGTTTTTCCCGTCACAAGGGATATCCAACAAAAGAACATCTCGGCGCCCTGCGAAATCTGGGACCTTGTCCCATACATAGAAAATCCTTTAAAGGTGTCTTATAACTGATTGACATAATTATATCTTGACTTTTTCTTCATATTGAAATGATAATATAAGCATGTCTGGAATGCTTTCAGATCTGTCTTTGCCTGACAAGCTCTATTTCAAGATAGGGGAAGTAAGCGAGATCATAGGAGTAAAGCCCTACGTCCTGAGATACTGGGAAACCGAGTTCAAAGAAGTAAAGCCCATCAGGAGGAAATCCCAGAGGCTCTACGACAAGGATACGATCTACCTCTTCCACAAGATAAAGCACCTGCTTCACGATCAGAAATTCACCATAGCCGGAGTGCAAAAAAGACTCAAGGACGAAAAAAGCGCAAGCGGCGACATATCCCCCCTCTACACAGACAAACTCCTGTTGCGCGAAATTCTAAATGAGTTAAAATCCCTGAGGAAGGATGTCTAGACGGGCCATACAGTCTCCCGTTCGCTTCTGATCCACTTTCTATTTATACGGGGTGTGGCGCAGTTGGTAGCGCACCGGTCTGGGGGACCGGGGGTCACCGGTTCAAGTCCGGTCACCCCGACCATTCCAAGCCCATAAGTTCAGTTCCAAGCCAAACTCCGCTGTTTTTGCGGCTTCCTCCCCACCGTCGGCACCGTCTGTTGCGAGAAATCCCTGATGGGTTAAAATCTAGCCGGAACTTTTTATACGGGGTGTAGCGCAGCTTGGTAGCGCACCGGCTTCGGGAGCCGGGGGTCACCGGTTCAAATCCGGTCACCCCGACCATTCCCAGACATGAAACCTAAGATACTGCTCTCAAACGATGACGGGGTGAACTCAGAAGGCCTAAAAACCCTTAGAGACGCTCTGTCTCACCTTGGAGAGGTCTACACGGTGGCTCCTGACCGCGACCAGAGTGCTTCAAGCCACTCGCTCAATCTTATGAGGCCCCTTAGAATTGAGGAAATCTCAGAAAGAGTATTCTCCGTGGACGGAACTCCCACGGACTGCGTGAATCTCGCCGTGAACGGAATTCTGGGCAAAAGGAAACCCGACCTCCTGGTATCCGGAATAAACATGGCCGCCAACATGGGAGATGACATAACGTATTCGGGAACCGTAAGCGCCGCGATAGAGGCAACCCTTATGAAAATTCCGGCCATAGCGGTATCGCTTGCGACGAAAAAGAACTTCCTGTTCTCAACCGCCGCCCATTACTCAAGAGTGGCCGCGGAATTCGTTCTTAAAACCGGTCTCCCCGAGAACACCCTGTTAAACGTTAACGTGCCCAACCTCCCCCTCGAAGAAATAAAAGGAATCAAGATTACGCGCCAGGGAAAAAGAGTCTATCAGGCCCCGATAGTGGAAAAAACCGATCCCAGAGGAAAGAAGTATTACTGGATAGGCGGGAACGAACTTGATTCCCTTAGAATTGAAAACTCTGACATAGTGTCGGTTCTTGAAGGCTACGTGTCCATAACCCCGATAAAGCTTGACATGACCGATTACGAGTACCTCGAAGAACTCAGAGAAAAACTAGAGAATCATGCTTAGAAGCCTCTACGACTGGGTTTTGAGCTGGGCGGACAGAAAGCATGGTCCCTTTGCGCTTTCCCTTGTTTCCTTCACGGAAGCGTCTTTTTTTCCCATACCCCCCGACCCGCTTCTTATGGCGCTTTGTCTCGGAAACCCGCGGAAATCATACCGTTTCGCTCTTTACTGTTCTGTCTTTTCCATACTGGGAGCGGCAGCAGGGTACCTAATAGGATACTGGGTGTGGGAGCTTGTCGGCGGTTTCTTTTTCTCTCACATAATAGACGCGGAGACATTCGCCATTGTAGGCGATAAATATTCGGAAAACGCGTTCGAAGCCGTTTTGGCCGCGGCCTTCACTCCCATACCTTTTAAAGCGTTTACGGTGACGGCGGGAGTCTTCAAAGTCGATTTCCTGGCATTCATCGCCGCCTGCGCTGTGGGGAGAACAGCCAGATTCGCGATAATTGCCTTCCTTCTTTCAGTTTTTGGAGCGAGAGTAAAATTGCTTATCGACAAATACTTCAACATATTTACGGTTATATTTTTCATACTGCTTTTGGTTGGGGTATTGTTTCTAAAAAAACTGAGCTGAAGTGCCTAGCAAAAGTTTCGCGGACATGCAGTCGCAGAAGGTGATTTGTTGACACGCAACTTGCGACATAAAAACATATATGTTTCATGAGAACCTGTTTTCAAATCGTATAACGTATACAGATTATGAGCGCTAGAAAAGTCGTTTTAATCCCGGGAGACGGTATTGGTCCGGAAATTGCCGAAGCGACGAAGAACGTCATCGCTGCTTCCGGAGCCAAGATCGAATGGGTCATAAGAGGGGCCGGCGTGTCGGCTATCGAGAAATACCGAGAAGTCCTGCCGGAAGTCACTCTGGAAGCCATAAGAGAACATAAAGTTGCGCTCAAGGGCCCATGCACGACCCCCATAGGAGAAGGGTTTTCATCAGTAAACGTCGAACTCAGGAAAAAACTTGATCTGTACGCGGCTGTAAGGCCGGTAAGGAGCATTGAAGGCGTAAAGACCAGATTCTCCGACGTTAACATAGTCATTGTGCGCGAGAACACCGAAGGCCTTTACAGCGGCGTTGAAAACACAGTTTCTCCTGGGGTCGTGATGAGCATGAAAGTCGCAACCGAAAGATCATGCGAGAGGATCGCCAGATGGGCTTTTGAGTATGCGAGAAAAAGAGACAGAAAAAAAGTCACCGTGTTCCACAAGGCCAACATAATGAAGATTACGGACGGTCTTTTTATCAAAAAATCAAGGGAGGCAAGCGAGCAGTACCCTGATATCGAGTATGAAGAATACATCATAGACGCTGGGTGCATGAGACTGGTTCAGGATCCGGTCCGGTTTGACATCCTGCTGCTTGAAAATCTTTACGGCGACGTGATGAGCGACCTCTGCGCCGGCCTTGTCGGAGGACTGGGCGTTGTTCCCGGCGCCAACATAGGTAATGAATACTCGGTCTTTGAAGCGGTGCACGGGTCAGCGCCGGATATAGCGGGACTCGAAATAGCGAATCCTCTCGCTCTAATAATGTCAGCTGTAATGATGCTTAGATATCTGGCCGACTCAGAGGGAAGAGAGGATATGAGAGTGGCTGCCGACAAGATAAAAACGGCTTACAACATAGCCCTTTCAAACGGTGACACGACCCGGGACCTGGGAGGCAGCCTGAAAACGGCTGATTTTGCCAGGATTCTTATACAGAATATACTGAAAATATAAACAGGGCCTGCCACGCGCGCGGCCAAACGTCGGTAAACTCCGATGAACAGGAACAAAAAAGCCCCCTTTCCGGTTTTTCTTTTGATCTCAGCCGTACTGAATCTGGTACTGATCCAGCTTCTCTTCGCGAAGATTCTGCCCGACCCCGAAAGTCTTGAGTCCCAGCTTGAGAGAACATATATAGAACTTATCGAATTACCCATTACTGAAGAGACAGAACCCCCGGACAAACCGTCAAGGCTTGCAGACAAATCCCACAGGGCGGAAAAAGAGACCACGATAGATGACACAACGAAGCTCTCAAGATCCATTCCCAAAACGACAAAGAAGAGCACGCCGAAAAGAAAACCTGCGGGAGCCGTTCAACCCGGGGAACAAGAAAAGAGCCAGGAAAGATTCTCTCCTGAAAAAGACCGGATCGCCATGATACCCGAAGGAGAAAGAAACAAGCCTGAGAAAAGAAAAGCTAATCCCAACGAACTGCCCGCAAACAACCCCAGTGCCTCCGCTTCGCAGATGGTCAACCCTCGTATAGTGGACGTTCCCTTTGACTACAATACCGAAGAGCAGCTCCTCGGCGCCAAAAATGCTGAAAAGGAAATTACCGTGGATCTAAACACCACGGAATACAAATACATTTCCTATTTCACGAAGCTTAAGGAGAGAATTTACCAGGTCTGGAAGTACCCCAAGGAATCACAGGTAAGAAGGGAACAGGGAAACGTACGGATCGTCTTCACGCTCAGAAAAGACGGATATCTTGAAAATGTGAGGATAATACAGCCTTCGGGTTTTGAGGATCTGGACAGGGAGGTGCTGCGGACAATAAGAGTAGCCTCCCCTTACAATCCTTTTCCTAAAAGTTGGGAAGAAGAAAAGCTAAAGATACCAGCCACTTTCGATTACAAACTTCCAAGATGGGTAAGAAGATACTATAATTGAGCTCGCGCTTCAGAGAATGCGGACCTTTGGACCTTGGGTGTCAAGTTCTCTTATCTCGCCGATACGGTAGGCCATCTCCGATAAATCCTGTGCGAAGGAAATTGCTTCTTCTACCTGTTCTCTCGGCAGTACCGCTATCATTCCTACCCCGCAGTTAAACGTCGAGTACATCTCGTCGCGGCTTATGTTTCCGGTTTTCATTATCAGATCGAAAACGGGAGGCTCAGGCCAGCTTTGGCCCTTGATTGCCGCAAAAAGTCCGTCGGGAATGACCCTTGAGAGGTTTCCCGGAATCCCGCCGCCTGTCACATGGGCAAGAGCTTTTACGTCGAATTTTTCGCAGAGTCCAAGGACGGCTCCTGAGTATATGACCGTGGGCTCAAGGAGCTCCTCTCCAAGAGGTTTTGAGAGAGTTTGGGGTTTTGAATCCAGTGAGTAATCCCCGATGTCAAAAAGCACCCTTCTAGCAAGCGAATAGCCGTTTGAATGAAGACCGCTTGAAGCAAGCCCGATGACCGCATCGCCGGGCCCTACCCGGCCACCATCAATGTAGAGATCTTTCTCCACCACCCCGACGCAGAAACCCGCCAGATCAAACTCTCCCTGGGCGTAAAATCCAGGCATCTCCGCCGTCTCGCCCCCCATAAGAACGCACCCCGCCTGAACACATCCCTCGCAGATACCTTTCACTACCTCGGCCGCCTGCTCAGAATTAAGCTTTGAAGTAGCCAGGTAGTCAAGGAAGAACAGAGGTTTCGCGCCGCACGTAATCACGTCGTTAACGCTCATGGCAACCAGATCTATTCCTATTGTGTCAAATTTGTGCGCGGAAAAAGCCGTTTTTAGCTTCGTTCCGACACCGTCTGTGGCGGATACAAGCATTGGTTCTCGAAAAGCGCTCGCATCAAGTGGAAAAGCGCCCGCAAAACCCCCGAGCGGGCTCACCTTCATCCCGGCGTAGGTCGACTCGACAAGGGGTTTTATAAGCCGTACGAACCTCTCACCTTCCTCCACATCAACACCGGCGCTTTTGTAAGTAGTTTTTTCCGACACGAAAAAAGAAAACGTCTGTTAATCGACGACCTTCATGGACAAAATAGACACCGTCTCAACGGGAACATCTCCCGGTCTGGTCTGAACAGCGGCGATTTTGTCAACAATCTCAATTCCCTCAACCACTTTTCCGAATACCGCATAACCGAAATCACGGGCACCATGGTCAAGAAAAGAATTGTCCTTGTGATTTATAAAGAACTGCGATGTCGCGGAATTAACATCGGCGGTCCTGGCCATTGCTATGGTGCCGCGTTCATTTTTAAGACCGTTGTCAGCCTCGTTTTTTATCGGGGCTTTAGTCGGCTTCTGTTTCATGTCCGCGGTGATTCCCCCGCCCTGTACCATGAAATTATTTATCACCCTGTGAAATATGGTGCTGTCGTAAAAGCCTTCTTCCACATAGGAAAGAAAGTTCGCTACCGTAATCGGCGCTTTCTCTTCATAAAGCTCGAGTTTTATGTCACCCAGCGAAGTTGAAATAAGAACCATTGGTTTTCTCCTTTCTTTTTTACCGCTCGAATCGGCGGACGTATTTTTGTTATGCTCGGGATTAGAGTATCCGTCCCCGGGAAAAGCAATCAAAGCAAAAATAAAGCATAAAGCGAAAACAGTTGCGTTTTTCATTGGAAACCTCAGGATTGTAGATTTAAGAAGAAACGGATTTTCCTGTTTCAAAACAGGCGGCAAAAAGCTCTCCAGGCACTGCCGGCCTTCTTTGTCCCGCCGCCCGTAATGATAGCACAAAGAAGCGAAACAGTGAACATCGCAGGGATTTTTATTTCCCCGCTACCGGCGAGTCGTTACCGTGTTTACAGCGTCTCTTGGTGAAGGGATAATTTATACCCGTGCGTTTTATGAACCCATGCGAATACCAAAAGACGGAGAGAAACTAATGAGCAGACCTGAATTCGGAGTAATGCTTAGACAGCAGAAAATAGATTTTGAAGAGATAAAAGCTACGGCGCAGTTATGCGATTCAACAGGATATGATTCCGTGTGGTTCTACGATCATGTTCTCGGTCAGGGAATAATAGGAATCGATATCTACGAACCCTGGACGCTTATGTCCGCCCTCTCTACCGTAACGGAAAACGTGAAGCTTGGAACGATGGTGCTCTGCAATCTGTTCAGACACCCCCCTCTGCTTGCCAAAATGGCTTCAACACTCGACGTGATAAGCAAAGGCCGGGTGGAATTCGCAATAGGGGCCGGGTGGTTCGAAGAGGAATTTCACGCTTACGGGTATCCCTTCCCGAAAATGAAAGAAAGAATGGAGATGCTCAAAGAAGCGGCCCAGATACTTAAACTGATGTGGACGGATGAAACTGCCACTTTCGCCGGAAAACATTACAGTGTGAAAAACGCTCCGTGCAATCCCAAGCCCGTTCAGCGTCCCCACATTCCAGTATGCATCGGGGGTTCCGGAGAAAAGCTTCTCCTGAGAATAGTGGCGGAACTTGCCGATGAATGGAACTGCCCCGCATCAAGCGCAATTGACTTTGACCGCAAGCACTCAATACTCAGGAGCCATTGCGAGGAATTTGGGAGAAACATAGAAGATATAACGATATCCCAGCAGACCGTCTGCGTACTGGTTGAGAACAGAAAAGATCTCCCTGAAAAACTCGAGAAGGCACAGAGGCGTTACGGATTCTTCGGGAACATAGAGAAACTCGGAATCGTGGGAACTCCCGAGGATTGCGTAGAAAAGATTAGGGCAGATATTGAGAAGGGAATATCCAAATACACGATCTTCTTCTCCGACGTAATGAATCCCAAAACCATAGAGTTTTTCGCAAAAGAGGTAATACCGGAATTCAGATAAAAACAGTAGCCCCTGTTCTCAGTTTTTTTCAATACCAAGGCAGTCGGCGATTGCATCTAGCTTCTCAATCACCTCTGGATGAATTTCATCCCTGTTCATCTGCGCTGCAATTAGTGAATAATCGCTTTCATCAATATCCGCTACACCTAAAACCTCGGAGAGAATCTTCTTTGCTTTTCTCTCCTTGAGTTCGTTATGATCTCCCATTGGGTCTCTAAGAACAGCACGGGGAAGATTGTCCTCCAAATACTCTTGTACTTTGCTGCCTGTTCTTTTTCCACCAATACTTACTGCAAAACGAGTAATAGCATCGGGATGAATAAGGTAACTTTCAATTTCGTAGCGCTGCCAGAAAATTTGCTTTAAACCATTGGGGAACATCTTGGGCTCAGGTGATCTACCATCGCTGTCACGAAGCTCTACACCCATGACGTCTTTCCTTACCAATTTTAACATTTCGAAATGTTCTTTAGCGCTGATACCTTTAACTAGACTAAGAGGGCTGTAGGATGTTTCCTTCCAAAAAGGTTTTTCAAGAAAAGCGTACAGGCGGTGATCCAGTTTTCTAGCCCATTCACGAAGAATAGTAATGTCACTACGACCTTCAACATACAATATTCCTGGATTTACATTCTGCTCCACCAGACATATATCCATATTGTTCAAGTAGGCAAGAGACCTAATCAGTGCGGAATGTTCAATGTCGTCAGCAATCATTTTCAAACTATCACCTTGAAAAACGCACAGGTAGCGTGGTTCAACAATTCTAATAAGAGACTCAGAATGCGTGGATATGATCAGTTGTGATCCGCTCTTACGGGCATATTCACGTAACTGACTATACATTTTGTTCTGCAGCAGGATATGTAAATGTGCATCAGGTTCATCAACAAGAACAACTAATGCTTCTTTCGCTAAGAGAGTCGCGTAAATCATCAACACTTGTAGAAAACCGCTTGCTGCACTACTGAGGTCATAATATACGTCCTGCGAATAGTGGCGATAACGTGCAAGTATTTTTTTCGCACCCAAGCTCGGCATCTCCAACTCATAACCAAAAAAAGATTTGACAACCTCTTGCAGTTTTGACCATTTTTCTTCATCTTGGCTAACTATAAAAAGGAGATTTCTTAAAACGCTGCCTGCTTGCGATTGGGCAAGCCGTGCAGGAATAACAATTGGATCAAAAGGGTGTTCTTCTATATCCAAGCCGGAAAGAGGAGGAATATAAACTGGTATGAGCGAGTTGCTAATATACTTTTCAAGATCATCTTCACTCACCTGCTCAGCTGGACGAATGGCAGCGAGTTCTCCTTCCTTGTAAAGAACTTCAAAGCCAATTCTCCATTGACTTGTATACAACCAAATGGAAACAGGTTCTTGGATTTTCTGGTACTTCCACAGATGGTCAAAATCCGCTATTGGTACCGAATAAAAATCTAATAAGTTAAGGTTGGTGCTCGGGTAATTTCCATCACTTTCTCTCGCTAGGTCGGGATTTTCTTCCCGCCATAGAAGGGCTATCTCAGACCATGTAGCGATAGCTTGAAGAAGCGTCGTTTTACCGGAGTTATTTTGTCCAGCTATTACAAGATGATCCTTCAGATTGAAATCCAACGCACTGAATTTCTTGAAGTTTCTAACTTTTACTTTGCTAATCACATCTGTTCACCTCGGGTACAAAAAACCGGGGAGTTTCACTCCAGATAATCCGTCCACGACGAAGCCAGTAATGGCATCGGCAGGGCAATCCGGTCACGTGAATCGAGGGTGATATTGAGATGCTGCCATCCGTATGTTCCTTTATAGACCATCTTTCGGCAACCTCAGGCGATAAATCCAGGTGAACCACGTGTCGGCAAGTCCTGCGTGGGCATACGACTGCCGCATAAAAAGGATATCTACGTCCACCAATAATATACACTGTCTTCTGACAGGGGTTATCAGGCAAATCTTCTACCCACTGCGTGCTATAAAGACTAAAGCGCGCCAGAAAATTGAACAACCATTTAATCATCGCTAGTGTTGTTTTTAACAAGTAAACTTTTGTCGCCAGAACCCGTGTATTTTTCCATCAGACGATGAGGACTTCCTCTGTCTGCGTTATTTTCATAGCATCCATGTACAAGACGAAATGTTTGCGTTGCAAATTCACTGTTGTCGTCAAAACGATAGGCATGTATTCTCGCCATAAAATCGTTAAATAACATACATGCCGCCTGCATATTAAGTGACATAACCGCTGGCTGCTCCTCACCTACCGCCGCTAGATAACCGGACGCACGTTGCTTGCGGTAATAGTCTGGATCTTTTCTTTGCCAGTCTTCCGCCTTTACCTGATCCATCATGTATGCCCCACGCGATAAGAGACTTTCTCCTTCAGGGTGAACATAATGTGAAACCGCGTCAGCGGCAGTAACACCTCCCTTGCCGTCGGCCTCAAGATTAACTCCCACGTCAAAATACGGTATCAAGTAAGCGTTCGCTATACAATCCAGATGATATCTGCCAAAGGCAGAGTCAACACAACCGAATATCACGTCACAATCTACCAAAGCATCAACCACCTTTTTTGAATCTGTTAACCCTTGGTAAGCATCAACTTTTGTTTCCATGCCGATTTTTTCAATCGCCCGCTTAATGGCGAATACTTTTGGCTGTCTGTTACGTGCAGCATTAATAGTACTGTTGATCACGCGATTCAGATTCTTTTCTTCTAGGACATCGTTATCCACTATGACCAGTTCCCCCACACAATTACGTACCAAGAGTTCAACAATGATGCTGCCCGTGCCAGAACAACCAACAACTCCAACGCGCATATCATGCAAAAGGTCTAATGTTCCACTACCAAAGGTCTGCGACAGCTTGTTTTGGTATGGTGTCCGTTTTCTTGGTTTTCGTGGTTTCCATATGCGTATATCATTGCCGACAACGGAGACGGCTTTCATGTCAGAAAAATTGCCGTGCGGGTCAACAGTACGTGCTCTTATACTTCCATCTGGAAACATTATGGCGGAACCATTCTGACGTTGGTCGTCAAACCAATTGCAAACAGAAGGAAACAATTCTCGATCGTTCCGATTGTCAACTTCAGAAAATTCCTTAAACCCAGAGGGATGTGAATGAATAGTTATAATAGACTGTCCACGTCGGTCTATATCGCTGATTTTTTCCGGTGGTAAAAGCTCAGCAAATGGCCAAGAAACAAAGTTTTTCTTTCTTTCACATAAATGATGCGGGAGGCACAGAATCTCAGCCACAATAAGTCGCTGATAATATTCCCCAGTGCCTTGATTACACAACAGGATTGCGGCCGATTCCAGTTTATCTTTAGGGAAAAGATATTCAAAAACCTCTTGGTGTATGCGCTGCGTCATCGCCAGCAAGGCGGACTTCATCAACTAACCTCTCTTTGCAACTGATTTATCACATATTCGATATGCTTTACCAAAGAATCTTCTCCAGGATTCCATTGATAATGACGCGACCATCTTTGCCATTGCCGAACAAAGTGAGTTTCAGTTGCTAAAGCACCTATTCCCCCACCATCCAATCTATTGAGCGGTGGATCAAAATAAAACATATCCAGCCCTGAGCCTGGATAGCCACTTGGAACGAGCAACATCAGTGTGGATTTCTCCACAGTATATCCACCCGGAAGAGAAAAATTTTCAATGATTAATCCATATTTTCCATTGCCTTCCGATATTTTCTTCCACTGGGATGGATAATGTGCGTTAAGGTATTCCACATCTTCTTCCGGCAACTCGTAAGCGGCATCTCCTTGCTGAGCTTGTCGGCGAACAGTTTCAAAGCGCTCAACACCCGGACGGATCAGATCAACCGTATCGTCAGCTTTGATTTTTTCTCTCTTGCCACCGCAAAATTTCTGATTAAGAGACCATTCCTGGAAATTCTTTCCAACCAACTCAAGAATAGCTGTCCCAGTAATTTTCTCTGAACCCACGCGATATTTGTCACCATCTATACGGATTCTGTAACTCTTTCCTTTGGGTGGGCGCCGTTCGTGCTTGCCGCATTCCTCAATATCTATTAAATCTAGATCATCAGAATCAGGAGGTGGAATGATAAAATATGAGTCCTTATTCTGAAGAATCATTGTCATATCATCTGAAATTTCTACGTCAACACCACCTTCTATATCAATAAACAGGCGTCCGTCAGGAATCTCTTTGTCATGCTTCTTCAGAGCTTTACCAGTTATTTTTGCTTTGCCAAGAGCAAAATCAGAACCATTAAAACTAAAGTGAACCCCTTTGCGTAATGGCGGATTATCTTCCGTATTGCTTTTTCCCACTACAAACTCTTCTCCACCATGAATAACTAGATGTTCCTCAGGCAAAAGAGGAATGTCTATATCGTCTTCAAGACTGAGAAAGATTTGTTCCCCGTCACATTCAACAGTTTCATAAAGAAAATTAACGGAAAGAATTCCAGCTGGAATAGATTTTTTTTCGCCGTTAATCGTGATACTTACTTCCATTCCTTTACACCTCCCAATATTTACAAAGATTTTTAATTAAAGACACTGACCGGTTTCGTGTCCTATGTTATAAGCTAAGTCAGTATCGCTGGAATTTCAACTCTTAAGATATAAAAAAATTTTGGGCGACATTATGTATAATTTTTTGGCTAGTTACAGGAACAACGACCCTCTGGAAACTTAAGACAGGAATTTAGAAAGTTATCTGTTCGAGCCTCTTGCAAAATCATTGAGTAAAAAGGCTGTCTGAAGAATCTTACCACTCCCCCGGCAAACAGAACAGACAAAGTGCGATAAAAAACCGGTTTACGTCTGTTTTTGGGATCGTAAC
>LXNI01002539.1_pt1 | contig 12359 bp, 8 predicted proteins | sample 809091 | NCBI WGS metagenome assembly LXNI01 (sample SAMN04870527, study PRJNA318959) | sponge metagenome | biome: 01000161; feature: marine sponge reef; material: water | host: Sarcotragus foetidus | place: Greece: Milos, Mediterranean Sea | collected 2013-05-29 | depth 5-7 m | reverse complement strand
AGGCGCTGTATGTCTACACCGTCAATGATGCGGAACAGGCCCGCCGGCTTCGGGATCTAGGCGTGGCCGGCATCACGACAGACCGCCCCGCTTACATCCGCAGGGCGGTTGCAGAATGATCTCCCGGACGCTGCTGGTCAGGCTCGGCGTGCTCGTCGCGGCGGCTGGTGTGACGAATGTCTTCTTCATTCAGTTCTGCGATCTCCTGTACCGTTGCGGGTGCGAGGCTCTCTGGGCCGGAGCGGCAGAGCACTGCAATATTCACAACGCCGCGCCCCCGCACTGCCCGTGGTGTCTGGACGATGGGGCACTTGGCCAGTGGTCGTTCTGGTCCATCGTCGTTTCGCAATGCGGTTTGGCGCTGTGGCCGGGCAGATTCGGGGCGTTGCGGGCGATCGCGACGTTCTTAGCGTTTCCCGCCGTGGGCGCAATCACAGGCGTGCTGGCGGGCCTAGGCACGCAGTACTGGCAGTAAGGACGCCGTTGGGCCGCTCGCCGCTCTCTACTTAGACCAGTTGGGGGACCACGTATGGCGCTCGGTACCTACGCGAGAGCATCTCGTTGGCCATCCCGTTGCCGACGAACATGCCCGTCTCTCGATCTGTGTGCAACTGCTGGCCGCAGCGGTAGCTGATGTTGGCAAGGTGGCACAGCTCGGCGGCAGCCGCACCGATCTGCACATCGGCGTTGAGCGCGTAGTGGTTGCGCGAACGCACCGCCTCGACGAAGTTCGCCATGTGCGGGCGGGGGTCCCAGATCTTGTCTTCGTGAGGCTCTTCCTCATGGGTTTTCTCTCGCTCGTCCCCCATGAAGATGCGAAATCCGTAGGGATCCACGACCATGTAGCCTTGGTCGCCGAAAAAGATGTTGCCTACGTAGTTATTGCCCAGGAGGGGCGCCCCGCCTTCGTTCGGGCTTGACAGGTTGCGCACTTCGAAGACGATTTCGGACTTGGCGAAGAGAAAGTGCGACTGCTGCGTGTTGGGTGTCTCTTGGTCGTCCTTCCAGACGAACTTGCCGCCACTTGACGAGATCGTCCCGGGCCTGCCGTATTCGGCAAGCCCCCAGCGGCAGATATCCATCTCATGCACGCCTTGGTTTCCTATATCGCCGTTGCCGGTGTCCCAAAACCAGTGCCAGTTGTAGGCGAAGCGGTTCTTGCTGTAGGTGCGCATCGGGGCAGGACCGAGGAAGATATCCCAATCCAGGCCGGCCGGAACTGGCTCTTCGGGCGTGTGGCCGATCGACTTCCTGCGTCGGAAGCAGAGTCCGCGCGCCATGTACAGCGTTCCGATCGCGCCCTCGCGGAGCATGGCCATCGCCTTGCGCTTGTGCCCGATAGAGCGGCTCTGGGAGCCGACTTGCACCATGCGCTTGTACTTGCGCGCTGCCTGGACCATCTGCTCGCCCTCGAATACGTTGTGGCTGGCTGGCTTCTCCACGTAGACGTCCTTGCCGGCCTGGCAGGCCCAGATGGTGGTGAGCGCGTGCCAGTGATTGGGCGTTGCTACCGAGACCGCGTCGATGTCCCTGTCTTCAAACAGCTTGCGCATGTCCGAGTATTCTTTCGGCGTGCTGCCTTGAAGCTTCCGCACCATGGCCGAGGCGCGTTCCCGCGCCGCTTGGTTGACATCGCAGATCGCTGCGATTCGCGCACCCTGCACTTCGGAGAAGAAGCCGAGGTGGCCGCGCCCGCGGCCGCCTGTACCGATGACGGCCAAATTGACCGTCTCGTTGGCCCCTAGCACAGGGAATGCGCTGGTCGCCACGGCCGCTCCGGTACCCCGAACGAACGCCCGTCGGGTGGTATGGCTCATGGCGTACAGCGTACTACACGGGTGCAATGGTCTGGGCTGTGTTACCTTCACTTGCTTGCGACCGATGAGACATGCGATCCGCGTTGTGCTGCTGGCCGCCCTGACAGCAGAGCTTGCCGTTCCGGCGGTCCTCGGGCGCATCGAGACATCCGTGCGCACGTCGCAGGGTCTCGAGGCAGACTTGCGCACCCTGTGCGATGCGATCGGCCCGCGCATGGCCGGCACCGAGGCCATGCGGGATGCCCTGCAGTGGGGGCTGCGGTCGTTTCGACAGGCTGGCTTGCAGAACGCACGGCTCGAGCCGGTCCGCATCCCCTTGGCTTGGCGCGAGGGCGAGACGAAAATTGATGTGGCAGAGCCGCGTCCGTTTCGGGTGCGAGCCGCCGCTTCGGCGTTTTCTCCGAGCGTCCCGCGTCCGATGGAGGCGGAGCTGGCGCTGGGAGGCAGCGGCAAGGAAGGGGCAATTCTGCGGATCGGCGAGGGCCTGCGCGGCAAGGTCGTGCTAGTGGAGCTCAGCGAGGCATCGTCGCTGGACAGCTTGGGTCTGTCCCAACGCGATTCGATGGTGGCCGTCCGCGAGGCGGCGGAGGTCGGCGCCCTCGCAGTGCTGATCGTTTCCACCCGTCCGCAGCAACTGCTGTACCGGCACGTCAACAACCTATCGGCAGAACTGGATCCGATTCCTTCGGCACTGGTCTCTCGCGAAGATGGCCTGCGGCTCGTGCGCCTGCTCGAAGAAGGCGAGCGGGTGCATCTCCGCTTGGAGATGCCCAATCGGATCGGACCTGCGTTTGAGACCGCGAATGTTGTGGCAGAGATTCCCGGCGACGCCTTGGCGGAGGAGTTCGTGCTGCTCGGGGCCCACCTCGATTCATGGGATATGGGCACAGGTTGCTTGGACAATGCCGTGAACGTGGCCTTGGTCCTGCAGGTGGCCCGTGCCGTTGCCGAATCGGGGGTTCGGCCGCTGCGCACTTTGCGGTTCGTACTCTTCGGCGGGGAGGAAATGGGCCTGTTCGGATCGCTGGCATATGCGGATTCGCATCGCGACGAATTGGACCAGCACGTGGCGACGATCGTGCATGACATGGGAGGCGGGCGCTTACTCGGCTACTCGACCGGAGGTCGGCGTGATCTGTTGCGCGCAGTCGAGCGCCTGCTGGACGGCTTGGAAGAATCCAGACAGTTGCGCCACACGGCGAGAGCCTACTTCATGAGCGACAATTTCACGTTCGTGCTGCGGGGTGTGCCTTCCCTGTTTGCAGTGCAAGAAACGGCGGACTACTACTCGCCGTATCACTCCGAGGCTGACACGTTCGACAAGGTCGAAATCGGAGAGGTGCGGGAGTCGGCGGTGGTGGCTGCGATGACGATGCTCGGCATAGCAGAGGCGGAACAGCGGGTGGCGGAGAGGTTGTCGGCTGCCGACGTGACGAAATGGCTGCAAGACCAAGGGCTGATCCGGCACCTGCGCTTCTTGGGCGTCTGGGATGCATGGCGACCAAGGCGGGACAGCAAGGGCTCCGGTGCCAATTGAGTGCCCGGCAGGCTGGTAGGGTAGGGCCATGGCGTTTGCTCTCGGCCCGCAACCGGGCCTGGCGCAGCCCGACGCTGAGGAGCGACGGGCACGGGGTGCCTACATGGGGGCGCTCATCGCGGAGTTGCGGGAACTGGAAGACCCGCTCCGGCTTGGTGGCGGCCCCGCAAGGATCGAGCGGCAGCGCAAGGCGGGTAAGCTGCTGGCGCGGGAGCGCGTCGCGGCGCTGTTGGACGAAGGCGAGGAGTTGCTGGAACTGGGCCTACTCGTGGCCCACGATGCGCACGGCGGCATAGCTCCGGCGGCAGGCGTCGTAACCGGCATCGGCCGTGTCGGCGGCCGACCGGTTGCGGTGATGGCTAACGACGCCACGGTGAAGGCCGGTAGTTGGTTTCCTGAGACGGTCTCGAAGGTGCTGCGCATCCAAGAGGCAGCGATGCGCTGTGGCATCCCAATCGTGTACCTAGTGGATTCGGCTGGCGTGTTTCTGCCGCAACAGCACGGCACGTTCCCGGGCAAGTATGGTGGTGCGCGGATCTTTCACAATTGCGCCCGCATGCGCCGCCAACTGAGGATCCCGCAGATTGCCGCCGTAATGGGGCAGTGCATTGCGGGCGGTGCCTACCTGCCCGCCTTGAGCGATGTGATCCTCATGGTGGAGGGCACGAGTTTCATGGGACTGGGCGGGCCGAACCTCGTCAAGGGTGCGATAGGCCAACAAGTCGACGCGGAGGATCTCGGCGGAGCCGCCATGCATGCCGCGCGAAGCGGAGTTGCGCACTACCGCGTGGCCGACGATGCGGAGTGCATCGACCGCATCCGAACGATGCTGCGCGGGCTTCCGAACGCGCCCGCCGCACCGTTGCATCCCTCCGAACCCGAGTCCAGCGGAGGGCTTGACGAGATCTTGCCGAGCGACCGTCGCCTGCCCTATGACATGCACGAGGTCGTGCGGCGCGTCGTGGATCAGGAGGGGTGCGTGGAGTTCATGGCCGAACGCGCCCCGGAACTGTTGTGCGCGAATGTCCAGATCGGCGGGTGGCCCGTCGGCTTGATCGCCAACCGGCGGGGCTTGTTCCGCGATGGCGGACGCACCCGCATCGGTGCCATCATTTACGCCGAGACGGCCCGCAAGGCGGCGGAATTTGTCGAAAAGTGCGACCGCCAGGGCCATCCGCTGGTCTATCTCCAAGACGTTACCGGCTTTATGGTAGGACCCCAAGCTGAGCAGAGCGGCATCATCCGCGCCGGTGCCGAGATGGTCGAATCCATGGCCACGACTCGAGTGCCCAAGATCGTGGTCACCGTACGGCACGCCAGCGGGGCGGGCTACTACGCGATGGCCGGCCAAGGGTTCGATCCAGAGTTCATCTTCAGCTGGCCAACGGCCCGGGTTGGGGTCATGGAAGGCGAGTCGGCCGTCCAGGCGATGTTCGCGAGCGAATTGCGAGCGCTGGACGAAAGTGAGACCGGGCCGGCAGGAGACTTGCTGCGCGAGATCGAACGCACGCGCTTGGAGTACGACCGCACGCTTGACGCCAAGTGGTGTGCCGGCCAGGGGCACGTAGATGCCATCATCCGCCCGGAAGCCACGCGAGGCGTGCTGATCAGTTGCTTGGAAGCTGTTCAGGGACATGGATATGCCCGACTTTCCAAGTCCTGAGTGCCACTGCGCTGGCCACTGCGAAACGAGAGTCGCAGCAGGGCCGTCCGATGTTTTGGCCCTGTGCAAGAATTGAGAGTCGGCGTGATGAGAAAGTGGGCCATCATTGCAGCCATTGGCGCATTCGTTCTTGCGTCTGTCGCTACCAGCCCGCTCTTCGCTGCGCCGGCGCAATACGACAAGGTCGCGTGTGGGAATCCGCGCACTGCGGAGGAGGCGATCTTCTTAGCGCAGCAGCGGGGGTTGTCGCAAGACAAGGGTCAATTCAGGCCGCATGCCCAGACCGGCCCATCGGTGCCGACCAGCGTGGACGGTATCGCAATCGTCGAAGCGACGCATGAAGTCCTCTCTCCGGCGCACCCGTTTGATCTAGCAAACTCGTCGGTCACGATCACTCCGGAGCAGGACAAGTTCCGAGTCGAGGTCTCGAGGTTTGCTGAAGGGGCTCCGCTCGTGGAGCAGGGGACGCCGTTGGATTTAGACGATGACGATTTCAAGCTCGTCGAATTGCCGTTTGCGTTTTCCTACTACGGTTCCTCCTATGACAGTCTCTACGTCAATTCCGATGGCAATCTAACCTTCGTCTACCCGGAGGCGAGTTCGCTGCCGAGGAGCTATTCGCGGGCTGCTCACGGCCCGGCGCGGATCGCTCCACTGTTTCGAGACCTAGATCCGAGCCGCGGAGGTAGCGTCCGGGTCACGGCGACCTCTGACGCCCTGACGGTGGCATGGCACGCCGTGCCGCTGTTCTCAGAGACTTCCCTGGGAGATCCGCAGTCCTTTCAAGTGACGATTCACCAAGGTGGCAGCATCGAGTTCCGGTACGGGGAGGTCGACCTGCCCGATGCCGTGGTGGGCTTGTTCAGTGGCCAAGCCTTGAGCGGTGTTGTGGCTGTCGACTGGAGCTCGGTCGAATCTGAGCTGTTCGATGCCGAGAGCATCCTTGCCGAGGTCTTTGTCAGCGAGCCGTTGATCGATGAATTCGCGGTGGTGCATTCGTTCTACCGTTCCCACGAGGATGCGTACGACGCGGTGATCGTATTCAACGATCTCGACATGGACGCCAGCGACTTTTCCCTCGCTCACGCCTATACCGTGCGCAACGAGATTCGCGGCATCGGGGAGTATATCTACGATAGCGGCGGAGTGTTCGGGTCGCCGCGACGCTTGTCTTCGTTTGTCAACATGGGCGCGCTCTCCGCCTACCCAGCCAGCCCGGCCGCGCCGATCAGCGGCCTGCCGCATTCTTCGATGCTGACGATCCTAGCCCACGAGGTCGGACATCGATTCTTGGCCTACACCCCATTCAAGGATCCCGAGACCGGCGAACTGTCCGATGCCTTGCTTGGGCGCCAGTTCGCGCACTGGAGCTTTTTCCTTAACTCGGGAGCTTCGGTGCTCGAAGGCAACGCCATCACGGACAACGGGGAAGGCACCAGCCCCCGCTTCGTGACCACTGCCGCTACGCAGACCTACAGCATGCTCGATCAGTACTTGATGGGGCTGCGGGACCCGTCGGAGGTGCCGGCGACATTCCTGGTCGCCAATCCCACCTCGACGACGCGGTCGCTCGGAAACGCGTCACGCACGCCAGAAGTCGGCGTGGAGTTTGACGGAGTCCGCAAGGAGATCCGGGTTGAAGACATCATCGAGGCTGTTGGCGCCCGCCGGCCCGACACGTCCGTGTCTCAGAGACACTTCCGCCAGGCATTCGTCTTGCTGGTGGACGAGGGTACCGAGCCCAAGCCGGAATCGCTGCGCACGCTGAGGCAGTTGCGCAGGTGGTGGCTTTCGTTCTACGACCTGCATCTGGAAGCGAGGGCGACAAGTTCGGCCGACCTGGTCCGCATGTTGCATTTGTCGACGTGGCCCGCCGGCGGACTGCTCGCCGATTCGGCCGGTTCGGCGCAGGTTGAGATCTCGGCGCCACGCGACACGGACCTTGTGGTGAACCTTCGGCTCGACAGTGCCATCGCCGAGATCCCAGCCGCGGTGACGATCCCGGCTGGGGAAGTGCAGGCGGAGTTTGAGCTTCGCGGGCTCGCGCCGGGCACGGCCACGCTGACAGCAGAAGCAGCTGAATCTGGTTACGAGAGCTTGTCGACCCGCTTGGCGGTACGCACCGATGCCAGCGAACTCAGGCTTGAACAATTGCACCTTCCCGAGCAATACGGCACGGCGGGGACGACACTGACACAGCCGCTGGTGTACCGAGTTCGGGACGAGAACTTGGTGCCGTACAGCGGTGTTGAGTTGGAACACATTGCAAGCGGGGAGGGCGCCGCTGCTGTCGCGCCCACCCGTACGGATGAGCTCGGCCAACTTGAGGTGGATTGGCAGTTGACCTCCTCGGCCAGCAGCCAGACGCTAACCGCACGTATCAAGGGAGTGCCTGAAAGCGCCGTGGAAACCCAGGCGCTGGTTTCCGAATCCCCGCCTATGGTGGTGGCCGCTCGCACGGCCAATGCCGCCAGCGGTGAGACCGCGGGAACCGATGGGGGATTTGCGCGCGGGAGTTTGGTGACAATCTACGGAAGCGCCCTTGCGACCGGCCCCTTTGAGGCCAGCACGATCCTGTTGTTCAGCAATCCGAGCCTTCCGGTGGATCTAGGCGGGACCAGCGTGCATGTCGGCGGTGTGGCAGTTCCGCTGACGAAGGTATCCCCAACCGAGATCACCTTGCAATTGCCCTTCGTGATTGCTGGGGACACAGCCGAAATCGTGGTGTCCTCGCCGTTCGGACGGACAGATCCTGTGACGATCCCGGTAGCGGACGCACAACCAGGCATCTTCCCGGATCGGGTGAGCGGGGGAGTGCGTGCCGCCGTATTCGACCCCGACAATCCGAATCGGGGGGTGTTGCCACAGGCAGGTGGTCTGCTCGAAATCTATGCAACCGGACTTGGAGCAGTGAGCCCGCCAGGGCGCACGGGGCGGGCTGGGCTTTCGGCGCCCCTGCAGCGAGTAGTCGCCGAGACGCAGGCATGGGTGGACGACCAGCTTGTTGAAGTCACCTTCAGCGGGCTGGCCACCTTTGAGGCGGGCGTCTATGTGGTCACTTTGGACCTGCCGGAAGATCTCGAGGCCGGCGAACACGAAGTCAAGATCGCAGTGTGCGAACAGGAGAGCAACTCGGTCTCGTTCGAGTCAGAGTAATGCGTAACGCTATGTCGTTACACTCTTAACATGCTTCGCACCCTCCTGCGCTGGAGCCTCTTCGCTAGTGTCGTCCTCGCGCTGATCTTGGTGCCGTTCGTGCTGTTTGAGGAACGTATGGTTCGTTTCTCAGAAGCACTGCTGCAAGACTCCACAGGTGAACCGTCAGTGGCGGTGGCGGTGGTGTTGCTGCTCGCCTCCGACCTATTCGTGCCGGTCCCATCAAGCTTGGTCGCGACAGCTTCGGGACTACTGTTGGGTCTGATGCAGGGCATGGCTGCTACCTGGGTCGGGCTGCAATTCGGAGCGTTGGCGGGCTATGGGGTCGGCCGCTTGGCGGGAAGGCGGGTTGCCGCCCGCATCGTGGGTGAAGCCGAGCTTCGGCGTGCCGCTGGCGCCTATGGCCGCTGGGGAGGTCTCTTCGTGATTGCGTCACGGGCCGTGCCGGTTCTAGCCGAGGGCTCCGTCGTGATGGCGGGCGTGGCAAACATGCCCCTGCCGCGCTTCTTTTGGTTGGTCGGCATGTCGAATGTTGCGATTGCGGCCATCTATGCCGGCGTGGGTGCATACGTCCGTGACATCAACACATTCTTGCTTGCCTTTGCGGCCTCGATATTGATTCCCGGTTCTCTGATGCTGCTGTCCCGGGCTCTATCGACGCGTGGCGCACGATCCACTGCAGCCACGCTGCGGCGGGAGACCGTCTGAAGACGTTGCCGCGAAGAAGAGATGCCCAAGTTGCCCAACGTGCTGACGCTGACAACCGACTTTGGCTGCCGCGACCACTACGTCGGAGTGATGAAAGGCGTCGTGGCGAGCCTTGCGCCGGGCGTACAGGTCTTTGACATCACCCACGACGTGCCGAGTTTCGACATTGCCGAGGGCGCGTTTGCGATCACGCAGGCTTGGCGGTTCTATCCCGAGGGCACCGTCCATCTCGTGGTTGTGGATCCAGGAGTGGGGTCATCGCGGGCGCCCATTGCGGCCGAAGCAGAGGGCCATTTCTTCGTTGCACCGGACAACGGCGTGCTGTCGCACGTCTTGGAGTCGGTCGGGGCGTTCAGCATCCGGCGGGTCGATATCCGGCACGGGCTGGAGGCGATCAGCCGCACATTTCACGGCCGCGACCTGTTTGCCCCGGTCGCGGCCAGGTTGGCCGCCGGGATGTCATTTGAGGATGTTGGCACTAGTGTGGCCGAACCAGTCCGGCTTTCTCCGGTCGGAGTCGCCAATGGCCATGGAAGTGTGCTGCATGTGGACCGGTTCGGGAACATCGTCACCAGCTTCCGTCCGGATGACCTAGACGATGGCACGGGCTTGGCAGTTGGAGGAACCGTAGTTAGCTTGCGTGCCGATTCGTATGCAGGTGCTCCACAAGGTGAACTGTTCTTGATCTCGGGAAGTTCCGGGTATGTCGAGATTTCGATAAACCAACGTAGCGCGTCGGCCTCGCTGCAAGTGAGGGCGGGTGCGAGCGTCACGAGAACACGCCTTAGGGCTTGAGGGAATAGCGATCCTTGCTCCGGACCACGGTTCTGAAACGGTGATTGACCAGGGCAGCTCAATCACCGTCGAATTCTTGTCAAGGGTGCCATAGAGTAGTTTCCGGTGCCAGTTCCAATCTAGGCCCGCTGGTGGCCACTCGAGGAGTCTCGCGCGACCGGCCGTGACAGTCTAGATGGAAGTGACGCATCCCGGGTTGGCCGGACAAGTTCGACGCCCACCTAGCGCAGCCCTTCCACTAGGCCGTCGTCTGTCACATGGATCGATTCTGCAGCTGGCACGCGCGGGAGGCCAGGCATCGTCATGATTTCGCCGCAGATCGCCACGACAAAGCCCGCACCAGCAGACAAGCGAACTTCTCGCACGGGCACGGAATGGCCGCTCGGCGTACCTAGCAGCTTGGGATCGGCAGAAAAGCTGTATTGCGTTTTCGCCATGCAGACAGGGAGTTTGCTGTAGCCGGCAGCGTCCCAACGGCTTAGTTGGCGCTCAGTTTTCTTGTCCACTTCGATGCTATCGGCATGGTAAATCTGCTTCGCCACGAGTTGCATCTTCTTGAGCAAGGGCATTTCATCTGGATAGAGCGTTGCGAACCGGCTGCCGCCCTGTGCCAGCATGGCGACAACGTGACGCGCAAGCGCTTCTGCTCCAACCGAACCCTCCGCCCAATGCGTGCATGGGATAGCTTCGATGCCTCGGGCCTTCGCATAGGCTTGGATCGCGGCGACCTCTTCGTCGGTGTCCGTCGAGAATCGATTGATTGCCACAGCGGTCGGTACGCCGAATTGCCCGACATTGTCGATGTGCCGTCCTAGGTTGGCGCAGCCTTTCTCGACGGCGGCAACATTCTCGGATGTGAGATCGTTCCTCCCGACTCCGCCGTTCGCCTTCAGGGCGCGCACCGTGGCGACGATCACGGCCACCTCGGGATTCAGGCCAGCGCTACGGCACTTGATGTTGAAGAACTTCTCGGCTCCCAGGTCCGCGCCAAATCCTGCTTCGGTGACCACATAGTCCGCGAGCTTCAGTGCCGTCTTGGTTGCGATCACGGAATTGCAGCCGTGGGCGATGTTTGCGAACGGGCCGCCATGGACGAAGGCGGGGGTGTTCTCGATAGTTTGCACAAGATTCGGTTGCATCGCCTCTCGCAGCAGCACTGCCATGGCACCGTCAGCACCGATGTCACGGCAGTGGACGGGAGAGTGGTCGCGCCGGTAGCCGACGATGATCTCGCCAAGCCTTCGCCTCAAGTCCCGCTGATCGCTTGCTAGGCACAGGATGGCCATGATCTCGGAAGCGGCCGTGATGTCGAATCCAGTCTCGCGAGGGAAGCCGTTGCCTACGCCTCCAAGCGAGCAGACGATCTGGCGCAAGGCTCGGTCGTTCACATCGAGAACGCGTCGCCAGACGACACGCCGAACGTCGAGACCTGTCTGCTGACCCCAGTGGATAGTGTTGTCGACCATTGCGCTGAGCAAGTTGTGAGCGGCGGCGATTGCATGGAAGTCTCCGGTGAAATGAAGGTTGATGTCCTCCATGGGAACGACTTGCGCATGCCCTCCGCCCGTCGCTCCGCCCTTCATGCCGAAACATGGACCAAGCGAAGGTTCGCGCAAGCAGATTGCAGTTTTCTTGCCTATTCGACTCATGGCGTCGCCTAGGCCGACAGTGGTAGTAGTCTTGCCCTCGCCTGCCGGTGTTGGGTTCACTGCGGTAACCAAGATCAGCCTTCCATCTGCTCGCCCAGAGAGCGAGTCGGTGAACTGGCTCGACACTTTTGCCTTGCCGTGGCCAAACGGGAGCAGATCCTCGCCGGGAATCTCAAGCTCCGCCGCGATTTCACTGATCGGCCGGAGACTTGCGGCTCTCGCAATTTCGATGTCAGTGCTGCATGAATCCATAGGAAGCAATCCTCTGAAGTTCGATCTTGCTCACAGATGAGCATCATATAACGCTGGATCAGGGGCGGTCCGATTGAGAAGGGAATTACAGATGTGAGTGCCGAAATCGTGTGAGGGATCCTATGTCCTATTTGTAGGTGGCAGGCGAATATGATAGAATCAAAATAGGACAAACGAAAATGACTGCCTCGGCTACATACTTGGTTCGGCTGAAGTTAAGCCCGGCCGGGTACGCCATCATGGAGTCGCTCCTAGGACGCTTGAATTGGCTCTACAACCAGGCCTTGGAGCGCCGCAAGCTGGCCTACCAGCAACGCCAGCAGTCGCTCAGCTTCTACGACCAGTGCAAGTGGCTGACGCAGCTGCGGGCAGCCAACGAGCACGGCTTGGGCGAGCTTGCGCTCGGGGCCAGCCGCGGCATGTTGCGGCGGCTAGACCACGCCTTCCAAGCATTCTTTCGGCGCCTGCGGGCGGGCGAGGCTCCCGGCTTTCCCAGATTCCGCTCCATCCGCCGCTGTGTGACGATCGACGTGGCGGAGCCGCACAACGGCATGGTGCGCTGCCAGAACGGGCACTACCTGATTCGCGTGAAGGGGTTTCCGCGCCTGCGGGCCTACAGCGGGCGGAGCCTGCCGCTGGACGCGCCGCTGAAGGCGGTCCGGCTGACCAAGCGCGGCCGCAAGTGGGAAGCGTCGCTGGTGTACGAGGTCGAACGGCAAGCGCTGCCAGCGTCGGTCACGGCGGTGGGCATCGACCTGGGCGTGCGCAAGCGCATGACCTGC
>LXNI01002538.1_pt1 | contig 12366 bp, 12 predicted proteins | sample 809091 | NCBI WGS metagenome assembly LXNI01 (sample SAMN04870527, study PRJNA318959) | sponge metagenome | biome: 01000161; feature: marine sponge reef; material: water | host: Sarcotragus foetidus | place: Greece: Milos, Mediterranean Sea | collected 2013-05-29 | depth 5-7 m | reverse complement strand
AGCATCGATGGCATCGGCACGCTGCGCAACCGCGTCATCGAGGTCTGAGATGCGCCGCGTCACCCTGTCGCAGCTTAGACTGCCGCAATTTGGCCTGCCCACGCTGCAGCCTGAGATTCCGGCCGCCACCTACGAAGCGCGTATCGCCGCCGCACTGGATCGCGCCACCGACAGCGGCTATGACGCGTTAATCGTCTACGGCGACCGCGAGCACGCCGCCAATATCGCTTACCTGACCGGCTACGACCCGCGCTTTGAAGAGACGCTTCTAATTTCGCGGTCTGGGCAAAAGCCGGTCCTGTTGCTCGGCAACGAGGGCATGAGCTACAGCGCTGTCTCGCCGGTCGACTTGGAGCGCGCGCTCTATCAGACATTCAGTCTGCTGGGTCAGCCGCGCGGGGAAAGCCCTCCGCTCAAAGACATTCTTGAGGCGGCCGGCCTGGAACGTGGACAGCGTCTGGGCATCGCCGGCTGGAAGAGCTTTGAGAAGCGCGAATCAAAACGGCCGGAGCGTACGCTGGAAATCCCCGCCTTTATCGTCGAGGCGCTGACGGAAATCATCGGCGGCCGCGATCTCCTGCGCAACGCCAATGACATCTTCATGAATCCGACTGATGGCCTGCGCGCGGTCAACGATGTTGATCAACTGGCCTGTTTCGAATTCGCCGCGGCCCACAGCTCGCAAGCCCTGCGTGATATGATCTTCGGCATTCAACCCGGCATGACAGAGTTCGACGCGGTGCGGCTGATGCGGCTCACTGGGTTGGCGCAATCGTGCCATCTGATGTTTTCCAGCGGCGAACGCAGTCAGCTCGGCTTGGGCAGTCCCTCGCTGCGCCGCATGGAGCTGGGCGACCCGACCTTTGTCGCCTATGGCCTATGGGGCGCGCTCAATGCTCGCGGCGGCTGGCTGGCGCAAGACGAAAGCGATCTGCCGTCAGGTGTGCGCGATTATGTTGAAGTGCTGGTCGCGCCCTATTTCCGCGCTATCGTCGATTGGTACGAGGCGATCGGCATCGGCGTGACCGGCGGCGAACTGCAGGCCATCATCGACGCGCATCTCGGCGATCCCTTCTTCGGCATCGGCTTGAATCCGGGGCATCTCATCCATATGGACGAATGGCTGCACTCGCCGATTTACGCCGGCTCGGAGATTCAGCTGCGCTCGGGCATGGCGCTGCAAGTCGACGTCATCCCGGCCACGCACTCGCCCTATCACAGCACCAATATCGAGGATGGCATTGCCCTGGCGGACTTCGATTTGCGCAAGGCCTTTTGGCAGAAGTATCCTGCCGCCTGGGACCGCATCCAAAAGCGCCGCAACTTCATGCGCAACGCGCTCGGCATCAAGCTCAAGCCGGAAGTGCTGCCCTTCTCGAACATTCCCGCCTACCTGCCGCCTTTCTGGCTTTCGCCGGATCGGGCGATGCGGGTCTCGACCTGTTGATTAAACACAGAGATCGCAGAGGGCGCAGAGTTAATTGGTTTGAGAGACTTTGTGGGCAATTTCAACGCGACTGGTTTTGAGATTTGTAGGCAGTTGCTCACACCGAAGTAGTTGTGCAGAGCGGTAGATCTGATGGCGCGCCCTGCACAGAGTTTCGCATGAACAGCTGCAGGGACAATTACCGTAAATGTCTCTGTGCCCTCTGTGTTCACGGTGGTTAAAAAAAGGCGAAGGTACGAGCATGAAAATAACCGCTATAGAAACCCTGCAATGGAAAGCCTACCCGCGGCTGCTAACCGTGCGCGTCCACACCGACAGCGGCATCATCGGCCTGGGCGAGACGGCCGACAAGATCCCCGGCGCCAAAGCCGCGCTGCACGGCACCATCGCGCCGCTCGTCCTGGGTCAAGACCCGCTTGATATCGAAGGGCTCTGGCGCTTTGTGATGGACAACATCATGTACCACGGCTACGCCGGCGCCGAGACGCGCGCCCTCTCCGCCATTGAAGTCGCGCTGTGGGACATCATGGGCAAGCATTACGGCGCGCCGCTCTATCATTTGCTGGGCGGCAAGACGCGCGACGAAGTCCCTGCGTACAACACCTGCATCGGCTTCGGCGATTGCCAGGATTACGCCGCTTGGCACGAAGACGCCGGCGCGCTGGCGCAAAGCTTGCTCGACGACGAAATCTACGCCATGAAGATTTGGCCCTTCGATCAGTTCAGCGAGCGCAGTTTCGGCCAGCGCATCACGAGAGCCGAAATCGAAAAGGGACTGGTCCCGATCAAACAGATTCGCGATGCCGTCGGCCACCGCATGGACATCGGCATCGAGTGCCATTTTCGCTGGAATCGCGTCAGCATGGAGCGCATCGCCCGCGCGCTCGAACCCTACGATATTCTCTTTTTGGAGGACGTTCTGCCGCCGGTCTACCCCGACGAAATCAAAGCGCTGGCCCAGAAAACCAGCATCCCCATCATCGGCTCCGAGCTGTTGCTGACCCGCTGGCAATACCGCGAATGGCTGGAGAAACAGGTCTGTCAGATCCTGATGACCGATGCCGTCTGGAATGGCGGCATTGCCGAAACGCGCAAGATCGCCAACCTGGCGGAGACCTTCGGCGTGCCTCTGGTCTTGCACAATATCGCCGGCGCCATCTGCCACGCCGCCTGTATGCACCTCGGCGCCCATATCCCCAACTTGTATTACGTGGAATCGGTACGCGCTTTCTATAAGGAGTATTTTGACGTACTGACCGACTTCAGGCCTGCCGTAAGCGATGGCCACCTGGATATTCCCCAAGGCCCGGGCCTGGGCGTCAATCTGCGCGATTCAGCGCTGCAACGGGACGATCTCATCCGCGCAGTCTCCGACGGCGAGGGCTTGGCGCGCGGCCGCCGCGCCATGGGCGATCACTGGGCGGTGGAGGAGATCCGTTGAGCAAAGGCGAAAAAATGCCCCCGCTGATCAGCAGGGGCATGGTATATCAACTATGGGGCCTTCTGTTCGCGCTTTTGGAGTACAGGCTGCAATAGCCAGTAATACAGGAAAGCCGCAATCGAAGAGAGGATAGGAACAGAGATGAGCAGCAACAGCCATAGGAGCCGACTGGGCGTATTGTTTTCCCGGCGACATACATAGATATACGCGATCACTGATAATCCGACCACCGCGATGATCCAAGGCAGGAATTCGTTCGGGGTCATACCCACTCCATCCAGTGTCATTTTCTCCGCCTCCTAAATCCGACGATTGCCTGGGCAAGTGTCTGGGTGGTCCGAGAAGAAACCGAATGTCCAATACCGGACGGTATATCTAGCGTCAACGTTGGCTTTCTGCCCACTCGACAGCCAGCTTCTGACTCCGTTTACGTGTCGGATTTCCACGTTGACGCTAGAGCTGCCGCCGCCTGCTACGGCATATTGCGCCGCATCAATGCTGGTAAAGAAGTCTGGGCGTCCATTGGCATCACTCACGTAATGCGCATCCGCAGCAACAGCAAACTCCGTGTATATTCCTAAGTGCCAGTACTTTTTCTTGCAGTAAACTTCTAAGGTAGAGGTACTGAAGGCAAACGTCGTAGGAATTTCTGTATCCGGAGAGATGGTTTCGATGACTCTGGAAGACCGAAAAGTGGAAAGAGCTTGCTCGGCAGCCGTAAAGTCGAAATCCAGCGGTGGCGTTATGCCAAGTTGAACACCATATTTATCCGCAAGATCCTTTGCTTTTGCATTTACTTGCGCTTGTGTAAGAGTAGTGGACGCCATCGCTGGCAAGGGGGAGATCAAGACTGCAAGTACATAGATCATTAAAATCGCTACCATCTTCTTCACGAGATTACCTCCAATATGGATATAAACCGCGAAACGAGTGTGGCGCAAACTATTTCTCAAATGCCTCCTTTCATCGCTATGGCTACCATTACGTTTATTAGACAGCCTGAATAACTGATAGTCGATTATTTTGTATAATCTGCACAAGGAGTCTTTCGTTGGGCGAGCATTGCTCATTTACTTCATGCTCGCCGCCACGCCGCGAAATCAGTATTCTACAATTTCTATTATCTGCGCTATAATGTGCGTTGCATGGCGTTAAGCAATTGACTTGGTCTCGACAGGTGACTTGCCTGAGACAACATTTACCTAAGTAATGGAGGAAACAGGAAATGAGAAAGTTGCTTCGCTTAATCCCGGTGTTGCTTTTGGCGCTGGGTGTCATGATTGCCGGAATCGGCGGCGTCGGCGCGCAGGACCAGCTGACTTTCAGCATGGTCAGCCACGGCGGTATCGGCAACCCCTTCTGGGTCGTCGTAATCAAGGGTATGGAAGATGCCTGTACGCTGCTGAACGCGGACTGTGCCTGGCTGTCTGACCCGGTAGACAATATTGATGATATGGCCGGTTATTGGGACGATGCCCTGGCGCGTAACAATGACGGTATCGGCACCACGGTTCCGAATCCGGAAGTTATCCGTGACGGCGTCAACCGCGCTGCGGAAGCCGGCATTCCAGTGATCGTCTTTAACACTGCCGATCCCAACGCCGGTACGCCGGACGCGCTGCCGACCCTCTTCTACATCGGCGCCAACGAATTCCTCGGCGGGCGTTCCAACGCCAACGCTGTGCTTGACGCTGCTGACATGGCCGGCGTCGAAATCGCCAAGGGCGTTTGCCCGATCCAGGAAGTTGGACACAGTGGTTTGGAAGCTCGCTGCGCGGGCGTTCGCTCGGTCTTTGAAGAAGCCGGCATCCCGCTGGATCAGCTGACCATCAATAACGATGTCACTGCATCCGCCGGTACTTTCGCCGACTACTTCAGCGCCAACCCCGATACCAACGCTGTATTCAGCCTGGGCCCGAACCCGGCCAGCTCGCTGAACCTGTACATTCAGGAATCCGGTGTCATGGCTGGCGATATCTTCGCCACCACGCACGATACCAGCGCTGAGATCTATGAAATGATCCAGAATGGCTACCTGATCCAGGCGATCGACCAGCAGCCTTACCTGCAAGGTTTCGAGACGATCATGTGGCTCTACCTGAACAGCCAGTTCCAGATGGCGCCGGGCGGCGACATTCTGACCGGTCCTGGTGTCATCGACGGCGGCAACGTTGATGCCATCATCGAACTGACCGCTCAAGGCTATCGCTAAGCCGATTGCGGCAATCGCAGTGGGTGGGGGAGAAATTCTCCACCCATTTTGTTATTTGTTGAATTGCGCGGCGGGGTCTGCCACGTTTAATTTGGCGCCCGCATAAACTATTGCTTATCGCCATTTAGACAAAGTCGAGAATTCGCTTATGATGCAAGCTTATATTGAAGGCAAACGCGAAGCTTCAACCATCGGCAGTCTCGTCACGCTATTGGCATTTTGCTTTGGAATCCTCGGGGTCCTCATCGCATACGGAACAGCTTTCGGCTGGATTCCCTTGAGCGACCGGGACCAGATTCTCCGCAGCGACATCAATACAATCGAAACGATCGTCAGCATCGTCAGCCTGCTGTACGCCGCCTGCTGCTTGCGCACGGGCTACGGGCTCTATATCCGCGAACAAGCCAGCCTGCGCTGGTCGCAATGGATGATGTTCACATCGGTGATGATCGGCGGCGCCATTCTGCTCAGCGTCGCCATCCCCGTTGGTTTGAAGTTCTCGCTGCTGCTGGGCCAGGTGCCCGACCTGAGAACGCTGATCAGTCAAGACGCGGGCGGCTTGGCTGCGCTGTCGCTTTCGGTCGGCGAGGGGCTGATCAGCATCTGCCTCTTCATAATCGCGCTCCTGGCTTTGCTGGCGCTGCTGGTATTCTTGATCCCGCCGCTGGAGCCACTGCGGGACCGGCCCGGCACACGCTGGATCGTCGCGCCGCCGCGTAAATTTGTCCAGGCGATTTTGGCCGTGCTTGGCGTCGGCGTCATTGGTTTCCTGGTCGCCGGGGCGGCTGTCGTGCCGGATTACCCCGGCCAGACGACCATCAGAGACGCGGAGAATCACCGCCTGATCGCCGGCCTGCTGTTTTTCTTGCCGGCCTTCTTTGCGTATCGGGTGGTGCGCCAGGTGGAAGAGCAGTCGGATGAGTTGCGGCGCGCGCTGGCCCTGACGCCCGGCAAGTTCATCCGCGCTGAATTAGCCAAGTCGCCCAGCGCCGGCGCCATCATCGGCTTCGTGGCTATCTTCATGGGCTTCACCATGGCGACCGATCTCTTCCTCGAACCGAGCTCGGTGGCGTCTTTCCTGAGCAATGTGGCCACCAAAGGCGTCATCGCCATCGGCGTCACCTACCTGATGATCTCGGGCGAATTTGACTTGTCGGTCGGCTCGATCCTGGGTGTTACGGCGCTCTCGTTCATGAACTTTATGACGCATGGCGCGCCCGTTTTTGGCGTGGTTGGGCCCATACCAGCGGCCTTACTCGCCATCTTCATCGCCTTCATTCTGGGCGCGATCAACGGCGTGCTCTTGATATCAACTCGAATACCCTCATTTATTGTCACATTAGGCACCATGCTGGCTTTCCGCGCCATTACGCTGGTCGCCATCGCCGGCGGACGCATCCTGCGCTATAGCGATCATCACGAAGCGCTGCCGGTGATTGGCATCAGCAACATCGTTTTCATCATATTGGGCGTGATCGGCCTGGCCGTAGTCGCCTTTACCGCCTATCGCGTCTTGCCCGCGCTTTACCGCGGCGCGCTGCAGGCCTGGTCCATTCGTACGGACAATGGCGATTTCGGCACCAGCGGCGCCATTGTGCGCGGCGCGGCCCTTGTAGTGGTGGTGCTGATTCTGCTGGCCATCGTTGTTTGGCTGGCGGCCGTGCTCTCGTATCACGGCAGCGCCAGCGGCGGGCAAATAGTGGAGGTCGGTTACTTCGACCTGTTTAACGGTCGCGTGCTGGCCATCGGCGAAGAAGGGGATTTCTTCCATTTTCAGATACCGCGCAACGCTAACGTGCGCCTGGCGATCGTCTGGTGGTTTATCTTTGTAGTGATCTTCCACATCGTGCTCACCAACACCTCATTCGGCAACAGCATATTCGCCACCGGCGGCAACGAAGGCGCGGCGCGCGCGCAAGGCGTCAATGTCGATCGCGTCAAGCTGCAGAATTTTGTCATTGTGGCCGTAATGACCGGAATCGCCGCTATCTACGAAACGGCGCGAAACCCGGGCGTCGATCCGCTCAAGGGCACGGGCTGGGAGCTGGAGGTGATCGCCATGACAGTGATCGGCGGCGCCTTGCTGACGGGCGGTTACGGCAGCGTCGTCGGCTCATTGCTGGGGGCGCTGATCTTCGGCATGCTGCAGACCGGTCTGGTGTTGGTCGGCATTGAGTCGCGGCTGTTCTCCGGCACTATCGGCGTCATCATCATTGCGGCTGTCGTTTTGAATACCCTGGTGCGCGGCGCGCGACAGAATTAGCCGCTCGGCGGGGCTGCCGCTGTAGAGGCTTGCTGGTTAGAAGAGGTTATTGGCTTAGAAAGCGTTACTCATGGAATACAAACAGAAGAACGATAACGCCTTGGTGGATATGATCGATATCCACAAGTACTTCGGCAGCGTACAAGTCTTGCGCGGCATCGACTTCCACGTCGATCGCCAGGAAATTGTCGGCCTGCTAGGCGATAACGGCGCCGGCAAATCGACCTTGATCAAGGTGCTGACCGGCTACCATTCGCTGACGCGCGGTCAGATTTACTTTGACGACGAGGCGGTTAATATCCATTCACCGCATGACGCCCGCGAGTTAGGCATCGAGACGGTGCATCAGGACCTCGCCCTCGTCCCGCTGATGAGCATCGCCCGCAACTTCTGGCTCGGTCAAGAACCCACTTATGAGGTCGGCCCCTTCAGCTTCCTGGACAAGAAAAAGATGGCCAGCGAGTCGATTCGGGCGCTAGCTGACGTTGGCATCCACATTCGTGATTCCGAAGAAACGGTCGGCAATATGTCCGGTGGCGAGCGGCAGTCGGTCGCGATAGGCCGCGCCGTCTATTTTGGCAAAAAGCTGCTGATTCTCGATGAGCCGACTTCGGCGCTTTCAGTGGGCGAGACCCAGAAAGTGCTGGACTACACCATCGCGGCCAAAGAAAAAGGCATGAGCGTCATCTTCATCACGCACAATATCCGCCACGTGTACGAAGTCGCCGACCGCTTCACCATTATTGAGCGCGGGCATAAATTGGGCGACTTCCACAAGAGCGAGGTGACCGAAAACGAAGTCGCTGACATGATCGTTACCGGGCAGATTCCTGAGCGCTTGCGTCTCTACCATGAAGAAAATGGAGACGTCGCATGAACCAGCCGAGACGCTTGCTCTTCCTGGCGCTGATCGCCGCCGTCTTGTTCACCGCTTGTCGGCCGGTTGATACGCTGGACATCACCCCCTCGCCGACGCCGACGCTGCCACCGACCGCTACACCCTCGCCCACACCCCCGCCGGCTGATTTTGTTGACCCCTACGAGGTCAATTTGAGCATCATGGAAGGGCTGATTGAGCTGCTGCCCGACCCCCTACCCGCAATTGAAGAATGGAAACGCCCCTACGAAGGCGGCGAAGCGGAAGTGCGCAATATCCGCGGCATCCGCCGTCCTGCTGTCGGGCGCGCTATCCCCTATGGCTCGCAGCAAGGCAGCAGGATGCTGCTTAACTTTGTTATCTTCGAGGACGAAGCTGGCGCAGCCGCCGAGTTCGAGCGCAAGCACGGGCTGCGCTCCGCCGATGTCGATCTGGAGCAGGACGATGCCTTCCCCATGCCCAACGCCTTTGGTTCGGGCTTGTATGGCTCTTTCGCGCTCTTCCAAATCGACAATTACTTCTTTGAGGTATATGTTGAGATTTTCACCACCTCCAACAGCCCGCTGGCGGCGCTAGCCAGCGAGGCGGTCAAGTTCTTTGAGGGCAATCGCGCGGCATTTGAAGCGGAGGCAGACGAAGACGGTTGAAGAGATATTTTGCAGGTTGTCCTCGAGAGCCTGCCAAAGCAAATCGTCACCTCGACGCAGTGGCGGCGCGACTACTCCCGATTTGACGAGGGCGTGGGCACACCGCGCAACATTCAGAACGGGCGCGGTTTTCGCGTGGCTTATATCGATCAGATGGCGAACAACTTCCAGATGACCTTCGCCCAATTCGACTCGGCGGACGATGCCATGGCGCATTATCTGCGCATGAAAGACATCCGCGAGGGCATCGAGGAAGAAAACTCGATTGAAGATTTCCCGCAGCCGCACGTGTTGGGGCGCGGCCTCTACGGGTCCGTGGCGCTCTTTGCCGTGGACGAATTCTTCCTGGAAGTGCTGATGGAGCGCGCGCCGGGCACCACTGCCAATCCCACCGTATCCATCGCCCGCAAAGCGCTGGCTATCCTGGACGGCGCTCGCGAATAATCCGTCTGCCTTCCAAGCCGCGCCGTGATATAATTCGCGCCACATCTACGCAAAGGAGCGAATTATGTCACCCATGCCCCGGTATCGCAGCTGGCAGTTGGCGGCGATGGAGAAGAATATGCTCAACATTGAGCATATCGTTTCGACGATCAGTGATCGTGGAGTATTCGACAAACGCGACGGCGGCGATGGCTGGACCATTTCGGAGGTCCTTGGTCACCTCGCCGATACCGATAGCTACTTCCTGGCGCGGGCGCGGGCGCTCGCCGAGGGCGGAGAGCCACCGCAATCCTCCGGCCGCAGCGTGGACGAACGGGTCAAAGAGGCAGGCTACGCAGAGCAGGACGCCATGGAGCTGCTGCAGAGGTGGCTGAAAACCAGCGCTTCCTACCACGAGTTTCTGTCGACTTTGCCTGACGATGAGGAGCTCTGGGAACGCCCCGGCCGCGATGCCGACGGCGGCGGCTTCACACTCAACGACCAGATCATCCTGAGCGCCTATCACGATCTCGATCACCTGCATCAAATTGTGAAGATCATTCGGGGAATGTGATTCGCAATTTCTGTGCACCTAATTTGAAAGCGCATTTATGCAGCAATCGCCCCAGCCCCTAGCCGAGCGCATCCGCCCGCGCGACCTGAGCGGCTTCATCGGCCAGTCGCACCTGGTCGGCGTGGGCAAACCGCTGCAGCGCGCCCTGCAGCAGCGCGCCGTGCCCAGCATGATCTTCTGGGGGCCGCCCGGCGTCGGCAAAACCACGCTGGCCCGCATGATCGCCGCGGTGACTGAGAAGCCCTTCTACAACTTGTCGGCAGTCTCGGCGGGCAAAGCCGAACTGCGTAAGATCGTCGAGTCAGTACAGTTTCCCGGCCGGGACCGGCGCAGCCAACCGAGCCTCTTCGCCGCGCCGGAAGCGGCTGACACGCCCGACTCCGTCATACTCTTTCTGGATGAGATTCACCGTTTCAATAAAGCGCAGCAAGATTTCCTGCTGCCCTACGTCGAGGACGGCACCATCACGCTCATCGGCGCGACCACGGAGAATCCCAGCTTTGAAGTCATCTCGGCGCTGCTATCGCGCATGCAAGTCTTCACGCTGAATCCGCTTACGGTCGTGGAGATTCAGCAGATTATCGCTCGCGGAGCCGCCGCGCTTGGGGTCGACATCGAGGCTGAGGGCATCGGTTTCCTGGCCAACTACGCCAACGGCGATGCCCGCGCCGCGCTCAACCTGCTGGAAAACGCCAGCCGTCTGTATCAGGCGGATACCATCAGCGCCGAGCAATTGCGCGAGACCTTGCAGTCCAAACACCTGCGCTACGACAAGACCGGCGAGGAGCATTACAACACCATCAGCGCCTTCATCAAGAGCATGCGCGCGAGCGATGTCGACGCCGCGCTCTATTATTGCGCCCGCATGATCGACAGCGGCGAAGACCCCAAGTTCATCGCCCGCCGCATGGTCATATTCGCCAGCGAAGACATCGGCATCGCCGACTCAAACGCGCTGACCGTCGCCAATGATGTCTTCCGCGCCGTCGAGACTATCGGCCTGCCCGAATGCCAATTCAATCTGGCGCATGGCGTGGTCTATCTGGCGAGCGCCGGCAAGGATCGCGCCGCTGGCAAAGCCTACTTCGACGCGCTGGCGGATGTCGCGGACTTGGGCAACTTGGCGATCCCGCTGCATATCCGCAACGCGCCGACGCAGCTCATGCGCGAGCTGGGATACGGCCAAGGCTATCAGGCTTACACGGACGAGAGCCTGCTGCCGGAGGAGATCAAAGGCAAGCGCTACTTCCGCGGCGGCTGAGACGGCGCAGCCACCCAGCCCGGACTATCAATCGCATCCAGTGCCTCACGCTGAACACCTGACTCAAAAGCGTTATATGTCCGCGGCCGGTAACAGACAATGTCATAAACTGTCGTCATCATCGCAAAACTCTGTTGTTTAACCGGTTTTCTCGTGCTAGAGTAGTGGCGCTCCAACACCGAAACTCGGTAGTCGCTTGACTTAGGTAATCGACCGGGATCTTTGCTCGGATCTGCTCCCATTCTGCACCGAGATAAGAATAGTGAGCAAATAGACCTCTGGACAGCGTCGGCCCCCCAGAAGCACCGTAAATCGAATTTGCCGGACCAGCGCCTTTTCTGGCCGGAAAACGCCCGTAATTTGCGCGAATATATTATCGTGTGTAAAAAATCAGCGTTTACTCACGAGAAAGAGCGAGGACAAGGCAGCCATGAGCGCAGTAATCGTCAGCAGCGCGGAGGGGCCCGCCACCATCATCGCCGATACCAGCCACAGGCAATTCGACATCCTGATCGACTTGATCGCCGAGAATCTGGCGCCCTCATCGCAGCGGGTCTACCGGCATACTTATCAGCAGTGGCGTGAGTTCACGCTACAAAAGCAACTCGATGTCTTCGATCTCAGCTACGAGAATGTCGTGGCTTTCCTGAACAGGCGCGAGTTGGCCGGCGCCGCCCGCCGCGCCTGGAAAGCGCATATGCTGCGCCTGCTGGATTGGCTGGAGGAATTCCCGACCGGGAGCGATTGGTATGGGATGCAGCGGCGACTGCTGTTCAAGTTCCTCAAAGGGGCGCGGATGGAGAGCGCTGGCGGCAAAGAGCGGATCGCGGCCATAGCGGAAATCACCGATGAGACCATCCAGTCGCTGCATGCCCTGTGGGAGGCGCAGACTGGCGCTTACGACCATATCTTTCCCACCATGACCGCCGGTTACAATCCGAGCTTCTATATCAATGAGGCGATGAATGCCGAGACGATTGTGCGGATGGTGGGCGGGAGTGGACGGCGGATCGGGGTTGAGCGCTTGTCGGCGCACGACCTGCGGCGGACGCATATCACCTTGGCGCTGAACAACGGCGCCCCCTTGTCAGAAATGCAGGCGCAAGCCGGTCATGCCAACGCCGCTACCACGCTGCTTTATGCCCGGCCGGCAGAAGCCAAGACCCGGCGGGCGCGGATCGCATTTTGAGCGCTTTCTTGTTGAGGACGGGTCATGGGCAA
>LXNI01002537.1_pt1 | contig 12380 bp, 8 predicted proteins | sample 809091 | NCBI WGS metagenome assembly LXNI01 (sample SAMN04870527, study PRJNA318959) | sponge metagenome | biome: 01000161; feature: marine sponge reef; material: water | host: Sarcotragus foetidus | place: Greece: Milos, Mediterranean Sea | collected 2013-05-29 | depth 5-7 m | reverse complement strand
GTCATCAACGTGGTCGGATTCGGTGCGAGGGACGGCAGTACCTCCGCCAACGCGTCCACGGTCACGATGGTGGAGACGGGCGAGCAGCTCTGGGCAAGCGAGTCGCGAAGCCAATAGCACGAACACCAGGCGATTCGACGACGCATTCGCGAGGCGCTTGTACTCCTGACTACAGCAGGTAGTCGCGCGTGAGGTCTTCGGATACCTCCCACAGGCGTGCCGCCATCGCCTCGTCCCCTTGATACTCGCTCTGCTCAGCGGGATTGCAGTCGGCAAAGTATTGACCCGTGACACCCGTGAGCGCCGGATTCGTCGCGACATAGCACTGCGTCGCGGCGCCCTGTTCCGGACTCTTGCCAAGGCCGGCAGCACTCAGGGAAGTATTGCGAAGGATGTTGGTCCTGACGCCGCCCGGATGGACCGAGTTTGACGTTGCGCGCGTGCCGGCGAGGCGTTTCGAGAGCTCGAGCGAATACAGTCCGTTCGCGAGCTTGGAATGCCCGTAGGATTGATCAGCCCAACCTTCACCCGCCAGGTTGTCGAACTGAATGCCGCCTTCCGGTACGCGTCGGTGCGCGGTACTGCCCACGACGACGACACGACCCTCGGGTGCGCCAATGACGCGGTCCATCAGCCGGTTTCCAAGGATGAAATGGCCGAGGTGATTGACGACGAATTGCAGTTCGAGGCCTCGCACCTGCTGCAATTCCCTCAACAGTATGCCTGCGTTGAGGATCAGCATGTCAATCGGCACGTCCATGGCTTGAATCTCATCGGCACAAGCGACTATCGAATCGAAATCCGTGAGTTCGAGTACGACCGGAGTAACTCGACCTGTCACGCTGTCCGCGGCGTCCCTGCCTTTCTCGGTCGATCGCGCTGTGCCGATCACATGCGCACCGCGAAGCGCGAGGACACGCATGGTCTCGTAGCCGATGCCCGAATTGCAGCCTGTCACGACGGCCGTCATCCCGCCGAGATCCAGGCCGGCGGTCACTTCCTCGGCCGTCGATTGTGCGCCGAAGGGGCTTCGGGGTACGGATTGCGCGAACGCCGTTACGCAGGTGGAAGCCAGGGCCAACAGGGAGCTGTTTTCGAGAAACCGGCGGCGGGTCATCGGATGGGACATTGTTGAGGCCTCCGCTCATTCAGAATCACATTTTTCAATTCTGCCACGATTGTGCTGTCCGATGTTCCCGTCGACTGCCGGCGGACGCCAGATCGCCACCACACGTCCCGCGGCTCTGGGACAGGGCCGAAGCTGACGGCTACAATGCTTTCCCGCATGAACTCTCACGAACCGGAAGCGCCATGAGTCGATCGTCGACGATTCTCTCCGTGTTGCTCGTTGTGTGGCTGCCGGTGGTGTCCTCGTGGGCTCAGGTAGCGGCCGACCAGGGCGCGCCGCCGCCTCCACCCGAAGCTGTCGTGGCCGGCGAACTCCTGACCGAGATGCCAACCCTGCTCAATCTTGGCTTTGAATGGTTCATTCAGGGGGATACCAACCGCAATGCGTCCGTTGCAGTCTCGTATCGGGCGCGGGGACAGACTCCCTGGACCGAGGCGATGCCACTGCTGCGCCTCCAGGGCGAGCGCATCTACGCGGAGTCGCGTGTCGATCTGATCGCGCCGAACATGTTCGCCGGCAGCGTGCTCGATCTGGAGCCCGATACGGAATACGAGGTTCGCTTCGTCATGTCCGATCCGGACGGTGTCCACGGAACGGCCGAGCGCGAACTGACCGTGCGCACACGCGCCGAGCCTGAGGCCTGGGGCGGCGGGCGCGTCTTTCACGTCTACCCCCACGGACACGACGGCCCGAAGATCGAGCCGGCCTTCGAGGGATTGATGTGCGCCTACAATTTCTGGTGTGCAGGCACCGACTGGGCGACGGCGGGCCGGCCCCGCGTCCGGGCAGGGGATACGATTCTCGTGCACGCGGGCGTCTACAGGTACGACCGTTACGAGTACACCAACGACCCGAGCGTCAATCGCACTACACCGCTCGACGGCACCTACTACCTGACCGGGGACGGCACAGCGGACAGGCCCATCGCGATTAAGGCCGCCGGAGACGGCGAGGTGATCTTCGACGGTAACGGCAATTACGCGCTGTTCGATGTGCGCGCCGCGGACCACACGTATTTCGAAGGCATCACATTCCGAAACGCAGAGATCGGCATCCTCGCCGGGACGCAGTTCCTGGCCGGGGCGAGGGGACTGACCGTGAAGCGCAGCCGGTTCGAGGACGTGGGCGCGGGCATCTTCACCAACTACTCGGGCTCGAGCGGCTTCTACATCGCCGACAACACGTTCATCGGCCGCAACGACCCCGATCACATGATGGCCTGGCGCGGCGATGTCTGGGCGCAGTTCGAAGGTGTCGAGGGCCAGGTGTTTCCCCCGCGGATGGACTCATATGTCGCAGTAAAGCTTTACGGTCCCGGGCACGTGGTGGCCTACAACTACATCGCCAACTTTCACGATGGCATCAACGTGGAGACCTACGGTGCTCCGGACGGCTCGACCGCCAGCGGGCCCGGCATCGTCGATGGCCCCCGCTACCCGCCGCCCGACTACTGGGACCGCCGGCCGGTCGCCATCGACTTCTACAACAACTACATCACCAATTCCCACGACAACCCCATCGAGGCCGACGGCAGCATGCACAATATCCGCGTCATGCGGAACATGTTCATCAACCACCCGTCGCATGCGTTCTGCAATCAGCCCGCCCTCGGCGGCCCGGTCTACTGGATCCGCAACATCGCCTACAACCTGCCGGGCGGTTCGACGCGAATCACGGCGGGCTCAGCCGGCATCCTGTTCTACAACAACACGATTCTGTCCGAGACGGCCGTGGCCGACGGCTCGAACATCCACTGGCGCAACAACCTGATGCTCGGCCAGAATGCGGCGCCTGCAATCTTCAGCGTCGGCACCTACACGCGCTATACGTCGTCGGACTACAACGGCTTTCGCCCGAACCCCGACGCCGACGTGGCATTTGAGTGGGCGCTGCCGTCTTCGGGAGCCACCGCCGAGTTCGGTGGACCTGACGGGAGCGTGGCGCTGGCGCCGCGGCAGTTCACAACGCTGGCGGACTATGGCCGGGCCACGGGTCAGGATCGCAACAGCGTGCTCGTTGACTACGACATCTTCAGGAACGTACCTCAGCTAGACGCACGCGATGAGGGCACGCTGCAGCGTCTCTATCGCGCCGAGGACTTTGACTTTCGTCTGCAGCCGGGGTCAGCCGGCGTTGACCGCGGCGTCGAAATTCCGAATGTCACCGACGGTTTCACTGGCGGCGCGCCCGACCTCGGGGCGCTGGAGATCGGCGCCGAGCCTCCGCACTATGGGCCGAGGCCCCGGTGAGGAATTACGGACTCGCGACAGTCCCAAATCTACCGCCAAGCACCAGATTCCAGTACGAACAGACTGGGCGGCTTGCGATTGCCAATCAATCGTCGGGGTTACAATGCTCGGCTCGCAATGAGGGCAAGGGATTGATGTCCGCCAACACTCAACCGCCTGTGACCGGTCGCAGGGAATGGAACAAACAGCAGAAACGCGACCGTATCGTCGCCGCTGCGAGGGCACTCTTCTACGCGCAGGGATACAAGAAAACAACGACGCAGCAGATCGCGCGCGCCGCGCACGTCGCAAGCGGAACACTCTTCCTGTATGCAAAGGCAAAGGAAGACTTGCTGTTGCTGGTCTTCTACGAAGAGTTTGTTGCAATCATCAACCAAATTTCGGTGAGAACCAATGACGCGCGGCCGGTTGAGCAACAGGTACTGGCGTTGTTCAATACGTTACTGGACTATCACGCGCGCGACATCGAGCTTGCGCGAGAGCTGATCAGGGTGATCACGTTCGTATCGGACCCGGACAAACGGGACGATCTGATCGAGATTCGTTTCACGATCGAACGCAAACTGCACCGGATCGTCGAGAACGCCCAGGCGAAGGGTGTATTGCGCGAGACAGTCGACACGTCGGTCGTTGCGCGCACCCTGTTCCGTGTCTACTACCACACCATGCTGCTCTGGCTGGGCAGTTACGGCGACAAGGAGCAACGCGACGCCGATCTACGCGACCTGGTCCACGGCGTGTTGTCGCTGGCCAGCGCCGATGCCAACGCATGAGGACGATGATGAGAACACTACGATTACTTGCCTTGACCGCCGCCGGTACCGTGCTTGCGCTTGCTGCCGTTGCCGAGTCCGGTGCGCAATCGCCGGAGACGATTCGTCAGTACCGGTTCATCGCCAGTGGAGATGGTTACGAACTGGTGCTGCGTGAGGTGCCGAGGCCCGTCGCGGGACCCGGCGAGGTGCTGGTCAGAGTCCACGCGACATCGCTGAATCGCCGCGACTGGTACATCCTCAACGAGGCGATCGGCGAACGCGGACTGGACTATACCGACAACATTCCGCTGTCCGACGGCGCGGGCGAGGTGATCGCCGTGGGGCAGGGCGTGACGGAATTCCAGGTCGGCGACCGCGTGGCCAGCACGTTTTTCACCGACTGGATCGATGGCAAACGCACGGACGCCGTGCGCCCGTCGGCGCGTGGCGCCGGCCCCGGCACCGGAGGCATGCTTTCGGAGATGGTCGTCACGACTGCGCAAGCCCTCGTCCCGATTCCGGATTACCTGAGTTACGAGGAAGCCGCGACGCTGCCCTGCGCTGGGGTCACGGCCTGGAACGGACTGTTCACGCAAGGCAATCTCCAGCCCGGCGAATACGTGCTGCTGGAGGGTACCGGCGGGGTGTCAAGCTTCGGATTGATTTTCGCTGCAGCCGCGGGGGCGAGGCCCATAATCACCAGTTCGAGCGACGACAAGCTTGCGCGCGCACGCGAACTCGGCGCCGCCGGCACCGTGAACTACCGCGAGAACGAGGACTGGCAAGTGGAGGTTCGTGCACTGACGGACGATGCCGGAGTGGATCACGTGCTCGAAATCGGCGGCCGCGACACGCTGGGCAAGGCGCTGGAGGCGCTCGCTTTCGAAGGCCATGTCGCCTTGATTGGTGGGCTCACCGGCGCGGCGCCGCCCATCCCTGTCGGAGCGCTCATGGGCAAGGGGGCCATGGTGTCGGGCATCTACGTCGGATCGCGCGCCGACTTCGAGGCAATGAACGCCTTCATGGAGGAACACCAGATACGCCCGGTCATCGACCGCGTGTTCAGTTTCGAGCAGGCGCAGGAAGCCTACGACTTCATGGGCAACGGCAGCTTCATGGGCAAGATCGTCATCGCGATCTGAGCAAGCTTGGAAAAGGTCTACTCCAGGCACATTGCAAGCACGCTTATACTTCCAGTCTGTCCGGTATGGAGAAAACAGCATGAATCCAGTGACAAGAGGCGCAACCATCGGCTTGTTGCTGCTGTTTGCCGGATCCGTCGGAGCCCAGGGTCTTCCGCAGGCGCTTCCGGAGGACGTGGGATTGGCGGCAGACAGGCTGACGCGGATTGGAGCGCAGATTGAGCACGCCATCGACGAGGAACAGATCGCCGGTGCCGTGGCCATGGTCGCTCGCGATGGCCGGGTCGCCTATTTCGAGCGCTTCGGCATGGCCGATATCGACGACGGGGAGGCGATGCAGACCGACACGTTGTTCCGGCTGGCCTCGATGACGAAGCCGATCACGAGCCTGGCCGTGATGATGCTCTACGAGGAAGGCCACTTCCTGCTCAATGACCCGGTGTCCAGGTATCTGCCGGAGTTGGCCGAACCGGACGTGATCGTCCTGGATGCGAATGGCGAGTACGGTACCGAACCGGCTCAGGCTGAAATCTCCATTCATGATCTGCTCACGCACACCTCCGGTATCGGCTATCGATTTCTGGCTGGCGGCGAGCCGCGCGCGACGATTTCGAACCTCTACGTGGAGGCCGGGATATCTGACGGACTCATTCAGACCGACGGGCGCATCGAGCAGTTGCCTCGACTACTCGGCGAGCTACCCCTGCTGTTTGAACCGGGTACGGCGTTCTCATACGGGCTCAACACGGATGTGCTCGGCCGCTTGATTGAAGTGGTGTCCGGTCTGTCGCTTGCCGAGTTTTTCGAGCAACGAATTTTCCTGCCATTGGGCATGAACGATACGCGATTTTTTCTCGATGCCGATCAGGCGGAACGCCTGGCCAGCGTCTATAACAATGCTGCGGACGGCAGCCTTGTCGAGTTGGGTGCCGAACCTCAGGTGGCGGGGCCGCTGACTTATTCGGCGAACTTCCATTATGAGGGACCTCAAAGCTATTACTCGGGCGGTGCCGGACTCGTATCGACAGCTTCGGACTACGCGCGCTTCCTGCAAATGCTGCTCAATGGCGGTGAGCTTGACGGAGTGCGGCTCGTCGGACCCAGGACGGTCGAGTTCATGACCCGCAACCAGATTGGCGAAATGAATGTTTCGCCCGGCGTCAAGTTCGGGCTCGGATTCGGCATCGTCGTAGACCCGGGTCTGACCGGCGAGACACAGTCCGAAGGCAACTACTACTGGGGCGGATTCTTCAACACCAATTTTTTTGTCGATCCCGGCGAGCGAATGTTTGCGATCCTGCTGACGCAACGCTTCCCTCCGGACGAGACCAACATCCAGAACAAATTTGTTGCCGCCGTGTATCAGGCGATCGTCCACTGACGATCTTCCATGTCTCGCGAATATAAATTGGAAAAAACCAATGCATGATCCACGTGATTTCATGAAGGGCATGGCCGCTGCCGCGGTCGGAATGATTCAGGCCCTATTGCTTCTGGGGGCTCTATCGACTCCGGGCGCCGCGCAGGAATCCGATGCAACGCAACGCCTTCGTGCATGGAGCGACCGCGTCACGCGGCAAATGTTCCAGGTCAGCGAAGACGTCTATACGGCGGTCGGATACACCTTGTCGGCGAATTCGATGATCATCGGCGATGACGGGATAATCATCGTCGATCCGGGGCATTCGCCGGCGCTTTCTGCCGGGGTCCGCGATGAATTCGAGGAGATCACGAACAAGCCGATTCGAGCCATCATCTACACACATGGTCACGGTGATCACACTCGGGGCGCGAGCGCCTTCGCCGACGAAGGTGCAGACATCGAAGTCTGGGCCCGGGCGAACTTCAATGCCGAGCCAAGGGCCGCGGCCGAGGCAGGGCTTGCCCGATTCTCGCGGCCTGCGGATACCCAGGGCGGAGACTTGCCTGAAGGCCGGTCGATCGCGTTTAATGGACCGCCGAGACCGATGTCGCCCGAAGAACGCGCAAGCCCGGTCCGGCTTGTCGCTCCCACCCGCACCTTCGACGACGAGCGAATCGAGCTCGAGATTGCCGGCGTTCAGCTTGAACTCGTCGCCGCTCCGGGAGAAACCGCCGACCAGCTTTATATCTGGCTGCCGGAACAGAGGCTGCTCTTCGCGGGCGATAACGTCTTTCACACATGGCCCAATGTCTATCCGCTTCGCGGCACGAACCGCTCGATCCGGGACTGGATTGCAAGCCTCGACAAGATGATTCAGCAGGGCCCCGACCTGCTTGTGCCCGGTCACGGCAACCCGGTCACGGCGAATGTCGTGGAGCAACTGACGAACCGCCGCGATGCGATGCAATGGGTCTACGACCGCACAATCGAGGGTGCAAGAAGGTTCATGACGCCCGATGAGCTCGTAGAGTATGTGGCCCTGCCCGAACGATTTGCGTCACTAGACTACCTGGCGGATTACTACGGCAGCGTCTGGGGCACCGCCAGGCAAATCTATGCGCAGGAGCTCGGCTGGTTCGACGGTGACCCGCTGAATCTGCATCGTGAAAGCCCCGTCGAACAGTCACAGCGGATGGCCGATTGGCTCGGCGGTGTCGATCGCATGATGGTACAGGCGCGCGGCGCCATGGCACTAGGCGATGCACTCGGTGCAGCTCAGCTCGCCCAGCATGTCATCCGATTGCGGCCCGACGACGCCGAATCGAGGCTGCTCATGGCGGATGCGCTCGACGTTCTCGGCGAAAATACGCTTAATACGCCAGCGCGCCACTATTCCTTCTCCTATGCGAATCGTCTCAGGCGCGAGGCGGGCGAATACTAGCCCTCGAGCAAGTCGTTCAGAGCATCCTCGTTCAATCCGCGGGCCCGCGCAGCCTCGGAAACGCGATCGCAGAGGTGCTGGAATTCTGCGAGGTTGGCAGACGTCAATCGACGATAGTCCAAAGGCGAAATCACGGCGGCGACTTCTCGATTTCGCGGACAGCCCGCCCGCCTTCCCCTTGCCAGATATCCAGGTCCGCGGCGCGAACACGTTCAGCCGCATGCTCCATATGTTCCGCTGCGGCAGTTTGGGCAGCCGCTGCATCGCCCGCAGCGATTGCATCGAGAATCTTCTGATGCTCGCGCAATACCTGGCCAACAACATTGTTCCGGCGAGCGTTGGCCCGCGTCACTGTGATGGTGGAGTGAATCTGCCGAGCGAACATGTCGCTAAATCGCACCCAGTAAGGATTGCCCGTAGCAGCGGCGATGGCGCGATGGAATCGTGCATCTTCGTCAACGCCGTCAGACCCCACCGCCACTGCTTCTGCAAGGCGGCGCAGCGAATGCTCGATCTTGACGAGATGGCCCGGACTGCGACGGATAGCAGCCAAGCGGGCGGTCTCGGCCTCGATACTGCGCCGCACCTCCAGTAAATTCAGCAAGTCCTGAATCGATTGGTCGGTAAGCGGACTACTCGCAGACTTGTCTGCTGGCTTGCGGTTGAGAACGAATGTGCCGCTTCCCTTGCGGGTTTCGAGTATTCCATCGGCTCTCAGGAGGGCTATGGACTGCCGGATCACTGTCCGGCTCACGCCGAATTTCGTCGCCATGGCCGTTTCCGATGGCAAACGAGTACCGGGCGCCAAGTCTCGGATGTTGCTGAGCAATAGCTCGGCGACCCGAGAAGCCAGGTTCCCGGTGTTAATACTATCGCTGCCCCCAGGCTCTATGGATACGGGCGCAAAATCGATTGCCATCAATTTCTTTTCAGCGTCGACCTTACCCAAGTCTATATTTTTTCTGCTCATTTTTTCAATCAATTCGACAGTGCTTTTCAGTGACCGGGTGTTCGCAAATAAAACGGCACCTCCGAGGAGGTGCCGTTCTCCAGTGTTCCCGCAAGCGAGAGCGAACAATTCTGCGTTTAGAACGTGTAGTTGAACTCCACACCCCATTCCGCCGGCGCGCCCCAACGACGGGCGAAGGTACCCGAACGGGAGTTGCCGCACCACTCGAAGTAACGCTTATCGGTGATGTTGTAGCCGTAAACCGAAGCCTGCCAGTTCTCCGACGGATCGTCATAGCTCAATCGCGCCCGAAGCTTGCTGTAGCCGGGCTGGTAACACTTCGACGGCGGCGAGTCTACGAGATTCTGCGTGAAATCGTATTCGCTCTGATAGTAGAGACCCAGCATCGGCGTCAGCGACGCGCCGTTTGTGAGCTGGAACGCATGCTCAACCGTCGCGTTCACGGTCCACTCGGGTGAGTACGTCTGGCGAGACGTGTTGGACAGATCGATCGGCGCGTTCGGGTCTTCGATGTTGAACGAGAAGAAATCACCGTACACGTCATTCATTTGGCCGACGTCGAGGCCCAAAAAGCCACCGTCCCAAAGACTTGCTCGAAGCTCGAACTCGATACCCGTGATCTGCACGGTCGCAGCGTTCGTGGTGATATTGAGGTCCGTGTCGTTACCGTACCTCAAGTCCGAGTTGTCGATATTGACACTTTCTTGCTTGTCCTGGTAATCCATGTAGAAGATATCTGCAGCGATCTGCACACGACCGTCCGCGAGCGTGCCCTTATAGCCGAGCTCGTAGTTCGTCACGGTCTCGGGCTTATAGGTCTGCAGCTCCGAGAGCGACGGCACCAGGCGCGCGTTCAGCTCATCGTTGAACGAGCCGGACAGGAAGCCCGTCGAATATGTCGCGTAGACCAGGCTGTCTTCGCCCACGTGGCGGGAGAGGCTCACCATCGGCGTAATTTCGTCGAACTTCGCATTGAGATCGTTGTAGAAGTTGCCGCCGAAGATAGCAGTGTAGTTAAGGGTGTAGTCGGACTCGCACAAGGACGTCCCTATGGGTTGCGGCTGGTTCTCGCCCTCAATTTCGCAACCAATCACGTCATACTCGGCGTTGTTGAAAGAGCGCTCGTCCCCGGTCCAGCGGGCGCCGAAATCCAAAGTCCAGTCCTCGTTGATGTCCCAGGTTACGTGGCCGAAGAAGGCGGTCGATTCATTCGTGACCAGGCCGCCCTTGCCGACAGGACCCGGGCCGCCGCCAGTCGGATTATTGGTCAGCCGGTCGAACTGCGTACCACCGTCCGGTGCGCAGGTTATGGAGAATGTGTCGGCCTGAGCCGGGTCGCTTATCTGCGCAAAGTTTTCGTTAATAATGGTGAGACACCCTAAGTCGCCATCGTACCCGAGGTCTGTGTAGAGGTTCACTCCGGCGATGGCCGAGACGCTGTCGCTGAAGTCCAGTGTGGCCAGGAATTCGATATTCTCCGTATCGCGGAGCTGCCCGTCGCCGGACAAGGGTGCCAGGCCGATGGAATCGATACCGAGCCAGGTGTAATCGCGATCCTGGACGTAGGAAATGTCCCTTTGGGTCGTGCTGGCGATGAACTTGAAGGCCAGATTATCGAGACCGCCGACAGCACCACCGGAGTCCCAATTGACCGTCGCGTTCAATGCATTGATGTCCAACTCCATGAAGGTATGACGGTTCGAGGACGTCACGAATTCGCCTGCGGCTTCATCGGCCAGGCACGCGTTCCAGTGGTCAATCTGGGCACCCGGATAGAGCCGCTCCACGTGACCCAGGCCACCGAAGGAGCCACCGCCCCACTGCGAAACGCCGTTCGGATCGATACCCGGGCCTGTCCAGCCGTGGGTCGCAGCCTGCCCAGGCGTGATCGCCAGGGCGCATTGCCCGCCGTCCTGACCGTCGTCCTGGGAGTTACCCCGGGCCGACAGATCGATGATCCAATTGTCGTTCGGCGTAATGCGCAGGGACGCACTGTAGGCCTCCAGATCCGTGCCATCGATTAACTCCTCCCGGATGCGGTTGTACCAGTGACCGTCGGTCGTCTCCTTCGCGATGGCGAATCGTGCCGCGACCGTGTCGCTGAGCGGTATGTTCAACATGCCGCGCATGTCGTTCCGACCGAAGTCGCCCATACGCATCAGGAAGTCGGCGCCGAACTCCGGCTGAGGCTTGACGCTGATGACGTTGATCGCACCACCGGTCGTGTTCTTCCCGAACAGCGTACCCTGGGGGCCACGCAGGACCTCGATCCGCTCGACGTCCACCGTGCTCAGCATGTTGCCCACGGTATTAGGCAAATAGTGACCGTCGATATACGTGCCGGTACCGGTGGGCTCCAGAGAAATCGGGGCGGAGCTACCGACCCCACGGATGTAGATCGCCGTGATGCCACGCCGGCCCGTGTTCTGGAAGCTCAAGTTCGGTATGGCATCGGAGACATCCATGATGTCGTAGATACCTTGAGCCTGCATGGCATCGGCCGTAACAGCCGCCACCGACAAGGGCAGATCCTGGAGGCTCTCCTCACGACGGCGGGCCGTGACGACGACCTCCTCCAGCATTGCGACAGCGGACGCTGACTGCTGGGCAGCAACCTGCCCGGGCGCTGTCAGGAGTATTGCGGCCGAAAAAGCCATGGTTCCCCAGGAAACGTTAGATATTTTCATGAATCCTCACTTGACTTCAGATCGAAAATTTCAGAATTCACGCAGCAATTCCGTAATTGTTGCGTATCCACAACACTCGAAAACCCCGAAAAGTACAGGTTTTAGGTACGTTCCGCACGCTTGTCATCGCGAGCGGGCGGACAGATCAATGACGTTATTCACACAGATGCTGTTTGCTAGAAATATAAATGTTGTTTGTTTATACTTGGTCGACGGGTGAGTGTCAAATTGATCGGGATCTGCCCAATCCCTGGGCCTGGAAATGCCCATACTGCTGACGCCACCCGCCGGCGGCTGGAGAATAGCCAGGCGCACAAGAGCCTCGTAACCGGCAACTGAAGCGCCGTACACAAAGGAGTCCTGACAGACATGAAAACCAAGTCTCTGTTCCTCTTGACGACCGCATTCCTGCTCAGCGCTTCGGCGTTCGCCCATCACGGCAGGGCCTCGTATTCCCAGGACATCATCACGCTTGAGGCCACCGTGACGGAGTTTCGCTTCGTGAATCCGCACGTGCAGGTCTATTTCGACATCACCACCGAGGCGGGCGAGATCGAGCAATGGCAGGGTGAACTCACGGCGCCGAACAAGCTGGCCAGAGGCGGCTGGACCAAGACCACGCTGCAGCCGGGCGACCAGATCCG
>LXNI01002536.1_pt1 | contig 12386 bp, 15 predicted proteins | sample 809091 | NCBI WGS metagenome assembly LXNI01 (sample SAMN04870527, study PRJNA318959) | sponge metagenome | biome: 01000161; feature: marine sponge reef; material: water | host: Sarcotragus foetidus | place: Greece: Milos, Mediterranean Sea | collected 2013-05-29 | depth 5-7 m | reverse complement strand
TACACTCCGTCTCCATAAGGCCGCGCGCCTCCCTGCGCTAAATCGTTGACCCGAATCATGTTTATCGCACAGGACGCGGCCTTTTTCAACATCTGGTGAGAAATCCGGGCTAGCGGAGCTCCGCCGTGAGCAAGGAGCACCGACGCCCAACGGTCAAGAGCGATGCAACCTGACTGCAAGCAAAATCGCGGGACCTTGGGTTCGTTTGCGGGCGAGGACGGTAAGCGTACCGGCCCGGCCCGGTCCCACGGGCCGACTCGTGACTGAAGCCCTGCTCATCCTGCTCTCCGCGGCGTTGGTCAACAACTTCGTGCTCGTGCAGTTCCTCGGGCTCTGTCCTTTTGTCGGCACGTCCGCCCGTTTCGATACCGCGGTACCGATGACCCTGGCGACGGCCTTCGTACTGTCCATCGCCGCGCTGGTGACCTACCTGGTGAACCGCTACGTACTCGTGCCTTTCGGTGTCGAATACCTCCGCATCATCGCGTTCATCGTCGTGATCGCGGGGACCGTCCAGTTCACCGACATGTTCGTGCACGCCGCAAGTCCTCTCCTTCACCGCTTGCTGGGCATCTTCCTGCCGCTGATCACGACGAACTGCGCCGTCCTCGGCGTGACCCTGATCGCCGTGGACCAGGGGCTTTCGCTTGCCGAGACGCTGCTGCTGGCCCTCGGTGCAGCGCTCGGCTTCGGCGTCGCCATCGTGGCCTTCGCCGCGCTCCGGGAGCGGATCGTGGACGACGCGGTCCCGGCGCCTTTCCGGGGCCCGCCCCTCGCCCTGGTGACCGTCGGCTTCATGGCGCTTGCCTTCTACGGATTCCGCGGCATCGGCGCATGACCGCCGCCTTCGTACTCGGCGGCATAGGCTTGAGCCTGGCCCTGCTGCTGTCGTTGGCGAAGCGACTCCTGGCCAGCCGGGAAGCCGGGAGCGCCGGGGAGGTCGTCGACGCCATCGACGCTCTCCTGCCGCAAAGCCAGTGCGCGCAATGCGGATACCCGGGTTGCCGGCCCTACGCCCAAGCCGTCGCGGACGGCGAACGGCTCGATCTGTGCCCACCCGGCGGGCCGGAGACCGTCACCAAGTTGAAGAGCCTGCTCGGGCGAGAGTCGGAATCCGCGTCCTCCCCTGCGCGGGGCAGTTCCTCCGCGCTGGCCGGGGTCGCGGCTCCCGCGCAAGTGGCGCGCATCGTCGCCAAGGACTGCATCGGCTGTGCGTTGTGTCTCGATGCATGCCCGGTGGATGCCATCGTCGGCGCCCCGACCTACCTGCACGCGGTGATCGAAGAGCACTGCACGGGGTGCGAGCTGTGTCTACCCCCGTGCCCCGTGGACTGCATCGAGCTCGTCCGGCCGCAATCACGCGAACCCGCGCCATGTCCGTCGAGCGAGTAACGCAGAGCGCGGACTTCACGCCCCTCGCGCGCGATGCCGGTCCCGAGGAGGTCATGGAACGCGTCGAAGCGGCCGGCATCGTCGGCATGGGCGGCGGCGGCTATCCGACCGCGCGCAAGATCCGAGAAGCCCTCGCCGCCGATGCGGACTGGGTGATCGGCAACGGCATGGCGTCCGAGCCAGGCGTCACCGCCGACGTCGCACTGCTCCGCGACCATGCCGACGACGTGACCGCCGGTCTCCACATCGTTGCCCGCTGCATCGGCGCGACGCACACCGCCCTCGCCGTTCCAACCGACACCGACGTCCCGGGCGGCACGCACGTCGGGCTCGCGTATCCGGCGGGCGAAGAAGGGAAGCTGGTGGCCCACTTGACCGGCCGCGAAGTCCCGACCGCCGGCTACGCCAGCGACGTCGGCGTGCTGGTACTCAACGTATCCACCCTGTTCGCGATCCACGACGCGGTGGCCCGCGGGCGGGCGCTGCAACAGCGCCTGGTCACCGTGGCCGGCACCGACCGCTGGGTCGCCATCGGCACACCGCTTGCCGATCTTGCGCTGCAGGAGCCCTCAGCCGGGGAGCGCGAGGGGCTCGCCCCTCGCATGAGAGAGCCCTCAGCGGGGGAGCGCGAGGGGCTTGCCCTTCGCACAGAAGAGCCCGCAAACGTTGGCTACCGGATCCAGGGCGAGCTGACCGGTCGCGACGTGGCCCACGACGCCGTCGTCGAACCGTCCACGTTCAGCGTCGACCTTCCCCGAGGCGACGGTTGGGCGTGCATCCGCTGTGGCTGGTGCGCGCCCGCGTGCCCGGAAGGACTGGCGCCCGAGCGCCTGCATCGCGCCTTCGAGGCCGACGCAGCGGACGCGACGGTGCTCGACTGCATCGAATGCGGCGCGTGCACGGCCGCCTGCCCGAGCCGGCTCGACCTCGTCAACGAGTTCCGCGCGATCAAGACCCGCATGCGCCGCGAAGAGGTCGCCATGGCACAGGCTGAACGGGCGCGGCAACGCTCGGACGCCCGCACGGAGCGGCTCGCACGGACCGCCAACGAACGCGACCGGCAACGGGCGGAACGGATGAACAAGCCCCGGCAGTGGTAGTGTGCCGCCAGACAATGCCACGACGTCTCTCCCGCAACGAAGCGCGATGGCGGAATCCGCCCAAGTGCCTGTTTTGACGACGGCACATCTTCGCCTCGCGTCCGACGGTGCGCGTGCGGAACGCCGTACCAACAGTCCACGTATTTCCGAGACGGTACAGTAGCGTCCCTGTTCGCCAAGCCCATTTCGACACCCGCGGTCATGGACCGCGTACTGATTGCCCTCGTCCCGGCCCTGGCGGCGGCAACGTGGGCCTTCGGGCCCCTGGTGCTCGCGCAATGCGCTGTCGCCCTGATCGCAGGCGCCGCCTGCGACGTCATCTGCCAAGCCCTGCGCAAGCGTCCCGTCCGCCCGTTCGCCGACCGCAGCACGCCGGTCACCTGCCTGCTCATCGCCCTCGGGGTTCCCCCACTCGCCCCGCTCTGGATCGTCGCGGTAGCCGTTGCCATCGCCATCGTGCTGGCCAAGGAACTCTACGGCGGTCTCGGCCGCAACGTGTTCAACCCGGCGATGGCGGGCTACGCCGCCGTGCTCGTCGCCTATCCCCAAGCCCTCGCCTACATCGACGCCACCACCGGCGCAACGGCCTTGGACACGCTGCGCTTTCGCGGCGGCGCAACCGTCGCCGACACCGCCAGCGGCCCGGCTTTCGGCCTTGTCGGTGGCACCGGTTTCGAACTTGCCAATGCCGCGGCGCTGCTCGGCGGGGTGTACCTGCTGTGCGTCGGCGTCGTGCACTGGCGCATCCCCGTTGCGGTGTTGCTCGGCCTCGGCCTGCCCGCCGCGGTCTTCCACGACGGCGGCAGCTCCGCAAGCCTCGGCTCGCCGCTCTTCCACTGGTTCGCCGGCGCCAGCATGCTGGGCGCCTTCTTCATCGCCACCGACCCTGTGACGGCGCCCCAGCGCGCCGGTCACCAATGGCTGTTCGGGCTCGGGATCGGCGCGGTGGTGTTCCTCATCCGCGCCACGGGAAGCTACCCCGACGGGGTCGCATTCGCCGTGCTGCTCGGCAATCTGGCAGCGCATGTCCTGGATCGCATGGGTGGACGGTAGGGGACGACTGGCGCTTGGCGCACAGCGGGTACGACGTTCTAACATCGCGGTCATGGCGGCGACCGGCCAGGGTTGATTCTCGTGCGTCGTACCCGTCCCGAACGTCGCATGAGGAGATTGACGATGGCAGATGCCAGTTCGCATGCCGAGAAGATGAAGATCCAGCAGGCCGCGCACCGCTTGCGGATCAAGGCGTCATCCGCCTCGGACCGGGGCCTGGTGCTGGTGTACACCGGCGACGGCAAGGGCAAGTCGAGCTCCGCGTTCGGCGTCGTCGTCCGCGCGCTCGGTTGGGGCCAGCAGGTGGGCGTGGTGCAGTTCATCAAGGGCACGTGGAAGACCGGCGAGCGCCAGTTCTTCGCCAAGTTCGAAGGCCAGATGGACTGGCACACCATGGGCGAGGGCTTCACCTGGGATACCCAGGACCTGGAGCGCGACACCGCCACGGCTCGCGCCGCATTCGACAAGGCGTGCACGATGCTCGCAAGCGGCAGCTACGACCTGATCGTACTGGACGAAATCAACATCGCACTGCGTTACGACTACTTGTCCGAAGCCGCCGTCGTCGAGGGTCTCGAGGCGCGCGCGAATCGCACCAGCGTGATTCTCACCGGACGCGATGCCAAACCGGGCATCTGCGACTACGCCGATCTCGTCAGCGAAATGCGGGCCGTGAAGCACCCCTTCGATGCGGGCATCAAGGCGGTGCGCGGCATCGACTTCTGACGCCTCCGGCGCCCGGTCACCGGCCAGCGATCGGCGCTGGCTCCATGGCGCTTGACAGATTGCAGGCGCTGTTTCGACAATGCCCGCAGATGGTGCCGCCCGGCGGGCGGAGAATAGGGAACCCGGTGCGAATCCGGGGCTGAACCCGCAACTGTAAGCCAGGAGCTTGCGGCCAGAAGGCCACTGGAGGGAACTCCGGGAAGGCGGCCAAGAGCGCAGATCGGCAAGCCAGGAGACCTGCCATCGCGTCGTTCGTTCGGGGCCGGGAACTGCCTGCGGAACGGGAATGAGCACCACGGTGCTTCGCCCTCCTGTGCAGCGCAGGCATCCCGCGCTGCCCGGCTGAAGGCTCCCCTGTAACGACACTTGAGCGGCCGCCGTTTGGCGGGCCGGGATTGTCATTGCAACGCACCCTCAAGGGTGAGGAGGAACCCGATGCCGCGCACAGTCCAGATCTTGCTGCTGGCCGCGCCAGCCATGGCATCCGCCGCCGACCGGGCGGACAGCAGCGCAGAAACCCAGATCGATACCATCGTAGTCACCGGGACGCGGATCGAACAGACCGCCGCGGAGACCGGGGCGTCGGTGCGGATCATCAGTGCCGACGAGATCGAGGCCCTCGGCTTCTCGCACGCACTCGATGCCGTCGCCACCGCACCCGGCGTCACCGTGAATCAGAACGGCGCCTTCGGCGGTACCGCCACCGTGCGCATCCGCGGGGCATCCAGCAGTCAGACGCTGGTGCTGATCGACGGGGTCGCCGTCAACGATGCCTCCTCGCCCGGCGGCGGCTTCGACTTCGCGCGACTCGACACCGACAACATCGAACGGATCGAGATACTGAGCGGTCCGCAGTCGACGCTGTGGGGTACGGACGCCATCGGCGGCGTGGTATCCATCACGACCAAGACGCCGGAACAAGGCCTCGGCGGCGGGCTATTCGCCCAGGCAGGCTCCTACGGCACCTTCCGCGGCGGAGCTTCGGTGGGCCGTGGCGGCGTGGCCGGCGACTTCCGCCTCGCCGCCACTGGCCTGAACACCGATGGCATTTCCCGCGCCGACGAACGCAACGGCAACCCCGAGGACGACGCCTTCGACTCGCTCACGCTGGCCGCCCAGGGAGGGCTCAACCTCCGGGGTGGCGCGCGCATCGAGGGCAAGGCGCTCTGGAACGACTCCGAGGCCGGATTCGATAGTTTCCGCTTCGGTGCCGAGGGCAACGTGGGCGATGGCGACGAAGTCAGCGCGACGGAGGAACTCTCCGCCCACATCGCCATGAAGGCGCCCCTGTTCGATGGGCGGCTCGACAACCTTCTGCTCGCCGGCCGCGCAGAGATCGACCGCAGGAACGTGAGCGACGGAATGCAGAGCTTCGAGGCCACGGGAGAGCGCACCCTCTTCCGCTACCAGGGAACGCTCGGCATCGATGCGCGCAACACCCTGGCCGCGGGCGTGGAGCGGGAGGAGTCGTCCGCGACCGGTCGCGACAGTGCGAGCAGCGGCCTGTTCGCGCTCTACGAGTGGCACCCGGGCGACACGCTCACCATCACCGGCGGCGTCCGATCCGACGACCACGAGCACTTTGGTTCCGAGACGACGGGGCGCATCGCCGCCTCCTGGCGACCCGTGCGGAACCTGACCTTGCGCGGCAGCTGGGGGCAGGGATTCAAAGCACCCACCATCTTCCAGACAACCTTCTTCTGCTGCGGCGCCCGGGCGGCCAACGACGCCCTTCAGCCGGAACGCTCGCAAGGCTCCGACTTCGGGGCCGAGTGGCGGCACGCCGGCGAACTCGGCCACGTCCGCCTGACGTTTTTCCAGCAGGATACCCGCGACCTCATCGATTTCTCCTTCGCGGTCGGCGGCTACGAGAACATCGACGAGGCGGAATCGAAGGGCATCGAGGTGTCGGCGGGGTGGAACCTGACGGAGTCGATTGCCCTGTCCACGGACTACGCATACATCCGGGCCAGGGAGGCTGACGGCACGCCGCTCGGCCGTCTGCCCAGGCATTCCGGCGACCTCGTGCTCTACTACGATCGGCCGGGGCCGTTCTCCGGCAGTGTGCTGCTGCGCTTCAACGGCAAGGAAACGAACTCCGACGGCAGCACGCTGGACGGGTGGACCCGCATCGACATCAACGCCCGGTACGAATTCTTGGAGGATTTCGAACTATTCGCACGCCTCGAGAACGTGTTCGATACGCGCTATCAGCAGATACTCGGCTACGGCACGCCGGGTATTTCCGGCTCGGTCGGGGTGCGCCGGCGGTTCTGAGCCCTCGAAGCGGGTGTGGTCGCCTGTCCCTCTGACAGCCTATTCGATCGGCGACAGCAACTCCGGCGCCGTGACCAGCTGACGCACGCCGTGGGACTTGGTCTCGTTGAAGACGTTCCCTTGCTCGGCCCATCGGTGCAACGAGTTGATGTCGAGCCTGGCGCAGCGTGGCCGTACGTTCCACGTCACGCGGGCGGCCGAGCAGTTGGTTTGGTCGTAGGAAGGCCCGGTGGTCGAACCTCGGAACAACACCGGATCGCCCGTGTTCGACGGGATCGCCTTCGCCTGGTGTCGACCGTCGACCGTGTTCCCGCCATAGGTCAGCGCAGTGAAGTCGAGAGCATCCGGGTCGTTGACGACGAGGAAGACTTGCGCTTCCACGCGCAACAAGGGGTCGCTGCAGGCCTCCGGGACACACGCGCCGAGCCCCTCGCCCGGTGCAGCGTCGCACGATGTGTGGACCCAGTGCACTTCGATCGTGTCACCGGGCTCCACGCCGCCGTAGGCACCCGGGGCCGGCGAAAGCTCGGCCTCGTCAAGATCCGCCGTCTCGTTGCAGGCGAAGCCGCCGTCATCGGCGTCGCTGACGAAGACGCTGAACCCCGGCCCCCTGTGCTCGGCGTTGGTGTGCGTGTGGATATTGCAGAGGTTCATCTCGCCGGGCGGCGGGGCCAACGGGAACGCCTCGGTGTTCAGGCCGGATGTGCTGCCGATGTCGCGGGGCGTCTGCGGCCCCATGTTCACGCACAACTGCGTCGTCTGAGCCGTCGCCGGCTCCGCCGCCATCGCGGATGCATCCGGCTCGGACGCGGCCGTTTCAGGCCGACTCTCCGTGCCGCACGCAGCGGTCAACAGGGCAAGCGCAAATGCCAAGTGTTTCATGAGGATGGACTCCTACTCTGTGGCGAATCGGACAGCCTCTCCGCCTTGGTTTGCCACACCTCGCCGACGGCAGGCCGCGTATGCGCGAGTATCGTCAAACATACAGGTGTATGCTAAATGCAGTCAATGCGTGTAGATCGCAATCATGCCAGTGCAAATTACCATCCGAGCTGTCCCGGAGGAGGTCCGTAACGAGCTTGCCGCCCGGGCGGCTTCGCGGCACCAGTCAATGCAGGAGTTCCTCCGCCAAGAGCTCGTGCGCATTGCGTCACGGCCGACGATCGCGACGTGGCTTGGCGGCGTCAAGGATCGCAAGGCGGCGGCCGGAACGACCGTGCCGGCCTCGGAAATCCTGCGCGCTCGGGACACCGACCGCAGATGACAACCGTATTCGACGGGTCCGCCCTCGTCGCGGCCCTGGTCGACTCCGGAAGCGATGGCCAATGGGCCGAGTCGCTGCTGGCCGCCGACGCCTTGGTCGGCCCCGAACTGCTCCTGGTGGAGGCGACCAACATCCTTCGACGGCTTGAGCGTGCCGGTCTACTGTCCACCCTGGAGGCCACAAGCGGGCACCGCGACATCCGGCGCCTGTCGATCGACCTATTCCCGTTCGATCCATTTGCCGAGCGGGTCTGGGCGTTGCGTCGCAATCTGACCGGCTACGATGCCTGGTACGTGGCTGTCGCCGAATTCGTTGGCGGACAGCTAGCCACCTTGGACCGACATCTGGCCAACGCCACAGGTCCAAGATGCCACATCGTCGTCCCCCCGCAACTCCGGTGACGAAACCACGGCAGGTCTTAGGCCACGCAAGTGCGCTCCACCCTACGCAACATGACCGTCCTAGCGCTCCTCGCCGGCGGCGCGGGGTTCGCACTGACCTGGGCGGCGCGAGGGACCGAGGACGACGTTGCGCGCAACCGCCTGGCCGCCGAGACGCGAATCCTGCGCGAACTGGCCGGCATGGACGTGAACGCGCCCGTCGACGGCGACCTCGTGCTGTGCGAGCGCGGCCAGGTCATCGTCCGCGGCGACGGTCGCGGCTACGGTGGCGAGTTCCGGATCGGCGTCGCGGTGGGCACCAACGGTCGAGTCGTGGGGGTCCGCGTCATCGATCACCAGGAGACGCCGGGGTTCGGCGACATCCTCGATGCGTCGTCGGCATGGCTCGAGTCCTTCGCAAACGGTGACGTGCACGCCGTCACCGGGGCCACCATCACGTCCGAAGCCGTCATGTTGGCCGTCGAGCGGATCGTCGGGCGGGTAGACTTGACGACGTTATGCCCATCCTGAACCGGTTCACCGAGGCCGCCGTGGCACGCAACCCGGCGTGGGTTCAGCTACTCGGACTGTGCCCCTTGCTGGCCGTGTCCAACACCATCGCCAACGCGGCCGGATTGGCGGTCGCGAGCGCGGTGGTCCTCATCGGCTCGGCGACGCTGGTTTCGCTGGTCCGACGCTTGATTCCGGCCGATGTCCGGCTGCCCTGCTTCGTGCTGGTGATCGCCACGTTCACCACCCTGGTCAATCTGGCGATGGAAGCCTACGCGTTCGGGTTGTACGAGCGGATCGCCCTGTTCGTGCAGATCATCGTCACCAACTGCATGATCCTGGCGCGCGTCGAACAGGTCGCCTCGAAGGAACCCCTCGGACGGACCCTGCTCGATGCCTGCGGCGCCGCCGCCGGTTTCGCGGCAGCCATTCTCGCACTCGGGGCGGCGCGCGAGGTCCTCGCCATCGGTTTCCCGTTGGCCGCATTGCCGCCGGGCGCTTTTCTCGTGGCCGGACTGCTGCTGGCCCTTGCCAACATCCGTCGAGGCAGCGCGACCGACACCGCCGCATCCGCCCCGACTGACCAGCACGCAGTCGCGCCCGCCGAAGGACGGCGATGAACAAGGCCAAGCGCACCGACATCTTCACGCGGCTACGCGCGGAGAACCCGGAACCCACCACGGAGTTGGATTTCGGGACACCGTTCGAGCTGCTGATCGCGGTGATCCTGTCGGCCCAGGCGACGGACGTCAGCGTCAACCAGGCGACCGGCCCCCTCTACGCACAAGCCAATACGCCGCAGGCGATGCTCGACTTGGGCCTCGACCGGCTGAAGGCGTTCATCAAGTCCATCGGACTGTTCAACACCAAGGCGGCCAACATCCTGAAGACCTGTCGCATCCTCATCGACGACCACGATGGCGAGGTGCCGCGCGACCGCCAAGCGCTCGAAGCCCTGCCCGGCGTCGGCCGCAAAACCGCCAACGTCGTGCTGAACACCGCCTTCGGCGAACCCACCATCGCCGTCGATACGCACATCTTCCGCGTCAGCAATCGCACCAGGATCGCTCCCGGCAAGACGCCCCGGCAGGTGGAAGACAAGCTGCTGCGCTGGGTTCCCCACGACTTCAAGCGCGGCGCGCATCACTGGCTGATCCTGCACGGCCGTTACGTTTGCACGGCGCGAAAACCCCGCTGCGGCGCTTGCGTCATCGAGGATCTGTGCGAATACAAGCACAAGACCGAGTACGCTTGAGAGCCTTCAGCGGGGGAGCGCGAGGGGGAACCCCTCGCATGTAGAGAGCCTTCAGCCGGGGAGCGCGAGGGGGAAACCCCTCGCATGTAGAGAGCCTTCAGCGGGGGAGCGCGAGGGAGACCCCTCGCAGGTGGGGAGCGCGAGGGAACCCCTCGCAGGAAAACAGGTCGCGAGGAGCCGCAATGAAGCGCCGAACCGAACTCCATCCGCACGAGCACCTGATGCTCCTCGCCTTGCGGGACGACAAGGGCACGCTGGAATCGAAGGCGTCGATGCACAGCTTCGCGCTCGGCGGGGCCCTGTTGGCTGAACTCGGCATCCACGGACGGATCGCCATCGACGACACCAAGAAGGCCATGGTCGACATCGTGGATCGGCGCCCGTTGGGCGAGCCGGTTCTCGACGACTGCCTCGAACGCGTCGCCATCGCGAAACGCCGCGCCCGGGCATCCACCTGGGTACAACGCTTCGCCAACTTGAAACGCCTTCGCCATCGAGTCGCAGCCGGGCTATGCCGCCAGGGAATCCTGCGCGACGACGAAGACACCGTCCTGCTCGTTTTCACCCGCAAGGTGTACCCCACCATCGACCCGAGGCCGGAGCGCGAACTGCTCGGCCGACTCCGCGACGCCGTGTTCGGCGACGCGCCCAGCATCGCCCCGGACGTGGCCCTCGTCGTCACGGTCGCCAACGCCGCGGGTCTGCTGGCTGCCCATTTCGACAAGGCTTCGCTCAAGCGGCGCGAGCACCGGCTCGAGGCCATCGCCGACGGCCACCTCGTGGGAGCGGCGACCAAGCAGGCGGTCCAAGCGGCGCAGCAGGCCGCCATGGCTGCCATCTCCGCCGCGACCACCGCTGCGGTGGTGTCCTCCGCGACATCGGGTTGACGCCGCGGGCGGCTCCGATTCCGCGACTCGCTGCGTTACCACGAAGATCGTGTCAACCAGGACCATCGTCTTCGCCGCGCGTCATCCTCATGATGTCGTCGGTTCCGAGGCCGGTGTCGGCAGTCCCGCGCGCTTCGCGGAGGCGTTCGAGGATCAGCGCGTATTTGGACTTGGCCGGCCGAATGATCACGCCACCGTCGGTTTCCTCGAAGGTGGCCTCGGTGTTTGGCAACAACCCGCACTTGAGCCGCAGGGCTTGCGGGATCGTCACCTGCCCCTTGGTCGTTATTCTCATGGTAAGAGTTGAACTGACGAAATCATTACCTCCATTGTTCGGCTGCGACGGGAGCCTGTCAACGCCTGGGTTGGCGCCGCCGCGTTGACTCGCGCGGAACGCGCGGCCCATACTCGCTCGCGTTGCACCGATTCAAGAGGTCACATGCGGGAAACGATCGTCGACAACCTCGCCAAGCGGATCGATTTCTACGCCGACCTCATCGAACAAGTCGACGACGCCACGCTCGCCGCCGAGATCGCGGTGCCGCGGAACCGCACGCTCGGCGCACACCTGTGGTGCATCGTCGGCACCCGGGAGAGCTACGCCAAGGCGATCGCAGCCGGTTCGATGAACGGCTGGAATTCATCCGTTGCGAAGTTCGAGCAAGGCGAGTTCCGCGACAAGCTGACCGCGTCCGGACGCGACCTCCTCGATGCCATCCGCGCGGTCGACGACTGGACGCCGGCGCGCGACAAGCTGCTCGCGGAAGTTGCCGAGCACGAGGTCATGCACGAGGGTCAGATCATCCGGCAGATGTTCGGCTTGGAGAAGCCGCTGCCGTCGTCCTGCCCATGGGCCGTCTGCGGCTGATGGACGAGACCGCGTTCGACAGTCGCGCCTACCGCGACACGATGGGCCAGTTCTGCACCGGCGTCGCCATCGTCACCGGCAACGAGGACAGCAACCTGGTCGGATTCGCGGCGCAATCCTTCGTTTCGCTGTCGCTGGAACCGCCCCTGATCGCCGTCTGTCCCGCCAAAACCAGCACGAGCTGGCCGCGGATCCGCTCGCTGGGTTGTTTCGCCGTCAACGTGCTGGCCACCGACCAGCAGGCCATCAGCGACGTCTTCGCGCAGGCGGGCATGGCGGCCGAGATGCCGTGGTCGACCGGCGAGACCGGCGCACCGATCCTCCGCGGCGCGCTTGCCTACGTGGAATGCGCCCTCGATGCGGAGCACGACGCCGGCGATCACACGATCGTGGTGGGCCGCGTGCAGGGCTTCGACATTCTGCGACCCGAAGCACAACCTCTGCTTTATTTCCGGGGAGGCTACGGCGCGTAGCGACAACGGCGAATACTGACGGACGTTGCTATGCTCCGTCCATGGACGAGCCGCGCGATCCGAATCCCTTTGTCCCCGGCTGCGGCCGGACACCGCCCCATCTTGCGGGGCGCAGCGATCAACAGCGCAAGCTGCTCGACCTGTTCGCCTACCTCCGGCATGGCGAGGGGGCGCCGCGCGGCGCCATCCTTTCGGGGCCAC
>LXNI01002535.1_pt1 | contig 12389 bp, 9 predicted proteins | sample 809091 | NCBI WGS metagenome assembly LXNI01 (sample SAMN04870527, study PRJNA318959) | sponge metagenome | biome: 01000161; feature: marine sponge reef; material: water | host: Sarcotragus foetidus | place: Greece: Milos, Mediterranean Sea | collected 2013-05-29 | depth 5-7 m | reverse complement strand
CAAGTCCCCACCGACGTGGTGGAAGCGGCCCGGGCATTCGGCGCCACCGAGAGCCGGGTGCTGCGCGAAGTGCAGCTCCCCTTGGCGCGGCCGGCGATCATGGCCGGGCTCAACCAGACCCTGCTGCTGTCGCTGTCGATGGTGGGCATCGTGGCGATCATCGCCGGCGGCGGCCTGGGCAAACCGATCCTCACCGCGCTCAACACGGCCGACATCCCCGTCGGCGCATCGGCCGGCGCCGGCCTCTACTTCGTGGGGGTGCTCCTCGACCGGATCTCCCAGCCCGACGACACCGTCGACCGCCGCAGCCTGTTCGCACGGATGCGCAGCGCATGGAGCACACGCTCCGAACCCGTGGTGCCCCCCGTGCCGGGCATGGAGCCCGACGCCGAGACGCCCCCGCCCGCGCAGGAGTCGGCGCCAGCGCCGCTCGGCTCTGCGGGGCGCCTCGGCGCAATCGCAGCCCTGGGCGGCGGTCTCTTTTGCGCGTTCACTGTGCTGCTCACCTGGGGAAACAACGCCGGCCTGCTGTCGGCCTGGGCCCGATTCGACGACAACAACCTCCCCGGAGCGCACAGCGGGCTCGATGCCACCGGCGGATCGTGGTTCGGGATCCTGTTCGGCCTCGTCGGTCTCACCGTCGCCTTCGGCGGCGCCGCCGCGCTGTGGAGCCCACGGAGTCGGGCCAAATTCATTGCCAGCGCCGGCGCGTTCTTCGCCTGCGGCCTGGTGCTGGTGTCACTGATCGTGGCATACCTCAGCGTCGCCCCACGCGCCGAGAACTACAGCCACGGCACGGGCGCGTGGCTCGCCCTGGTCGGCTCGCTGGTCGTGCTGGCTGGCGGCGCCGTCGCTGCGCTGCGGGCGCCGTCGGGGGGAGACGTGGCACGTGTGGGCATCAAAGAAGCGGTCAGCATCGCTGTGCTGACGCTGTTTCTGGTGTTCGCGGGAGCGTCGGGATCGTGGCTGCTGGACCAGCGCAGCGACGCCGCCCAGATCGCCGCCGAGATGGCAGCCGAGGCTGAGGGCGTCGACCAGGGCGGCCTGGCAGCCGAACTGCTGGCCGAGGCCCTGTCACAGACCCGGCGCGTCACGATCCGCGGCCTCGATGCCGCCGGGCCGCAGATCGGCTACATCGTGCTGGCGCTCACGTTGATCGGCGCTGCGGCGGCACTGGTTCGACTCGTGCGTCGCGGGCCGTTGCAGCGATTCGGAGGCCTCGTCGCGTTCGGCACGGGGTGCTCGATCGCCGCAGTCGCAGCTGCGTGGGTCGCGACCTACGTCCGACTTGCAACGCCGGCGCTCGGGCCCGGGGCGAGCGCATTCCTCACCGTCATCGGCGGCCTGATACTCGCGGCACGCGGCTGGCGCGCCAGCACTGCGCCGTAGCCACAACGAACCTCGAATGCACTGACGGCGCTCATTCTGCGACCTCGCGTCGCGCCCGTTGGCACAAGCATGAGAACGCATGCCTCTTGCCAAGAAGCGAAGAAGACATCTCTATTGCGGGCATGACACGCCTGAACTAGACAGGGATGCATGGTCGCGGCCTTTGGGGTTCTGGGGACCATCACGAGGGGAACAGCTATGCACACCTATCGCGGGCGGCTACTCGTAGTCGTTCTGATGGCGTTCGGCCTGATCGCCGCCGCCTGTGGAGATGACGACTCCACGTCCGACACCGCGACGCCGACCACCGAAGCCGCCGCGCCGGCGGAGACCGAGCCCGCTGCCGCCGAACCCGCGGCACTGCCCGGCGAGGGCGTCACCGTCACGATGGCGCGGGGCAACTGGATCGAGACCAACTTCCAGAACTTCGTCATTCAGCAGCTGCTCGAAGAGCTCGGGTACGAAGTGACCGACCCGGAGGAGATCGCGCCGGCGACGTTCTATCCGGCCCTCGCTCAGGGCGATTACGACTTATGGGCATCGGCGTGGCCCTTCAACCACACACCCCTGCTCGAGGGCGAGAGTCCCGACGGCGGGACCTTCGGCGACAAGGCCCGCTACATCGGCACGATGATGGCGTCTGGTGCGCTCCAGGGCCTGCTCGTCGACATTCCCAGCGTCGAGCAATTCGGCTTCACGACGCTCGGCGAGTTGCTCGACAATCCTGACGCGGTCGCTCACTTTGACAGCGACGGTGACGGCAAGGCGGACATCAACGGCTGCGACGACGGCTGGGGCTGCCAGAAGGTGATCAACGACACTCTCGCCAAGAACGGCTGGGACGACCGCGCCGCGCAGGTATCAGCGACGTACTCGGCGCTGTTCGCGGAGTCCCAGGCAAGCCTCGCTGAGGGTGGACCGGCGCTGCAGTACGTATGGACCCCGACTGCCTTCGTCGGCAAGCTCGTGCCGGGCCGGGATGTGCTGTGGCTCGCCATCGAACCCGAGCAGGCCCTCGAGGGCCAGGACGGCGTCTCCGCCGTGGGCGACGCTTGCACCAACGATCCCTGCACGACAATGTTCACGCCGTCGGACATCGTCGTGGCTGCCAACATCGACTTCCTGAACGCCAACCCGGCGGCGGCGTCGCTGCTCGAGAGCTTCGAACTCGACCCGCTGGCGGTTGCCGTGCAGGCCGTCGCCATCGACTCGGGCGCCAACTCCGACGAACAGATCGCTGACGCGGCCGCCGATTGGATCGCCGCCAACCGCGACGTGATCGATCCGTGGATCGAGGCCGCACTGGCCGCCGGCTAGGTCGACCACGCGACCCTTGGACCGGACAGGCGAAGTCTCCTCCCTCTTCGCCCGACCGCTCCAAGGATCATGCGTGAGAATGCTCCGGTGAAAGCTGCCGGTGTCTGAGGACCTGCTGGCGGCGGAGCTGTCTGCGCGACAGACCCGCTTGCGTCCGCCGCAGGTGGTGATGCAGCCGGCGATGATGGGCGCGGTTCGCTTGACTCGCTACAGCTTCAACCGAACCATGCTGCGCCGAGCTGCGCGCGAGGGCTGGAAGGCCCGGCGCGTGCGATTCGACATCGATGACCGGGGCCACGGCGAGGCGGTGTACCAGGTTGACGCCGGAGACTGCCGGCTCAGCTTCGTCGCGTACACCACGACAATCGACGAGACCGAGCGCACCGACCGGGTGATCGCCGATCGGTGGGAGGTCACCGGCGCGCTGGTCTCCGGCGAGCCAACCGGCGAATTCGCACGCCTGCTCCGCCGCGAGGTCCCCCGCCAAGAGGCGGGCCGATTCGATGCGCGTGTCCTCGTGCTCACGCGTGGCAATCGCAGCGTTCGCTTCTTCGACTATCTCGTCGATTCCCTCGCCGCAGGGCGCCAGCCCGACCCGGCGCAGGTGGCCGATGCCGGCTACATCTTGCGAAGCACCGCGTTCTACGCCAACGGCAAGTACGGGATGCGCTCGTTCGAGGGATACCCCAGCGACCATCCGCTGCGGGTGCCCTATCGGGCCCAGATGCTGTGCGCATGGATGTTCCGAGAGCTGGGCTACGACTTGGTCGAGCACTGCGCCCGGGCTGGCGACCCGAGCGCTGCGGTGACCTTCGACGCCGAGTGGAGCCGGTACTTCGGGCTCGGCAACGCCACCGGCCTGGGGCTGGTGCCGTTCGCGTTCAAGCATCCCCGGGTGCTGCACGCGTGGGTTGCGGTGCGGGAGCTGGCACTGGCCGACGTTCGATCGCTGCGGGGCACCCCGGACCGGCTCGCTCTCGTCGGGGAGTGGATCGAGCGGGCGCACCTGCACTTCGTCAACGGGACCGACGACGACTGCCGGCCGTTCCTCAACGCCGTCGAAGTGGCTGCAGCCGTCGAGCGGATCCGTGATGCCTTTGAGAGCTGCCGCAACGAATCCCTGCCCTTCGATGCCCTGTATCGCTGGGCGGAACGCTGCGATCCGGAGACCACCGAGCTGGTCGTGTCGCTGCTGATCGAGCTGCACGATGCCGACGACGATCTGATCGACGAACTTCTCACCGTCTCGCAGCACAGCTCGCTTGATCCCGCCCTGACGGTCGGCCAGGTTCGGGCCCTGCTGTCGGGGCGGTTCGCCTGGCTCGACGAGCTCGACCTCGACGACACCTCAGCGCAGATGTGGTGGTGGGTCATCAGCGACAACACCGAGGAGCCGCGTCGCACACGGCGGGACCAGCTCGACCCCTCGCACCGCGATGTGCCCATCGACGTGGCACTGCGGCTGTGGCGGCTGCGTGTGGCGCTCGACGGCTACGACGACACGGCGCCGATCCAACGTGTCCTCGACGACCATCCCAACCATCGCCTCGCAGCCGAGCGGCTCGGTGCGAGCGACCGCATCTACGGCGAGCCGCGCGACAACGCCTGCTCCGAGCGCTACTTGCCGCTGATGCTGCAGCGGTTCCAGCTGGCTGCCTACGGCATGGACAACTTCAAGCCCAAGTCGACCGACTGGCTGCGGGTCACGCTGTTTCAGGGCGCGCCCCGCCTTGGCAGTGAGGGCCAAGAGATGAACGACGACTGGGTGCTGCCGACCCGGCCCCGCAACGGCGCCGATCGAGGGAGATTTGAGTGATCATCGACGGGCTCGAAATCAACCACTGGTCCCGCCCAGTCATCGACGAGGTCCGCTCCGGCGGTGTCAACATCGTCCACGCCACCGTCGGGGCATGGGAGGACCTCGCCGGAGCGATGACGCGCATCGGCGACTTCCGCCACCTGTGCCGGCACAACGCCGATGCGCTGCGAGTGGTCACCAACGTGGCCGAGATGCACCAAGCGGTCGCCGACGACGTGCTCGGCGCGGTGCTCGGCTTCCAGAACAGCTCGATGCTCGGCGACGACCCCGAGATGGCACAGATCTTCGCCGACGTCGGCGTGCGCGTCGTGCAGCTCACCTACAACATCGCCAACCATCTGGGGTCGAGCTGCTGGGAGCCCAGCGACGGCGGGCTCACCCGTGCCGGGAATCGCATGGTGGGCGCGCTCAACGACGCCGGGGTGCTGGTCGACCTGTCACATGTCGGCAACCGGACCAGCCTCGATGCGGTTCACGCGTCAGCGCAGCCGGTCGCCGTCACCCACGGGAACCCACTGTGGTTCTGCGACTCGCCCCGCAACAAGCCCGACGAGGTGCTCGACGCGGTGGCGGCCAGCGGCGGGGTGATCGGATGCACGCTCTACCCGCTATTCATGGGCGGAGCCGGCGTCTCCCGGCAGGAGTACTGCGCCATGATCGCCCGGCTGGCCGACCAGGTCGGCCCCGAGCACGTGGCAATCGGCACCGATGCGGTGCTCGGTTGGCAAGCCGATGGACTGGGCTGGATGCGCAGCGGCCGCTGGGATCGCCCTGCCGATGCCGGCGCGATCCCCGACTTTCCCGAGTGGCCCGCGTGGTTCCGCGGGCCCGGCGACTTCAGCTCGCTCGCTGAGGGCATCGACGATGCCGGCTTCTCGCCCGCCGAACGCGACGCCATCCTCGGCGGCAACTGGCTGCGCCTGTTCGGAGAGATCTTCGGATGACGGGTACGAACCGACGGGCAAGCCGGTGACATGAGCACGACCGTCACCGTTGCGCCCCGCGAGATCCACGATCTCGTTTACCGGGCCAGCAGCGTCGCGGGATGCGACGCCGGCATGGCAGAGCGCATCGCCCACAACGTCACGTATGCCGAGATCCATCACGGCGCGGCCGTGCGCGCCTTCTGCGAGGCGCTCGAGACACTGGCGCTCCCGACATCGGCGTGGGTGACCGCGCCCGACGCGCTCGCGTCGGCCGAGCTCGCGGCACGCGATCGCGGCACCGCATCGGTGACGTTCAAGCTGCCGGTGCCGCTGGCCGCAATCGCCGGAACCCTGCAGCAGAGCCTGGAGCGGGGCGTGGCGTCCACCGGCGCTGATGCTGATGCCCGGGCCGACACGACGGTGAGCGCCATCGAACTGCACCTCATCGACGACCCCGCGGCGTCAACACGCTCGGCACTGAATGACGATGCCCGCGCCAACGCCTACCGGCACGGCATCGCCGTCGAACAGGCCTGGTTCAACAGGCTCGAAGCTGCCGCCGCGGACTACCTGGTGGCCGAGTCCACACTCGACGAGATCGACTCACGGCCCAGCGTCGCCTGACCGGACCCGGGCTTGGGAGACCGCCGGGCCGTGCACGACCTGCAGGGCTTCGTCTGCCACCGTCACCGCGAGCTGGGTGGAAACCCCGTCGGCGGCGCGCCGGATCGGCTCATCGGGCCCCATTGCGACATGAGACTCGAAGCGTTCGACCAGCGGACGACCGGTCCACCACCCAGCGAGCCGGTAGTGCTCCGCGGCGTCATCTTCCACTGCTCTTCACTACTCCCGATCTTGTTCGGCCGAAGCAGTATTCCAGGCTGCGGAATTCAACACAAGACTGACATTGCTTTTGTTTCTTCAGCGACGCACCGGCATCGAGGTAGGATCAAAAATTGCGGGTATCCAAGCCCGAGACAATCCTGGAAGCGACCAGAAAAACGGGAACCAGTCAGGTGCATCACACCGAGCAGATGCCTTCCGACAACGCAAGCGCACATGGCCACTGAGCCGACGACGCCCAAGGGCCTGCGAACACGCCAAACGATCCTCGACACTGCGTCGAAGGTCTTCACCAGGGACGGCTACGTCGATGCGCGCATGAGCGATGTCGCCGCGCAGGCGGGGCTCTCCCTCGGTGGCCTCTACCGGTACTTCGAGAACAAGGAAGACCTGTTCCGCAGCGTCATCCGGGACCTCCACGAGGAACTCTTCCAGCGGAGCCGGTCGTCGACGCCGATCGCCGAGGACCCTCACAGGGCGCTGTTCGAGGCGAATCTCGGATACTTGCAGCTCTACCACGACAACAGTGGCGTGATGCGGGCCTTCATCGAGGCGACGACAGTGGAGGAACGCTTCACTACGATCTGGTGGACCATGCGCGAGCGCCATGTCGCCCGGTTCGTGCATGCGGTGGAGCACGACGACCGCATCCAGCTCGACGGGTTCGATCCGGCCACGGTGGCCCGTGCGATGGCCTCCCTGGTCGAACAGACCGCCTACACGACATTCGCCCACGCAGCGCTCAACACGGCCCCGGCGGACCCCGAGACGTTGGCGCACATTGTGACGAGGGCCTGGTACCGCAGCTTCTACGGCGACCCCGGCACAGCCTGACGGCGACGATGCCTAACAGCGTCGCCGGGGTGACCACGCGTCATCGCCGACCAGTGAGACGAAGCCGGCGAGCCGACGGATGGCTGCGATTTAGTTGGCAGCGCGTGCGTTTTCGAGCCAGCCGTTGACCGTGGCCCGGTTCTCCTCGATCCACTGCGAAGCATCTGCCCGGATGTGCTCTTGGGTGTAACCGCCGGCTGCCATCCGCTCGTTCTGCGTGGAAATCCACCCCAGATCGATCGTCACTTGCTCGAGGAGTCTGCGAACGTCTGGATGGTCGTCCAGGAAATCGGCATTGGCGACAGCTCGAATGTCGTTCACTTCGAATTCGGACTCCAGCCACACCACGTTGTCGCCAGGGGTGAGGACGGTGTAGGTCCAGTTCGGAGTCCACCCGTAGAACAGCACCGGCTCGCCGGCGTCGACTCGGGCTCGAACCTCGCCGATGAGGTCGTTGTAGTTGCCCGAGTCCTGCTCAACGTTGGCACCCCAGTCATTGTCGGCGATATGGCCGTCGATGGCCTGGGCGCATCCCCAGTCCTCGTTGCATCCGAACAGGTCGGCGGTGCCGTCGCCGTCGATGTCGAACTGCGCGGCAACCGACGGATCAGACAGCTCGCTCATCGAGGCGAGACCCAGCCTGTCCGCGGTTGCCTTGTCGACCAAGTAGCCCTCTCGGCCGCCACGGTCCACTTGGGCCCCCACCGGTTCGATCTCCCCTTCTGTCGAGAGACCAGCGGCGGTCTCGAAGTCGAGGAAGATCTCGTGATTGGGGAACCAGCCGTTTGCCCACAGGTCGTATTGGCCGGTCCTCAACGCGGGGTAGAAGTTGAGCGGTCCGAGCTCGTGCTCGGAAGGATCGGTGACCTCGTAGCCGAGCTCTTCGATGAGCGCTGCGTAAATCTCCGCTTGTGCGTAGCCGCTGTCCCAGTTGGCCCGAGCCATCCGCACCGTGCCGTCTTCCTCCTCGCTCGAGAAGATCACGACGAGTACGACGACGACCAACCCAACCAGGGCACCGACCAAGATCAGATTTCTGCGTCGTTGCTTGGTCATTTCTTGTCTCCTCGCTGATGTGTTCGCGCGGTCATCGCGTCGGTCCGTGCTGCAGTCGTTCTTTGACCGTGGCGATCAATCCGCTGTGCTGGGATCGGAAGATCTGCTCGTCGTAGTGGCTCTCGAGCAGGTCCAGTTCCTCATCGAACGCCTTCTTGCAGCTCCAGCACATGATCAGCAGGATCAGCGCGAACGGCAATCCGATCGAGACGGCTGCGGTCTGCAGGGCGCTCAATCCGCCGCCGATCAGCAGCGCAATCGCCACCGCGCCTTCCATGCATGCCCAGAAGACCCGCTGAGGCTTCGGCGAGTCCAGCTTGCCTCCAGAGGTGAGATGGTCGACGACCAGCGAACCCGAATCCGAAGACGTCACGAAGAACGACACCAACAACAGCACGCCGACGAACGAGACGAGGCCGGTGAGCGGGAACGACTCGAGCATGTCGAACAGGGCGGTTGCGACGTTCTCGTTCACCGCTGTGGCCACATCGCGCACTCCGCTCTGCTGCAGGTTGATGGCAGAGCCTCCGAACACCGACATCCACAAGAAGCACAGGATCGAGGGCAGCACGATCACGCCCAGGAGCAGCTCGCGTACCGAGCGGCCCTTGGAGATGCGTGCGATGAACATTCCGACGAACGGCGACCACGAGATCCACCAGCCCCAGTAGAAGATGGTCCACCACGCCTGCCATTGCGTCTCCTCGAAGGCTGCATTCCAGAACGAGAGCTCCGGCAGGACCTGGATGTAGTTGCCCAAGCTCTGGGTGAACAGCGACAAGATGAACAGCGTCGGGCCGACCAGCAGCACAAAGATCAAAAAGGCGCCCGCCAGCCAGATGTTCAGCTCGCTGAGACGCTTCACGCCAGCGTCGAGCCCGGCAACCACCGAAATGGTCGCCAACACCGTGATGCCGAGGATCAGGACCACCTGGAACCATTGCTCGTCGGGAAGACCGAACAGCTTGTTCAATCCTGCTGAGGCTTGGCTGGCGCCGAAGCCGAGCGATGTGGCCAACCCGAACAGCGTGGCCAGCACGGTCAGGATGTCGATGACGTTGCCCCACGTGCCGTAGATCTTCTTGCCCAGAATCGGGAAGAAGATCGAGCGGAACGTCAGGGGCAAGCCTCGGTTGTAGGCAAAGAAACCCAGCGCTAGCGCCACCAGCCCATAGAGGGCCCAGCCATGAATCCCCCAGTGGAGATAGGTCGTCGCCAGCGCTGCGCTGCCCGCCGCGTTGGATCCCGGTTCGACGCCTTCGAAGAACGGCGACGGCGACGTGAAGTGGAAGATCGGCTCGGCAACGCCCCAGAACATGAGCCCGATGCCCAACCCCGCCGACAGCAACATCGCATACCACGAGGCCGTGGAGAACTCCGGCAAGGCGAACGGGCCGCCTAGCTTGATCTTCCCGTACCTGCTGAACGCGAAGTAGAACGCGACCAGCACGAAGATGTTGAAGTCGAGGATGTAGAACCAGCCCAGCTTCTCGTTGATGAAGTCCAAGATGGCGCTGAACACATCCTGGGTGCCGTCGACGAAGATCGACAACAAGATGAACACCGCCAAGATCCCCGACGACCAGAACGTCACCTGCGGATGGATGTCGAAACCCGCCCTGACGATGTTGCGGTCGCCGGGTTCACGGTCGGCAACCTCCGGGTAGAAATCGATGTCGGGATCGACCTGCAGGCCCTCCAGCGGCTTGCGGTTGTGAATCGCCTCCTCGCGCCGGCGCTCCTCTTCTTCTTCCCAATCGTGCAACGCAAGCGTTGCCTCGGTCAGGTTGATGTCGGTGTCATCGGGACTGCGGTGGACTCTCGGGTCCCCCCCAGCCTCGGTGTGCGCGTCGTCCATTTCGGACCTCCGAGTTGCGTCACCCGGACCTGGACGTGCAGCTCTCGGGCGACACGCCGCCCGGTCCTCGCGAACTTAGCCGACCGGCGAGACCGAGATGACCCTGTCGTCGCGACGGGGTGTCGTCATGGGTGCTGAAGTGTGATCAGACTGTGCTATGAGACGGCGACGCGCTCGCTCGGGAGTGGCAGCCGCGAAGCAGCGCGTACGTCGGTGCGGGATCGTGCTGGGCATCTTGGTCGCGCTGGCCGCCGTGCTGTCGCCGGCGAGCGCCATGGCGGCTTCAGACTCCGCAGCGTCAGGCACGGCGACTTCAAAATCGTCAGCTTCGGACACGGTGGATTCCGATTCGGGCGACGCTCCCCGCGTTCGACTCGCGAGACCCACGTGGGACACTGGATGGTTCCAGGCCGAGGTGTACCGGATTCTGCTGCAGCGGCTGGGCTACCGGGTGGACGACCCGGTCACCATGGACAACGCCGAGTTCTACGAGGCGGTCGCTGCCGGCGAAGTCGACATGTGGGCCAGCGGCTGGTTCCCGCTGCACGACACCTACCTGTCCCCCGACTCCGCGGTGGAGGCCGTCGGCACAGCCGTCGGCGCCGGTGCCCTGCAGGGCTACTTCGTGGACGTGGGAACCGCCGAGACGCACGGCATCACGGGCCTGGGCGATCTCGCCGATCCTTCCGTCGCGGCGCTGTTTGACCACGACGGCGACGGCCGGGCTGACCTCGTGGGATGCAACGTGGGCTGGTCGTGCGCGGCGGTCATCGACCACCATCTCGACGCGTACGGATTGACCGACACCGTCGAACACATCCAGGGCGACTATTCGCCCCTCATTGCCGGCACCATTGATCGCTGGCGCGCCGGCGAACCGGTGCTGTTCTTCACATGGACGCCCAACTGGACCGTCGGGGTTCTGGAGCCAGGCGTCGATGTCGCGTGGCTGGAGACGCCGTTTGCATCGCTCCCCGCCGACCAATCCGCCGCACTCCCCCGCACTGCTGTGTCCGGGATTCGGGGATGCGCGAACGACCCGTGCCAGACGGGCTGGCCGCCGAACGACATCCGGGCCGTCGCGAACACAGGTTTCCTCGACGCGAACCCGGCGGTGCGAACGCTGCTCGAGCAGGTGGTCATCCCGCTCGCGGACATCTCCGCGCAGAACGTCCGCATGATCCGCGAAGGCGGCGATCCGGCCGACATCCGCCGCCACGCCGCCGAATGGGTGCAGGCGAACCAGGCCACGGTTGCCAAGTGGATCAGCACCGCCGATCCCTCCGCCGTCGCGCTCGCACCCCGCGGCGAGGAGGCGGCGCCGGGTGGCACCCTGCGCGTGGCCGCGCGCGTCCTGGCACCGTTCGTCATCTACCACGAGGGCACCTACAGCGGCTTCGAGGTCGAGATCGTCCGGCTCGTTGCGGCTCGCATCGGCATGACCGCCGAGATCCATTCGGTCGACACTGTCGCCAAGCAGATCGACGACATCAAACGCGACATCGCCGACGTCGGGCTCGGCGGCGCAGCGATCACCGAGTCGCGTGAACAGACCGTCGACTTCTCAGTGCCGGTGCTCGACTCCGGCCTCACGATCCTGACGACCGCCGATGGGTCTCGCGGCCTCGGGCAGCGGATCGTCACGTTCTTCGGGGCAATCGCTCAGTCAGACCTGCCGTGGCTGCTCGGCGTCTTCGCCGTGGCGGTGCTGATCGCCGCGCACCTGATCTGGCTGCTCGAGCGACGCCACAATCCTGACTTCGCTATTCCGTACCGAAGGGGCATCTGGGACTCGTTCTACTGGTCAGTGGTGACCATGAGCACCGTCGGGTACGGCGACAAGGTGGCACGCGGCACCCGGGGGCGGGTGGTCGCCTTGCTGTGGATCGCTCTGGGAACCCTGGTGTTCGCGAGCTTCACTGCTGCTATCGCCTCATCGCTCGCTGTCAATGAGCTGCGGTCGGAAATCTCGGGTCCACATGACCTCCCCGGCAAACGCGTCGCTACGGTCCGCAGCTCGGCCGGCGAGACCTACCTGCCGTCGATCGGTGTCGGCCCCGTGGTGGTGGAGAACGTCGACGACGCCTACCGGCTGCTGGCCGAGGGGGAGGTCGATGCGGTCGTATTCGACGCTCCGGTGCTGCGCTATCACGCCGCCCATGAGGGAACCGGCGATGTGGTGACAGCCGGTCCCGACTTTCAGCGTGTCCGCTACGCGCTCATGGTCGACGACGCAGACTCGCAGCTGCGCGAACAGCTCAACCTGGCGCTGCTCGATCTCATCGAGTCCGGCGTCTACGGCCGGCTCCACGACGGCTGGTTCGGCGCCGACGACTCATAGGCCGCG
>LXNI01002534.1_pt1 | contig 12403 bp, 16 predicted proteins | sample 809091 | NCBI WGS metagenome assembly LXNI01 (sample SAMN04870527, study PRJNA318959) | sponge metagenome | biome: 01000161; feature: marine sponge reef; material: water | host: Sarcotragus foetidus | place: Greece: Milos, Mediterranean Sea | collected 2013-05-29 | depth 5-7 m | reverse complement strand
CCTATTTTGAAAGGCACTGACAACCGCACCACCCCAACACGGCGTAGTGGCAGCGGGTTTGCGGGAAACGCAGCCGCTTCGGATCGAAAAGCCCGTAGCAGATGCGGATACCCCTGTTCGCCTATACTATGCTATCGCCTCAGTGAGGATCGACTCGACTGAACCGCACCTGACCGGTAAACCATGCTCATCAATTCAAAGCACCGTTTCGGCTGGATCACGATTATCCTTCACTGGGTGATCGCGATGACCGTGATCGGCCAGTTTTCATTGGGTCTTTACATGGTTTCACTGGACTATTACGATCCCGACTACCACGTATTGCCCGACTATCACAAAAGTATCGGCTTTCTGTTCGCGCTGCTACTGCTGTTCCGAATCGTCTGGGCACTGCTCAATCCAAGGCCGGATGCCGCCGGGGGCGTCAAGCCCATTGAACACCGTATCGCTGTCTTGGTACAGTGGGCGATGAACTTATTGCTAGTGGTGGTTGTCTGTATGGGTTATCTGCTATCCACTGCGACCGGAGACAGTCTCATGGTATTCGACTGGTTTGAAGTACCCGCAACGATTACCCACATCGATCATCAGGAAGACTGGGCTGGAGCGTTGCACTATTGGTTTGCCGTGTCGATTATCCTTTTATCTGGAGTTCATGCGCTGGCGGCTTTGAAGCATCACTTCATCGATAAAGATCAAACACTGAACAGAATCATTGGAAAATCATAATCCGGGGAGTATCAAACATGAGGAGAAAAATGAAAAAACACCATCAGCTTATTGTCTTTTGCACCGCCTTGATAGGCATTCTCTTTGGCAACAACCACGCATTGGCAGAGCGCTACGTGATCGATACCAAAGGACAGCATGCCTTCATTCAGTTCAAGGTCTCTCACCTGGGATACGGCTACGTGCTCGGTTCGTTTCCGGACTTTTCAGGGACGTTCGAGTATGATGAATCCGATCCAAATGCGGCCACCATTCGAATCGAGATCGACACCAGGACGGTAGAAACCAGTCATGCGGAAAGAAACAAACACCTCAGAGGCAAGGACTTTCTGGATGTCGCCAAATATCCGACCGCCACTTTTGTGAGTACCGGCTACGAGGAGCGAGGTGACGGAACCGGGCTATTGGTCGGCAACCTGACGCTCCACGGTGTTACCCAACCCGTGAGCATCGGCGTTAAAAAAATTGGCTCCGGCAAAGATCCCTGGGGAGGGTATCGACAGGGATTCGAAGGGACAACGACCCTGACGATGGCCGATTTCGACATGAACTATAACCTCGGGCCGGCATCCCGAACGGTTGAGTTGTATCTGGTCATCGAGGGCATCCGCCAGTAGCCTCTAGCAGTATCGCCTGATTTGCACAAGGCACCTTTGGAGAGCGTGTATCGACGTTCATGTGGCCCGCATTGACAAGTGGTTCTAAAGACGGAAATCGACCACTGTCAGCGTTTGTCCTTCCAACTTGAAATCATGCCACAGGTCAATCATTGTCCTGCCCCGGACGGGATGGGGAAAATCCGGATAGAGATCTGACAACGGTTTTAGCACATAGGCATATTTCTCTATCTCGTCTCTTGGGATATTGAGGCCCTTGTCACGTAAATTAAAGTGCCCAAACAAGATAATGTCGATGTCGAGCGTCCGGCTCGAAAATGATTTCGGTCCCCTTACCCGGCCTGCTGCGGACTCAATTTCATGGAGCTGCGACCTGATTTCCGCGAGTGATGCACGCGAATCAAATCCCAGGACCAGATTCAAGAATGGTGGCCCCTCAAATCCAACCGATGACGTTTCGTATACCGGCGAGTGCACGATCTTTCCAAATCGTGTTCGTATCGCATTCACTGCCCCCGAGAGATTGTGCGCCCTGTTGATATTGGTGCCGAGACTCAGGACCACATGGGTCACGATTGTTTGCCTCTTTCGATCAGTACGCCCACATCACCCGCTCCGTTGACCGCACCAAATTTGTTCACCTTGATCCGACACCATGAAACCGCAAACTCATTGAGCAGAATTTGTGCGATCTCTTCCGCCATTTTTTCCACCAGTGCAAATTTCGCTTGCTGCACAAACGCCCCGACTCTTTTCGAGACCGCCTTATAGCTCAGGGTATCTTCAAGCGCATCACTCTTGGCCGCTTTTGAAATATCAAACCCGATGTCCATATCGATAATCACCGATTGGGTAATACGCCGCTCCCATTCCCATACCCCGACAATACAGTCGACTTTAAGACCATGAAGATAAATAATATCCATAGCGTTACTTAAAACAATGTTTTGAAAAGTTACAATTTGCAAGACAGGATCACAACTGCCCGCCAATCCGATATTAACACCGAATGATCAACCTGCTTCTCCCTGCACTGGCCTATTTGTTAGGCTCACTATCGAGCGCGGTGCTGCTGTGTCGCATCATGCGCCTGCCGGACCCCCGTTCGACCGGGTCCCATAATCCGGGCGCAACCAATGTTCTTCGATTGGGTGGCAAGAAAGCAGCCATCATTGTGCTGATCGGGGATGTGTTAAAAGGCCTTGTTCCCATCTTGATCGCAAAAACACTGAGCGACCAGGTGATCACCGTTTCGCTGGTCGGGATAGCCGCCTTTCTAGGGCATCTCTATCCCGTGTTTTTCCAGTTCAAAGGGGGGAAAGGGGTTGCAACCGCCGCCGGTGTATTTATCGGATTGAGCGCAACACTGACCGGGCTATTGCTCGGTATCTGGATCATTATCGCCATGATTTTCCGTTATTCCTCCTTGGCGGCACTGGTGTGCGCCGCACTGGCCCCTTTTCTGGTTTTATGGCTCTTGTCCGAAAATGCTTACTTCCTGCTCTCTGTGGGTATTGCCGTTTTGCTGTTCTGGCGACATCGAGAGAACATTTCAAGGTTATTGGCCGGCACGGAAAGCAAAATCAGTTTTACCGACTAACAAGGCCGCGGTTTTCCCCTGCGTCGCACCGACCCCAAGGCATGGCCTTCCCGCCGGGTGAAAGAGCGGCTTCAGTCTAAATCGCTTCCAGGTTCCATCGGGGGTAAACTTGAAATGCAGCATCCGTGTTCAACCGCTCCACCAGGGGTGGATTAAGCTTTATTCTGACATAGCCTGCATACGCGATCATGGCACCGTTATCGGTACAAAATTCAGGCCGGGGGAAAGACACTGCACACCGTGAGTCGGACACAAGCTGTTGGAGATGCTGTCTCAGTCGTTGGTTCGCCCCGACACCGCCAGCCACAACCAGTCGGTCTCGCTTTTTGTACTTGAGCGCCCTGAGGCACTTGATTCCCAATGTTTCTGCAACCGCCAATTCAAACGCCAGAGCAATATCGGCAATCGTTTGCGGGTCTAGCGTGTGATTGTCTGCCGTGTTTCTTGCAAATGTCTTTAAACCGCTGAAGCTGAAATCCAGTCCGGGTCGTTGGGTCATCGGGCGCGGAAAATGAAATCGTTCCGGATCGCCACCCAGCGCAGCTCGGGCAATGGCAGGCCCCCCTGGATAGGGAAGTCCAAGCAGCTTCGCCGTTTTATCAAATGCTTCCCCGGCCGCATCATCTAAGGATTGCCCCAGTATCTGATAACACCCCTCGGATTCCACATCGACCAATAAAGTGTGGCCGCCAGAGACCAGCAGCGCAACAAATGGAAAATCAGGTGGATCGGCATCCAGCATGGGCGCCAGCAGGTGTCCTTCCATATGATGCACGCCAACGGCAGGAATATCCCACGCCTGGGCAAGACTTTTACCCACGGAGGCCCCGACCAGCAATGCGCCTGCCAGACCGGGTCCCGCGGTATAGGCAATCGCATCGATGCCTGAATGATGATCCATGGACGCTTTGAGGATATGATCCACCAGGGGTAACAACGTCCCAATATGGTTTCGCGCGGCAAGTTCAGGGACAACCCCACCATAAGGCTGATGCAAATTGACTTGTGATGCCAGTCGGTGAATGACGCTTCCTTCGGTGCTATCATAAATCGCGACCCCGGTATCATCGCACGAGGTTTCAATACCTAAAATCTTCATCACATGATTGTACAATATCTGTTCAAACAGGTATTTTTAAGGAATGCAGCGTTTCAGTCGAAAAATCGAGTATTTCCCGGTCCCGGCCCACCAGGCAGACAACGATGGGCTACTGGCCATCGGGGGAGACCTCAGTTCGCAGCGCTTGCTCAGAGCTTACCGTAGCGGGATTTTCCCGTGGTATAGCGCCGATCAGCCTATTTTATGGTGGTCTCCTGATCCACGGTGCGTCCTGTTTCCGCAAAAATACAAGACACCGCGAAGTCTCCGCAAATCGATCAAACGCAAGCAATTTTGTTTTTCCATGGATCGCGATTTCAGATCGGTGATCCATGCCTGTGCTTCGCCAAGGGAAAAACAGTCGGGAACCTGGATCCATGACGAGATGAAACAGGCCTATCTCAAGCTGCATCGCCTGGGTGTCGCCCACTCTGTCGAAACCTGGCAAAACAATCGATTGGTCGGCGGATTGTACGGCCTTGCTATCGGTGGCGTGTTTTTTGGTGAAAGCATGTTCAGCCACGTCAGCGATGCCTCCAAGGCGGCCTTGTCATATCTGGTGCCTTACTTGATTCAGTGGAATTTCAAACTGGTCGATTGTCAGGTCACCTCGCCTCATCTATTAAGTCTTGGTGCAGAGGAAATCGCTCGCCCTGCATTCCTGAAAGCGTTAGAATCGTCATTATCTTTGTGTGGGAAACCCGGTATTTGGAATCGAGAGGGGGCAACATCGGTTGCCGGTTTTTAGTGAATATCCTGTCCAACCAGCCGAAGCTGCTTTTCTCGTCGCCCTATCCGTGCGACTATCTCAAGCCGGAAACCGCCGCTGCCGTACAGATCGATCCTGATTATCAGGTTGATAACGCACTGTTCAGCCTGTTGCTGAAATCCGGGTTCAGGCGCAGTGGAGACATTATTTATCGCCCACACTGCCGAAACTGCAATGCCTGTATCTCTGTACGCATTCCCGCCAGCGACTATGTGCCCAATCGGGCACAACGTCGAACCTGCAAACGTAACCGCGATATCTATACCACCATAGTCCCTGCCCAGTACAAAGACGAGCACTTTGATCTGTACCGGCGCTATCAATCATGGCGGCATGCCGGCGATGTGATGGACCAGGACGACCCCGCCCGATACAAGCACTTCATGATCGACTCTCCCATTGAAACCGTGTGCATGGAATTTCGCATAAACGACATTCTGGTCGCTCTGTCCATCTGTGATTTGCCGGATGACGGTCTTTCGGCAGTGTATACATTTTTTGATCCCGATCTGAGCAGACGGAGTCTCGGCACATTTGCGATCATGAAACAAATAGAATATGTCAAGAGGATGCAACTCGACTGGGTCTATCTCGGTTATTGGATCAAAGGCTGTAAAAAAATGAGCTACAAAACCAACTTCACACCCATATTTGGCTTTGTCAACAAGGAGTGGAAACTGCTTTCCCTGTAATGCAGGTCGAGTGGTGTCCTGGTTCAGACGCCTTTGAAAGTGCAGCCTGCAGTGAGGCCCGTTGACTCACATGGACAAAAGGCGCCTGCATTGATACCGTTTTTCCCCGATTCAGCGCGGTGATTGCTTTGTTTCTCAAGGCCCTGTCCGCTGACACGTCGGCCCGGCCCAAACTGGTGGAAATCATCATTGCAGCTGGCGACGGCATTGCCGTGCCGGGTATCATCTCCGATCCGATAGTCGGTGCCAATGTTGATTGGTTATCGAAGCGGCATGTGGACTCTCCAATGCCGTATCCACAACCAGCAAAACAACAACGGCGCCACAGACAACGGCCTTTATTCGTTCCAACGGCGGTATTGTGCGGTCAAAACCGGTCGTCAATGGGTGAGCACTTCACGGATGGAATCGCTTAGGGCATTGACCTTAATCACGGGATGATTCTTTTTCCCCGTCGACCTTGAAATAACGACAACTGAACAACCCGGCCTCAAATAACAGCCACACCGGAATAGCCAACAGGGTTTGAGAGAAAATATCAGGTGGGGTAAGCAACATACCGACGACAAAGGCCGCAATAATGATATAGGGTCTTTTCTTGGCCAATTTTTCTGGTGTAGTCACCCCCATTTTCACCATTAATACTGTTGCGACCGGCACTTCGAATGCCACACCAAACGCAAAAAAAAGCTTGATGACGAAGCTAAGATAGGCATTGATATCGGTCATTACCGCCACACCCTCCGGCGCGGTATTGGCAAAGAAATTGAATATGATCGGAAAGACCGCAAAATAGGCAAACACGATCCCAAGATAGAACAACGCGCTGCTGGAGAGCAAAAGCGGCATAACCAGTCTTTTTTCATTACTGTAAAGACCTGGCGCAACAAACGCCCACATCTGATAAAGCAGATAAGGCACGGCCAGCGCAAAAGCGCAGGCGAACGCAAATTTAAACGGCACAAAAAAGGGACCGTGCGGCTCGGTCGAAATCATGCTGTTGCCCTCTGGCAGGGCCGACATGAGCGGTTTGGCCAACACCTCGTACAAATCATTGGCAAACGGCGCAAGAATCAAAAAAAAGACCAGTACCGAACCAATACTCCTTAGCAAACGATCCCTCAGTTCCAATAGATGCGAAACGAGAGAGCCTTCTGCCTTTAAACTGCTGTTCTCCATCTCCGGTTAGACTGCTATGTTTATACTGATCAAGCGGTGTTCTTTTTTTTGCGACGTCCGGTTGACGCTTTTTTCTTTGTGATTTTCTTCTTCGTGACCTTCTTCCTTGTAGCCTTCTTCCCGGTGGCTTTTTTCTTTGTCGTCTTCTTCTTTGTCACTTTCTTCGCGGCTTTCTTCTTTGCCGGTCCGGGGGTTTTTGAAGTGATCTCTTCCTTTCGAGTGCTATCGTGTTTTTTCGCAGCCGCTGCCCCATCCATCCTGTTGACCGTTGCAGACACGTCATCAACCGTATTTTTTATCGCTTCTCCCGCTGCCTTGATACCATGGCGACCACTCACCACCTCACTCGTTGCAGTGCGAAAATCCTTGGTAGCACTGCGAACTTCTTTTTTAATGTCCGCAACCCCCTTTAACGAATCGTACTGATCCATTTCACGTTTGATATCCGACTTGACATCCATGATCATCCGGCGTGCCTTGGCAACCCATAATCCGGCGGTACGGGCCGCCCCCGGCAGCTGCTTCGGGCCAATGACAACCAACGCAATGGCGCTGATAAACGCCATCTCCCAAAAACCAACATCAAACATGACAGTGCAGCGTAATCAGATGATTAGGATTTCTTGTCTTTTATGGATTCTCTGACCGTCTGTTGCTCATTTGACTCCTCCTCCTGTTTTTCCGCTATTTCCGCTGTTTCTTCCGATTCCTCATCCTTCATTGCTTTCTTAAAACCCTTGATCGCACTGCCTAAATCACCGCCAAAGTTTGATAACTTTTTGGTCCCAAAAATAAGCAGCACAATCACCAAAATAATGATCATCTGCCACAGACTAATTCCACCAAATCCCATAATGCGTTTCCTCTGAAATTGACATGTAAAGTTAATCGGGAGTATATACCCTTCTAAAACAGCTGCGGTGTATATGAAATGTGAATCTGCCGTTACGATTTACTTGGTCTGCTGGATTTTAGCGAGTATCCATACGGCCAACAACTCACCGTCCAGATTCAGCCTGTCAGATGAAGCCTGTTCCATTGCAAAAACCCGACCAGCGTCTTAATTACTCTTTATCAGCAGACAAGCACCACCTTAATGAATCACAATAACCGAGACACTGTGATAGACAAGTTAGTGTGCCGGTTCACCACCAACGACACGGTCGACAAGGTGGCCTACAGGGTAACAAGGTACTCGTTTGGGGTCTGATAAGCAAGTGACGTGTGGAGTCTGGGTCGTTATACAAGGATTCAACTTGCGCCAGATGGCAAACGACGTGCACGATGGGCGACGGCACAGTCGGTCGGTACGTCCACCCTAACCGCTCCACTGGAGCCGACGGGTAAGGCCTGGCGGGAAGTATCTCGTTGCCAGCTGTCCGTCCCGGACTTGAGGCTGAATACACGCGGGGCACCTGCCCGCGACCACACTGCTTCATTCGTCAAAAACGTGCCCTGGCGCCGGGGTTGTCATTTCCGATTGGCCGCCCAGTCATCCATTGAACCCTTCGGTGTGTTCCCAAGTATCTTGGAAACCCGGGTCAAGCGACACCACGACATCGGAAAAATCTACTTTTTTGGTTGCCCGTAAATTTGTTCCGGCGTCTTCAAAACCGGCTCGACACTGATCCAGTGCCCACTTTCATATCTTTTGTAAAAACAATGATGACGCCCGGTGTGACAAGCAATGCCGCCTTTTTGTACTACCTGCATCAGTACGACGTCACTGTCACAATCGATTCGAATCTCCTTGACTGTCTGCCTGTGGCCTGATGACTCACCCTTGCGCCATATTTTTTTTCGTGATCTTGAAAAGTAGACTGCCTGACCTTCTTCAATGGTCAACTGCAAGGCTTCCCGATTCATCCAGGCCACCATCAGCACAGTGCCCGTGTCCGCCTCTTGGGCAATAGCCGGAATCAAACCATCTTCGTTCCACTTGATTTCTTTGAAAACTGATTCATTCATAATTCTTCAAATATCCTAATCTGACAGGCAAGCTAAGACGCGATGCCGATGATATCCTGGCTAGCGCCTGATTTCGATGCCTCGGCGATGCATATACTGCTTGGCCTGCCTGACAGTATATTTTCCAAAATGGAAGATACTGGCCGCCAAAACGGCATCAGCGCCGCCCTTTAAAACTCCATCGGACAGATGATCCAGTGTGCCGACTCCGCCGGACGCGATCACCGGCACGTTCACTTCACTGGTGATTCTCGCCATTAATTCCAAATCGAAACCATTTTTCGTGCCATCCCGGTCCATACTGGTGATCAGCAACTCACCGGCACCATATAACGCCATCTGCTTTGCCCATTCAACCGCATCAATCCCGGTCGCTTTGCGTCCACCATAGGTGAACACTTCCCACTTGGGTGGTCGGGAGCCGTTATTGAGCTGCTTGGCATCGATCGCGACCACAATACATTGATTCCCGAAATAGTTACTTGCCTGCTGGATAAAGGCAGGTCGCTTGACCGCCGTCGTATTAATCGCAATCTTGTCGGCACCGGCGTTGAGCAATGTTCTGATATCCCCCATTTCCCTAATGCCGCCCCCGACCGTTAGTGGAATGAACACCTCACTCGCGACCTGCTCAACAACCTCGACAATGGTGCGTCGATTCTCGGCACTGGCCGTAATATCAAGAAAAGCAATTTCATCCGCACCCTGCTGGTTGTAGCGTCGTGCGACTTCCACCGGGTCCCCGGCATCAATGATATCAACAAACTGAACCCCCTTGACGACCCTGCCCTGATCCACATCCAGACAGGGAATGATTCGTTTCGCCAGCGCCATCTCAATGACCCCGATGATTACAGCCCGAAACTGCCTGCGCCTGCAATTTCATCGGCTGCCTTTTGCCCCTCGCTAAAATCCAGCTTCCCCTCATAGATGGCACGCCCGGTTATTGCACCTATGATGCCGGAGCCTGCCACCGCAGCCAGCTTTTTGACATTATCAATATTCTGTATCCCGCCAGAGGCAATCACTGGAATATTAATCGCTTCGGCCAATGCCACTGTCGCATCGATATTGACACCCTGCATCATGCCGTCCCTCGCAATATCGGTATAGATGATGGCTTCAACGCCATCGCTTTCAAAATGACCGGCCATATCAATCACATCATGCCTGGACAGCTTTGACCATCCGTCGGTCGCCACTTTGCCGTCTTTGGCATCCAGCCCGACAATCACATGGGTGGGAAATTCAGCGCATAAATCGCTGATAAAATGTGGCTCCTTGACAGCCTGTGTACCAATCACCACATAACGCACCCCGGCTTGAATATAGATATCCACTGTATTTTCATCGCGGATACCGCCACCCACCTGAAGCGGCAACTCCGGATGCCTGTCAGCGATATCATAGATGACATCGGCATTCATCGGTTCACCCTTTAAGGCCGCATCAAGATCAACGATATGCAATCGTCTTGCGCCTTTTTCAACCCACCGGTCCGCGATTGCCACCGGATCATCAGAAAAGATCGTTGCGCTGTTCATGTCGCCCTGTCTTAAGCGGACACATTTACCTTCTTTGAGGTCAATCGCTGGAATTAAAATCATTCAGAAATCCCCATTCCAGTTAACAAAGTTTTTCAGCAATCGCAATCCGGCGTTCTGGCTCTTTTCAGGATGAAACTGGGTCGCGAACAAATTTCCCCTTCCCGCGGCTGCCGTAAAACGGTTTCCGTGTTCACAGGTTCCCATCACCTCTTGACGGTCACCACTTTCAACATAATAACTGTGAACAAAATAAAACCGCTCGTCATCCGTGATACCCTGCCATAGCGGATGGGGACGGGTCTGGGCTACTTCATTCCAACCCATATGCGGCACTTTATATCCTTTTTGCTGACCGGCCTTATGCCTCGAATGACTGTGAAAATGTTTGACAACACCTTTTAGTTTTCCCAGGCAGGGTGTCCCTTGGTTCTCTTCACTGAGGTCAAACATTGCCTGTAATCCGAGGCAGATACCCAACACAGGCACCTGCTCCAATCGATCACAAATCGCCTGTTCGAGCTTTTGCCGTGACTTCAGTTGCGCCATCCAGGTTCCAATTGCACCTTGTCCCGGCAAAATCAGATAGTCTGCATTACCGATTATCTCGGCATCGTCCGTAACCACAATATCGGCCGAATCCGTGACATATTGTATTGCCTTGCAAACCGACCGAAGGTTCCCCGTCCCGAGATCCGTGATAACAATCCTGGGCATAAACACCTCAACTGAATCAGAGCGTCCCTTTTGTGGAAGGAATCCCCGTCACCTTTGGGTCGATCTCTACTGCCATGCGCACAGCTCGACCAAACGCCTTAAAAATAGTTTCTGCAATATGATGCGAATTCTTGCCGCGCAGATTGTCAATATGCAGCGTGGTTAATGCGTGATTACAATAACCTTGAAAAAATTCGTGGATCAACGTGGTCGAGAACCGACCGATGACACGGTCAGGATAAACCACATGGGAAGACAACAACGGTCTCCCGGAAAAATCAATCACTACTCTGCTCAATGCCTCATCAAGGGGAACATACGCATGTCCGTAACGACGAAGACCTGTTTTATCCCCAAGCGCTTTGGCAAAAGCCATTCCCAAAGTAATGCCAATATCTTCAACCGTATGGTGATCATCAATATGCAAATCCCCCTTGGCCACGACACTCAAATCCAGTGCGCCGTGTTTGGCCACTTGCTCCAGCATATGTTCCAAAAAAGGAATCCCGGTGTCTAATTCCGCTTTCCCGGCTCCATCCAGGGTCAGCTGCACCTCTATCTGTGTCTCTTTCGTATTACGACAAACTTCAGCGGTCCTATTGGTCATGGCAAGATTAAAGAGATAACAATGGCGTTATGTGGATAAAATAAATTTCCCGGTGTGACCGATCTCGTCCGACATTGCGTCAGAAGACAAATATTGTTCAAGTCTCTCGTCGCGCACAACGCCTGATTTGGCACTCCGATTGCTCTGAAATTTCATATGGGCTGAAACCACTGGAATATCGTATTTAAGTGTACAAGTAACTAAATGGTAATGGCAACAGTATGCAGCGAGCAATGTAGGGAGCAAATGACCTGTCAGATTTCAAACAAACGATTGGGAAACGTCATGAGGACGGAGTATTTGTCCCTTGGTGTTGTTTTTTGGAATACACCGGACCGGTTTCCCCGGATTATTTCGGCGCGCATCTCGACCGCATCGAAGACGGACGGGAGCGCCTGCGGGACGCGGTGTCCCGGATGTAGCGTGTCTCGTCGGCGTCCCGCGCTCCGCGCGGCCCTGGATGACGCGGAGGCGCACGGAGACACGGTTCGGATCGACCGCGGGACCCGCTGTCCGATACCCCCGCCCACCCGCATCGAACACGCGCGGCCGGGCGCCCGAAGGCTTCGACGAGTTCTTCGCTACCGTGGATAGCAGCTTTCGCCTTCGCGGCCGCCACAAGATGCTGGCTTCTGCCATGAACCAAGATCACCGAGGCCAGCCGCAATACGGTGAAGGACCATATCAAGGCTCTCACCGACAGCGGACATCTCACCCGTCACGGTGCAGGGCGCGGGACCTGGTATGCACTCGCCTAGCCCTACCGAGTCATGATAAAAGTTTCTGTCATCATTAAATTGGTCACTAACGGTACTGGACAAAACCCACCGGATGATATAGGCTTGGCCCGATGGTTCAATCCGACATCAGCGGGACCTTTCG
>LXNI01002533.1_pt1 | contig 12408 bp, 6 predicted proteins | sample 809091 | NCBI WGS metagenome assembly LXNI01 (sample SAMN04870527, study PRJNA318959) | sponge metagenome | biome: 01000161; feature: marine sponge reef; material: water | host: Sarcotragus foetidus | place: Greece: Milos, Mediterranean Sea | collected 2013-05-29 | depth 5-7 m | reverse complement strand
CGGATAACCCGGTCGCCTGGTACAAGTGGGCCCCGTATGACCGGACCGACCCGCAGACCCCGATTTCCGAGGCCGGCATGGTGTCGATGTACCAACACCAGGCCATGTGGGACAACCGGCAATACCCACGGGTGCATCAAGCCTTTGCTCAGCTGTTTGGCAGCGAGCGGCTGTGGGTCTCCCTGGACCGAGTGAATATGAAGCCTCCCGCACGAATCGACCAGCCCGCGTGGGGGCATACGGGCATGATTCACTGGGACGTCGACACGTCACGTCCGACGATTCCCTTCATGGTGCAGGGGGTGCTGTATCTGACCGATACGGCGGAAGACCAGGGCGGCTTTCAGTGTGTTCCAGGCTTCCACCGTGCCTTTGACGCATGGGTGAAGACTCAGCCCGCCGACCGCGATCCCTGGAACCCGGCCCTTGATGGACTTGAGGTCACGCAGATTGCCGGCAAGGCCGGCGACCTGATTATCTGGGACCGCATGCTGGCGCACGGCAACGGCCACAACACGTCCGACAAGCCGCGCCTGGCCCAGTACATCACCATGCAGCCGGCGGAAGCAGACGACGAGACGCTGCGGCAACTGCGTATCGAGTCGTGGCGGGCGCGTCGGCCGGCCAGGTCGCCGGACGGTGGGGCCGGTTGGCCGCGCGATCCTCGCGACAGGGAACATCGGACCCAGTCGCCGGCCGTCTTGACCGAGCTGGGACGGAAACTGCTCGGCCTGGATTCCTGGGACTGACCGCGCTGCCGCGCCCGGCAGGGAATGTCCGACTCTTCGAGACCTATGCCGGGTAGGCGCCCGCGCTAGCCGCCAGCGGCCCGCCGGGCCGCATCGAGGGCGGCAAATGACTGTTCGGCCGCCGCCCAGGGATCGTAGTCGGGACGTCGCCAGATCATGGCGCTGACCTCAGCGGTGACCGGAATGGTGGCGTTGTGCTCCGCCAGGATCCGGAAGTACTCGCCAAGGTCCAGGCTTCCCTGACCGGGAAGCTGAAAGACAACCTCGCCGTCGGCCCCGATGTATCCGTCCTTGACGTGGATGTGCGCGGCGTACGGCAGGCACGCCTCGATGCAGTGGCACAGATCCATCCCCTGCACGTGGAAGTGGCTGATATCAAAGTTGAGCCGCAGGGCGGGATGACTTGTCTGTTCCATCAGCCAGACGGCCTTTTCCGGGCGGTCCAGCGGGTTTCCGACGTGGGGCTCGGCCGCCAGGATGACCCTGTGCTCCTGCGCGATGTCAGCCAGGGCACACAGGCGGTCGGCGATGCGCGCGCGGCCGCTGTCCCAGGGTGGCGCCTGGTGCCCGATCGGTGAACTGAGAACCGCGGGATCGTCCGAAAAGGAGATATCGCGGGCCAGCTGGCAGACGGCGCGAAACTCGGCGTCGACGGCCCGCTCACCCCTGCCTTCCTCACACAGCGGCAGCAGGACCATGAGCGCCGGCGAGTCGAATCCGTGCTGTCGAATCGCATTCGACAGCCGGGGCCGATCGTCGCTGTTCAAACGCGCTGGCGCGGTTGGCCATCCCTCACCGGCCAGGATCTCAATGGCCTCGTACCCGATCCGGCGCAAGCGCGGCAGGGCCTCAAACACATCCACGTCCCGAAACGCATAGGTTCCCGCGCCCAACTTGACGTGGCTCATGCTCCCGGGGTTTCGAGCATGCGTTGGCGCTCAGCCTTCAACAGCTCAATCCAGTGCTTCATGTACTGCCCGTGGTTGTGCCAGGTTCGCCCGGAGACCAGGTTGCCGTCGATCGCCCAGGTCTCCTCGGAGTAGATTCCGCCGCACACTTCCAAATCGAACTTGCACTTCGGAACACAGGCCATCGTGCGCCCCTCCACCACGCCCGCATACGCAGGAATCTCGACGCCGTGGCAGACGGAGGCCGCCGGCTTGTCGTGCTCAAAAAAGTAGCGCGTGATGCGGACCAGGTCTGGGTCGTAGCGGATGTACTCGGGCGCACGGCCTCCTGAGAAGAAGATCCCCACATAGTCCTCGGGCTGCACTTCCGCAAAGGCCACATCGGCCTGGATCGTGTAGCCCTCGTATTCGCGGGTGATTTCCCAGCCGGTCTGTGGAATCTCGTGCAGGACCATCTGATACCGGCGCTTCTGCGGCGCAGCGACCACCGGGCGAAATCCATCCTCCTGCAGCCGCAGCATTGGGTACAGCGTGTCCACCGTCTCGGTGGCGTCGCCCACAACGATCAGAACGCCGTCGTCATTACTGTCCATGTAAACCGCCTCCGCGCCATATGAAGCCGCGCGACGCCGCCGAACGCTGGCGACTGCGTGCGTGCATCGGGCGCGCGCTAACTCCCAAGCGGGTTTACCGGCGCAGAAGCGCCAGTTGCCGGCAGCCTACATCGCGAGCACCCGCGTCCTCTGTCGCGCCGCCCAGCTAGGTATGGCATGGCGCTTCAATTCCACGAGGCCATTGGTTCTAGTCCCTCTGTGCCACTCATGATCAGCGGCGTTTGGACACGAGGTTTCAGGATGCGCTGCCATCCCACGCTTCGGTCAGGAATCCATGGTTGACAGTTACTGCTCAGATTGAACGTCAGGTTTGCCGCGGCCCTTGTGAAGTGCCCGGCTCGGTCCACCGAATCAGACGCCGAACCTAAGCCTCCGAGCGTCGAAGATCCCACATCGGCAGTTACGCTCTAGGTCCGACGGCCGATTCGGAGGTCAGCATTGGCGTCGATCCACGCGGGCCAGGCAATTCGTTACGAGCCTGACGAGCCATGCTCGCCGCTTGTCGCGATTGGCGTAGGAATTCAGGGAGTCCTGCTGGTCTTGGCGCCGATTGTGCTGGTTGTCGCCGTCAGCGTGCTCGCCGCTGGCCAGGATGCGCAGCAACTGACATGGGCTGTATTTGCGGCTCTGATTGTTAGCGGAATAGTCACCGTTCTTCAGGCGGCCAAAATCGGTCGTGTGGGCCTGGGCCACGTGCTGGTCACGGGAATCACGCCTAACTTCATTGCAGTCTCGGTGCTGGCGCTGGCGGAGGGTGGACCGGCCACCCTGGCCAGCCTGCTGGTGATCTCGTCGCTGTTTTACCTGGCCGTGGCGGCGTGGCTGCCGCAACTGAGGCGCATCATCACGCCGGCCGTCTCCGGAACTGTCCTCATGCTCATCGCGGTGATCCTTCTGCCCATCTCATTTGATCGGCTACAGGAAGTCCCTGAGGGCTCGCAATCATTCGCGGGACCCGTAGTGGCGGCGATGACGCTGGCTGCGACGACCATACTTGCCCTGCGCGCGCCGGGAGCGCTGCGCATCTGGTCGCCGCTGATCGGCATCGCGACAGGCTGCGCGGCCGCGGCGCTATTCGGCCTCTACAACCTCGAACGCCTGCTCGACGCGCCGTGGATCGGGATTCCCGAAGCTGCCGTTCCTGGACTTGACTTGACGCCAACAGCGGGATTCTGGGCGCTGCTCCCAATGTTCCTGGTAGTAACGCTCGTGCAAGCAATCAAGGCCGTCGGCGACGGGGTGGTTGTGCAACAGGTCGCCTGGCGACGTCCACGTGCAACAGATTTTCGCCTGATTCAGGGCACGGTTTACGCCAGCGCCCTGGGCATGTTGATCGCCGGATTGGCGGGAACGCCACCCACGACTTCCTACTCATCGTCCAGCGTTTCGCTCATCACGCTGACGGGCGTTGCCGCACGCCGTGTTGGCTACGCCATCGGGATCATTTTGGTCGCCCTGGCTGTCTTTCCCAAGGTCACGGGCTTGCTTCTCACCATTCCCAACCCCGTGATGGGCGCCTTCCTGTTAGTCGCGATTGGGATGCTGTTCATCGAGGGTGTTCGGACCATTGCCAGGGCTGGGCTGGACAGTCAGACAACGCTGGTCGTTGGTTTGGCGTTCTCGCTAGGCGTCGGATTCCAAAATCACAACGTCTTCGAAGGTCTGCTCGACCAGCCATGGAGTTCTTTGCTTGGCAACGGCATCACCGTTGGTGCCGCGACGGCAATTGGGCTGACAGTCCTGTTGGAGTTGACAAAGTCGCGAGGCCGACGACTCGAGGCGCGGCTGGACATGGCCGATTTGCCTCGTCTCGACGCATTCCTTCAGGAAGTTGCCACCGCGATGAAGTGGGACGCCGCCTCAGCCCAACGGCTGCGATCGGCCGGCGAGGAAGCGCTATCGAGTCTCTTGCAGCCGGGTGACCAAGACCCGGAGACTGACGCGCCGCGCTTGATCGTCAGTGCCAGTCCCCAGGGCGCCGCGGTGGACCTGGAATTCATGACGGTCTTCGACGAGGCGAATCTGGCGGACCGTCTGGCGTACTTGGATGAGGAGACCGAAACTTTGGATGATCGCGACCTGTCGTTTCGACTGCTACGGCACTATGCATCGTCAGTCCGGCACCAGAAGTATCAGGGACTAGACATCGTGACCGTTCGCGTTGACGCCTCGCCGTAGCTGAAGCGGACCTCGGTCACGTCCGGGTGGACGAGTCGTGCGGGTCAGTCCGCCGCGATCTGGGCCAGGAAGTCGCGCACTGATTCAGCGCACGTCTCGGGCTGTTCCAGCTGCAGGAAATGCGTCGTCTCCGGCAGGAAGTCGTAGTCAACGGTCAATACGTGGCTAAGGTCGAACGTTGGCAGGTAGGAATAGGGCAGCGTTGGATCGGCGCCAATGACCTTTATCGGGCAACGAAATGCGTCAAAGTCCACCAGCACGGCAAACGCGCTGGCATAGTCCACGATTTGCGCCTCGTAGTCGCGGGGACAGCGGAGTTCGTAGCCGTCGCGCTGTGTGCGCTCTCGAAGCGTCGTCCGGGCCGCAAGTTCGAAGGTCCCGGGAACCGAGCGATAGAAGGTCGGCACAAAGCTCAGGAGATCAGCGAACTGGCCAACGGATTGAAACAGTTCGGTGCGCCGCCGGGTCATGGCGGCGGTGCGCATCGCGGCGGCATCGAACTCTTCGTAGCTGGCCCCGGGCCTGCACAGCGGGGGATCGAAGAGAATAAGTCCCGAGTATCCGCTGCCCTTGGCGGGTGATAGCAGCGTTGTCAGGGCCGAGACCGAGTGAAAGACCCCTGTCTTCGGTTTGTCGCCGAACTTCTCGTCAATTGCCTTGAGAATCAGGTCATGGTCGTTCACCAGGGTCGGAACGTTATGGTCTTCGAGCGGACTCAAGGCATTCCAGCCGTGGTTCCTGAGGTCGAAGACGATCAGGTCAAAGTCCTTAGCCAATAGTGACCAGAACGGATAGTAGAGGTCGATCGCGAGACCGTTGCCGTGGCTGAGAACAAGGCGCGGGCCGGAAACATTGCCGTGGCGCCGCAGAACAATCTCAGTGTCTTCGTCCACGCGCACCTTACGCACTGCGTGGGGCTCCGGGATTTCCCAGACGGGTTGCGTGTCGGTGGTCACGGCGCAGCCTTCTCCACGTGTGAGTTTCGAAATCGAGCGCGGACCCTCCAATGCTGCTGGCGTGCAGGCTGACTGCGCGCCAGTGGACGTCCAGTCTTCACGTCGCGGTCACTCAACAGACGGCTGTCCGGGATCCTGGATCGACTCATGGGCAACGGCAGCTGCAAAGTCATCGGTTCCAAGGTCATCAACGCGCCATACGGCTCGCGGTTGGTTAGGAAACCTAAACGTACTAGCTCTTGCACCCTGGCGAAGTGCCAGTGGCAACTCAAACTCCACCGGATCCTGCGAAAAACCAACGCCGAGGGCCTTGATCAGGGCTTCCTTCAGGGTCCATATGCGGAAGAAGAAATGGGTTCTCCGATTCCCTCGAAGCAATGCGAATTCGCGCTCTTCATTCGGACCAAGCACGGCGTTCGACAGGTCCGTTAGATCGTCGCGCGCCACGCGTTCCTCAATATCCACGCCGATGCGACCCCGCGGAGCGACAGCGATCAGCCCGTGGTTGGCGCTGTGGCTGACGTTGAATCGGATCGAATTCGGAATCGCATCAACCTCGGCGAACGGTTTGCCAAAGCTCGACGTGCCGAACGTGAGGCGTTCGCTGACACATCCGAGTCTTCGGCACAGAACGGCGCGCAGGGCCGCTCGGGACAGGGCGAACCGGCGTCGCGGCCCGTCGTGGAGGTAGCGACGCGAACGCGCCTGTTCCTCCGCACTTAGCCACGCTGCAGCCTCCGCCTCGTGTTCAGCACTGGGCGAAAGATCAACGTAGAAGACCGCGGCCTCGGCAACTAATTGGAACGGCCGCCACCAGCGCCCAACAACTGAGGAGCCCATTGCTTCGCCGTGTGCTCCTTACCAGATCGATGTCAGCGAGAGTCGGGCGCTCTCGCAGGATTATGCGGCTAGGCGGCTTGCCCGTCGATGTACGAGGCCAGGTCCTTGAGGGTGCTGAATCCCGCGCATTCGTCCGGAGTCAGCGGGACGTCGAACTCCCGCACGACGACCTTTGCGAATGCGACAAAGTCCATGGAGGGCACGCCGGCGTCGGAAAGGCTGACGTTCAAGTCGGCCGGCACTTCCACGGGCTGTCCATCCACTTCCAGGTTTTCGGCGACGAGAGTTCTAAGGCGGTCCTCAGTCGAGGCCATGAGGGCAAATCCATCCTGCAGGGGCCAGTCGGCCGGAGGCACCGAGAGTTTAGCAGCGAAGGTAGGCAAGCAGTCACGGAAGCGCGGGCGCCACGGACGCTCGTGGGTGCCTGTTGGCCACGCTACTGGCGAGCACTGACCGTTAGCGTCAGGGATAGGAGATGGCGGGCGGGTGTGGGCACCCGCTGCAAGCCGGCAGCTTCCGGGTTGGCTGTGCGCCGCCGTTGCGGCAACGGCACGGCGACGATGACGCCAAATCGAGCAATACGATTGCCAACGAGCGCACGACGCGCACCTCGGGCCCGGCGCTTCCAGGCCTAGACCCAGTGGTGTCGCCGCTGGAAGGGGTAGCTGGGCAGTGAGACCCGGCGTCTCGTCTCGCCCGCGAATAGGCCAGAGAAGCTAGGCGTTAAGCCGGCCTCGTACGCGATCGCCATGGCGTCAGCAAAGCTGAACTCAGGCGCTGAACCGCTGTTGGCGGGTCTCCTGAGCGACGTAAGCGCGACGGGGGGACGGTCCGGCTGGGCGGCTGCCGGGGAATTCGGCCAAGACTCGATCGCTAGTGGCCTGAGCGCGTCATCCGGTCCTACCTCCACAACCACGTCGCTGGCGAGGTCAGCGAGCGTCTCAACGCAGCGCGCGAAGTCGATTGGCTCGCGTATCTGCCGGTGCCAGTAGGCGGCATCAAGCGCCTGGTCTGGTGCAACTACACGACCGGTGACGCTGCTCACCAGGTTCAGCGCGGGTGAGGCGATCGAGACTCCGCGCAGGGCGGCTTCAAGGCTGCCTTCCAGGGCCAGGCCGGCACCCGGGAGCGCCGACAGCAGCGCGCCTCGGGCCGACGCAAAGCGGAGACCGTCTTCGAGGCTGACGACGCCGGCTGCTTGCGCGGCTGCGACCTCCCCAACTCCCTCGCCCACAACCGCTGTCGGCCGGATTCCAATGCTGGCCCATAGCACGGTCAGCGCGCACTCCAGCGCGTAGACGGCCGGCTGTGCCCAACTCGGGTCATCCAGGTCGCTGGCGGCGCCTTCCCGACCAAACATTACGTCCAGCAGGGAAGCGCCGCGCTCGTCCCGCAGGACCTCGTCGCAATGGTCGAGCACCGCTTGTACGACCGGCTCAGTCTGATAGAGATCCTCGCCCATGCCAACCCACTGGCCGCCGTGTCCGGAGTACGCGAAGGCCACTCGACGGGACGATTCGGACAGCGGTTCCACCAACGCTTCGGCCAGCGTGAGCAGCCGTTCGCGTAGGGACTCGGTGTCGCGAAAGACCAGTCCCCTCCGGTAGTCAAAGTGGCTGCGGCCTACGGCCGCCGTCCACGCCAGGTCCGCGAGTTCGGCTTCAGCGGCGGTGCCCGCGGGCCGGTCGTCGAGCCACGATAGGTAGCGCTTTGCCACTTCTCGCAGGGCAATGTCTGACTTTGCGGACACGGGCAGCAGCCGCGTCTTGCGCTCGCTGACTTCGGACGCCGGCACCGGAATCCCGGCAACGAGGTCCGGCATCGACACCGGGACTTGCCGCGCGGCGCCCGCCGGTACGCGGAGATCATGGTGCAGGACCGATGGACTCTGCGGGGAGTCGTACCCCTGGACAACCACGTTGGCATTCGTTCCGGACATCCCGAAAGCACTTACTGTGGCCACAGGCCCTCGATCCGACGCCTGCGGCCACGGCGTGTCGTCCGCCACCACGCGAACCGGCAAGCGGTCCCAGTCGAGTTGCGGGCTCGGCGTGTCGTAGTGCAACTGCCTCGGGATCTTCCGCTGGTGCATTGCCAGCACGGTCTTGATCAGACTGGCGATGCCGGCCGCCCATTCGAGATGACCGATGTTGGCTTTCACCGAGCCGATGAGTAGCGGCCGGTCGGGGTCGCGTTCCTGGCCATAGACGGACGCCGCAGCTTGAACCTCGATAGGGTCGCCCAGCGCCGAGCCAGCGCCATGGGCTTCCAGATAGTCCACGTCGGCTGGCTCAATGCCGGCCCGTGACAGTGCGTCTCGGAGCACCTGCTCCTGGGCTGGACCGTTCGGTACGGTGAGTCCGGCGCTCGCGCCGTTCTGATTGATGGCGGAGCCGCGAATCACGCCCCAGATCCGGTCACCGTCGGCTTCCGCGTCACGCAGTCGCTTCAGGACGACCATGCCGCAGCCGTCGCTGCGCACAAAACCATCAGCGGATGCATCAAAGGTCCGGGAACAACCGCTCTTTGACAGCATGCCGAGATCGTTCAGGAATTGCGTGATTCCGCGGGACAAGGGCACGTTGACTCCGCCAACCAACGCCATGTCGGCTTCCCCGCGTTCCAGACCCGCGATGGCCTGGTGCACCGCGACCAGCGATGACGCGCAGACCATGTCCAGCGGCATCGCCGGCCCCTCCAGGCCAAGCACGTAGGACACGCGCCCAACGGTCATGCTTCCCGCCGTACCAACAAAGCTGTCGCCCTCGCCGCTGGCCGTGACCAGGTCCCGGTATTCGTTACCGCCAACGCCGATGTAGACCCCGGTGCGGCTGCCTCGCAGAGAGTCGGGATCGATTGCGGCATCCTCCAGCGCGTGCCAGGTGGTTTCGAGCAGCAGGCGCTGGCGTGGATCCATCAGGCGCGCTTCGATTGGTGCGATGCGGAAGAAGCGTGAGTCGAACTGCTCGAGGCCGTCGAGAAACGCCCCGCGACGGAATATGGGGTCCTCGGTGGACGGGTCGCCAAACGCTCCGTACCAATCGCCCGATTGCTGGCGTCCCTCGCTTACGGCGTCCACGCCGGCTTCCAGCTGACGCCAGAAGGCCAACGGGTCGTCCGCGCCGGGGAAGCGGCACGCCATGCCGATGATCGCGATGCCGTCAGTGTCGGTGGCGGCCTGCGGCTCAGGTTCCTGCGCCACCGCTTCGGCCACGGCTGGCGTCGCGGTGGCCTGCCCAAGCTCCCCGGCCAGGTGACGGGCCAGGCTGGCTGCGTCCGGGTAGTCAAAGACCAGGGTGTTCGACGCCACGTACTGCGCCGCGAACGACCTGTTCAGCCGGTTTCTCAGCTCCACCGCCATCAACGAGTCCATCCCGAGGTCGAAGAACCCGACGGACGGCGAGGGCAGGGTGGGCAGCCGCAGAACCGCCTGCAATTCACCCTGGAGGAATGAAACCAGCAGGCCTTCGTGCTCCCCAGCGGGGGCTTGTTGAAGCTGTGACATCAGGTCGAGCGAGGACTCGGCGGTATCGGAAGCGCTGTCGTCGTCGGTTGCGAGCAAGTCTTCCAGGAGCGGCGGCCGATGTTCGTGGCGGTCGGCAAACACCGGCCAGTCCACCGCCGCGACCATGCCGGACGTCACGTCGTGGCGAACCAACGCTTCGAACGCTCGAAGGCCTTGTCGCGGGGTGATCCAGCCCGTGCCCGACGCCTCGAGTTGACCGGCAATGCGCTCGCGCTGCTCTTCGGCTTCGCCGAGCCCCGACCAGGCGCCCCAGGCGATCGACTGTCCCGGTAGCCCGAGCGCGCGTCGATGCCCAGCCAGCTGGTCCAGGAAGGCATTGGCGGCGGAGTGGTTGGCCTGACCCGGGTTGCCCAGAACGCCGGCCACACTGGAGTACAGGACGAAGAGGTCCAGATCGACGTCCATGGTTGCCCGGTGCAGCTGCCAGGCGCCCAGGACCTTCGGCCATAGCACCCGCTCGAAGCGCTCCCAGCTCTGATTGGTCAGCGCGGCATCCGACAAAACGCCGACGCTGTGGATCACACCCGCCAGCGGGGGCAGGTTGGCGGCAATCCGGCTGAACATTGCGTCAATCGTCGCCGCGTCGGTTACGTCCGCCAGCTCGATTTCGACTCTGACTCCACGCCGGCGGAGCGCCTCGATGGCTTCCAGGGCTTCGGCGTCAGGTTCTCGCCGGCCGTTGAGCACTATGGTCCCGGCACCCTTGTTGGCCAGCCAGCCGGCCACCGCGCAGCCGATGCCTCCGAGACCTCCGGTTACTAGGTAGCTCCGGTCGGCCCGCAGTTGACCCTGTTCGATGGGCGATGTGGCGAGGACGATCTTGCCGATGTGCCTGGCCGCGCCCATGTACTTCATCGCCAATCCGACTTCGGACATCGACCAGCGGGTATGGGTGATCGGATGCACTTTCCCGGCTGCCAACAGGTCCATGACCTTTCGCAGGGCCGCCCCAGGCTCCGCCGGGAAGTGTTCCTTGAGGACATCCAATTCGAGAATCTTGTAGGCGACATCGGGTCGCATCGCTGACATCTCGTCATAGCTGAGGATGTCAACCCTCGCCAACTCCACGAAGCGCCCGCCGCGGGCCAGGCAGGACAGGCTGGCGTAAATGAACCCTTCGCCCGTGAGGCTGTTGAGCACGACGTCGACGCCGGCGCCATCGGTGGCCTGCAGGATTTGCTCGCCGAATCTGGTCTGGCGGCTATCGAACACGTGCTCGACGCCGACTGAGCGCAGATACGCCTGCTTGGGGGCGCTGGCCGTTGCGAAGACTTCGGCCCCCGTGGCCTGCGCTAGTTGGATGGCGGCCATCCCCACGCCCCCGGCGCCGGCGTGAATCAACACGCGGTCACCGGCCTTTAGCTGCGCGGCATCGAATGCCAGGGCGGCCGACACGAACGCGGTCGGCATGGTCGCCAACGCTGTGACCGGGATCCCCGCCGGCGCCGGCGCCAGCATGGCCTCGTGGGTCACGACCTCGGATCCGAATGAGCCGAAGGCCAGTCCAACCACGCGATCACCAACCGCAACCGTGGAGACGTCGGGTCCGACGTCAAGGACCTGACCGCATAGTTCCCCGCCCAGCAGTCCCTCATCAATGACGCCGAGCGACCGGAATAGATCCCAGAAATTGAGGCCGGCTGCCTCAACCGCAACTCGGACTTCCCTGGGCTGCAAGGGCCGATGCGCCAGGGACTCGATGTACAACCCATCAAGGTCGCCGCCAGCGTCCGGTTCCACCAGCCAGCCGGTCGTTTCGGGTACGGCCAACCGCTCGGAGGCGGTACCGAGGCGGACCAGGCGGGCGGCCTGCCGAACGCCAACCCGGTAGGCGATGTGCGTTTCGGCGTCCGGATACATGAACTCGTTGGCGAGGTCGGCCAGCGGCGCGGTCGCGCCGGGATCGAGATCGATCATTCGTGGTTGCAGATGCACGGCTTCCCGCGCGACCACCTTGCCAATGCCCCAGAGCAGGGCGCCGGCAAGCTGCCCGGCGTGCTCGTGCTCGAGCACCTGGCCGCCTTGCGTAACGAACCACAAGCCGTTCTCAGGTGTCAGGTCGGCGTCCGCGATTCCCTGTACGAGCGCCAGAGCGCTGGCGCCGATGTGTCGGGCATCCGTCGCCAGCTCGCCGGCCGTCGCTTGCGCTCCGTGACCGTCCAACGCCGCGAAATGGACGATCCCCTTCAGCGGAACGTCCACTGGCGCATTGCCCAGCAGCGTCTTCCAGGACTCACGGCGATCTGGTTCCACCACTGCGTAGACAACACTGGACCTGCCGTTTGTACCTGCTGCAGCTGTTTGATCGTCAGGGCTCGCGAGCACCACGGTCTGGTTGCGGGAGGCCAACGACTTCGCCAACTCGTCCGCTACGCCGCCCTGGTCCGCGGCCAGGATCCAAAGGCCGGGCGGCTCCGCGACCTGCTCCGGACCCTGCGCAACGATCACTCCGCGGTCAGGCCTCTCGGCTGAGTTGGCCTCGTTGACGCCCAGAACAACGGATTCCTCGAAGCCGGCGTCCGCGAGCGCCTGCCGCCAGACGGTCGGGCCTGCCAACGCGTGGTGCGGCCGATAGTCGTCGGCAAACCGCCACCATCCGTCCAACTGTCCGAACGTCAGGTCCAGCCAGCCCTGACC
>LXNI01002532.1_pt1 | contig 12408 bp, 15 predicted proteins | sample 809091 | NCBI WGS metagenome assembly LXNI01 (sample SAMN04870527, study PRJNA318959) | sponge metagenome | biome: 01000161; feature: marine sponge reef; material: water | host: Sarcotragus foetidus | place: Greece: Milos, Mediterranean Sea | collected 2013-05-29 | depth 5-7 m | reverse complement strand
AGGGATGTTCGACGGCGGTGAGGTCACACCCGCCGGGCAGCCGCTCAGGCCCGGCGAGCGCCGGTAAGGCCGAGAAGCAGAATGCCGCGAAGGTCGAACATGATGGAGCGGCTTATAGGCGAGCACCGCCGGGCCTGTCAACGGGTTGCGGCAGCGCTGGCAATGCAACCGAAGCCGCTATCGCGGCAGGCCGAGGACCAGGCGCAGGCCGTCCTCGACCCGACGCAGCGTCGCGTCTGGGATTCGGCCTGCCCGGTCGGAGAGGAACCGTTCGTCCAGAGTCACGATCTGCGAGACATTCACGACCGAATCCCTCGCAAGGCCCGTATCCCGCCGGGCGAGCGCGACATTGCCGGGCGCGGCGGCCAGTTGCAGGTTCGAGGTAATCGCCGCTGCGACGACGGTGCGAATGCGGCTGCGATTGAAGTGGTCGGACTGGACGACAAGAACGGGACGCCGAAACCCCGGTTCGGACCCCTGCGGCGGCGGCAAGTCGGCCCAGCGGATGTCTCCCCGCCTCACCATTCGTCATCGATCGGCAGGGACCGGGACTGCAGGGCCGCAAGCGTGCCGTCGAGCGCCGATGGCGGCCCTGCGTCTCCATACAAGGCATTCAACCTTTCGGTGACGTGCTCGCCGGCATGACGGGCCACGAACAACTCCACGGCCTTGCTGTAAAGCTCGCTCCGGGAGATCCCCAGGTCCAGGGCAACCTGCTCTGCAGCCTCGAATATGTCGTCGCGAATGGAGATTGCCGTTTTCATGGCCTGAGTATAACTTCGGTTATACTAACCCTCAAACCGGCGCCTCGGCAGTGTCTCAGTTTGAAATCAACGGGCCGCCAGCGGCGACCTGGAGGAGTCTCTCCGGCTCCGCAATCCTCTCCGGGCATGGCGGGAGAGGGGCCGGCCGCGCGCGTTTCCCGCAAAGTCAGGCTGAGGCGCCGGTGCGCAACGCTTCCCTGTCCGGACGACAGCGCAACCGCCTATATGTGCAACGAGAAGAGCCCGGTGGCGCTCGCCGGCAGGGCGGTCGGCCCGGCGACATGCCTGCGGGCATCCCGCTGTTCACGCCCGAAACTATCTAGCCCGCAGCGAACTCACGGAAGGCGTGCGCGCCCTCCGCCGCGTGGCTGAGCGCGATGCCATGCCGCGCGCCGGGGAATACCTGGAGGCGGGCATCGGGCAGAACGGCCAGCAGGTCCGCCGCGACCGTCATCGGCAGGAAGGGGCTCGAATCGGGATGCAGCAGCAATACGGGGCAGGCGATCCGCCGGAAGGCGTCTGACAGCTCGGCGCCCATCAGCAGGTCGGCGGCATCGAGCAGCGAGGACGCGGCCGTGCGGCTCTGCACCTCATGCGTCCATTGCCGCTCGGCGGGGCCCACCTTGCCGTCGGCGAAGCGGCGCGGGACCATCTCCTCCGACCAGCGCGCCATGCCGTCGGTTTCGACCGCCGCGCGCCACGCGGCGACGTTCTGGATCGCGGGCCCGTAATGGCCGGTCGAGCAGGCCGAGACGCTAGCGATCCGTTCCGGCTCCCTCGCGGCGGTGTAGAGGCAGGCCGTGCCGCCGAGCGATTCGCCAATGAGGTGGATGCGCTCGAAGCCGGCCGCGTCGGCGACCGCCAATATGTCGTCCGCCAGCCCGTCGAAGGACCAGCGATGGTCCGGCCCCGGCAGGGTCGAACGCCCGAAGCCGCAAAGGTCGAAGCGCGCGATGCGGAAGCGGTCGATCAGGCCCGGCAGCCAGCCGGACCAGATGTCGCAATTCACCGCGACGCCGTGGCAGAACAACACCGCCTCGCCGGGCGCGTTCCACGGCGGCACGAGGTCCACGGTCTCCATATGGAGGGCGTAGCCGGGTCTCTGAAGCATGCTCATGGGCGCGCATCGAACACGCCCGCGCCCGACTTGTCAAAATCGGCTGCGACCGTCCCGCCATGGCGGGCTCGAGAGGGGGCGCCAACTCCCTCATCCTTGCATTTCCGGCACGACATGCCAGATTTGCAACGATGTTGCCGCACTAGAAATCGCAACGCCTTCGCGCCCGGCTGGACCTGTTCCCGGCCGTGGCGCTGCTCGGTCCGCGCTAGGCGGGCAAGACCACGCTGGCCGAGATGATCACCGAAGAGCGGGAGAGCGTTTATCTCGATCTCGAGGACGCGGCGGACCGCGCAAAGCTCGGCGACGATGCCGGTTACCTCGCCGGGCATGAAGACAGGCTTGTCATCCTCGACGAGGTGCAGCGAACGCCGGAGCTGTTCCAGACGCTCCGGGGCCTCATCGACAGAGGCCGCCGCCGCGGCATCCGGGCGGGCCGCTTCCTGCTGCTGGGCTCGGCGTCCATCGACCTGCTCAGGCAGTCGGGCGAATCCCTCGCCGGCCGTATCGCCTATATCGAACTGGGGCCGTTCAACGTTCTCGAAGTCGATGCCGATGCGCAGGAGAGACTCTGGATCCGGGGCGGATTCCCGGACAGCTTTCTCGCCGACAGCGACGAAGCCAGCACCGTCTGGCGGGAGACCTTCGTCCGCACATATCTGGAGCGCGATATCCCGCAACTCGGGCCGCGAGTGCCGGCGGAAACGCTGCGCCGTTTCTGGACCATGCTGGCGCATATGCAGGGTGCGGCGCTCAACGCAGCCCATCTGGCGCGCGCGCTCGCCGTGGATGGCAAGACGGTCGCCCGCTATCTCGATCTGCTGGTCGGTCTCCTGCTGGTGCGGCGCCTGTCGCCCTTTCACACTAATTTTGGCAAGCGCCTGGTGAAATCCCCGAAGGTCTATCTGCGTGACAGCGGCATCGTCCACGCCTTGCTCGGCCTCGATGATCGGGAGGCGGTGCTGGGCCATCCCGTCGCCGGCGGAAGCTGGGAAGGGTTCGTGGTGGAAAACCTGCTTGGCGCCGCGCCGGACCGGGTGAAGCCATGGTTCTACCGAACGGCCGGCGGGGCCGAAATCGACCTGGTGCTGGAAATGCCGGGCGGAAAGCTTTGGGCGGTGGAAATCAAACGCGGCCTGGCGCCGAGCCTCGACAAGGGGTTCCACCATGCGCGGGAAGACCTTGAACCGGAACGCTCCTTCGTCGTGTATTCGGGCCGTGAGCGTTACTTCAGGAGCGAGGGGGTCGAGGTCATCGGTCCGGGCGAATTGGCGTCGCTTCTGGCGGCATTGTGAAGCGCGCTTGCCCCCGGCCTGCCAAAACCGGCTACGATCGGTCCGCCATGGCGATGCTCGAAGTTGACATCTGGCGGGGCGAGGGCGGCGACGGCGCCTGGCGGCGCTATGCCGTGCCGCACCGGGCCAACCAGACCGTGCTCGATGTGGTGACGCATGTGCAGAGCCATATCGACCCCTCGCTCGCCTACCGCTTTGCTTGCCGGGTGGGCATGTGCGGCTCCTGCGCGATGACCGTCAATGGACGCCCGCGCTGGACCTGCCGCACCCATGTCTCGCGCGCCGCCCGCAAGGGCCGGCTGCGCATCGGGCCGCTGCGCAGCCTGCCCGTCATCCGGGACCTCGCAGTCGATATGGCGCCCTTCTTCGAGAAATGGCGCGACGCCGAGGCGCGGTTCGTCCCCTCCGATGAGCCGCCGGAGGAGCCGGTTCGCCCCGACGAGCCCGGACGCGCCGCGGCGGATGCCGGCATCGAGTGCATCAACTGCGCCGTCTGCTACGCCGCCTGCGACAGCGTGGCCTGGAACCCGGACTATCCGGGCCCGGCCGTGCTGAACCGCCTCTGGACGCTAGTGAACGACCGCCGCGATGGCGACCGGGACGGCCATCTGGAGGCCGCCGGCGCGGGCTGCCATCTCTGCCGCAGCCACCAGGAATGCGCTGAGGCCTGCCCGACCGGGCTCAACCCGACCGCCGCCATTGCCGGCCTCAAGCGCGAGGTCTTCCGCCGCGCGCTCGGGCGCCCGGCGCGGGGAGCGCAGCCATGATGGAGGCGTGGCTGTTCGCGGTCCAGCGCCTCTCGGCCATGGTGCTGGCGCCGCTGGTGCTGCTGCATCTGGGCGTCATTCTCTACGCGGTCCAGGACGGGCTCTCCGCCGAGGAGATCCTGGCGCGCACCGAGGGCAGCCTGTTCTGGGGCGCGGTCTATGGGCTGTTCGTGGTCGCGGCCGCGGTGCATGCGCCTATCGGGCTGCGCGCCATATTGCAGGAATGGTGCCGCTGGCGGGGCGCGGGGCTCGACATCGCCATGGCGCTGTTCGGCCTGCTGCTGCTGGCGCTCGGCCTGCGCGCTTTGGCGGCGGTGCTGTGAAGCGCGGACCCTGGTGGGCCTTCCTGCTGCACCGGCTCTCCGGCGCGGCGCTGGCCGTGTTCCTGCCCTTCCACTTCCTGGTGCTCGGCCTTGCGGTGGAGCGCGCCGCGCTCGACGGCGTGCTCGACTGGACCGAGAACCCCTGGGTCAAGCTCGCCGAGGCGGGGCTGGTGGTGCTGCTGGCGCTCCACCTGACGGGCGGGCTGCGCCTGCTGCTGCTCGAATTCGGGCCTTGGTCGGACCGCCAGCAGTCCCGGATCGCGCTTGCCGGCGGGCTCGCCCTGCTGGCCGGTTTCGGCTTCCTGGCGGCGGCGTTTGCATGATCGAGCGCCTGGACCGGGACATATTGATCCTCGGCTCCGGCGGCGCCGGGCTGTTCGCCGCGCTGCACGCCTACCGCGCCGACCCCGCGCTCGACATCGCCATCGCCGCCAAGGGCCTGCTCGGCAAGAGCGGCTGCACCCGCATGGTGCAGGGCGGCTACAATGTGGCGCTCAGCCCCGGCGATAGCGTCGAACGCCATTTCATGGACACGATCGAGGGCGGGGCCTGGATCAACCATCAGCAGCTCGCCTGGACGCTGGTCGAACGCGCGGTCCTGCGCATCCGCGAGCTGGAGAACGAGATCGGCTGCTATTTCGACCGCAATCCCGACGGCAGCATCCACCAGAAGGCCTTTGCCGGGCAGACTTTCGACCGCACCGTCCACAAGGGCGACCTGACCGGCATCGAGATCGTCAACCGGCTGATGGAGCAGGTCTGGGCGCGGGCGGTGACGCGGCTGGAGGAGCACCGGGCGGCGGCGCTGATCCCGTCCCGCGACGGCGAACGGCTGGCCGGCGTGCTGCTGGTGGATATCCGGACAGGCGCGCTGCGCTTCGTGCGCGCCAAGGCCGTGCTGCTGGCCACTGGCGGCGGTCCGACCATGTATCGCTACCACACGCCGTCGGGCGACAAGACCTGCGACGGCATGGCGATGGCGCTGGAGACGGGCTTGGCGCTGCGCGACATGGAGATGGTGCAGTTCCACCCGACCGGGCTCTATGCCGGCCCCGGCACCCGCATGACCGGCACGGTGCTGGAGGAAGGCCTGCGCGGTGCGGGCGGATACCTGCTCGGCGGCGACGGGGCGCGCTTCATGGCGCGCTATGACGACCGGCTGGAGCGCGCTACCCGCGACATCGTCAGCCGCGCCATGGCGAGCGAGATGCGCGCCGGCAATGTCACCGATAACGGCGGGCTCTATATCTCCATGGCCCATCTCGGTCCGGAGTCGGTGGCGGCGCGCTTCAAGGGCATGGTGGAGCGCTGCCGGGACTGCGGGTTCGATCTCGCCGGCGGGCTGGTGGAGGTCGTGCCGACGGCGCATTACATGATGGGCGGCGTCGCCTTCGAGCCGGACACGACCACCGCCATGCCGGGGCTCTACGCCGCTGGCGAGGACACGGGCGGCGTCCATGGCGCGAACCGGCTCGGCGGCAATGGCGTCGCCAATTCGACCGTCTATGGCGGCATTGCCGGCGACCGGATGGCGGCGGATGTGGACAGCCGGAGCGCCTTTCCCCAACCCGACGAGGACGCGCTGGCGGCGGCCGCCCGGCGCTGCCTCGGGGTATTTGACCGGCCGCCCGGCGATCTCGCCGGCATCCGCGAGCGGCTTTCGGACCTGATGTGGGACGAGGTCGGCATATTGCGCTCGGCCCAGAGCCTCGAACGCGCCGAAGCCGGGCTTGCCGATCTCGCGGCGGAGGTGGTGGAAGCGGGCGCGGCCGGCGGCGGGCGGGCCTTCAACCTCGCCTGGCAGGATCGGCTGAACCTGGAGAGCCTTGTGACCGTCTCGCGCGCGATTGCGGCGGCGGCCCGCGCCCGCGAGGACTCGCGCGGCGCGCATTACCGCGAGGACTTCCCCGAGACCGGCGACCTCGCCGCCACGCGCTACACGGTCGTGCGGCTGGCGGACGGCGCCTTCGCGGCGTCCTCGGAGCCGGTCGCCTTCACGCATGTCCAGCCGGGCGAAACGCTGCTGGACTGATACCAGTGGCGGTTGATCGGAACCGATAGCGAGGGCGCCCCTGCCGTCGGCCCGGCCCCCTTTCCCTTCATCCCGAGTAGCGGCGCCAGCCGCATATCGAGGGAGGCGTTTCCACCGGCGGCGGACGCATCGAAGAGCCCGCATTGCTGCTGGATATCGGCTCGGTTCGAGACTATGCTTGCGACAATCTGACACTATTAAGGACAAGACCCATGAAGACTGCAATTCTCGTCGTTCTGTTCGCCTTTTCGGCCGTGGGCGCGGCCTTCGCACAGGGGGCGCCGTCAAGCCCCGGCGCGGTGGTGTATTTCGTGAACCTTTCCGACGGCGATGCCGTGTCGAGCCCGGTGAAGGTCGTCTTCGGCCTGTCGGGCATGGGTGTGGCGCCGGCCGGCATCGAAAAAGAAGGCACCGGCCACCACCACCTGCTGATCGACCGTCCGCCAATGGGCCAGGGCGAGGACGGTGAGGAAGAGCTGCTCTTCAGCGTGACGACTGACGACAACCACCGGCATTTCGGCGGCGGCCAGACCGAGGCCAGCGTGGAACTGGCGCCCGGCGCGCACACGCTGCAGCTGGTGCTGGGCGACCACAACCATGTCCCGCACGCCCCGCCCGTGATGTCAGCGGTGATTACCGTCACCGTGAAATAACGCCGGACGCCGCAGCTCGCTCTGCCGGGCGTCCCCGAGCAGGGCGGACGGGCGCGGAGGAAGGCTTTGAGACCGAGTCGGACCTCGAAGAACGGTTCGTCGAGGCCTTTCGGCAGACAGAGGGCATGCACTTCGTCTGGACCTCCTCGCAGAACATCGACCGGATCGTCACGATCTTCCGCGCGGCCAAGAAGTCAGGCCGCGTACTGCTGATCGACCTCTACACGGCGGTGGTGCTGGAAGGCGCCGGCTTCAGCTATTCGATGTGGGAGGGCCATCTGAAGGAAGACTCCTCCCGCCGGGTGCTGGACTGGCTCGACCGACACGGCATCGAATGGCAAGTCCTCCACACCTCCGGCCACGCCTCGACCGCCGACCTGCAACGCTTCGCCGCAGCCCTTGCCCCGCAAGCGCTCGTGCCGATCCATTCCTTGGAAACCGGCCGCTTCCCGGAGTTTTTCAACAATGTCGTCCCGAGGGTGGACGGCGAGTGGTGGGACATTTGAACGCGCGATGGCCTCGTCGGTATTCCAGAACCCGGACCTGCTGACCGCCTGGGCGACGGCGGGACGATTCGCCACGACCCTGCTGGTGGGGGGCGCGACCTGTTTCCTGATCTGGACAGGCATCCGGGAGATGCGCCGCTCGTCCGACCAGCGCGCCCGCGACCGTCGGGAGACCCGCGAGGCGGACCTCCGCCGCCACGAGGAAGCGCTGGAGGAAGGTCGCCGGCTTCACGAGGGGGCACAGGAGGAGGGTCGGCGCAGGCACGAGGAAGCCATCGCGGCGCTCAAGGCGCTCATCGAGCGGACCGCGCCGCCCCTCACGTCCGGGACGCGGTAACGCGCGGCATCCGCGCAAAGCCGCGTGTCCTCGTTCTTGATAGACTTCCTTCAAGTAGCGCGCAGACCCACAGACCCACAAGCAGCCAGCTTATACCCTCTTCCGCATCGCGCACCGGCCGACTGGTTGTCCTTGTATATGTCTGTAGACGAGAAAGTCGGTCAGCATATTCTGTGAGACTGAGGAAGCGCCTGTGCAGCATGCATGGCGTCGCGAAACACGGAGCCTATTCCTGCGGGCGTTGCGGGGCGGTATGGCCGAGCGGAAGGAACGGGCGCATCGGGTCGTCCGTGAGCGGGCACAAATCCGGGCATGATGAGAAAGGATGCGCCGCACAAGCGCTCCAACCTCTCGACCAGGACATCAGGCCCGGTCCGGGCTGTCCACGCGGGCTACGGTCAGCGCATCGACGCGGGCGGCGCCGGCGCGCTTTAGGGCGCGCGCGCAGGCTTCCAGCGTCGCTCCGGTCGTCAGCACATCGTCCACGATGACAATGCGCGCGCCGCCAACCCGGTTCCGCCAGACCGGCGCCACGCGAAAGGCGCCCGCAACATTGCGTCCGCGCTCATTGCGCCCGAGCTCGGTCTGCGGGCGGGTGCGCCGGATCCGCCGCAACATATCGGGAGCGAAACCCGCCTGGCCTCGCGCGGCAAGCCGCCCGGCCAGCAATGCGGACTGGTTGTAGCGCCGCCGGTACAGCCGCATCCAGTGCAGGGGCACCGGGGCGATCCAGTCCGCATCCGCCAGCAGCGACGCGCCGGCCTCCCGCGCCCATATCGCCAGCAGCGGCGCCAGGCGGGTTTCATCCCGGAATTTGAAGCGCTGGATCAGTGCCCTGGCATGGCCGGCATAGATCAGGGCGCTTCTTGCTCGGTCATAGGCCGGGCGCCGCGCCATGCAGGCGCCGCACAGGGACTCCGCCGCCGCCTCGAAGGCGAAGGGCCGCCCGCAACAGCCGCACAGGGGCTCGACGACGAAATCGAGGTCCGACCAGCAGGCCCCGCACAGCGTGACGGGGTCGGCCACCGGGCCCCGGCAGAAGGCGCAGCGCGGCGGCAGCGCCAGGTCCAGCAGCCGCCGCGCAAACAGCGCCGCCCCCGTTGCGGCCGGCACCGGCCGGGATTCAGGCGGGCCGGCTCCAGAACCGGGTCGTGCCGTCGCGGTCCAGCTGCGCCACAAGGCCGGTCTCCCAATCGAGATAGGCCTGCATGTTCTCCTCGACGGTGCCGCCCTGCTCATAGGGCTTGAGCCATATGTCGTCGGCCGTATCGGCCATATGCAGGGCCCCGCTTTCAAGCGGCCCCGTCCATGCCGAGGTGCCGCCTTCCAGCACGGCGACCGGGCGGTCGAAATCGGCCGCGGCGAGACGCGCCAGCCGCCCGTCCGGCGACGTGAACACATAGCGGTCCGCCTCCGGCAGCCGCGCCGACGCCAGCCGCGCCCGGATCGCGAACCAGGCGCCCGGAATATGGCCCTCGGCATAGCTGCGGCTGTCGGCGAAATCGACCACGACCGCGCCCTCGACGGCCTCCGGCCCGACCGTCGGCGCATCGGCCAGTCCCGATATCTCGGGAGTGGCGGGCCCGGTCTCCAGCGGGCCGTCGTCCAGCGCGCCTTCCAGCACCGCGACGTCCCAGTTCATCTGCCTGAGCCAGTGCGCCGTCATGGCGGCGCGCACGCCGGTATCGTCCACCAGGAAGATGCGCGCGCCCCGCACCGCCGCATAGCGGTCCGTCGCCTGCACCAGCTGCCCGCCGGGCGCCGAGCGCGAGCCCTTCAGATGCCCCGCCTCGAATTCGTGCGGATGGCGGACGTCCAACACATAGGTGGTCCGCCCCGGCGCCGGCGGAATCTCATGCACGACCGGCACCTCGAAACGCGCCGCCACCGCCCTGGCGCAGGCGCGCGCCGCGTCGAGCCCGGAAGCGCTCGGCTCGGGCGCCGGCCTCTCATTGCCACGCTCCAGCTCCAGGCCGGCCAGATGCCAGCCCATCGTGCCGTTGCGCAGCGCCGCGACCCGGTTCGGGATCCCGGCATTGATGAGCGACTGCGCGCCGATGATGCTGCGCGTCCGCCCGGCGCAATTGACGATGACCGTCGTCTCCGGGGACGGCGCAAGGTCGTGGACGCGATAGACGAGCTCCGCCCCCGGACAGCAGGTCGCGGTGGGAATGTTCATATTGCGAAATTCGTCCATCGGCCGGCTGTCCAGCACGACCACCGTGTCCGGGCCGTCGAGCATGTCGCTCAGCTCTTCGGCGGAGACGGAGGGCGTGTCATAGGCGTGCTCGACATATTCGCCGAAGGCCTTGCTCGGCACGTTGAAGCCGGAGAACACCTCATAGCCGGCGTCCCGCCAGGCCTCGACGCCGTTCGCGAACAGCGCGATATCGGTGTAGCCGAGCTCGCGGAGCCGAGCCGCGCCGCGCGCCGCCAGCCCTCCGCCATTGTCGGTGGCGATGATCCGGGTCGCCTTGCGCGGCACAAGGTCGCGGATCTCGAGTTCCAGCCGGGAAAGCGGGATATTGCAGGCATGCAGCAGATGTGCGGGCGCGAACGAGCCTTCCTCGCGGAAATCGACGATGGCGAATTCGCCTTCGCCCTCCAGCGCCTCGCGCAATTCCTCGGCGGTGACCGGGCTATAGTTGTCGCTCATGGTTTTCCTTCCGGCGCAGCGGGGCGTCGATGATACCGCAACTCTTCGACCGAAACGCCCTTCGCCGCCATCGCGACCGCGCCACCGATGCGCCGCCCGGCGCGGATTTCCTGTTTCGCGAAGTGGCCGAGCGGCTGGCCGACCGGCTCGACGATGTGATCGTCAGCTTCCCGCTCGCCCTCGATATCGGCGCGCGCGACGGCGTGCTGGCGCGGGCGCTGGCGGGACGGGGCGGCATCGAGGCCCTCATCCGCCTGGAGCCGTCCGAGAGGCTTTGCCGCGCCGGCAGCGGCATTGCAGCGGTCGGCGAGGAAGACCGCCTGCCCTTCGCGCCGCGGAGCTTCAACCTTGTGGCGAGCAATCTCGCTTTGCACTGGACACAGGACCTGCCCGGCGCGCTCGCCCAGATCAGGCGGGCGCTCAAGCCGGGCGGCCTCTTCCTCGCCAGCCTATTCGGCGGCGAAACGCTGAGCGAACTGCGCCACGCCCTGCTCGCGGCCGACGCTGCTGCATCCGGCGGTGCAGCGCCCCGGGTTTCGCCCTTTGCCGACCTGCGCGACGCCGCCGGGCTGCTGCAGCGCGCCGGCTTCGACATGCCGGTCGCCGATCTGGACACCATCCGGGTCAGCTATGAGTCGCCCTTCAGGCTGATGGCCGACCTCCGCGCCATGGGCGAAACCAATGCGCTGGCGGCGCGCCCGCGCCATTTCGCCCGCCATGCGCTCTTCGCCGAGCTCGCCGCGCAACAGCCGGGCCGGCAGGTGGCGACTTTCCAGGTCATCTATCTGTCGGGCTGGGCGTAACCGCCTGTCCCGCCCGTCCGAAGCGACCAGCAGCCGGCAGCGCGCCTCCGGTCCGGCCCGCGGGCCGGGGCTGGTTGTTGCGCTTTCGTTTGCCGGGCATGGCGGCGGCCTCCGCTCATGCCGCGGCTTCGCCCCGCAGGAGGCGCGCTCCCGCGACCATCGCATGCAGCTTTTCCCGCGCGAGCCAGCGCGGCAGCGCCGAGAAGCCGCAATCGGCCGTGACCCAGAGGCGGTCTCTCGGCACCACCGCCAGCACCTGCTCCAGCCGCGCGGCCACCTCCTCGGGCGTCTCGATATGGAACGACTTCACGTCGATCACGCCGGCCGCAATGCGGTAGCGTTCGGCCAGGGCCGGCAGCGTGTCGAGATCCGCCATTTCCCGATTGGCGAATTCCAGCACCAGCATGGAGCAGTCGAGCATGGCCATGCCCGGCAGCAGGCGGGCGAAGCCGCGCGGCGCATAGGGGCGCGACGCATTGTTGCCGAAGCAGATATGCACCGCGATGCGCTCTGCATGCCCGCCTATGGCCTTGTTGACCGCGTCGGCGCAGAGGCGGCTGTCCAGACCGTGGGACGGATCGGTGAAGCCCGGCTCGTCGATCTGGATGAGCGCCGGGTCCTCGCCGGCAAGCCTGTCGAGTTCGTCGCGGACAATGCTGGCGATGTCGTCGAGCAGCGCCATCCTGTCGCCGGCATAGGGGCCTTCGGGCTCGATCTTGGGCATGAAGGTCATCGGGCCCGGAAAGGCCGCCTTGAGCCGCCGGCCTGGCGCCAGCTCCTTGAGGCGGCGGAATTCAGCTGCGATGCCGAGCCCGTCGGGCGCCGCCACCCGCTCCCGGGCGGTGAAATGGGGCGCGCGGTCATAGCCCGGCACACCGAGCCGCCGCGAGGCCGGGATGCGCTCAATTCCGGTGAGCCGGTCATACATCTCGTAGACGAACCGGCTCCGGCGGAGTTCGCCGTCCGACAGGATGTCCACGCCCGCCTCGATCTGGTCGGCGAGCGCAATACGGGTCGCATCGTCGAAGACTTCCTCGACATCCGCGGCGCCGGTCCGCCCCGCGCGCATCGCCTCGCGGAACAGGAACAGCCAGCCGGGCGCCGCATAGGACCCGACGCCCATTGTCGGCAAGTCCATGCCGTTTCCTCCTTCGT
>LXNI01002531.1_pt1 | contig 12412 bp, 10 predicted proteins | sample 809091 | NCBI WGS metagenome assembly LXNI01 (sample SAMN04870527, study PRJNA318959) | sponge metagenome | biome: 01000161; feature: marine sponge reef; material: water | host: Sarcotragus foetidus | place: Greece: Milos, Mediterranean Sea | collected 2013-05-29 | depth 5-7 m | reverse complement strand
CTTGTCTCTACCAATCATGCAGATTCCCGCGTGATTTGCATGACCGGGTCACGGGGAAGGCCCGGGCTGCTGAGAGCCCGCAGAGGCGAGCGAAGCGAGCCGGAGCGGGCGCTCAGCAGGGACTGTGGTCGGATCGATATGCTGGCTTCAAAAGCAGCGCCCAACGAGCCCGTGGGCCGCGTGTCCGGGTGCCGTCGTCGACCGCCGCCAACGCGGTGGCCGAACACCCCCGCGAGCGTCTCGGCGAACCCGTTCACCGGGCCTCGCGAAGCTCGTCTGGCAGTGGGACGAAGGCCCGCGATGCCGGGCCGTCCATGTACCCGCGAAAGCCGGAGCGGACAACCGATTCCCCCAGCGCCCCCTTCGGGGTACACCGGCGTAAGCTCCGCCATGGGATGGATCAACCTGAACTGCGCGTCTCCTCTTGCGTTTCGCCTCGTGTCGGTTCAAATGTCCTTTACCGCGCAACCGCCATTTCATAAAGCTCGTCCAATGGCGTCAGATCCAACGAGCGGCGCAACGACACGCGAGCCAATCCCGTCGCGATAGCCTCAACATCCTTCTGGTTGAACCGACCGTTGGTTCGCATCCTTTCCCCAAGGTGATACGCGATGGCTGCCCGAGCACTCGGCTGGTTGATGGTCGTCACCTTCTTCAGGGACATCGTGACCAACGTCTCCCAACTCTGGCGATGGAAGTGAAAGAGCCAGTGTGCCGCCCCCGCCTCGATGCGACCCTCCGTGGTCCGGTCCACCTCTTCAGCCAAGTGGAAACGCCACCAAGCTCGCGCCAGCGGGCAGTCAGAGAACACGGACGTGTTGCCACGGACGCGTGGTAGACCCCCGGTACGCCGAAGGAAGTTCCTGATTCGACGCTCTCTCTTCATCTCGACTCCAGACAGCAGAGCTTCCTCAAGTGCCAGGCCGTCGGCGCCGAGCCGACCCTCTTCGATCCACACGATATGGCAGAGGAGCCAAAACAGAGGGCTCGACGCGAGCGCCGCCCGGTGTTCCAAAACATCCTTCCAAGCCGCGCCCAATTCCTCCTCCAGCTCCACCGGAGGAGCCTTGTACTCGTCCGGCGTGAGCTCCTTGCGCGGAAACGACGGCGCTTCGATCATCTCTTCACTTTCCAGCCTCAACCGCGACCTGAGGTATCGCACCAACTCGGTCGGTCCATCCGTAACGGCTTCGATGAGTTCGGCTTGCCGTCGCCGAATCGGCGCCCTGATCTCTTCAGGTGCCTCTTCCCATTTGACGCGATGGATCTTGTTCTCGAAGATCATGCCCCTCTGCCATTGGGTGAAGGAGGCGTCCGCCCGTTTGATCAGGTTGCGGTTCACTTCGTCAGCCCTCTCGGCCCCCGCTGTCGGGTGTTCGATAGAATCTCTCGATGACCGTAGCTGCGAGCGCGGGGTCGTAGCCCTCCTCCGTCCACACCGGCACTTTGGCCATCTCCAGGAGATCGCGAATCTCTCGCGCCACCTCGTGATCCTCCTCGCCGCCTTTGCCGAAGATGGCGGGCAAGTGACCGCAGGCACCGATCAACGCCGCGACCTGGATAGTTCTACTGGTCTGGGTTTCGGGCCAAATATCGGGCGCGATGTGGGCTACGAACCGGAGTTGACCGGTTCCGCTTTCGGATTGTACGTGCATTCGACCGTCGTCCAGCTTCTCATCCCTCACGAACCGAAGCAGGGACTGCGCCAACGTGTTGACCTTGCGCTTGGTGCCCCGTGCCAACCACCAGCCGGGAGGCACTCGCAGGGCAACATCGTGCCAGAACGGGTCAAGTTCCTGAACCGACAGGTCGAACTCCCGAACAGCCACCAACCCCGGTATGATCCACGAAACGCCGTCCAGCTCATCCCGGCACCATGTCACAATATGCTGCGGCTCGGCGGACAGTGTGAGTCGTGACAATAGGGTTTTCGGACACCGGATCTCCACAGCCCACTTGGCGAGGCCCTCACTGACGGCCCGCTGAAGAGAGGGCGCTCCAGCGATGGAGTGCCGGATCCTCGCCCGGTCCCTGGCGACACCCACCCTCGGCTCGTACCTGCCGTCAGGCCAGTCGAGACGGGACCCGTCCTCCAGCAGCAGTGGCAGCGATACGCGCATCACGGTCATCGGCCCTTGTGTACCGGTGGGCGGCGACCGACGACATCCACCTCGACCGCGTTTGCATCCGAAATGCTATCCACCAACATGATCGTGAAGGGGTCTTCGCCACGAGGAAGCTTGACCTCAAACCCGCCGTCCTGGGGATCGGATACTTCGCCGTTGCAGTGAAGCTCGCTGATGCGGAGCCAGCGGGGACCGATAGGTTGAACGCAGGTCTCGTCAGATCCAGACGGTACCCTGACCCGGACCACCAGATTGTCGCCCGACCGCTGAGCCCCGCGCGCGGGTCGCCACATCACTCGAAGTTGCCTTAGCTGACCATCCGCGTCCGGGACGGCGCGGACCGAGCCACGGCCACGAATACTCTTTCCGGGCTTGGGAGTAAACCGCCGTGGCCTCGTTGGCCTTGGTCCGGGTCCGGGTTCCCGATCAACCGACCCGCCCTCTTCAGTGTCCGGTTGGGGCGTGCTCTCTTCTCCTGGCGCCCCTTCGGCGGCTGGCACCTCAACCGGACTTCGCCTCGGGCGATAGGGGGGCACCTTCTCCGCTTCCCTTTCGGCATCGCCTCGAAACATCGCGAAACCGGTCGGGGTGAATTCCTCGGATTGCTCCACCCGTCCCGCCTCTTCCCGGAGCCGAGCGGCGAGTTCCTTGAGCTTTTCCAGCAGTTCGCGGCTACCTTGTCTGCCCAGCCGTCTCCGTTCCAGACCCCGGTGCTCAGGACCCTCGGCTCCGCGAAGCAGATCGCCGACCGCGCCGCTGTCAATCTCCAGGATTGCGTCGAATGGCTTGAACCCGTTGAAGTCCCTGGGCAACAGGCGGTCGGCGTTATTCGTGATCCACATGCCGTTACGGAAGACCTGCACGCGCGACCGAGCAGGGAGCTTTCCGCCATCACTCAGCGACCGGAAATAGCCGCCCACGCCGTCCTCCTCGAATCGAAGCTTGCGTCCCGTCTCCAAGGTCTTCCACGCCCGATAGGCTTGCTCACCGGAAAGCCACCCCCGTTTGGCAGTCTTGCGGTTCCGTTCGCGGTCGAGGATCCGTTCCAGCCCGTCGCGATCAACCGTTTCTTCGGACGAGGTGGTCTCGTCGCGAATGTGAATGACCATGCTCCCGTTCCATATCGCAACCAGGAAGTTCTTCGCCGCCACCCACGAGATCGCATCGACCGCCTTCTCGTCGCTACGAAATCCATTGAATCCGATCACGCCCACAACGCTCCCGGTGTCCTCCCCCAGGCACTCGATCTCGGACCGCAGCAGATGGGACACCGTGTTGGGGTACGGATGCGGGTGGAACAGGGTTCGGTCGTCGCCCAGTAGCCAGAAACCGTGCGCACCTCGGCCGCTGTTCCTGTCGACGGTTCGGGAGGCCAGCACCGCGTGCGCGCTTGCAACGTCCCGCAAGATGCCGTCGGACCGGCTGCGACCAGCGTAGTGGATGAAGCGGAGGTCGGAGGCCGCAAAGGCGGTCAAGTGGCCGATTCCGAAAGCTCCGGCCCCAGCCTCGCTCTTGTCGGTGTTGCCCTCCGTGAGGATCCTCTTCATCCGGTCGGCGTCGAGCCCTATGCCGTTGTCCCTGCAAAATAGGACTTGCGTGTCCGGTCCCTCGAGGACTCGCTGAATGCGCTTGACGACACGGCGTTCGGCGCCTCCCTGTTCGCCCTTCTCCCGTTCGCGGACTGCGCCCTCGAATTGCTCGCGGTATGCTTCGATGCCCGGTATCGCCTCAACCGCCACTCTCCGGATAGTGAACCACACTTCGCCCGCCGCGCGATTGGCTTCGACTGCGGCGTCGAGGCAGTTCTGTAGCATCTCTCGGACAATGGGCTCGGGGTTCCCGTCCCAATTGGCCATGGCCAGGTTCAGGAACCCCTGGGGCTGGTTGGCCGAACCAAAGATCAGTTTTCCGTCCATCGTCAGCGGGCTCGCTCTCCAATCAGTCGGTACAGTCGCAGGCGGGGACACCACGAGCGTAGCGGTCGCGATTGTTGCCTCCCGCAGCGGCGAGTTCTGCGAAAGTCGGCCCGCGAAGACCGAAGAAGCCGAATCTGGACACTCCTTCTCCGTTCCGGGCCGGAACCTCGCGTCGGTATTTCCGCTCCATCCGCACCCACCACGCGATGTCGGAGGGAGCATCGGGCACCCGCATGGAATCAGTCTCACGCGCGCCAACGCCGATCGCTTTCGTTCCCTTCATGAAACAGAATACGCAATTGCCCGCCATGGCGGGCAACTCGAGATCGAAGCCGCGGCAGTACCAAAACCGCTTGACCGCACCTTCGTCGAATCCCCAATCGACGAGCGGGAAGCAAGGCCGCTCCCCCGGAGGTTGAGTCCGAATTGAACACTTTCGACTCCCGGCGCCTTCCGCGAACAACGACCGCTCCAGGATTCTCCGGACCCTCGCGCCTTCGTCCGCACGCAGGCCAAGGAGCGTCACGTGGAGCGTTGCGTCGGTTCCCCACATTGGCGCCAAACGGGGCATTCCGACGAGACGATTGACGCAACCTGCGGTGTAGTCCCACCAACGCTGGGCCGGTCGAGAGGCAGGTTGACGAGTCAAGCACTCGATTCTCCGTAGGTAGGCTTCATCCGATGCTGTTCCGCCGCTACGGCGATACTGAGCCAAGGCTAGTTCGGGCGTCACGTAGCGCTGATCCGAATGATGACCGGAGTGCCTCGGACCCGCACCCACGCCAAACCACTCGGCGAGCAGTTGATGGGACGGATAGAGCTTCAGCTTGGCCGTGCACGATCGCGAATGAGGATTGGGCAGCATCCCCTGGTATGAGAGCATCTCTTCGAAGACTTCGCCGTGTGACCGGTAGCCGCGCGGGTCGCTCTCAACCGGATTGGACGTGACGAGTCGATAGGAGGGACGCCGAACGTAGACGCCCCGTGTGGCGTCCTCCACCGTGCAGAACTCGAACCAGAGAAAGGGCAGCCCGAAATCTCTTTCCAGCCGTTCCTTGCATTCCCTTGCGAAGTCGTAGGTCGCCGGATGTTCGGCCGAAGTGTTTGCGAACAGGATCACATCGCCGCGTTCCGGACGGAGGAGGCCGCCCTCGGCAAGCAGGAAGGCCAACGCCGCTGAGGACCGACCGCCGGAGAACTTGAGTACATGCGGGAGGGACTCGTGGTCGCTCCCCCTGGAGGGAATCTCCGGGGGAGAACGCGGCGGATTCGCGAGGGTTGGAAGGATGGTGGACATGGAGGGTAATCATAGCCGAACGGGCGCCGGGGACACAACGAGGGTGACACGAATTCGTGGACCCTCCGGCTGGTCTGCTCGGTCGAGAGGTTCGGGTAAGCATCCACGCACGGCATGACCGGGGTTGACGGCTGCCCGGCACAGTGTACTATCGTTCCGTATACTTTGCTCCCCGCCCGACACGCCGAGAGGCCTCGGGCGGGGTTATTTTTCCGAATCGGTCAATGAGCGGCGAACCTCCCATCAAGCGTGCGGTCGCCTTCGTGGACGGCCAGAATCTGTTCCATGCCGCCCGCGAGGCGTTCGGCTATACCTACCCCAACTACGACGTTGCCGCGCTCGCTGAGCAGGTTTGCGCGCGGCAGAGATGGAAACTGGCGCAGGTCCGCTTCTACACCGGAATCCCCGATGTCGGCGACAACCCCAAGTGGCACTCCTTCTGGACCCACAAGCTCGCGGCCATGGGGCGGCGGGGCGTGGTCGTGTACAGCAGGCCTCTTCGATACCGAAACCGCCGGGTGGATCTGCCCGACGGAACGCAACACTCCTTTCTGACCGGCGAAGAAAAGGGGATCGACGTGCGGATCGCGCTCGATGTGATCGCGCTCGCTCACCGCCGCGAATACGAGGTGGCGCTTGTCTTCAGCCAGGATCAGGATCTATCGGAGGTGGCCGAGGAGATCCGGGCCATAGCGCGGGAACAGCGTCGCTGGATCAAGATCGCGAGCGCCTTCCCCCACAGCCCCGCCACCCGGAACCGTCGGGGGATCAACAAGACCGATTGGATCAGGATCGACCGAGCGCTTTACGACCAGGGCTTGGACCGGCGGGACTACCGCGTCAAGCGCGAGAGATCGTAGGTTACTCCTCTTGCCGGATCATGCGCACGGCGGGATGCCCGCCCTCTGGCAGCCTGTGCCCGCATCGCGCCGGAAAGTCCGTCGGCGATGCCCGCAAATTCCCGTCACTATATGGCGATTTCCCCGCTATTGACGCCCGCTGGAACCCGTCGTCGTCCAACGGCAAGAATGGCAGATCGTGCGGTCCTGATTGAACTTACGTGACTCCTTGCCGTGATTCGGTTCGGCCTGACTCTGCCGCTTCGCCCTCGCCCAATCGCGGTGTCCAAGCGACCGGGTGAGCCTTCGACTGTTCTCGCGCCACTCAATCTGGAAGAGGCCGGTCTTCGGGTCGGGAAACACCCGGACCCGGTTCCGGCCCCACTCGCCGGCGCCGTAGCTCCGGCGGCTTCGTTTCGTGCGTGCCATCGTTCGATACCTCCCTCGATTCGATGGACTGCACGATCTGCGCGTTTGAAACCTCGCGCAGGGCTCGTCCGTCGTCCAGAGTTGGCGGCCCGGCCGGCTCTGGCGCGGGCGCGCCACGGGGGCGCTGGTTTCTGCGGTTTGTGGAGGAGCCAGATGTGTTTTCGCTTCACGAAAACCTCTGGCCGGGGGAAACCCCCGAACCCCCGAACGGCATCCGCGCGGCCCGAGGAGGGCCGCCCGACATGGGTCCGTCACCGGAAGCCCGAGGCCGGACGCCGGAGCCGCGCAATCCGTGCGCGTCACGGCCGCACCCTCGCGGCCCTCGAAGCCGATGTCCGGCTGCCGAGGCTCGCGGACGACTCAGCCCTGTGCCGCCTCCATGATCTTGGCCACATAGTCGTCCAGCCGGGCCATGACCTCGATCACCTCCGCCTTGCTCTCCGCGTTCGCGAGTTCCTTGGCCAGATCGAGCAACAGGCGGCGAACCGCGAGCGGGTCGCCCGCCACCGCCGACGGTGCCTCCGGGGCGGTGGGCTCCTCGGACGTTGGGACCTCCGGCGCCGAGGGCGTCTCGGGCTCGGGAGCGGCGGCCCTTGCGAGCCGCGCCTTCACTTGCAGGGGATACTTCGCGTGGAACTGTCGGCCTGAGAGTTCCGCGATGGAGGGGTCGATCTCGCGGGCACCTGCGAACAGGTCCGCGTTCGCGACGTTTGGGTTTGCTTCGAGCGTCCGCTCCACGTACTCCATGACGGTGCCACCGTCGGCGGATGCCGCGGGCGCCGGGACCGGCTTCTGCCGCCGTGCAGGTTGCTTTCGTGGCGCTATCCGCCGGGTCGCCGGCAGCCGATACTTGGCGTGAAACTGTTGCAGGGTGAGTTCCCCGACCGACTCGTCGATCTCGCGGGCGCCGGTGAACAAGGTGGCGTTCTTCACACCGGAGTCCTTCTTCAGTTCGCGCTCCATGTACTGCATGACGGCATCATGCAAGTTGCTCATGTGGTTACCCTTTCGAGGCCAAGTGCGTCCCGGATGGACGCGGTGAAGTCGGGAATTGCCCTATCGGGAAAACTCGAAGAGCGGTCGGGCAGCGTCAATGTCGCTGGACAGTCCCCATTGGCGTAAGCGACGAACCCGCGACACCGCCGACTTGCCGGACTCGACGGGTGCCGGCCCCGTGGGCAAGATCTCTTAGGCCACGACACGGTGGATCCGCCGACCGGGATTGCCCGAGAGAACGGCGATCACTTCCGGTACGAGGGGGCGCAATTCCTGCAATCGGGTGCGACCGGCGATCATGATGACGACGGGGATCGGAAGGTCCCGGATGCTCTGCTGAAACGCGAACCCTTGGTCCACCGTGACAAGAACACCGAATCGATGTTCAGCCGCGAGTCGCAGCAACTCACCGTTCGTGCACCCGGCCCAACCCATTTCCTGGACCGTGCGCGTTCCGAACGAATCGGGAAACTCCGCCGCGAGTCGCCTTGGAACGGATTCGTCGAGCAACACCTTCATCGGGCATCGCCGACCAGTTGCACCGTGGCCCGTTCGAGCAGCGCGACGGCCTGCTCCCTCGTCACCGTGGGGTAGTCGTCCAGAAAGTCGTCGAGACGGTCGCCCGCTTCGAGGTGCTCCATCAGGATGCGCACGGGAACCCTGGTCCCCGAGAACACGGGCGTACCGCCCAAGACATCGGGGTTTCTGTCGATGAGCTTCTCGGTCATTGTGAACTCCTCTCGGGTTCGCCGGATGTGGCCAGCAGCAACGCGCCGATTCGTCGCGCGGTGTCGGTGAAGTGCTGAACTTCCTCGGCGTGAAGTCCTCGGCCCAAGACCGCGCTTTCTCGATACGAAAGCCACTTCTTGAGCACCTGATAGCCGCCGAGCCGGTAGTCCCAGACGGCGGAGGGGACGTTGCGCCAGTACGCCTCCCCGTTCAGGTAGACATCGAAGGTGGTCTCACCGAATACGGCGATGCGTGCCGCCAAAGCTGCGCGCTCCTCGGGTCGATAGGCACGCTCGACGATGCGGCCCCGGCCGGGCATCACGGCGTCGCCCGTGCCAAAGTGGCCCCAGCCCGCACTCACGGCGAAATCGTCCTCCGCCATTTGGCGTCCCGCGACCGTGCTCGGCACGGCGACTTCGGGGCGCAAGTCGGTCCCCGCTCCGCTTGACACCAGTCGGTCCGAATCGAGCAGTGCGGCAATCGTGTGGCCTCGTGCCGCTGACCGGGCGATTGCTTCCGCCACTCCTTCGGACTTGCCTTCCGGCCAGCCGGGCAGCGGAATGCGCGGCCATTCCATGCGCAGCGCTCCCGCGTTGACTTCTCGATACGCTGGATCGTGAAGGGTGGCCAGTACGTGGTGGAACAGGTCCTCGACACCGAGACCGTGGCGGGCAAGATACCCTTGCGCCGCTCCCGACAGGTTGGGCCGGCGTTCAGTGCCGGTCGCCGCGCCCAAGCCTTCCTCGCGTAGCCATGCCGGAAACATCAGCGCCCCGCGCTCGATCAGATGCAGAGACCCCATGTCACTGGTACAACACGTCTGCGGTTCACGGGCTCCCTTCCGCAGATGTTGGGCAGAGGACAGCCACCTGTTCCCCTCGAACACATGGGGCCTGTAGTCGGCGCGCGGTCGATCCAGAAGGCCATCCAGATCCCAATAGAGCCAGCGGTTGTCGAACGGCCGGTAGGCGAAGCGGATGAACCCGGACTCGTCAGGCCCGCCGCGGCTCAGGTAGCGGTCGCGCACAGCGTGCAGCGCCTTGGACTTCATGACCCTGGGATAGCGCCGGGCGATCTCTTCATGACTCAAGGCCGCGTCAAAGTATTCGCCAACACGGTCCCGGAGGCGGTCGAGGTCGGTGTCCACAAGGAACCCATCGCGGCTCGTCTTGACGCCCGGAAACGAAACCGGGAACAGGTCGGGCAGCGCGGGCCAGTCGAACCAGGCGGGGCTCACCACCGTATCCACGAACGGAAGGCCCAGCGGCAGCAACGGAGCTACCTCGGGGTACAGTACCTCCGGTTCCGCGTCGGCCGTGGCGGTCAACTCCGCCGGCTTTGCCTGCCCCCACAAATGCCGGAACGCGACGGCTTCGGCGGGTTCGTGGTCCCTCTTCCGCACCAGCGTGGCGATGGCCGTGCCCACTTGGATGCCGACCGGATCTCCTTCCGTGGAGAAGATGCTCGGGTCGGGCGACCCGTCCGGCGCGACCTTGCCCGTCTTGTACTTGTCGCCGTTCAGGCAGTCGATCCGGATCGCGTCGAACGCTTCGAGGTAACGCTCCCGCATCCCGGTGAAGGACAACCCGTCGAGCCATGAGTAGTTGGAGATGAAACAGACCACGCCTTGGCCGGTCTCCTTCGCGATGCGCCGCTCCGCCATGCGGAAGAACCGGACGTAGAGGTCGTTCAGGCCTTGGCCTTCGGGCCTCCGAACGCGCTTGACCGTGCGGTAGGCTTCCGAGAGCTCGCGCTCCTCGTCCACCGCCATGCCCGCATACCCGTTGTAGGGCGGGTTGCCGAGGATTACCAATATCGGGATGTCCTGCTTCACCGCTTCCGCAAGATCGCGCTCTTCCTCGAGCGCCGGGAAGGGGAGCGGTTTGTTCGTTCGCGGCTCCCAGCCGGTCAGGGCGTTGGTAAGAAACACCCCGGCGCGCTCCGACCCGTCCTCGGCCAGCGGCGCGCCCAAATCCTGCATGGTGAGGCCGACCTGCAAATGCGCCACCACGAACGGCGCGGGCATGATCTCGAACCCAAACACCCGCTCGGTCGCGGCCCTCCTGACCGCCGCGCCCGCGAGCGCCCCGAGACCCTGCTCCCCGAGATTGGCGGCGATTCGGCGGAACACTTCCGCCAGATACGCCCCCGTTCCGCAGCACGGGTCCAGCACATAAACGTTCTCGCCCGCGAGCCCCGCCGGGATCCCGAGATCGTCCTTGAGCGCCTTGTCCACCCGCGCCACCATGTAGCGGACCACCTCGGTCGGCGTGTACCACACGCCCAACTGCCTGCGGAGGTCCGGGTCGAACGCTTCGAGGAACGGCTCGTAGAAGTACGGCACCGCCTCGCCCTCGTCGAAGCGCGAGAAGAACGCCGTCCGGTCCACCCGGTCGAGCGCCGCCGATGTCCAGTCCAGCACCTCGACAAGGCCGAGGGACTGCAACCCGCCCGGGTCGGACAATTGCCGAAACAGGGCTCGGAGCACTGGCGCCCGCAGGTGCCAAGCTGCCTCGCGCCACCTGAACCGCTGCGGGCTGTAATGGCCCTCGAACAGCGGGCCGTTCTTCTTCGCCTCTTCGCGGGACCACAGCACCCACGCGGAGAAGACGCCATAGAACAGCGTCTGGATCAGGGTCGAACGGAAGAAGCGATCGCCGCGTGCGCCCTCGAAGCGAATCCCGAGCGCTTCCTCAAGCGCCGACCGGACGGTCACGAGCGACGGCGTGTCCCCCGCCGCCTCGACGCGGGCCAAGCCGTCGCGGGCGTAGGAAGCCAATAGCCACGCCAAGTCCTTCGGCTCGGCCAGTGCGGCCCGGTGCGCGAGCGCCCGGGCCAGATACTCGCCGAGACCCGCGCCAACCTCACGGGCGAAGGCGCGGGGCGTCTCCACCTTGCGCCAGAAGTCGTCGGCATCCTCGGCCAATCGGAAGGCTTCGAGCTTGACGGGGCCTCCCCCACCATCCCCGCCCACCAAGACGAAGTCCCTCAGATTCGTGACCAGCACCAGACGGTAGCGGTCCCAATAGCGGCTCACCTGATCGGATATCGCCGTGAGCCAAGCATCGTCGCCGACGCCCTTGACCTCGATGACGCCACGCTCGGGAACCTGCCCCGGCCTCGGACGGCCCTTCTGAACCTGCCTCGCCGTGTACAGGGCGAAATCGGGATGGCCGGCACCCTGGTCCGCCAGTTCCTGAACGCAGAACACTTTGGGCTTGAGCGTGGCTCCGACCGCGCGCAACAAGCCCTCCAGCGCCGGATAGTACGAGCGCTCACCCGTCGCGCCGCCGGAAGCGCGCACACGCCCGAGATCGGCGAAATACGCTTCCACGGCGCCAACCAGCTTCTTGTTCGGTCCGGCCATCGTGCTTTCCCCAGCGAATCGGCCCGCGCATCGGCGTTGAGGCTGCCTTCCGGCGATTCAAGGAAGATACCACGTCGCAAGGGTTCACGACGGCCCGGGGGGCGGCTCCACCCCGCCCGTTACCCGATGCTCCGACATCGGCGCGGGAAGCTGGGGTCGAAGGGGGCGCAGCACCCCCTCGCCAGCCGCCGTGTTCAACACGGCGTGTGCTGGCTTAGCCACAATAGCGGCGTCCAACGAGCCCGTGGACAGCGCCCGAAAACGGGTCTGCTCAACGCGCCGCATCCGCTCTTTCGACGTGCTCACGCGCGGGCGAAGACTTCGCCCGCATCTCGGCACCCGGTGCGAAGCTAAGGGCAGGTCGCGTGCTGTTTTCGAGCGATCAGGCAACAACAAGCAGGCCGTGCATGCGATTCCTCAAGAGTAGTCCGGTCATCGTCGGTTTCCGGCCCTCCCGATTGGCAAGGCCAGTTCGTCGGCCTATGATTCGACTTCTGCCGTTCTTCCCAAGACCGAGCGCACTGAATGATGACGATCCGACCTTTTCCGCTCTCGTGTGTATTGATCGCAGGAGCGCTGGGTTGCGGTGAGGACCCCGGATCGATCGTGGCCGCACCGGACATGCCGCTGACCGCGACAACGGAGGAGGTCTTCACTCTTGGCGATGCCCAGCCGGAGGAAGAGTGGCGGGCCTTCACGGAGATATCGGAGGT
>LXNI01002530.1_pt1 | contig 12434 bp, 13 predicted proteins | sample 809091 | NCBI WGS metagenome assembly LXNI01 (sample SAMN04870527, study PRJNA318959) | sponge metagenome | biome: 01000161; feature: marine sponge reef; material: water | host: Sarcotragus foetidus | place: Greece: Milos, Mediterranean Sea | collected 2013-05-29 | depth 5-7 m | reverse complement strand
TACCAGCCTGGGGTAAAGTTACACTCGTGTGAGGCGCCGACTAATCCGCATTCATCAACGCGACAGTGGTATCCAGCATACGATTGGAAAATCCCCATTCATTATCGTACCAGGCAACCACTTTTACCGTAGTGCCCTCAATCACCTTGGTCAACGACGCGTCATACGTTGCCGATGCCGGGTCATGGTTGAAGTCAATCGAAACCAGCGGCGCCTTGTTACAGGCCAGGACGCCCTTCAGCGGGCCCTCTGCGGCGGCCTGCATGATGCCGTCGATCTCCTCCTTCGAGGTCGCGCGCGCGGCCTGGAAAGACAGGTCCACCAGCGAGACGTTAATCGTCGGCACGCGTACCGCGTAACCGTCCAGCTTGCCGTTAAGTTCCGGCAGAACCAGGCCGACCGCGGCAGCAGCGCCGGTTTGGGTCGGGATCATGGACAAGGTGGCGGAACGGGCGCGCCGCAGGTCGGAGTGGTACACGTCAGTCAATACCTGATCGTTGGTATAAGCGTGAATGGTGGTCATGATACCGTTGACCACGCCCACGTGGTCATGCAGCGTCTTCACCACCGGCGCCAGGCAGTTGGTGGTGCAGGAGGCATTGGAGATGACGGTGTCCGATTGTTTCAGGACGCCGTGGTTTACGCCGTAAACGATGGTCGCATCCACGTCCTTGCCACCCGGCGCGGAGATGATGACTTTGCCGGCGCCGCCCTGCAGGTGTGCGCCGGCTTTTGCCTTACTGGCAAAAAATCCGGTGGATTCGTGCACAACGTCCACCCCCAGTTCCCCCCAGGGCAGTTGTGCCGGGTCCCGCTCCGATAATACCCGTATGCGGTCACCGTTGACCAGCATGTAATCGCCGTCCACTTCAACCGTTCCGGGGAACTTGCCGTGCGCGCTGTCGTAACGGGTCAAGTGTGCGTTGGTTTCGGCATCACCCAGGTCGTTCACCGCAACGATGCGGATCTCGTCGGTGCGGCCACTTTCATACAGCGCCCGTAAAATATTTCTGCCAATCCTGCCATAGCCGTTGATTCCTACCTTTATCGTCATTGTGTGTAACTCCAGGTGTTGGTGTTTCAGGGACTCTGATTAAGTCAGATGATTCGTTTGGATTGTGTCGACCAGTTGCATCAGGCCGTCCACGTTAATGCCGAAATGTTCGTATACGGCAGCGCCAGGCGCTGACTCGCCGAAGCTCGGCACTCCCAGAATTTTGCCGTCAAGACCAACGTACTTGCGCCAGTAATCCGGTATGCCTGCTTCGACGGCGATACGCTGGCGGCAAGCGCAGGGCAGCACCTGTTCGCGGTACGCTTGCGGCTGGCTGTCGAACACGTCCGCCGACGGCATGGAAACGACCCGCACGCGCCCGCCGTTCCCGTTCACTTGCTGCGCGGCTTCCACCGCGAGGGCGACCTCCGAACCGGTGCTAATGATAATCAAGTCAGGTCCGCCTTCAGGTTCGACCAGGATATACGCGCCACGTTCAATCGAATCGAGTTGTTGCGCGCTTCTTTCCATGGCGGGCAGGGATTGCCGTGACAGTAACAGGGAGGTAGGTCCATTCCGGTTTTCCAGGGCGGCTTTCCAGGCCACCGCGGTTTCCACTGTGTCACAGGGGCGCCACACCGACATGTTTGGAATCAGGCGCAGGGTTGCGGCCTGTTCCACCGCCTGGTGGGTGGGGCCGTCTTCCCCCAGGCCGATTGAATCATGAGTCAGGACGAAGATGTTGCGTTGTTTCATCAACGCCGCCATGCGCAGGGCATTGCGCGCGTATTCGGTAAAGATCAGAAAGGTGCCGCCATAGGGGATAAAACCGCCATGCAGGGCGAGGCCGTTGTTGATGGCAGCCATGCCGAACTCCCGCACGCCATAATAGAGATAGTTACCGTCTGCAACGGTCGCGCTGATGGCAGTGGAATCCTGGCGCAGGGTCAGGTTGGAACCGGTCAGGTCCGCGGAACCGCCCACCAGTTCGGGCAACGCCGGGCCGTATGCGTTCAGGGCATTTTGTGAAGCCTTGCGCGAGGCGATGTTTTCCGCTTTCTGTTGGGTGGTCTCAATATAGCTCCGGCTGGTTTCCTGCCAGTTTTGCGGCAGGTCACCCTTGCTGCGGCGTCTGAACTCGGCTGCCTGTTCGGGGTAACGCTTTTCATACTCGGAAAAGGTCTCGTTCCATTGCGCCTCGAACTGCGCGCCGCGTTGCCGGGCATCCCAGCCCCGGTAGATCTCCTCAGGTATCTCAAACGCCGGCCAGGGCCAGTCTATGGTTTCCCGCACCCGCGCGACCTCGTCCGTACCCAGCGGCGCGCCGTGGCTCGATGCCTTGCCCTGCTTGTTGGGTGAACCCAGGCCAATAGTGGTAGTGCAGCATAACAGGCTGGGCCTGCCGGTCTCCGCTTGTGCCGCGCTGAGGGCCTGCCGTACCGCGTCAGGGTTGTGCCCGTCGATGTCCGCAAGCACGTGCCAGCGGTAGGCATCGAAACGCCCGGGTATGTCTTCGGTAAACCAGCCCTCTACTGCACCGTCGATCGAGATCTGGTTGCTGTCGTAAATCACGATGAGTTTGCCCAGCCCCAGAGTGCCTGCCAGTGAGCAGGCTTCGTGGGAAATACCTTCCATCAGGCAACCGTCGCCGACGGACGCGTAAGTGTGGTGGTTAACGACAGCCAGGCCGGGACGGTTGAATTGGGCGGCCAGGGTGCGTTCGGCAAGAGCCATGCCTACGGCATTGGCGAGTCCCTGCCCGAGTGGCCCGGTGGTGGTCTCTATACCGGGGGTATAACCGTACTCGGGGTGGCCGGGCGTTTTCGAATGAAGCTGCCGGAAATTCTGCAGCTCCTGCATGGGCAGGTCGTAACCGGTCAAATGCAGGATGGAATAAAGCAGCATGGAACCGTGACCGTTGGACATGACGAACCGGTCACGGTCCACCCAGTCGGGATTGGCCGGGTTGTGTCTGAAGAAATCGTTCCACAACACCTCGGCGATATCCGCCATGCCCATGGGTGCGCCCGGGTGTCCGGAATTGGCGCGCTGCACCGCATCCATGCTCAAAGCCCGGATCGCATTGGCGAGTTGACGTCTGGAAGAAATGGTCTCTCTCCTTATAGTGAGCGGACAACTGGTATGAGAAAAGAAGCGGGTCCCTTCTCATTCAAACTATCTGTCCGATAATATATCATACTATCACCTCTCGGCGATATGCCGTCAACACTTGACGATAACCGGAAAACGGGATTATGAACGGCGCGGAAAGTCTGTTAAGAACACTGATTAATAACGATATCACCACCTGCTTTACCAACCCGGGCACATCAGAGATGCAGTTTGTTGCCGCCGCGGACCGGGTGCCCGACATGCATTGCGTGCTATGCCTGGCGGAGGGGGTGGCCTCCGGCGCCGCGGACGGTTACTCCAGGATGTCCGACAACCTGCCGGCGACTTTGTTCCATCTTGGTCCCGGCCTGGCCAACGGCCTGGCCAACCTGCACAACGCCATGCGCGCCGGCGCGCCCATCGTCAACATTGTCGGGGACCATGCAACCAGCCATAAACAGTATGACGCGCCGCTGGCTTCGGACGTGGCCGCCTATGCCAAACCGGTCTCCGCCTGGATAAGGGAAAGCGCAACGGCCGGAGACATACCGGGCGATGCCGTGGCCGCGGTCACGGCCGCGCGCCAACCCCCCGGACACGTTGCCACCTTGATCGTTCCGGCGGACTGTTCCTGGAACGCCTGTCCTGTCGAACCCGGCCGTAAAGCGCCCATACCTGTCCGCCCCAAAGTGGCAGATGAAGCGGTGAAAAACGTGGCAGGGGCATTGCGCACCGGGGAACCGGCAGCGCTGTTGCTGGGCGATATGGCCTTGCTGGAAGAGGGGTCCAGGCTGGCGAGCGTGATCGGCAACCAGGTAAACGCCCGGGTCTTTTCCCACACGTTCACCACGCGTATCACCCGCGGCGCCGGGCGCACCAGCATTGAACGCCTGCCGTACTTCCCTGAGGCAATCATCGAAACGCTGACGGGCCTGCGCCATCTTGTCATTGCCGGCACCAAGCCGCCGGTCGGCTTTTTTGCCTACCCCGACCTGCCCAGCTACCTGGTCCCCGAAGACTGCCGGGTGCACCACCTGGCCGCGGCCGGGGACGACGTGGTCGACGCGTTGTCCAAGGTGGTAGACGAACTCGGCGCGGGCCGGGTCTCCCCAACCCTGATGCCACTGGAAAAACCACCCCTGCCCACGGGTGAATTGAACCCGGAAACCCTCGCGCTCAGTGTCGCGGCCTTGATGCCGGAGAATGCCGTCGTTGCCGAGGAAGCGATCAGTTCGGGAGGCAGCCTGATACCGGTCAGCGCGACAACGGAACCTCACGACTGGCTGTTCACCACCGGCGGCGCCATCGGCCAGGGCTCACCCAACGCCACCGGCGCGGCGCTGGCCTGCCCGGAGCGCAAGGTGCTGTGCCTGCAAGCGGACGGCAGCGGCATGTATTCCCTGCAAGCGTTGTGGACCCAGGCGCGTGAAGCGTTGAACGTAACCACCGTCATCCTTGCCAACCGCAAATACCGCATCCTCAATATTGAATACCAACGCGTCGGCGCCGGCGCACCGGGCGCCCGCGCCCGTTCCATGATGGACATAGACAACCCGACACTCGACTGGGTCAAACTGGCCAACGGCATGGGCGTCCCCGCTTGTCGGGTATCCACCGCGGAAGAATTAAACCGGCAACTGGCCGCCTACCTGGCCGAACCGGGGCCGAATCTGATTGAAGCGGTGATTTGAGTATTTTCTGGTTCGGTTACCAGTCAATATTCCCAGGTTGCATGAGCGAGGGGTGCGCGGTTAAGTTCATTCCTGTGCGTACGCCACTGCGGCATGTGTTTGTCCATCAGGTCGCGAAACTGCTTGTTATGTTTGCTCTCTATCAGATGCACCAGTTCATGGACAATAACGTATTCCAGACATGGTGGCGGTTTTTTCATCAGTTCCAGGTTCAACCAGATGCGGCGCGCGCGGATGTTGCATGTGCCCCAGCGGGTCTTCATCTTTTTTATGCGGACTTCATTCACAGTCACACCAATCTTCTGTTCCCATTTCTCAATAAGCGCGGGCAAGCGATCGCGTAATTGTCCGCGATACCAACGGTCAAGCGTCGCTTCCCGCTGGCTCCGGTCTGAGCCCGGCCGCACGCCTAACGCCAGCGTGGAATGGTTGAGCAGCAGGACGGCAGGCGGACTGTTTTGCTCAATCACATCCAACCGGTAGCGGTGTCCCTCAAAGTAATGGCTCTCGCCCGATACGTATTCCCGTTCAGATTGCCGTTCCTGACGTTCGAACTGTGCCTGTTTTTTGCGAATCCAGTTCAATCGGGAAATAACAGCCAACTGGATGGCGTCCTTATCGATACGCAGCGGCGCGCTTACCCGAACCCGGCCACCCGGCGGATAAACGCCAACGTAGAGGCGCTTAATGTTCTTGCGTACCACTTCAACGGCGATGCCACAGACATCAAGACGAAGTTGCTCAGTAGTCATTCAAGTAAGTGTAGCCAAGCGTATCCCGGAAGAATTCAACTACGCGTTGTTGTGCAAGTTTTTCTAATTCACCAACCACACTCATTATTCTTCGTTGCTCGATTTAAGGTTTGCGATAACGGCATGACCCTTGTCCGTCAGGCGGTATTTCTGCAAACGGCTTGCCGGCTTTTCAGGGAAAGTCATCTCAATCAGGCCTCGGGCAACCGCGGGCTGCTGGTAGAACTCCCGGAAATGCTTTTCATCCTTGATGCCCAATTCAGCCCGAATTTCCTGGCGACTCATTGCACCCTCGATCACTGATAAGAACCGCATGACTTCGGGGGTGACTTCGGGGGTAGCTTCGGGGGTGATAATTTGTTGTGACTCTGGCTGCGACTCTGGCCGTGACTCTGGCTGGCCGATGACTTGCCCTGTATCATGCCCTGTAACTTGCCCTGCGACCTCGGGGGTAGTCACCGGTTTCTCCCTGAATATCGATCGCGAACTATTTTCATACAGGGAATGTAGCCGAAAGAGAATATTTTTCAAGTGATGGGATATTTCAGTCGTATTTTCATAAAATATCATTTATGATATGATATTTGCGATAAAGGCTTATTTTAAATCAAAAGTGATATTATGAATATCAATCAGCTTACCCCGGAGAGTGAGATTCTGCGCGAATTGGGCAACCGGCTCGCCCGCATCCGTAAACAGCAAGGGTTATCCCAGGTTGAACTGGCTGAAGAGGCGGGCATTGGCGTCGCCACGCTCCGGCGCATTGAAGGCGGGCAGGATGGCTTGTTTGAGTCCTGGCTCAAACTCCTGAAGGCGTTGAATATGGCCGCCGCCATAGATGCCTTGTTACCCGAGACATTCGACTCGCCGATGGCGGAGGCCCGCGCGGCGAACCCGAAGAATCGCAAGGCGGCTCAAGCAAACCCTGTCATTGCGTGGGGAGATGAAACCCGGTGAGCACAGCCACCGTCAAGCTGTGGGGGACGCCAATCGGTTATGTTTCCATGAATGCTGATGAGCGCTACGCCCGTTTTGAATACGACCCTGGATTCGCAACGTTCGGGATAGAACCGGCGCCGCTGCACATGCCTGTTCGTTCCGGCAGGATTTACCAGTTCCAAAACCTGTATCGGAGATCATTTCATGGCTTGCCGGGCCTGCTCGCCGACAGCCTCCCCGACAAGTATGGCAACAAGCTCATCGACGTTTGGCTGGCGCAAACGGGCAGACGGGCTGAGGATTTCAACGCAGTCGACCGCTTGTGCTATACGGGACGGCGCGGTATGGGCGCGTTGGAGTTTGAGCCCTCAACAGGTGACGATATGGCCAAAGATAAACCGGTTGAGGTACAGCAGCTTGTTGAGCTTGCCTCGATGGCATTTGCAGAGAAAGAAACGCTGGACACCAGGTTCGCACCCGGCAGAGAAGAAAACGCGTTGCTTGACATCCTGGGCGTCGGCACGTCAGCCGGCGGCGCACGCGCCAAGGCGGTTGTTGCCTTTAACCCGGAGACCCGCCAGGTGCGCTCCGGTCAGTCAGATCTGCCGCCCGGTTTTGAACATTGGCTCATAAAATTCGACGGCGTTGCGTTCAGTGGCGACTGGGAGGTTGCCGGCCCATCGGGATATGGCCTGCTGGAATACAGCTATCATTTGGTGGCCAAGGCATGTGGCATCGACATGATGGAGAGCCGAATTTTCAGTGAAAACGGTCGTCACCATTTTATGACCCGCCGCTTTGATCGTGATGAAAACGGCGCCAGAAAATTTGTGCAGACCTTCGCCGCAGTAGCGCACTTTGACTACTATGAGAGCGGACGTTATTCCTACGAACAACTCTTCATGACGATGCGCCAACTGGGCATGTCAAAGGTGGCGATAGAACAGCAGTTCCGGCGCGTGTTATTCAACCTGACGGGATGCAACCGGGACGACCACGTGAAGAACTTTACCTTTATGATGGACCGGAGAGGCGCCTGGGATATCGCGCCGGCCTATGATCTTTGTCACGCTGCCGGCAGCGATTTCACAAGATTTCACCAGCTCAGTATCAATGGCAAGACATCAGACTTTACCAGGGAGGACGTGAAACACCTCGCCAGGTACGCCGGCTTGCCGCGTCACCGCGACAAAGCGATCCTGGAGCAGACCGTCGAAGCCTTCTCAACCTGGCGCCACATCGCCCGGGAACTTGAGATACCGCAGAACCTGCAAGATCACGTTCTGCGGATGCTCCGACTCAGGTGGACTTGATTGCAATACCAGATTTGCTCATATCTGTCCGGTCACACATGTTTCGCCGGGCTTACGTAAGTGTGGCGCACGATGTAGATGCCGCTGGCGACGATGATGATAATGCCGAGCCAGGTGTACGGGTCCGGGAGTTCCTGCCAGATGAGGTAGCCCACGATGATGGTCCAGATCATGCGCAAGTAATCCAGCGGAGCGATGGCTGCGGGACGGGCCAGGCGCAGGGCTTCTATGTAGCAACCCAGCGCTACGGTTTGGGATATGCCCAGCAGGGCGAACAGCAGCCAGTCCACGTGGGTCGGGCCGGTCCAGTAAACCAGGGTGGGATAGCTGAACATGATGATGCCGGCAACGGGCAGGTAGAAATTGAGCGACCAGCGCGTCTCCGTGGTGGACAGGTAACGCGCGCTGATGAGCATCAGGCTGATGAGCAAGGACATCCCCAGGGTTGCCAGGTGCGCGAGATGAAAATGGCCCGGGGTCGGTCTCAATACGAACAGCACGCCGAGAAAACCCAGGATGATGGCAATCCAACTCTGTTTTGAGACTGTTTCCTTCAGTAGCCAGGGGGAAAGCAGGGCAACGAAAAAAGGCACGGAAAAAGTGAGCGCGACGAACTCGGCCAGGGGGATATGTTTCAAGCCGTAGAAAATGCCCAGCACCATGGTGCTGCTGACGATGCTGCGCCCGACGTGCCAGGCGGGGCGGCGGGTTTGCAACTGGCCCAGGCTGGACGTGACCGTAGCCGCGAAGAGAATGGTGCAGATGCCGAAAGCGCTACGCATCCAGGTTACCTGTACCACCGGGTAGGTTGCCGTCAGCCATTTGCCCAGCACGTCGGACAGGCAGAGGAAAACTGTCGCCAGGATCATAAAGACTCCCGCCAGGACAGGGTGGTGTTGACGTTCCATTGCAGTTCCGGCCGCGGGGCCGGGTGTATTGGCAGGGTTGGCTATTCCAGCTTGTCCAACTCGGCGGAGAGCTCGGGCAGGGCCTGGAACAGGTCGGCGACCAGGCCGTAATCCGCGACCTCGAAGATGGGCGCCTCCTCGTCCTTGTTGATGGCGACGATCACCTTGCTTTCCTTCATACCGGCCAGGTGCTGGATGGCGCCGGAGATACCCACCGCAACGTACAGGTCAGGCGCGACGATCTTGCCGGTCTGTCCTACCTGGTAATCGTTTGATACGTAGCCCGCATCGACCGCGGCGCGGGAGGCGCCGACGGCTGCGCCCAGCTTGTCGGCCACGTCCTCCAGCAGGCGGAAGTTTTCCCCGCTGCCAAACCCGCGCCCGCCGGACAGCACGATTTTGGCGCTGGTGAGTTCGGGACGCTCGGATTCGGGGCTTTCCAGGCTGACGAAGCCGGATAGCCCGACCGGGCCCGGCAGGTCGCCGGCAGTCTCAACCGCGGCCGCGCCGCCCTCTGCCGCCACTGCGTCAAAATTCGTGGTGCGCACGGTGATGACCTTGACGGCGTCATTGCTCTTCACGGTGGCCAGGGCATTACCGGCGTAAATCGGGCGCACGAAGGTATCGGCGGATTCGATACTGACAATATCCGCCACCATGCCCACGTCAAGCAGCGCCGCCACCCTGGGCATCAGGTTCTTGCCAAAGGTGTCCGCCGGCGCCAGCGCATGGGTCATGCCGTCACAGCAGGCGGCAACCAGCGGCGCCAGTTCCTCGACCAGACCGTGCTCGTAGTGCGGCGCATCGGCGTGCAGCACCCGGCTGACTCCGTTAATGCGTGCGCCAGCCTCGACGGCCGCGCCGCAATCGCTACCCGCTACCAGCAGCGTTACCTCCCCGCCAAGTTGCACGGCCGCGCCGAGAGCATTCAGCGTAGCCGCCTTGATGGAGTGATTGTCGTGTTCCGCTATAACCAGGATACCCATCTCAGATCACCTTCGCTTCATTGCGCAGTTTATCGACCAGCGCCGGCACGTCAGCCACCTTGACGCCGGCTGCGCGGGCGGGCGGGTCGGTCACCTTGAGAACCTCAATACCAGGGGTCACGTCTATGCCCAGTTCTTCGGGCGTCATCACGTCCAGCGGCTTTTTCTTGGCCTTCATAATGTTCGGCAATTTGACGTAGCGCGGTTCATTCAGGCGCAGGTCGGTAGTGACCACGGCCGGCAGTTTCAGGTCTACCGTTTCCAGGCCGTCGTCTACCTCACGGGCTACCCGGATGCCTGCGCCGGTAAACTCGATGCTTGATGCAAACGTGGCCTGTGGCCAGCCCAGCAGGGCTGAGAGCATCTGCCCGGTCTGGTTATTGTCATCGTCAATGGCCTGTTTGCCGGCGATGATGAGTCCCGGCGCTTCTTTTTCAGCGATGGCTCGCAGCAGTTTGGCAATTGCCAGGGGCTGTACCGCTACCTCCGTCTCGACCAATATGGCCCGGTCCGCGCCCATCGCCAGGGCAGTGCGCAAGATGTCCTGGCACTGGCGTCCGCCTATGGTCACGACCACGATCTCGTCTGCCTGGCCGGCTTCCACGGTGCGCACCGCCTGTTCCACCGAGATCTCGCAGAACGGGTTCATGGACATCTTCACATTGGCCGTTTCCACGCCGCTACCGTCTTTTTTTACCCGGATGCGGACGTTGTAATCCACCACGCGTTTTATCGGGACCAGTATTTTCATAGGTTCACTCTTGATCGGGACAACAAAGGGGACAAGGATACATGGAAAACGGTCATTTCGCCAATCCTGTATATCCCGTCCATCCGTGTTATTATCGCCGCGAACATGAGCTTGGAATTCGGTATATTCGACCACCTGGACATGCGCGCCGAGCCGGTGGGCAGCGCCTACGCGGATATGATGACGTACCCATGCCGCTGGGCACGGTGCAGTCGCCAGTGCCGATGTGGAGCGCGTCCATGTCGCCGCAAGGTCAGGCCGAGGCGGCGAAACGGGGCATGCATTCGATTTCCCTGGGGAGCGCTGAGATCATCCGCAAGGCCAGCGAGAACTACCGCGCCGAGTGGGAGGCAAGCCGGGACGATCCGGTGCGTCCGGCGGGTGCGCCCGAGCAGCCATTTATCGGCGCCTGGCGCCTGGTTTACGTCAACGAGGATGAACAGGCCGCCGAAGCAGTTGCACGCCATACCAGGAAAAAAGGCCGGTGAGTGTACCATATTTTGAGTTGAAGCAACTCGCACTCTAATTCTAATTCGGGACGCTGTACGCAGATTGAAAAGGAGATGGTCTTGTGTTAAAGTCGCCTTTTCTGCAGTGAACCGGGTTTGGCTCCATGAGGATACTCGCAGTCGGCGATATACACCTGGGGCGGACGCCGTCCCGGTTGCCTGGGGAACTTGCCTATCAAGCCCGTAACCTGGGGCCTGGCGGCGCCTGGGAGCGTACCGTGAATGCGGCTGTCGGCGCCGGGGTCAGGGCCGTCCTGCTTGCCGGTGACGTAGTCGAACGGGAAAACGATTTCTTCGAAGCCTACCGGGAGCTGGAGCAAGGCGTCAAACGCCTCACCGAGGCCGGTATTGAGGTGCTCGGGGTCACCGGCAACCACGATGTAAAAGTCCTGCCAAGACTGGCACAACAAATTCCTGAATTTCAACTCCTGGGCGCGCAGGGTCAATGGGAGTCGCGGCAGATTGCGGATGACACCGATGCGATTACCCTCTGGGGCTGGTCGTTCCCCCGCCGGGAGGTGCGCAGCAGCCCCCTGGCCGGGCAAACCTTCGACACCGGGACCGGCATCCATCTGGGCTTGTTGCACTGTGATCGTGATGTAACAGACAGCCCCTACGCCCCGGTCAGCAGCCAGGAACTGCGCCAGGCGGGCCTGGATGGCTGGTTGCTCGGCCACATCCACAAACCGGATGCCCTGTCCGCCGAGTCGTTGCACGGCTACTTGGGCAGCCTCACCGGACTGGATCGCAGTGAAACCGGCGTGCACGGCCCCTGGCTCATCGACGTAACCGGGGGCCGGATTGAACGTGTTGAGCAACTCCCCCTGGCGCCGCTACGCTGGGAAACCGTCGAGGTTGACCTGGAGGGCACAGTCGAACCGGCACAGGCAAACACACGCGTGTTGGACACATTGCGTGAGCTTGAGCGTCAGATCACGGAATTTCCCAGCTCCCATGAACTGGCCGCAACGCCGGATGCGGTCGGGGTCAGCCTCACGTTGTGCGGTCGCACCCGCTTCGGCACAGCCGCGCTGGCTGAAGTTGTTGACAGCAACAGCAGGGGAGCGGTCATCCCTGTCGGTTCCGGCAACCGCAACTATTTCATCGTTAAGGTCAGCCTTGCCACGCGCCCCGAGATAAACCTTGAGGAACTTGCCGGGCAGCCAACCCCGGCGGGGCTGCTGGCGCAGCGCCTGTTGTGGCTGGAGCAGCCGGAAGGGCATCCGCAGCGTGACGAACTGGTAAGCAGAGCCTCCCGGCGCCTGCGTAACCAGGGGCAAAAGCCCGTATGGAGCGGCCTGGACGCCGTTCAGCCCGATGCGGTTGAGTGGTTACGCAAAGCAGGGTTACGCGCCCTGGACCAACTGCTGGCGCAAAACGCGGACGCCCCCTGATGTATCTCAAACAACTCAAAATCCATACGTTGCCCGGCATTGAGCCGGGATTTGCCTTTGCGCCTGCCGGGGAAGGCGTCAATAT
>LXNI01002528.1_pt1 | contig 12441 bp, 10 predicted proteins | sample 809091 | NCBI WGS metagenome assembly LXNI01 (sample SAMN04870527, study PRJNA318959) | sponge metagenome | biome: 01000161; feature: marine sponge reef; material: water | host: Sarcotragus foetidus | place: Greece: Milos, Mediterranean Sea | collected 2013-05-29 | depth 5-7 m | reverse complement strand
ATCCGATATCACCATACCGGATCAATGGTCGGGGTGAGAGGATTTGAACCTCCGACCACCGCAACCCCATTGCGGTGCGCTACCAGGCTGCGCTACACCCCGTAACCGTTCCAAAGAACGTGGGTAGACAGAGAGCCGATCCGAGAACCAACCGATCAGGCAAGTATTTCAGTCACCTCGTTCAGTTCGTCAATCAACTGGGAAATCATCTTGGCCGTGGCCTTGCCGGCGTCCATCGAGAGCACTTCGGTCTCTTTCTCTGATTCCATCTGTTCAATTCGAGTACGCGCACCAGAAATAGTAAAACCCTCGACATACAGTAATTTCCTGATTGTACGGATAAGCTTTACTTCATGACGCTGATAATAGCGTCGATTGCCCCTTCGCTTGACCGGCTTGAGACTCGGGAATTCCTGCTCCCAGTACCGCAGCACATGCGGCTTGACCTCGCATAGCTTGCTGACTTCACCAATCGCGAAATAGCGTTTAGTGGGAATCGGAGGCAACTCAAAACCACTGGGATCCAACATGGTCATTTCACTGACGCCCCAGTCGCTGGGTTAATTCAAACGAGTTTTTAATCACACTTTTTTTCAGTTTCTGACTTGACCTGAATGTCACAACCCGTCTCGCCGATATGGTAACTTCCTCACCGGTTTTGGGATTTCGCCCCGGCCTTGAAGGCTTGTCTCTTAATGTAAAGCTGCCAAAACCGGACAATTTGACAGAGACCCCGTTTTCCAGTGAGTGACGGATTTTCTCGAAAAAAATCTCTACAAAATCTTTCGCTTCCCGTTTGTTGAGCCCTACCTCGTCAAACAGGATATTGCTCAGTTCTGCTTTGGTGATTGTCATTTTCCGTACTCTCGTAGCACTTTACGCCCGTAACGTCGCTCCGAATCCAGCCATCAGGACTTTTAGAATTTTGTTTATAGTCAAGTCCACTTCAGAGGATATAAGATTGCTTGATTCAGACTGGAAGGTCAAGCTGAAAGCAAAACTTTTCTTGTTTTTTTCAATCTGCTCACCCTGATAAATATCGAAAAGCTCCAGCCGGCGCAAAAATTCTCCCCCGGTTGACTGAATGGACTGAAGCAGTTTATCCGCTTCGACATCCCGGTCAACCAATACTGCGATGTCACGTTGAACCGATGGAAAGCGTGAAAGATTGCGAAATAACGGAACAGCGGACTCTGTGAAGATCGACTGGTCCGCTTCCATCAGGAAAACCGGTTGGTCAATGTCGAACACGTTGTGGAAAATCGGGTGAAGTTGACCCATATATCCAACAGTACGTTCCTCAACCCGAATAACACCTGTCCGACCAGGATGAAGTGCCGTATGTGTCCCTGATTCAATCTGCAAGCGGTCTGTCGGAATACCCAGGCTGAAGAAGAGTGCTTCGAGGTCTCCTTTCAGGTCAAAAAAGTCCGCATCACGAGGGAGTGTCGCCCATTGCTTGGGAGCGGCAAGGCCTGTAATGGCTGCCGCGACTTTCCCCGTTTCGATGATTTTAGCGGTATCCCCATCTATCACGAAAACATGTCCCACCTCAAATAGGCGCACACAGTCCTCCTGTCGATTAAGGTTATTGCGAACCACTTCCAGCAGACCGGGCCAGAGGCTTTTGCGCATCACAGACATGGCTTCACTGATCGGGTTGCGCAATGGAACACTGCAGCTGGTGGTCCCAAGCAACGTGTCTTGCATAGCTGAATTCACGAAACTGTACGTGACCACTTCCCGATAACCCCGTGCAACCATTTGCTGCTTTAGCCGAAACTCAGGAATGGCGGATTCACGTTGCTGGCCGACCAGCGCTTCCACCGTGGGTATTGTCGGTTCTATCCGGTCATATCCATAACAGCGTCCCACCTCTTCAACCAGATCATGGGCACCCACAAGATCAAATCGCCAACTCGGTGGGGTCACTCTCCATCCGCCAGGGGCGGTCCTCACCTCCATTCCCAACCGCTGGAGCACGGCACTCGTTTCGGAAGGTGGAATCATCACACCGAGCGTCCGTGTGATTTGCTGCGCATTCAGTTGGATGGATTTTTTTCTCGGTACGTGTTGACGTGAGACGACATGGCTCACGGGGCCAGGCTCACCGCCGGCGATCGCCACAAGCAATTCGGTTGCCCTTTCCATTGCATCTTGTTGCAGCCGACTGTCGACGCCGCGTTCAAACCGATGGGAGGCTTCCGTGTGCAATCCAAAATGACGCGCCTTGCCAATAATGGCAGACGGTGCAAAAAAAGCCGCCTCCAGATAGACGTTTTGCGTGTTTTCACTGATCGCGGAATGTGCACCACCCATGATACCGGCCAGTGCCACCGCCCGCTTCGCATCGGCAATCACCAGAAAGTCAGGCCGCAGTGTGATTTCCCGATCATCCAGCAGCACCAGTTTCTCCCACGGCCTCGCCATACGAACACTCAGCCCACCATGGAGTCTGTCAAGATCGAATGCGTGCATCGGTTGTCCATACTCCAGCATCACATAGTTGGTCACATCAACGATCGCATTGATGCTCCTGAGACCACTCTTTCTCAAACGACTTGCCATCCAGTCAGGGGATTTTGCCTTCATGTCGATATGGCAAACTGCTCGACCGACAAATCTGGGACAGGCCTCCGGTGCGTCCAGTGCAATACTAAGAGAAGATTGATTGACGGATCGTATTTTCTTGGCTTTATCTGTCTTTTCCGAATTGAGGGGCACTTGCTCCAGTGCGGATATTTCTCTTGCTATTCCCCGTATGCTGAGACAGTCCCCCCGATTGGGCGTCAATTCCAACCCAAACAGGAAATCCGAAAGATCAAGGTATCTGCTGACCTTTTGCCCTACCGGCGCCTCTGCATCAAATATCATCAGATCATCGGACTGCTCTGACAGACCGAGTTCAGCCGCTGAACACAGCATGCCGCTCGACTTCACGCCATGAATAACACGATCACTGACAGTGACATCCCGTAACCGGGCGTTTTTCAACGCCACCGCAACCTTCGCTCCCTCACAGACATTCGGTGCACCACAGACAATTCTGACGGGTCGTTTCCTCCCTATATGGACTGTGCAAATTGTCAACCGGTCCGCATGGGGATGGGGCTTGACCGCCGTGATCTCACCCACAACAAGCCGCCTGGGATCAAAATCACAATCGGCCAACCCCGCACTCTCGACTTCCAGACCGGCATAGGTCAGTTTTTCGGCCAACACGAATGCAGCGGATTCGGGAACGACCCACTCCTTCAACCAAGACAGACTGATCTTCATTGTATCGGCCGACTAAAACTGACGCAAAAAATCAAGGTCATTATCAAAGAACAGCCTCAGGTCATTCACGCCGTAACGTAACATCGTCAATCGCTCAACACCCAGCCCAAAGGCATAACCGGTCATCAACCGATCATCAATCTTGCCTTCATGGAGTACGGCTGGATGGACCATCCCACACCCCAACACCTCCAGCCAGCCAGTCGCCTTGCAGATGCGGCAATGCCTGTCGCGACCTCGGCAAAAAATGCATCGTATATCGACTTCAGCCGAGGGTTCGGTAAACGGGAAATAAGATGGCCTGAATCGCACATCAAGATCCGTTTCAAAAAATTCCTGCAGAAAATAGATCAATACCCCTTTGAGATCGGCAAACGTAATGTCCTGATCAATGGCCAACCCCTCCACTTGATGAAACATGGGAGTATGGGTGACATCTGAATCACATCGATATACCTTGCCAGGGGCAATGACCCTCAAGGGAGGAACAGTGGCATGCATATAGCGTATCTGAACCGGGGAAGTATGTGTTCTTAACAGCAACTCCTCGTCAATATAAAACGTATCATGCATGGCCCTGGCCGGATGATCGGCAGGAATGTTCAGTGCTTCGAAATTATGATAGTTATCCTCAATTTCCGGGCCAAATGCGACCTCAAACCCGAGTCCGGAAAAAAGAGCCTGTATCCGTTCAATAGTACGGCTAATCGGATGAAGCGAGCCGATGTGCTGCTGCCGTCCAGGTTGGGTAACATCAATCCGGCCTGCTTCGATCTGATCGTCAAAGGTCCGTTCTTCCAGCCGGGTCTGTTGTTCTGTCAACCAGTCCTGTATCTGCAACTTAATGGCATTAAGCTGTTGTCCGACCCAACGACGCTGCTCTTGAGGGAGACGACCGATTGCTTTTAACTGTACCGTCATCTCACCCTTCTTGCCCAAGTACTGCACTCTCAACGCCTCCAAGGCACGGAGCGTGGGGGCATCATCAATCGCCTGTTTGGCCGTTTCCCGCAACCTCGCCAGATCGCCACTATCCATTGAAATAAATTATCAGATATGTCATTTCAAACAGATAGCAGTCTTTATTGAACTGATGCAATATAAAAATCCATGTACTCCAACGACTGCTCTTCGTTCAGCTCCGATGGGCCGGCCGACAAAGATCAACTGGCCAGGGCTTGTTTGGCTTGCTCCGCCAGTGCGTGAAATGCCCGCTTGTCATTCACGGCAAGTTCCGCCAGCACCTTCCGGTCAAGTTCAACCGATGCCTTGTTCAGTCCGGAAATAAAGCGACTATAGCTCAGTCCATGTTCACGAGCTGCCGCATTGATGCGGACAATCCAAAGTGCCCGGAATTGGCGTTTTCGCTGTCGACGGTCCCGATAGGCATACTGTCCGGCCCGGTCAACGGCCTGTTTGGCAACTTTGTAGACTCGGCTTCGGACACCCCGGTATCCCTTGGCCTGCTTGAGAATTTTTTTGTGTCTTGCTTTTGCAACAACACCTCGTTTGACGCGTGGCATGTCCTCTTCTCCCTAGCTGTACGGTAACATTTGCTTGACAGACGCGCGGTCGGCTGCATTGATCAGCGCCCCTGACCGAAGTTGTCGCTTCCGCTTGGTCGATTTCTTGGTCAGAATATGGCGCAGATGTGACTGTGACCGTTTGAACTTGCCTGTGGCCGTTCTCTTAAAACGCTTCAGTGCACCACGATTTGTTTTCAGTTTTGGCATATTGTCTCCAGTATTCAAGATGACATCGACGCTTTCGCTCATGCAACGTCATCATTTCTAAATTGATTTGCAATGGTAGTTCTGGACTGGACTACTTCTTGGCAAATAGTATGTGGAACGATTTCCACCGTCTTTCGACACGAACATCAGACCAGCATTCATCATCAGCCCGCTGATCCGGGTGTGTCGCGTCGATTAACCGCGACGAGGGGCGAGTACCATGACCATCTGACGGCCTTCCATGGTGGCCGCCTGCTCAATTTCTCCGACCGCTTCAAGGTCTTGAGCTACTTTTTCCAGCATCTCCAGACCCAATTCCCGGTGAGCCATTTCCCGCCCCCGGAATCGCATGGTAATTTTCGTTTTATTTCCGACCGTCAAAAACTCTGTTAATTTCCGCAACTTGACATCATAGTCCCCCACATCGGTACCCGGTCGGAACTTGATTTCCTTTACCGTAATCTGCTTCTGTTTCTTTTTCGACTCCTGCCTTTTTTTACTCTCGTTATAGAGATATTTCCCATAGTCCATGATACGACAGACCGGCGGGTCAGCATTGGGCGATATTTCGACCAGATCAAATCCGGCCTCCTCGGCTACCTGCAACGCCTGTTCAATCGACAGTATCCCTAATTGGCCCCCTTCGCTTTTAATCACTCGAACCGGATCACTGGTAATTTGTTCATTAACTTGCAGTGCTTTTTGTTTGGCTATAATCTAAATCCTCTAAAAATTAAAATTTGGACAACCCGACTCTGTCAACGCATGCCTTTATTGATTCAGAAGATCGGCAACCGCCTCAACAGACATCGTTCCCAACGTTCTTCCGTCAGTTGTCCGGACAGAGAGTGTGTTCATTTCTACTTCGCGGTCACCCACAATCAACAGATAGGGAACCCGCTGTAACGTATGTTCGCGGATTTTAAATCCGATTTTCTCGTTTCTCAAGTCGGATTCGACCCTGAATCCCTGTTTTTTAAAGGTTTCCTCGGTCTCCCGCAGGTATTTTTCCTGTTTCTCGGAAATATTTAGCAAAACCGCTTGAACCGGTGCGAGCCAAACGGGAAAGTGCCCTTCATAATGTTCAATCAGTATCCCGACAAATCGCTCAAATGAACCGAGTATGGCACGATGCAGCATCACCGGTGTCTGTCTGGAGCCATCCTCCGCAATATAGTGTGCAGACAACCGTCCGGGCATGGCAAAATCAACCTGCACCGTGCCACACTGCCAGACCCGGCCGATGCTGTCCCTGAGGGAAAACTCGACCTTTGGGCCATAGAAGGCCCCCTCTCCCGGCAACTCTTCCCAAGGTAACTGCTTATGATCCAGCGCACTGGCCAATGCCGATTCCGCCTTATCCCAACTCTCATCGCTGCCAACCCGGTCGTCGGGTCGTGTAGAGAGTCGATAAATGATATCGGTAAATCCGAGATGTGCATAGACATCATGTAAAAAATCGATAAATTCCGAGACTTCTGACTGGATTTGCTGTTCACTGCAAAAAATATGGCCGTCATCCTGTACAAACCCGCGTACCCGCATCAATCCATGCAACGCCCCCGATAATTCATTGCGGTGGCAAGAACCGAATTCACAATACCGCAGGGGTAAATCGCGATAACTTTTCAATCCCTGGTTGAAAACCTGTACATGACAGGGACAATTCATCGGTTTAAGCGCAAATTCCCTGCCTTCCGATTCAACCGAAAACATGTCACTGCCAAATTTATCAGCATGACCCGACTTCTCCCAAAGAGAATAATCCACCACCTGTGGAGTTTTGATTTCCCGATAGCCGCGACGATGCTGCTCCTGTCTCATGTACTGTTCCAATTGCTGATAGACCAGCCAGCCCTTGTGGTGCCAAAACACCATGCCGGGAGCCTCTTCTTGCATATGAAACAGATGCAAACGCCTCCCCAGTTTACGATGATCCCGTCTATCAGCCTCCTCAATCTGTTTCAAGTAGCGCTTTAACTGTTTTTTATCGGGCCATGCGGTCCCATAAATTCGCTGCAACATCTTGTTGCTGGCCTTTCCTCTCCAATAAGCACCCGCTATCTTTGTCAGTTTAAAGTGATGACAAAATGACATGTCCGGCACATGCGGGCCACGACACATATCAACATATTCCATATGATGATACAGTCCCGGTGTTTCCCTGCGATCAATATCCCGCTTCAAAATGGCGAGTTTGTAGGGTTCGTTTCTCTCCTCGAAAGTATGAAAGGCCTTGTCCCAGGATACAACCTCTTTGATCACCGGATAGTTGGTTTTTGCCAGTCCCCTCATCCGTTGTTCAATCTCATCGAGGTCCCCCTCAGTGATTCGATGCGCTAAATCAACATCATAGTAAAATCCGTTTTCTATCACGGGACCGATCGCCATTTTGATGTCAGGCCAGCGTTGCTTCAGTGCGTGTCCGAGCAAATGTGCGCAAGAATGACGAACAACATCCAGTCCTTCATCATCTTTGGAGGTCAGTAAAATGATCTCGCTGTCATCCGTCACGACCTCTGACACATCAACCAAGCGTCCGTTTATCTTGCCAGCGACCGTGGCTCTGGAAAGACCGGGGCCGATATCGGCCGCAATATCGGCAATCGAAACCGGTTTGGGGAAGATTCTTGTCGAACCGTCAGGCAGTAAAATCTCAGGCATAATCTAATTTTCCAGTGGCACCCGCTACCGAAGGGCGCATGTTGCTTGAGGAATCATCAATCAATCTGGTAGGCGCGATTGGATTCGAACCAACGACCCCCACCATGTCAAGGTGGTGCTCTAGCCAACTGAGCTACGCGCCTGCCGAAAGCGCAGGAGTTTACACATTGTGTTTCATGAATTCAATTACTTTGCGTTGACTGTCAGCGCAAAGCATGTCAGCGCAAAGCATGTCAACGCAAAGCATGTCAACGCAAAGCATTGTATTAACCGGCACAACTTGATAGACTCAAATTCTGTCACGCTGGGATGAAAGCAAATCAGGTTTGCATGGGCTAAGCTGCAGGGCAGTCGACACATGTAACCGCTGAGGGAAATGTAGTTTGTTTTCTTCTGACTTGACTGAAGTTAAGAAAAGTTTTCTGGGGCACCTCAAACAGAGTCACCCCTAAATAAAGAATTGGGCGGGAATGTCCAAAGCTTAGATGAAGAGTGGCCGATACTTTGTGTAATCGGTCGGTTTGTATAATATTGTTTCGAAGAACCATAGAGAGCACAAGATTGACAATCAACCCAGGGAAGCGGATAGGGCTGTCGACGATTCGTAGCGATGATAACATCCGGTATTCATTAACAACGGTGTAATTGTGCGGGTACATGACGCAATCACACCGGATGGAAAGAAAAGAGATTCGGCATCTCACTGGTTTTGAAATCTGCCAGTCCAACAGATCATCATATTTTAATGACGTAATATATCAGTCAACCTGTCATTGCATCTGACTGATGGGTCAAGACTGTTGCCGCCTGCAGTCATTGCTGCGACTTGATCCCGGGAGCTTCTCTCTTGGTTCCGGATTGCAATTGAATGAAATTGGATTTGTTATACAGCGTCATACCGTCTTCGGATTGATGCAATCGGCATACGGTCCGGTTAACACCGAATCCGCCATCATCTCTTCATTAGCTTAAACGCATTCCCAAAGTGAATTGAAATTAATTTGCCCTTGACAGGGCAAATTAAGAGGGTGTGGTCATGCAATCGTGTTTTGTTTTTGTCCACACTCGCACGAATTAGGAAATAATAATGAAAAGAATGTTATTTAATGCAACTCATCCCGAAGAGTTGCGGGTAGCTATTGCGGATGGTCAAAGACTCATTGACCTTGATATTGAATCATCGATTCGAAAAGAAAAGAAAGGAAACATATACAAAGCAACCATCACCAAGGTTGAACCCAGTCTTGAAGCATGCTTTGTTGATTATGGTGCCGAAAGACACGGTTTCCTGCCACTGAAGGAAATCTATCGGAACTATTTCAACTCCGTTGACCCTGGGACCCAGATGTCCGATATTAAAATCGAATCGGTCATCAAAGCAGGACAGGAAGTCGTTGTGCAGGTAGACAAAGACGAAAGGGGAACCAAAGGAGCGGCACTGACCACTTTTATCAGTCTTGCTGGACGATTCCTCGTCTTGATGCCGAATAATCCGAAAGGAGGAGGCATCTCACGACGTATCGTCAAAGAGGCAAGGACCGAACTCAAACAAGCATTGAAAACACTTGAAGTCAATACTGACCACGCACTCATTGCGCGAACGGCCGGTATCGGACGCACCACAGAGGAACTGCAATGGGACCTCGACTTTTTGCTGAAGCTGTGGGATACCATCAACACCGCCTCCCAGGAAATCAAGGCTCCTTACCTGATCTATCAGGAAAGCAACCTGATTGTCCGTGCTATTCGTGATCACCTTGCGGCCGACATTTCGGAAGTGGTTGTCGATGACCCGGAGATTTACGACAGGGTGGACCGATTCATGAACCAGGTGATGCCCCACTCTTCGACACGACTCAAGAAACATCGCGGAAGTATTCCCCTGTTCTCGAAATTCCATATCGAAAACCAGATCGAATCCGCTTTTGATCGAGAGGTGAATCTGCCTTCTGGTGGCTCATTGGTCATTGACCATACTGAAGCATTGATTTCGATTGACGTAAATTCGGCCCGCGCAACCAAAGGCGGTGACATTGAAGAAACCGCCTTGCAAACCAATCTTGAAGCAGTTGAAGAAATTGCCCGTCAACTGCGTATTAGAGACTTGGGGGGATTGATAGTCATTGATCTCATTGATATGAGTAGTCAACGCCATCAGCAAGCGGTGGTCTCCCGCCTCAAAGCCGGTGTACAGCCCGACAGGGCCCGTGTTCAGATCGGTCAAATTTCCCGGTTTGGGCTGTTGGAGATGTCCCGACAGCGATTACGCTCTTCGATCAGTGATGCCAACTACGGCAATTGCCCTCGCTGTCATGGTATCGGCACCATCCGAAATGTGGTGTCGACCTCCTTGAGTGTTTTGAGAATGATCGAGGAAGATGCACTAAAAGAGAACACCGAGGCGATTCAGGCCATCCTTCCGCTGGATATCGCAACCTATTTGATCAATGAAAAAAGGTATGAACTCAATCAGCTTGAAACAAAACTGGCAACCCGAATTATTATCCTTCCTTCTGAAGCAATGTTGACCCCGGATTTCGAAATACGACGTCTGAAAAGCGAGGAGATGGATCAACTGTCACAATTTGCAAGCTATAAACAAAAACCGGAACTGGAAAAACACCAGGATGACCTGACAGTCGGTCTCAAGAGTTCTCCCGGACAGAAAGCAAAAATTCAACTTGATCATATCAGTCATCGCGCCCCCCCTCTTCCCCAGAAACAGTCTGTCGAGGAAGACAATTCAAAAAAAGGGGTGATCAAACGGATCACCGAGGTTTTATTTGGACGGAATACCGAAACCGAGCACGAAAAGACACCCAGGGAGAAGAAACCGTCGGACAAACCGTCTCATAAGGAAACATCCGGGAACCGGACAAAAGAAACCAAGGGTCGCAGGCGGACACGAACCCCGCAAACGGCCAGACACGCCAATCAAGGAAACAAACCCGCGCAAGCAGGGGGCAGGGGGCGGAAACAGCCAGCCAAATCCACGGCGAACAGAAAACCAAGTCCACCCAAGCGAACTCGACTCACGAGCGACAAAAGCACAGGGCAACCGGACAACCCACAGACAGCCAAACCAACCCGGGATCGCGGCAAAGTGGACAAAAAGAACGTGCCGAAAAAAGAAAATCCCGGGGTCAGTCATGCTGCGGCCAATCCCGATGGCAAACCTTCGAAACGCCGTCATCCTCAAGCCAAAAACCCTGCTTCATCGCTGACTGCGGCAGAAACAACAATTCCGGATGATATCGGTAATCGGAAAGAGTAAGACAAGGCGGGGCGTTGCGACCGATCTTCCCTAGATTGCCCGCCTATCAAGACTGCCGTCTGGAAAAAAGTGCCAGTGATTCAACATGGGTCGTGTGGGGGAACATATCAATCACACCCACCTTGTCCAGCCTGTATCCGTTGACATGCACCATAATACCGGCATCTCTTGCGAGTGTCGCCGGATTGCACGAGGCGTAAAGACATTCATCAGGTTGTACGCTCGGAACCAGCTGCTTCACTACCTGTAATGCCCCCGAGCGAGGGGGGTCCAGCAGTATTTTGTTGAAGTGTCTCCCCTGAAACACATGATCAAGGTTCTCATCATTGAGATTGACTTTCTCAAACCGGGCATTCGGCAGGGCATTGACAGCCGCATTCTCAAGACCACGGTTTACCAATGCAGACTCCCCCTCCACCCCCGTCACAAGGGCCCCTGACGTTGCCAAGGGCAAGGTGAAATTACCGAGGCCACAAAACAGATCGAGAATGCGATCATCGGCTTGTGGCGCAAGGTGCTGGGTCACCTCCGTGATCATCCGTTCATTGGCAATGCCATTGATCTGTATGAAATCGAGTGGATCGAACTGCATTGTCAACCCGAATTCATCCAACCGATAATGCAGGGTTTCGGGTTGCTCTGGCCAAACCGGGACCACAGAATCGACCCCCCCTGGCTGAGCAAACAGTTGTACCCGCCTTTGCTCAGCATAGTTTTTCAGGCACTTCATATCTTGGTCAGAAAAAGGCTGTAAACAACGCAGGACCAATGCCACTGCATTATCCGCTGCCGCGACCTCAATCTGGGGAAGGCGGTGATAATTGCTGAGTTGACTGCATAGCGTGTGCAGCGAAGGCAAAAGAGCCGAGAGGCGTGGTTCAAGGGTATGGCAAACCTGCAGCGAGGTGATATACGAACTTCTGCGTTCCCTGAACCCGACCAGTATGCCTCCCTTCTTGGGCACGTATCGTATCCCCAAGCGTGCTTTCCTGCGATAATGCCATGATCCCGACCGAATCGCGGACAACGTCTCCCGTGGTGTGACATTGCCCAATTTCTCAAGACTGTTGAACAGGGTTTTTTGTTTGGTTTGCAGTTGGGACGCAGTACTGACGTGTTGATACGAACACCCTCCGCATACACCAAAATAACGGCACTTCGGCTCCACGCGGTCTTGTGACGGACTCAGGACATCAAGCAAATAACCTTGAAATTTCCCTCGTCTCCTTTTTTTGGCCATGAAACGGATGCTTTCACCGGGCAATGCACCATCTACAAAATAAACCTTACCCTCGATTTTGACCACCCCACTCCCGTCATGAGAGACATCTTCGACCCATCCTTCAAGCCTGTCCGACAACGGCTAGTCCTACCGAGTCATGATAAAAGTTTCTGTCATCATTAAATTGGTCACTAACGGTACTGGACAAAACCCACCGGATGATATAGGCTTGGCCCGATGGTTCAATCCGACATCAGCGGGACCTTTCG
>LXNI01002527.1_pt1 | contig 12441 bp, 14 predicted proteins | sample 809091 | NCBI WGS metagenome assembly LXNI01 (sample SAMN04870527, study PRJNA318959) | sponge metagenome | biome: 01000161; feature: marine sponge reef; material: water | host: Sarcotragus foetidus | place: Greece: Milos, Mediterranean Sea | collected 2013-05-29 | depth 5-7 m | reverse complement strand
TCGCGCACGTCGGGGTTGTAGGTGCGCACCGTCCCCTCCAGCTCGACCTCGTTGGGGATGATGTTGAAGCGGTTCCCGCCCCGGAAAATCCCCACCGTCACCACGCTGGGCTCCAGCGGAGGCAGGTTGCGCGACCGGATCGTCTGGAACGCGGCCACCGCCTGCGACGCCATCACGATCGGGTCAATCCCCAGGTGCGGCGCGGCACCGTGCGACTGCTTCCCCACGATCCGGATCCGGAAGTGATCCACCGCCGCCAGCGCGGGCCCCGACGTGAACCCCACCTTCCCCACCTCCATCTCGGCAAAGCTGTGCAGCCCGAAGATCGCGCTCGGCACGGGGTCGTCCTCCAGCACCCCCTCCGCCACCATCAGCTCGGCGCCGCCCTCCTCACCCGGCGGCGGCCCCTCCTCGGCCGGCTGGAAGATGAACTTGACCGTCCCGGGAAGCTCGTCGCGCATCGACGCCAGCACCGAAGCCACCCCCAGCTGCACCGCCACGTGTATATCATGCCCACACGCGTGCGACACCCCCACCTCCTGCCCCGCATACGTGGTCCGCACCGTCGACTTGAACGGGTACGGCGTGTCCTCGGTGACCGGCAGCGCGTCCATGTCGGCCCGCACCGCCACGACCGGCCCGGGACGCCCACCCCGCAGAATCCCCACCACCCCCGTGTGCGCGATCCCCGTGTGCACCTCGTCGAAGCCGAGCGAGCGCAGGTGATTCGCGACCAGCTCGGCCGTCTTGAACTCGCGATTGCCGAGCTCCGGGTACTGGTGGATGTGTTCCCGCAACCGGATGATCGAGTCCTGGACGCGGGCAAGGACCTCTTCGATCTGCGCCTCCTGCGTTTCCTGCGCGTGGAGGGGCGGTGCGGGGGCCGTGGCCGCGATCGCCACCGAGGCGGCGAGTGCGGTGATGGCGGCCTTGCGGAGACGGCGGATGCGGCGGGTGTGGCCCCTGCGATTGATGGCTGTCATGATTCCCTGTTCGTGAAGATCTTGGGTGATATGTAAAGTGTGGGTTACATTTTGGAATGTTGACATTACATTGTGAATCTTTTCACAACCTCCTACGACCCCGCCAGGCTCCGATAGACCGCCCGCACAAACCGCTCCGGATTCTCCCCCCAGACCGCATCCAGATCCCCCGTCGGCCCCGCAGCCACAACCTGGTCCTCCGTCCGCCCATTCGCCACCAGCCCCGCCACGCGCAGCCGCACCGTCTCCAGCATATCCCGATACTCCCGCAGATGCTCGGGCGACGCCAGTTCGCCATGCCCCGGAATGATCCTTGTCCCCTCGCTCGAGCGCTCCAGCACGAAGTTGGCCGCCGCGATCACCCCGTCCACCCCACCCCCGCTGTCCACGTCGATGAACGGGTAGCGCCCCCGGAAGAAGGTGTCGCCCATGTGGAAGACGTTGGCGCGGGGGAAGTGCACGATCGCGTCGCCGTCCGTATGGGCAACTCCGACGTGGGTGACCTCGATGTGGCGCCCGTTCCAGTGAAAGCGCACCCCTTCGTCGAAGGTGACGACGGGCAGGGCCGCCCGCGGCGCCTGGCCCGAACGCCCGACCAGATCCTCGAACTCCGCCGGATTCATGCGCCGGTACACGTTCTCGTGGGCCACGATCATGGCGCCGGCCTCGCCCAGGTTCTCGTTGCCCCCGGTGTGGTCCCCGTGCCAGTGCGTGTTGAGAACCCAGCGGACCGGCTGATCGGTCACCGCCGCGATCGCGGCCAGGATCTTCTCGGTCAGCGGCGCGAACTGGTCGTCGATCAGAAAGGCCCCGTCATCCCCCACCGACAGCCCGATGTTGCCGCCCCGGCCCATCAGCATGAAGAGGTCGCTCTCCAGCTCGATGGTGGTGATCTCCACATCGGACATGTTCTGCTGGCCGGTGAGCGGGCCGACGGCAGCGCCGGCGCCCAGCAACACAAAAGCAGCCGGCCCGGCGATCCGCGCGAAGCTGCTCCGGTACGAAGTCCTCATTCTTGATTCCTCTCGATTCCGTCGGGGAATTGTGGCGAACAGCGCGCCCCATCCATATGAATAAGGTCACCGTCACTCCCATGGAGAATACCGAAATGAGACGCCTGCCTGCCACTGCACTCCTCGCAGTCCTCCTGCTGCCCGCCTGCGGCGACGCCCCGCCGAGGGAGGCCGCCGCACAGAACCACGCTGCCAACCCCGGCTCCCCCACCCAGGACCTCCCCCCCGCCATCATCGGCCAAGGCGGCGCGCTCGAGGGCTGGGACCATCGCTACGTCGACAGCGACACCCTCACCACCGGCTACCTGGCCGTCCCCGATGGCGACGGCCCCTTCCCCGCGCTGGTCATCATCCACGAATGGAACGGCCTCCAGGACCGCGTGCGCCAGCTGGCCGACGATTTCGCCGCAGAAGGCTACGTCACCCTCGCCGCCGACCTCTTTCAGGGGCGCACCGGAAGCAACCCCCGGGAGAACATGGCCCTGGTCCGCGAGGCGCAGGCCGACCAGCCCGCGATGATCGCGAACCTGAACGCCGCCGTGGCCTACCTGAAGAGCCGTTCCGACGTGACCGGGCGGGTGGGAGCGATGGGGTGGTGTTTCGGAGGCGGCGTCGCCCTCTCCTTCGGCCTCGACGGCGTCAACCACGAAGCCACGGCCATCTTCTACGGCCGCCTGGTCGACGACCCGGAGGTGCTGGCCGCCATGGAACACGAGGTTTACGGCACCTTCGCCGCCCTCGACAACGGTCCGTCCCCCGAATCGGTGGCCGCCTTCGAGACCGCTTTGCGCGCCGCCGGCATCGAGCACGACCTGCACATCTACGACGACGTGAACCACGGCTTCTGGCTGCGCGTTGACGGCGATCCGGAGGCCCGAACCGCCCCCGCCGCCGACGCCTGGCAGCGCCTGAAGGCGTACCTGGAACGGACGCTGCGGTGACTGCGGCTGGCGTTTGAACAAGGCCGCCGGACGGAGTTATGTTACCCCGCAACAAGGAGATAACATGATCCCGATCCGGATCTCGCTGGACCGCGAACTCTTCGAGCGGGCCGACATGGTTTCCCGCAAGCGGGGAGTCCCGGTCGCGGAGCTCTGTCGCCAGATTCTGAGCGAAGCCCTCGGGCGCTATCCGAAGGACAGGCCCTGGATGGCCTACGTGGGCAGTCTGGAAGGACGCGCGAGCGACAGCCGCACCGTGGACGAAATCGTCTACGGCCGCCCCGGGCGATGAGCGGCCCCAGGGTCTTTCTGGACACCGGCATCTTCATCGCCGCCATGAGCCGGCGCGACCGCTATCACGAGCAGGCCCGCGCTCTCTTCGCGGGCACTCCGCACCCCCATTGGCATACCTCGGTGCTGGTCTGGTCGGAGGCCTACAACTGGTTCCTGGACCAGCATGGGGACGAGGCGGCACGCGCCTTCGGGTCGATGGTCGCGAGCCTCGAGGGACTCGTCATGTTCACCGCCGACGAGGACCACCACGCACGCGTCTGCCGCATGTCGGACCGGCTGCGCCACGAGAAGCTGACCTACGTGGACGCATCGAGTCTGGTCCTGATGGATGAACACGACATCAGGACGGCGTGGTCGACGGACCACCGGCTTGGACTGACCGGCGCGGAGGTGTTGCCGCGGCTGTAGCGCGCATGCCGCGCCCGGCTGCCTGTCCCAACGGGGTGACGCACCTGTCACCCTGCGGTGACTTCGATTCCGCCGCGAACCACCATTACCGGTGCCCGATCCCCCGCAAATCCCCCGAAATCCCTTCAATCCACACGGTTTTCCGAAAGCGGCACGGGTCTTGCCAATCAAGTTCCGCAGACCCCAGCTTAGGAGACCGAAATGTTCAGCCACATCGGGAGAATCAGGAAGATGCGAGCACTCTGGATCATCCCCGGCCTTGCATTGCTGGCGCCGTTGAGCGCCCCGCAACTGAACGCCCAGCAGCGCGACTTCCTCCTCAAGAAGCCGCAGGTGACCTTCTCGATCAGAGGGGGATACAGCGTTCCGCGCGCCGGAAGCGGCGACGTCACGGAGAGTCTGTGGGACTTCACCCGCAGGCACCTGACGGTGGAATCCGGCGACTTTGCCGGGCCCTACGTTTCGGCAGAGGTGGGGATCCGGACTTCGGAGCGCTTCGATTTCGTGTTCGGGCTCGGGTACAGTGCCTCCTCGACCCTGTCCGAGTTCCGCGACTACGTGGGGGAGGACGATCTGCCCATTGCACAGACCACCGAATTCACCACGGCACCGGTCACGGCGGGCATCAAGGCCTACCTGCTGCCCCGGGGCAGGTCGATCGGCAGTTTCGCCTGGGTCCCCCGGAACTTCAACGCCTTTGCGGGAATCGCGGGCGGGATGGTCTGGTACCGCTTCGAGCAATACGGCGAATTCGTGGACGAGGGGACGCTCGACATCTTCGTCGACAACTTCAGATCGGTCGAGAAGGCGCCGACCCTGCATCTCTTCACGGGATTTGACGTCAGCCTCAACAGGAGCCTGATGCTGACCGGGGAAGCGCGCTACGGATTCGCGACAGCCCCATTCCAGCGCTTTTACGACGGTAGCGGCGATTTCGTGAACTTCCCCGAACTGGACCTGACAGGTCTGACACTGAGCTGCGGAGTGAGCTTCAGGCTCTGAGGGCAATAGACAATGACGACTATACACGGACGAAACAGAACGATCTTCGACGCGGAGGAAGCAATCATGGGTATGAAGAAAGCAGGAATCGCCTTGCTCGCCGCCTTGGGTGCGGTGGTCGCGATCGCCGGAATCCACGGTCCGGTGGCAGCACAGGAGGGTGACCTTCGAGCCGGCTGGCAGCCCTACCTGGGGTGCTGGGTGTCGATGGAGGCCGAGGAGGACCAGGGTGTCCTGTGCCTCGTCGCGGACGGCCAGGACGTGGAGATGCTGACCATCGTCGACGGGGCAGTAGCGTTCAGCGAGCCCCTCGTGGCGGATGGCGGCACCCACGAATTCGAACGGGACGACTGCCAGGGCACCGAGTCCGCCCGCTTCTCCGAGGACCGGCGGCGGCTGTACACCGCGTCCCTGGTGAACTGCGACGGCGAGCCCCCCCGGCGGAGCACCGGAATCATCTCCATGCCCGGCCTGGACGAGTGGGTAGACGTGCGGGCCATCGAGGCGAACGGTGCGACCACCGTCTGGTCGCAGCGCTACCAGCGCACGAGCCACAGCGTGCTCAACCAGCTGGGACTGGCCGACCCGGTCGCCCGCCCCAACCCCTTCGCGCTGCGCGGCGGGATCACCTACGCGACGGCCGCCATCACCATCGACGACGTGATCGACGCTTCCCGGAGCGTCGACACCGACGCGGTCCAGGGGTGGCTTGCGTCGGTGGAGCAGCAGTTCGAGGGCCTGAGCGCCGAGGACCTGATCCGCATGGAAGACGCCGGCGTGGCCACTGCGGTGATCGATGTGGTGGTCGCGGTCTCGTTCCCGGAGCAATTCGCCCTCAACGAGGAATTGGACAGTTCCGACCGGAACAGGTACATGTACGGATGGGCGGATCCGCTCTACTACCCCTATTACGGCTACGGCTACGGCCGCTACGGCGGCCGTTACGGTGGGTGGGGCTACTACGGCCGTGGGTATTATCCCGGCTACACCCCCATCGTGGTCTCCGTGAACCGGCGCGATGGGGGCGGCCAGGCCGTCGCGGGAGGGGGCTACCGCAGCCGCGGATCCGTTACCAGTTCCGGCACCAGCGGCGGCTCCTCATCGGTCGGAAGCAGCGGCAGTAGCAGCGGTGGTAGCAAGTCCACCAGAACCAGCACCGGCCGCAAGGCGGTCCGGCGTGGCGGCAAGTAGCACCTACACGCTTTCAATTCTCATGGCCGGGGCCGGCGACCTCTCGCCCGCCCCGGCCATGCTTTCGTTCGTACAGGAATCGGCGGGCGGGCTCTCCGAGACGCTCGCCTCCAGCCCTCTGCTGGCCGTGGCCGTCCTCTTCGGCGCCGGCGTGGCCACCAGCCTGACCCCCTGCGTCTACCCCATGATCCCCATCACCGCATCGGTGATCTCGGGGACCGCGCAGGACGGGCAACGGTGGAGCCGCACCCTGGCGCTCACCATGACCTACGTCACGGGCATGGCGCTGCTCTACGCCACGCTCGGGTTGCTGGCGGGGCTCACCGGCACCCTCTTCGGCACGGTGAGCGCGAGCCCCTGGGCGCTGCTGGCCATCGGCAACCTGCTCCTGGTCTTCGCGCTGGCCATGTTCGACGTGATCCCGATCCGGGTGCCGCAGCGTCTCATGGCGTGGGCGGGTGGGCGCGAGGGGGGTTCGTACGGGGCCGTCTTCGTGCTGGGGGCTACCTCCGGGGTGGTGGCCGCGCCGTGCGGGGCGCCTGCATTCGCGGCCGTGCTGGCCTGGGTGGCCGCCACGCGGGCGGGATTCATGGGATTCGTCTACCTCTTCGTCTTTTCCATTGGGATGACCGCGCTGCTGGTGGCGGTGGGGCTCTTCTCGGGAACGATTTCGCGGCTGCCGAAGTCGGGTCGGTGGATGGTGGCGGTCAAGCGCGTGGCCGCGGTGATCATGCTGGGGGTGGCGCAGTATTATTTCATCCAGGCGGGATACAATCTGTAGGGCCCTTTTTCCCTTGCCGCTCCGAGCGGATCCACCCACGGTTTGCCGGCACACCACCCACGCGCCCCGTCCTGCCCCTGAGAGGTGACGCGGCTGTCACCCTGCGGTGACTCCGACTCCCCCGACAACCGTCCTTGTGCGGTCTCCGAGCCCCGAAAACGCTCGCTGATCCCCCACATCCGCACCGACATCCAGGACGGCACGGGTCTTGCTCATCAGGTTCCGCAAACCGAAACAGGGAGGCCGAACATGTTCAGCCAATTCAGGAAGTTCAAGACGATGCGGGCACTCTGGATCATCCCCGGTCTTGCCGTGCTGGCATCGGTGGGCACCGCCGAACTCAACGGCCAGGCGCCTGGCTTTCTTCTCCACACGCCGCAGATCACCGTCGTGGTCAGAGGGGGATACAGCGTGCCGCGGCTTGGGGGAGGCGGCGACGCCGAAAGCCTGTGGGACTTCACCAAACAGCACCTGACGCTGGAAAACCGCGATTTCGCGGGCTCCCACATCATGGTCGAAGTGGGGATCCGGGGATCGGAGCGTGTCGACCTGGTCCTGGCGCTCGGGCACAGTCCCACTTCAGTCGTGTCCGAGTTCCGCGAATGGGAGGGTGGCGACGGCCTGCCCATCACCCAGACCACCGACTTCAGCACCACGCCGCTCACCGCCGGCTTCAAGGCCTACCTGAAGCCCCGGGGCCGCGCGATCGGCAGCCACGTCTGGGTGCCCCGCGCCTTCAATCCGTTTGTGGGGGTCGCGGGCGGGATGGTCTGGTACAGCTTCGACCAGTGGGGCGAGTTCGTCGACTACGAGACGTACGAGATCTTCCAGGAGGATTTCCGGTCGGAAGAGAGGGCACCGACCGTGCACCTGTTCACGGGAATGGACATCAGCATCGGCAAGCGCCTTATGCTGACCGGGGAAGCACGCTATGGCTTCGCGAAGGGTCCCTTCGAGGTGCACCACAACGGCTATTCCGACTTCATCGGTTTCCCCAAACTGGATCTTTCCGGGCTGAAGGTGAGTCTCGGAGTCGGCATGAGGATCTAGGGTGATAGAACAATGACGAAAGGAGCGATCATGGATACGAAGACAACAGCAATCGGTTTGCTCGCCGGCTTGGCCGCGGTGGCCACCATCGCCTTCCACAGCCCGCTACAGGCGCAGGAGCAAGGACTCGGTGCCAACACGCACTCGACATTCGCCATCACCGTCGACGACGTGATCGACGCCTCACGCAACGTCGCCGTCGACGCGGTGATCGGATGGCTCGCGGAGGTCGCGCCGCGGTTCCAGGGTCTCAGTCTCGAGGACCTGATCCGGCTGGACGACGCCGGCGTGGCGACGGCCGTGATCGACATGGTGGTCGAACTCTCGTTCCCGGAGCACTTCGCCGTGGACGAGGAAACGGATGGCGACGACGATTACCGCTGGTACGGGCACGGAAATCGGCACCGCCACGGCTCTTGGCAACCGGGTCCTACGGTAGTCGTCATTGAGAAGCATCGTCCTGTCCGCCCTACCGGTAGCACCGGCGTGGTCACCGGCGACCCCAAACCGCCGGCGAAGAGCGGCAGGCCCGGTCAGGTCGTCGCGGGCAAGGGTTACCGCAAGCCCGAGTCCACCACCTCCGGCTGCAGCAGCGGGAGCAAGTCCTCCTCCTGCAAGGGCGGCACGGGCCGCAAGGCCGTTCGGCGTGGCGGCAAGTAGTGGGCGTGGTATAACTTGTAGGGGACGCTCCGCCCACCCGACCAGGAACACCTCGCCATGGCCTTCGCAGCCCCCGTGGCCGCCACCGCGTGTTGCATCATCACCGTGACCCTCGCGGCCCCCCTGGCCGCCGTCGCCCAGGAGCCGGAGGACGGATTGGGTCTCCCGGCCGGCACGCCGGCCCCCGACGCTCAGGTTGAGGACATGGAGGGCAACGAGGTCTCGCTGCTCGAGGTCATCGGCGGCCGCCCCGCGCTGATCGAGTTCTGGGCGTCGTGGTGCGAGCAGTGCGAGGCGCTCCAGCCGGAGATCGACCGTGTGCAGGAGCGGTTTGGGGAGGAGGTGGCGGTGGTGGCGGTGGCGGTGGCCGTTTCGCAGTCACGGCGGAGGGTGCGCCGACATGTGGAGCGGCACGCGCCGGTGTATGACTTCGTCTATGACGCAAACGGCGAGGCCGTGAGAGCTTACAAGGCCCTCACGACCTCGATCGTGGTGCTGGTGGACGGGGAGGGGCGGGTGGTCTCGACCGGCGTGGGGCCGGAGCAGGAGTTGGTGAAGGCGCTGGAGGCGCTGCTTCAGGACCCCTCGTCCGGCTCCGGCGTCACTTCGTCGATGGCGGCCGCCAGTTCCTCGTAGGCGGTCGGATCCGTCTGCCGGAATTGCGGGATCACCTTGGCGACGCGGCCATCCGGCCCGACCACGATCACGGCCCGGCTGCCCACCATGCCGTTGTCCCTGGGCGTTCCCCCGAATGCGGTGAAGCTGGCCCCGTCGGCGTCCGAGCCGAACAGGTAGGGGAAGTCCTCGTCCTTCAGCCATGAGGCGCCTTCTTCGGGCGAGTCGTTCGAGATCGCCATCAGCACCACGTTGCGGCCTTCGTTGAACAGTTCTGCGTACTGATCACGGTACGCTCTCATTTGAACCGTTCAGCCACGCGTCCTGACTCTGAAGAAGAATGCCAGGACCACCGTTTCGCCGCGGTAGTCGCTCAGCTGGACCTTGTCGCGGAGGACCCCGTGACGGGTCGCGCCGGTCAGCTCGAAGTCGGGGGCCATGGCTCCGACCTCGATGAGGCTTGTTTCCTGGGCGGTGCCCGGGTTCGGCGCGGCCATCCCGACCGCTGCGGCCAGCGCGGCCGCCACCAGAAGTCTCCGTATCATTCGTTCTCTCCGTTCTGGTTCATCAGATGCATGTGCACATGAGTATATGAGTATATGAGCAGGTTTCCTCAGTTCCCCGCCCCGATCGCCGCCTGAATCGCCTCGACCGTGCGGTCCACGCGGAAGCCGAGCAGCTTCCTGCCCGTCTCGATCGTGGCCTCCAGGTCGGCGATGCTGAGCCCGTTGATCGACGCCTTGCCCGCCGCCACGCGCTGCGCGTGCCGCACCGACTCCGGATCCACCGCCGTCATGATCGAGGTGATGACGAAGTCGTCGTGGAGACCGTCGTTGGTGGGCTCGGTGATGCCCAGCTCGCTCTCCATCCACTCGAAGACTTCGCGGTAGCGGTAGAACTCGGGGACGTAGTGGGCGCGAGCACCGCCGCGCCACCGCTCGTTCAGCGCGGCCGCCACCGCCGCCATCCCGCCCTGGTTCCCCCCGCTGTCGCCGATGAAGACGATGTTGGTGAAGCCGTGGGCGCGCAGACTGCCGGCCACGTCTTCGAGCACCGCCCGGAAGGTCTCCTCGCGGAGGCTTATGGTGCCCGGGTAGCGCATGTGCCCCGACGGATTATCGATCCCGCCTTCCGGAACCAGCTTGATGACGGGGGCGCAGAGCGCGTCGCCCAGCTTGCGCGCGATCCCCTCGCAGGCGCCCTCGAGTACGTAGTTGTGCTTGCCCGTTGCGAGGTAGGGCCCGTTCTGCTCGATCCCGCCGGTCGAGATGATCGCCGTCGTCTTCCCGTCGCGGAGCGCGTCGCGGACCTCCATCCAGGTGAGCTCCTCGATCCAGACCGAGTTGAGGGCCTCGATCGGGCGCTCCGTCTGCATGTCGGCCAGTAGGGCCTGCGCCTGCTGGGCCATCATCTCGGCGCGGCGTTCCGCGCTCATCCCGCGTCGTCCCTGCTGGGCGCTGACCGCCATCGGGGCCACCAGCGCAATCGCGGCCGCCGCGAGAATCCATCGTCGGTACTGCATGTTCATTCCTCCGTCGCGTGGGGTGCCTGCCTGCGCGCACCATTGTAGCGCGGGGCTGTCGCGCAGGCGACCTTTCCGCCGACGCCACGCCCACTTGCACCCCCACGCACCGATGCCGACAACCACCCGCGCCGCGCTCATCCTCGTCTTCCCCACCCTCCTCCTGTCCTGCGACCCACCCCCCACCCCCCTCCCCACCGCCGACCCCTACGCCCGCGGCTACACCGACGACGATTTCCCGCGCGTCCAGGAACTCGCCCCCGGCGTCTACTCCTACGAACAACTCCGCTCCGCGGGCGACGAACGCTTCACCACCGTAAGCATGTTCGTCGTCACCGATGACGGCGTTCTCGTCGCCGACGGCCAGGGCAGCCCCGCCGAGACCCGCCGCCTCATCGAGACCATCGCCACCGTCACCGACCACCCCATCACCCATGTCGTGATCTGCTCCGACCACGGCGACCACACCGCCGGCAACGCCGAATTCCCGTCCACCGCCCGCTTCTACGCCCACCCCACCTCCCACGCCGTACTCCAAGGCGCCGCCAACAACCCCAACCGCCCCCCCACCGCCCCCCCAGTCATCGTCCCCACCAACCTCGTCCCAACCACCGAGACCCTCCACCTCGGCGACCACGAGATCCGCCTCCTCTTCCTGGGCCGCGCCCACACCGGCGGCGACCTCGTGGTTCATCTCCCGAATGAGAAGATCCTCTTCATGAGCGAGGCCTACCTGAACCGCATCTTCCCCGCCATGCGCTCCGCGTACCCGAGCGAATGGGTCGCGATGATCGAGGCCGCGCAGGCCCTCGATGTCGACACCTATGTCCCCGGTCACGGCTTCGTCGATTCCCCCGAGGTTCTCGCCGAGGAACTGGAGACCTACCGCCAGGCCCTCGTCCAGGTCATCGACGAAGCCACCCGGCTCCACGCCGCAGGCCTCACCCTGGAGCAAGCCATCGAACAGGCCGACTTCGGCGACCTGGAAACCTGGTCCCTCCGCTCCAGCCAGGCCCCACGCGCCATCGGCCGCGTCTACATGGAGTTGAATGGCGAGCTGCCGCCCGCGTGAGAAGCCGCGGGGCTCGGTCCGCCTCCCACCACTGGCCCCACCACCCCGCACCCGCGTATTCTCATCCCTGCTTTCCCCGACACATCATCTCCCACCCATTCCAGATCCATCCTGGAGGACCATGTGAAACCGACACTTCGGGCGGCCGCCCTCCTCGCCGTTGCGGCCGCGCTGGCCACTCAGACCCTCACCGCCCAGCAGCCCCAGTGGCGCTACTGGGGCGCCGACGCCGCCAGCACCCGCTACTCCCCCCTCGACCAGATCGACGCCTCCAACTTCGAGCAGCTCGAGGTCGCCTGGATCTGGCGCGCCGACAACTACAGCCCTTCGCCCGGCGAAATGCTGCGGGCCACGCCCATTTACGTGGACGGCACGCTCTACTCGGTGGCCGGCAGCCGGCGGACCGCGGTCGCCATCGATCCCGCGACCGGCGAAACACTCTGGACCTTCCGCGAGCCCACGACCAAGCGGTGGGAAGACTCCATGCGGAAGAACTACGGGAAGGGCGTCGCCTACGCGGAGGTTGGCGGCCGCCCCACCATCTACCTGGTCACGCCCGCCTTCCACATGCACGCCCTCGATCCGGAGACCGGCCGCAAGATCACCTCCTTCGGCAAGGGCGGCTCCGTCGACCTCTTCGCCGACCTCGGCCACTGGGACCCCCACCCCACCGACGGCTTGCCCTTCGAAGTCGGCTACATCACCAACTCGTCGCCGCCGATCGTGGTCAACGACGTGGTGGTGGTCGGCAACTCCCATGAGCAGGGCTACTACCAGTACCTGCAGGAGAACGTGCCGGGGAACATCCTCGCCTACGACGCCGGGACCGGTGAGCATCTCTGGACCTTCAACGTGATCCCGCAGGAGGGCGAATTCGGGAACGACACCTGGGAGAACGACGCCTGGAAG
>LXNI01002526.1_pt1 | contig 12448 bp, 7 predicted proteins | sample 809091 | NCBI WGS metagenome assembly LXNI01 (sample SAMN04870527, study PRJNA318959) | sponge metagenome | biome: 01000161; feature: marine sponge reef; material: water | host: Sarcotragus foetidus | place: Greece: Milos, Mediterranean Sea | collected 2013-05-29 | depth 5-7 m | reverse complement strand
AGCTCGGCGCCCAGCCCGCGCTGCGGGTCGGACCAGGCGAGTCCCGCGCCGACCTCCGCGCCGAAGCCGGTCTCCGCGTCGCCGCCGTCGCGGCGCAGCGCGATCTCCATGCCCGGCGTCAGCACCGAACCGTCGCCGAGCCGGAAGGGCCGCGATCCTTCGAGGCCGAGCCGCAGCCGCGTGGTCTCGGCCTCGGCCCCCGCCATGGCGCCGCCGACCCCGGTGACCGCGTCCGATTCCATCCGTACGACCGCCGCGTCGGCCTTCACCGCCAGGGTCAGGCCGTCCCTGCCGCCGTCCATTGCGATGCCGCGCAGCCCGGCCGCGGCCATCCGGAGAGCGAGACCGGTCCGGATCGCCCCGGTGCGCGCGCCGTCCGCATCCCGGGCCTCCACTGACAGGCTTCCCTCGCCGAGGCCCGCCGCGCCCCACAGCGAGAGGCGGTCGTCGAGGGCATGGCGCATCCAGGGCCAGACCCCGGTCAGTGTCGAGGTGACCACGCCGGTGTCCGCGCCCCGGTAGCTGCCGTCGCCCAGGCTGTGGCTGACCAGCAGCCCCGTCGTCCACCGCCCGCTCGTCCAGTCCGCGCCCAGCAGGCCGGTCGCCACCTCGCCGTCAACCGAGAGATCGCCGTCGCGGCCCGAGGAGCGTGTCACCGCGCCCCGGCCCCAGACGGAGACGAAGCCCCGGCCGGTGGTCTCCGCGGTCATCGAGAACGAGGAGCCCGACAGAAGGACGCGGCTGACGTCAGCCTGCCGGGATCCCGACGGACCGGGGCGCGCGCCGATGTCCCGCGGCCGGGAGAATTCCGGTTCCGGTGCCCGGGCCTCCCCCGACACGGCGTCCCCGTTCGTCCCGGCCCCGAACAGCGGCCCGAGGCCGATCCGCTGCCCGGCGAGGCGGGCCTCGGCGCCCGGCGCCGGCTTCGCCCGCATCCGGGTGTCCAGCGCGTCCAGCACCTGGTCGGCCACCGTGCGCCCGAAGCGCGCGATCCACGCCTTCGGCATCCTGTCGGCGTTGACGATCGTCCCGGTTGCGGTCCGGTTCGCCACGGTCAACGGCCACCCGCCCATCACCGACACCTTCAGCTTCATCGTCTCCGGGCCTTCGTCCAGTTCGTCGTCCAGCACCCGCACGGACACGGTCTTGCGCGTCTGCCCCGACCAGAAGGTCAGCGTGCCCCCGGTCCTCCTGTAGTCCGAGCCGGCCCTGGCCGTGCCGTCCCCGGTGATGTAGCCGAGGGTCATTGTCGTCGGGTGCACCCGGCTCAGCGTAATCGCGAATTCCAGGGACGCGCCTTCGGCCTCCCGGACCCGCGCGTCGCTCACGGACAACGTGGTGCTGCCCGGTGGGTTGCTGTTGCAGGGCCCTCGCCTGAGATACCCGCCGCAATTGTGCGCCTCGTCCAGATCCAGGAAGGGAATGACGATCCCGGTGGGCATGTAGGGGTCGAGCACGTGTCTGGGGTCGGCCCACTCGCATTCGGCGGCGATGGTGCACGTGTTGTTCCCGCCGGAAAAGGTGGCGGTTGCGTTCGTGCAGGTTCCCGCCGCCGGACTGACCTGCTCGAACCGCTCCAGGCAGCCGGCATCGGTGAGCACATCGGACCTGTTGCAGAGCTCGCCGATGTCGGAGCAGCAGGAGATGCCCCGGATCCTGTGGATGGTGGAACCGTCCCTCTGGGCGCCGTCATCGAGGTGGAGGGTGCGGTCCATGGCGGACTTTAGGTCGACCTTGGCCACGACGGTGCCGTAGTCGGGGCACATGTTCCGGACTTGGTAGGGGCTCTTCCTGAGCACGCCCCGGTTGTTCCAGCTGGCGCTCAGGCATTCGGCGTCCCGGTGGTCCACCCGGTTCCCGGAGCCGCATGAAGCCATCGCCGCGTCCGCGGCGAGAAGAAGCGTGAGAGCGGCGGCGAAGACCGCGATTGCGGGTCCTGCCGCGCGGCCGGCGCACGGCTCGGCCATTGCGGTGCTCCTCTGCGATCCAGAGGTCGCTCCCCGAAGGGATGCGCTACGGAGTCACGTGGGAAGGGCTGGCGCCGCAACCAGGCGGATTTTCCAATGGGGACGATAGGAAATCGTTATCCGACGCGGCTCCGGCGGCGTCGCCGGCCGGAGGCATAGCCGATGAAAATAATGGGTCTCCTCCAAACTCTTATAAATTCCGCCATTTCAACCATTTGCTGCTCGTTTGTTTTGCTGGGTGGGTCATTCCGGGCGAGATCACCAGTGCCTAGCCCGTTTTTCGGACCCTAACCGGGATTCCCTGCCGCGCCCTTGAGCCGGGAAGAGGCTCTGGACCGTCAAGACCTTCAGCAAGACGCTCGCCAACCATACCAGGGACCACACCGTCGCTGACGGACAAAAACAGAGTTATGGGGAAGCGTGGGGAAGAACGACAATCTGCATCGGACAGAACATAGAGCGTTAAGTGACACCGAGATGAAAGAGTGGCCCAGGTTCGTTGCGGGATACCACGAGCGTCAAAGAGCGCTTTGCCCGACTGAGCGCCACATACAGTTTACAGCGCGAATACTCTGTCGCTGAGAAGCGTTGCTTGTCGCACGGCAACACAATCGCATGATCGCATTCTAGGCCCTTTGCCTTGTGGATTGTGCTAATGGCTCTTTCCGGCGGCATGGGGTGCGCGAAGGACCGACGCCGGGCAATCTCCGTTAGACCCTCCTGGGCCTCGTCGAAATCGATCAGTCTGAGTGCGTCCCTGAACTCGCGGCGATGATCGATCTTGATCGACCCAAACTTCAAAACCCGATCATCAATAAGCATTTGGAGTTGCGCCAAACATTTCGCAACACCTATATGGTCCGGCTGCGCCAGAATATATTTTCCAAGCCGCTGCAGATGGGCTGGCATGCCGTGGCACTTCTTGCTACAACCTTCCTCCACTTCCTTCACAAGACGATTGCCGTAAGTCGAGGCGCCAAAACCGACGGCGACACTTTGCACAAAATTAACCGTGGCCTTGACAATTGCAATCGCATTTCCCTGGTTCGATGTAATCTGTAAAACTAATTTTCCAAGGGCGTCGCGAGTATGTCCCTCCCAAATTGGGAACTTTCGATTCCAGAACGATCTCAACGCTGCGACAGTCGCATTCTCGCTGGTCAAGATTAGAGCATTCGTCGCGGAATGGACTATTAGGTCCAGTCGCTTCCTGTCGTCTCTACACAATTGGAATCCTGTCCGCCGCGGGTCACAATTCTCTACTGAAAGAACCGTTAGTCCTGACGGCAGAGTACCGGTAAGATCAATGGGCTTCCCGGCCGCCAACATTTTCCGGGCATGGAGTACCCAACGCCCAAGGCCCGGCGCCCCATTATCCCACCGGTGAGGGTAGCGCAGTTCGTCATGAGTCCCAACGGCCTTCAACTCGTCCCAACGCCCGCGGCCGGGCGCGGCCGTCGTTCCCCTCTTGTCGGGATACAGCGATTGCATCGGGTCGCCGAATAGCCGGGTGCGCGCTCCAACGGCGTGCAATCCCATTATCAGGGCGTGCTGGCCAGCGTTTGAATCCTGGTGTTCATCGGCGACTACGATCGGGTATCGTTCGACTAATGCCTCGCAGATCATCGGATGAACACACAGCAGATGGGCTACACTGTCCGCAAGCCGTTCATATCCGCCATCCGGCTGCTGGCGCGCCCAGGCCGACACATCAGCGGGCAGCGCCAGTGATTTGTGGTAAGCGCCGGCTATCTGGGCGATCAGGGAATCGATGGTCCGTATTTCGACCTTGCGGTGTGTACTGTGTGTTGCTTCGGCAAACGCTCCGCAGGCCGCGTGCGTGTGAGTCAGGATCAGGACGCGGCCGTTCTCAAGGCTTGAAGCTGCGCGCGCTGCGTATTCTGCTCCCTGATAGGTTTTTCCGCAGCCGGCAGGGGCTTCGATGACAACCAGAGGTTCGTCAGAGTCTAGCAGCGCCGCCACACGTGCCTCACTCATGGGGCATTACGTCGGCAATGGCATCTTGGCCCAGTGATGCCCGAACTGCGTTGAGAAAAGCGAGAAGAGTCGGCTTCAGCGCGGGCCACGCCCCTAACACGAACATATGTCCTGCAAGCTCATATCCGCCGCGTTGGTTCTTGAACCACGCTGCGCCGTGCTTCTTCCACCGCTTCCTGGCGTCATCGTCGGGCGCACCGACCGTACTGCCGGTCGCTGCATCGACAATGATGTCGCGCAGCATGACCCCATCCGCAGCTGCTTTGTGTTTAATGGCCTCAAGACCGTGGTTACCGTAAGGAAGTCCCAATCGATCTCCTAAAGTAAAACGACGACTTGAGGCTGTCTCCGAGCTTGCTGTCGTAATAAGCTCCATCAGCTTGTCATCGGGAACTGTAGCAATAACATTTTGCTCTGTGGAGCCTGCATTCCATTGAAACAGTTTTTCTCCCATTTTTGATTTTATCTCAGCCCAACGACCGGGCGATTCTCCTTCATTATCGACAAAACCACTAAAACGTAAGCCCGCCGCAGCCAAAGCCTCAAGCAGTTGCCGTGTTGCCTGATTCCCTTGACCATCGCAAATGCGCAGCCCATGGTCTAGAAAATCTCCATCGATCGCACGCTCCAGAAGATAGCGTACAAACCCTACTTCTGTTTGCCCCTCTGCGATAACGGCAAGACGGCTTAGGAAAGTCTCTGGGTCTCGTTTTTGTTGTTGTTCAATTTTCTCGCGCGACAAATGTCCGATATTCCTATCGGAATCAAGATACCAAAGATCAGGTTGATCGGCTGCGCTGATGGCGACCGCGCTGTGGGTAGTCACGAAACTTTGCGTGTCTTCCTTCTGAAGCATTTGGATCAGCTTGCGGACACGGTAAGGTTCCAGTCCGCGTTCAAGCTCATCCATTACCGTAATACGGGTTTTGGACACGGTCGCCGCCGCAATCTGAAGAGTGGCCATGCGACGCGTACCGGCGCCCCAGCTCGCAAGAGGCAGAGGAACCCCTTCGTCGCTCGCAGCCAATAGGCCGATCAAGGCCCCGATCGAGAGCCCGTGACTAGTGGTCAAGCCCAGTTCAATCCTGCTCGGCAGCGACGCTTCCTTGAGTGCCTCATCGAGGTTTGCCAGCGCCTCATTGGCTGTTTCCGCCAACTGGTCATTCAGATTGAATTTGGCAAGCTCCTGACTGATTCGGCTCTTGAGTCCCTGGTCGGCCAGGAGCCGGTCGAGAGCCGATCCGTACACCAGTCGCAAATCGCGGTCATTGCGCTCATCGCTTCCCAAACGAACAATGCCGACTTGACGCCGTAGGGCCGTTGGCAGTGGATCGACCTCTCCGTTCGGGTGAACAATTTCCCATGAGAGTTCAAGGTCCGCCGTGCCACGGACCTGAAATCGATACACCGGCTGTGACGGTAATGGTAAGTCGTCATCGTCATCAGCAGCAATTGGCGGGGAGACGGCTTCGGTCCCGTTCCATGACCATGGTAGTGCGAGCTTTGGCTGTTGCATGATATCGGAGCCAGAAGGGAGATGAAAAACAGCCTGTATAGTAAATTCACAGTCACTTTGTCGCTGCCAATAGTCGGATTCGGATAGGTTAATAGAGTTCGATGGGCTCAGTAATAGGGCAATCGCTTCAAGGATTGTGGATTTGCCGACATCCCCCCCACCGAGAATTACGTTCATGCCGGGGTAGGGATTCCATTTCAATCTCTTTAGCCCTCGATAGCGTTCGATAGACATTTGCCGAATGATGGCGACATCGTTCATGCCTGTATCGTCCCGTCTCTGCTGATATCACAATGTAGCATCTGCCTGCCTCCCATATGAGTTCTTGCCCGACGATGCTATATCAAGGGCTACAGTGATCTACGCAGACGGCATGCACAGGCAGTTCCGGCTCGGTTATGGGACGCAGTTCATTCACGTCGCCGTCATGGCGGCCGAGGACAGGGCCGAAATCGACCGTGTGGTAGTCCAAGGCGGGGACCCGGGTGCCTGGGCCGATCCGGCCGGCAGCGGCGATGCCTGCGAAGTATTCCGTAGAGTCAATGCGGTACCGGGAGCTCCTGTCGATGTCCAATGAATGCAGCGGGATTTCTTGTCAAACTGGAACGATGGAAATATGGCGTAGTATCAACGCGGTAAGGAACTAGAAGACACACTTTTTTCATCGGCTATGCCGGAGGCCAGGGGAGCGCATACAGTGCTGCGGCCCGGGCGGGGGCTCCTGAGGCGCGCGCCGGCGGTGCGGGTGATGCCCCGGTGTCGGGCGCGGTCGATGCGGCCGGCGTCCTCGGCGGCGAGCGGCAGGACGGGTCCGGGCTGGTTGGCGGCGCCCCCAGGGGATCGTCGGCGAGGTGGCCACGCGACGGTCGGTGCTCCGCAGAGAGCCCGCAGAATTACGGTTCCCGGGCAGCGGGCCATTTGGGTGCTAGGCCGGGCCGCATCCGTCGGCGCCCTCTGCAAGCTGTGCGACTTTCGGTCCGGACCGTGCAAGCGCCGCGCACGGGTCCGAGCGGGCCTCGGCGTGGAGGAGATCGGCGATGCAGGCGCCGAGCACTTCCATCTCGGCGGCGCCGAAGCCGCGCGTCGTCGCGGCCGAGACGCCCAATCGAAGCCCGGTCCACTTCGAGGGGCTTTGCGCATCGAACGGGACGGGGTTCTTGTTCGACGTGATGCCGGCCCGGGCGAGCGCGGTCTCCGCCAGGCTTCCAAGGAGGCCGAGTGAGGACAGGTCGAGCAGCGCCATGTGGGTGTCGGTCCCTCCGCCGACGATCCCGATGCCGCGGTCGGCGAGCGTGGCGGCGAGCGTTCGCGCGTTTTCGACGACGCGCTGTCCGTAGACCCTGAACTCGGGGCGAAGCGCCTCGCCCAGGCACACCGCCTTGGCGGCGAGCACGTTCGAATGGAGACTCCCCTGGACGCCGGGAAAGACGGCGGACTGAAGGCGCTTCGCGAACTCTTCCGACCGGGAGAGGACGATTCCGCCCCGGGGCCCGCGCAGGGTCTTGGTCGTGGTGCAGGTGACGATGTCGGCGTGCGGCAGGGGCGATGCGTGCACGCCGGCCGCGACGAGACCCGCGATATGGGCCATGTCGACCAGGAGGCGCGCCTCGACGGCTTCGGCGATGGCCGCCATGCGTTCGAAGTCGATCGTGCGCGGATAGGCCGAGCCGCCGGCGATCAGGAGCGCCGGGCGCACCTCGCGGGCGCGGGCCTCGATCTCGTCGTAATCGAGGAGGCCCGTCTCCCGGTCCACGCCGTAGTGATGGGAGTCGAACCAGCGCCCGGAAAGGTTCGCCCCGGCGCCGTGGCTGAGATGCCCGCCCGATGCCAGGTCGAGGCTCAGGATACGGTCTCCCGGGCTTAGCAGAACGAAGAACACCGCCTGGTTCGCCTGCGTGCCCGAGTGCGGCTGCAGGTTGGCATAGGCCGCGCCGAAGAGCTCCTTCGCGCGCTCGATGGCGAGGCGCTCGACGACGTCTACATTCTCTCCGCCTCCGTGAAAGCGGCTGCCGGGATAGCCCTCCAGCGTCTTGTTGCCGATCTCGTGTCCGAGGGCCTCGCGCACCGCCCGGCTCATGACGTTCTCCGAGGCGATGAGCTCGATCTGGGCGCACTGGCGGCGCGCCTCGTCGTCGAGCGCGGCGCGCACCTCCGGATCGGCGTCGGCGAGCGGCCTTGAGACGTGAACCGCGGAATCGCCGCAGGCGTGCATCGGGCGTGTCATCGGATTGCGGACGGCAGGAGAGCGCCGACTATCCCCGGCACGGGTTGGGGATCGAAGTTTTCGCCGACGAGCAGGGTCGCCGCCTCGACCGCCGCAGCAGGCTCGCGCCGCGCCGCACTTTCCCGCTTCAGGGCATCGGGACCGCTCATGGGCCGATCCTCCCCAACGATTGCTGGCCTCCGGGGCCGTCTTCCCGCGCGGACACCCGGAGCCGCCACGGGCGCGGGAGCCGAACCGCCCTTGGGCAACCGGACGCCGCGGCATCCCGGCACCGAGCCGCACGGCGCGTCGACAGGAAAAGATGCGTAGAAGGCTCCGCGGCTGCCGGCAACAGGAGAGTTTCGATATATGGCTCAGTTTTAGTGATTCATGGACCGGCCCGGAAGGTCATGCCCGCGATGTGTCGCCCGGCGGTGCCAGGGCGCGGCATCGGCGGCGACGACGTCGCCCGCTGCCGTTGGCCGCCCCCCGGGCGATCGCGGGAGAGCCGGTCCGGGCGATGTCCGCCGGGGCGGCTCGGGCTTCGGATCAGGCTCAGCAATGCTGACCCGGATGCGGGAATTAGGACGCTTGCAAGACGAACTTCCGGCCGCGCCGGAACCGGTGCGGGCATCCGAGGCGGCGGGCGGACATGCGAGCCTGCCCGATCATGTCGCGTTGCGCCCGATGGAGCGCGGCATGCCGCTGCGCACGTTCAACGCGTTCCGGAAAAATGAAGGCCCGTCGCCCGGAAATCCGGACGTTACGAACGCGCGGATCGGGGTTCGGAGGCCGGATCCGGCGTGCGCACTTCCGCTGTCGCTCTTCTGAGGTCCCTGACGATGCGGCTGACCTTGCGGGCGTAGCGGTTGCCGGCCGGGGTGAGCGTCACGCCGTTGCTTTGCCGGACGAACAGCTCGGTTCCGAGAAAGCGTTCCAGCAGGCGGACATGCCTGCTGACGGCGCCGGGCGAGACCCGCAGTTCGGCCGCCGCGTACAGGAAACTCTCATGCCGGCCGGCCGCTTCGAATGCCTGGAGCGAGTTCAGCGGAGGAAGCGGCTCATCGGACATGTGTTTCCGGCACGGGCGCAGCCTTAGAGAAACTGAGCCAGACTATGATTATTGCAGGTCACGGTCAATCGCGGGCCGCGGCGAGGCCCGTCCCGATTGCCCGGAATTGCCGGCAATTCAGCCGCGAGCCGGCCGTCCGGTCACCGGAATCCGAAGCCGGCGCGACGAGGAAGGCGGAACGGCTGACGTCGGTGAGGCGCGGGCTGTGACGTGCGGTGTCGACGGGCCGGCGGCGGCCAGGGTTGAGCGCCGGAGAAAATTCCCGGCCTGAGCGGTGCGGATGTCTTCAGCGGCCGGTGCGTGCGCAGTCCGATCGATTTCGCTTGCCTTCACTGTGTGCAGGGAGGGGGCTCACCGGCGAGGCGGTTGCGGCGCGCGCCGGCGCGCGCCGCCGCGACAGGAACGACCGGATCGACTGAATTCCGTGCGCGTCCCGGACGGGGACCGCGGATGCTGCGGCAGGGACGAGGGTCCTGTGCCGCCCGAAGGGGACGGTTTGTCCCGTTCGCGTGAAGACGACCGGAGGGGAACGCTCAGGCGGCGGCTTGGCACCGATCGGAGCCCCCAGGCCGAAAGACCGGGGATGCACCGGTTTTCGGCGCGGGAGCGGGCTAACTCGAGTGCGGTCAGTCGTTCGACAGCTCGCCTCCTGCGCATTCCTGCAGGAGCCATTCCCTCAACCGGACGAGAGTGCGATCGTTCGCCGACGACGCGTTCATGACCAGGTGATAGGACTTCTCGGACGCGACCGAGAGATGCGCGAGCGGGACGAGCTTTCCGGTCGCCAGCTCCTTGGCGACCATCTCGCCGTGCCCGACGGCCATCCCCATGCCGTCGACCGCCGCCTGGATGACGCCCTTGTAGAGCGCAAAGCGCATGTTGGCGGCGAGGTCGCCGGCGGTCGCGCCGACGGCGCGCGCCCAGTCCGGCCAGTCGGTGTCCCAGTAGATGTCGTGCAGCAGGGGTTGGCCGATGATCTCGTCGGCGTCGGGGCGGGCCGACAGCGTCTCGCGGAACTGCGGGCTGCAGACGGGAAAGACCTCTTCTCCGAACAGCTGCGCGACGCTGTAGCCGGGATGGTGTCCCTTCGAATACAGGATCCACGCATCCACGTCTTCCCGATCCGCGTCGTGCTCGCCGTTGTGCGCCTCGACCCGCAGCTCCGCCCGGTCGAACGCGTTCCGAAATGACGGAATGCGGCGGTAGAGCCAGCGTTCCGAGAATATCGGGAGCGTCGAGATCACGATCGCGCGGTCGCGCGACGGCTTGCTGAAACGATCCGTCTCGGTTCTCAGGTCCCTGAAAATGCCGCTGACCTTCGCGGCGTATTCCCTTCCGGCCGAGGTGAGCGTGACCCCGTTGCTTCGCCGCACGAACAGCTCGGTTCCCAGATAGCTCTCGAGCAGCCTCACGTGCCTGCTGATGGAGCCCGGCGTGACGTTCTGTTCGGTCGCCGCTTCCAGGAAGCTCTCACGTCTCGCTGCCGCTTCGAATGCCTTGAGCGAATTCAGAGGGGGCAATCGATCGGTGTTCATGGGTTCCTGGCTCCGGCATTAGGCTCAATAATACTGAGCCAGACTAGAACCAATTGGGGTTCCGGTCAATCGCCGGCCGAAACGGGATCGAGTGGGGAAACAGGTCCGGATTGCGGCTCACTGGCGAGGATGGCACGAGATCGGAAACGCAACGCATGCGCGCGCACAATGCGGGTGCGGCAGCGGGCAGCGTCTCTGCGGCCGCCGGTGGCGGTGCGAGGGCCCGGCGTGACTTGAAGGTGACGGCACAGCTTTCACGTGACGTCCCGTTCCGGGACATGAATCATTAAAGATGATTCATACCTTGAATAATTTGCGTTGCGAACAGCCGCGCATCGTTCATCCTTTGTCAAAGCGTGGTCCGGACCGCGGATCGGCGGGCGCTTCGGAGATTGGTTCGGAGGCCTGCGGCGCGTGCTGCCCACGCTTGGACGGGAGAGTCGGCGATGCGTAGGGAACCTCCGAGCCGGTCGAGTAAATTGAAGGCCAAGAGACCGCACGGTCTTCTCAGGGGCTCGTCGCCCGCGCCGGCCGAGCGGTATCCACTTCCACACGGCTCCGTCAGGAGCGTCGCCAAGTGTCAGGCTGTGCTGCATTCATCCCGCGCCAAGTTCGACCGGCGACGGCATCCCCCGAGAGTCCCAGCCGGGCGGCGCATTCCCGGTTCACCGGTCCGAGCTGACAAACCCCTGAACGAGGGAGCCGAACATGCCCGATGACTTTACAGCCAATATCCAGACCACCGGCGTCGTGACGGTCGGCGGCGCGGCGACAGGCAATATCGGGACCCGGGGCGACCGCGACTGGTTCGCGGTCGAGCTGGTGGCGGGCCGGGAGTACCGGATCGATCTGCGGGGCAGCCGGACCGACGACGGGACGCTGCGTGACCCCTACCTGCGCGGCATCCACGATGCCGAGGGCACTCTCATATCCGGCACGACCAACGATGATGGGGGAGCTGGTTACAACAGCCGGGTGACCTTCACCGCGACCGAGAGCGGCACCTACTACATCGCGGCCGGCGCCTACTCCGGTCGCGGCACCTACGAGCTGGAGGTCAGGGACGTCTCGCCTCAGACCGTACAGCAGGAAACCGTGAACGGTCCTCCGGCCTTCGGGCAGGCGTCCTACGAGTTCTCGCTTGCCGAGAACGAGGACGGAAGCACGACCGGGGTGTCTCTGGGCACGATTGCGGCCACGGACCCGGACGATGACCCGGTTGTCTACAGCATCGAAGGCGGCAACGGCTCAGGGTCGTTCGACATCGACGCGGCGAGCGGCGAGCTGTTCTACATCGGCACGGGCGAGGACTACGAGTCGGGGACGACCAGCTACCAGCTCACGGTGCGAGCGAGCGACGGCAGTCAGCACAGCGATGCGACCGTGACCGTCAACGTGACCGACGTAGAGGAACAGCAGACGGCGAACGAGGCGCCGGCGTTCGCGTACGGAAGCTACGCCTTCGCGCTTGACGAGAACGCCGCGGGCGACCCGGTCCCGCTTGCGCTCGGCCAGGTGGAGGCGACGGACCCTGAAGACGGGACGATTGTCTACACCATCGAGGCCGGCGATCCCAATGGCCTGTTCGCGATCGACCCGGGGACGGGGGCGCTGTCGTACCGGGGCCCCGGCGAGGACTACGAGTCGGGGACGACGAGCTACGAGCTGACGGTGCGGGCGAGCGATGGCACCGCACACAGCGAGGTCACGGTGGTCGTGGACATCACCGACGTGCCGGAGCAGGAGATCATCGCGTCACCGGAGCCGCAGACGGTGTCCGAGCCGGACGGCGAGGACCTTCCCACGAATACATCGACGACTGGCCGGGTTGCCGTTGGCGGCACCGCTACCGGCACTATCGGCCGATCGGGCGACCGGGATGGGTTTGCGGTCGAATTGGTGGCGGGGCGGGAGTACCGGATCGATCTGCGGGGCAGCCCGACTGGCGACGGGACGCTGCGCGACCCCTATCTGCGTGGCATCAAGGACCCTGACGGCAGGCTAATTGCCGGCGTATCCAACGACGATGGAGGCGAAGGCTACAACAGTCGGTTGAGCTTCACCCCGACCGAGAGCGGCACACATTACATCATCGCGGGCGCCTACTCCGGTCGCGGCACCTACGAGCTGGAGGTCAGGGACGTCTCGCCTCAGACC
>LXNI01002524.1_pt1 | contig 12467 bp, 9 predicted proteins | sample 809091 | NCBI WGS metagenome assembly LXNI01 (sample SAMN04870527, study PRJNA318959) | sponge metagenome | biome: 01000161; feature: marine sponge reef; material: water | host: Sarcotragus foetidus | place: Greece: Milos, Mediterranean Sea | collected 2013-05-29 | depth 5-7 m | reverse complement strand
ATCCTCATTCCGCCGGCCATCGTGATGGTCGTCTACGGCGTCATCGGCCAAGTCTCCATCGGCGCCCTGTTCGTCGCCTCGATCGTGCCCGCGCTCCTGATCGCCGTGGGCCTGATGACGCAGATCGGATGGCAGGCGCGCAGGCAGGGATGGCCTGCCGGGGAGCGCGCATCCTTCGCGGAAGTCCGGCGCGCGGCGGGGGACGCGGTGCTCCCTCTCTTCATGATCGTGGTCATCCTGGGCGGCATCCGCTTCGGGCTCTTCACGCCCACGGAGGCCGCCGCGGTTGCCGTCGCCTACGCGCTGCTGTTGGCCGGGCTGGTGTACCGGTCCCTCACCGCCCGCGACCTGTGGGCCAAGGTCGTCCAGACCGCCATGGTGTCGGGGATGGTGTTGTTCGTGGTGGGCGCGGCGCGCCTGCTGGGCTGGGTGCTTGCCGTCACGCAAGTGCCGCAGACGCTGGCGGCATCGGTCGCGGGGATGGGAGGCGGCCAGGCGGGCTTCATGATCCTCACGATCCTCGTCTTCCTCCCGCTGGGCGCGATCCTCGAGGGTGTGCCCGCGGTGGTTCTGCTGACGCCGATCCTGCTGCCCCTGGCGACCCAACTCGGGATCGACCCTGTGCACTATGGCGCCGTCATCGTGGCGACCCAGGGCATCTCCGTGTTCCTGCCGCCCGTGGGCGTGAGCTTGCTGGTGGCCTGCTCGGTGGGAGGGGTCGAGCCGGCGGAGGTGGCGCGGCCGCTGTGGCCGTATCTGGCGCTGATGTTGGTGCTTACGGTCGTGGTCGCGGTGGCGCCGGGGGTGGTGTTGTGGCTGCCGGGGGTGTTGGGGTACTGAGGGGCGGGAGCGACTGGTGCCGAACCCTACACCTCACGTGCCCGCGCGATGAAGTCCGCGCCGTTCTCGCATTCAAACACCATGGTGGCGACCGCGGCGATGCTATCCGGGTCCGACAGCTTATCGAGCAACGGGGAGAGCTGCTCGGCGATGCCAGGACCGAATCTGCGGGCAGCCAGCCGGGAGACCATCTGCCGCTCCCCCTTCTCCAGCCACTGCTGATTGAGCTCGTCGCCCCACTTCCTGACCCGTTCGGCCAACGTCGACATCGTTCTTGCCTCCTCGCTCCTGGTCTGCAATTCGAGCGTCCTGCCCGCCGCGTCGGTTCGCGCCAGCACCTGTGTGATATGGTCGATCGTGGACCGAAACTCCAGCAGGACGAGCAGGTAGAGCCAACTTCCATTGGCGGTCTGGATCTTCCACAACATGTCGGCGTGTCGCTGGCCCAGGTGCTCGGTGACGAAGCTGGCCGGGAGCCTCTCCAGCGTCGCGAAGCCAAGGTGCCGGGCGAGCTTGCCGGCGAATCCGCGCAGGAGGTCCCCGATGGTGCCCCTGTGGGCGAAGATCTTCTTGTAGGAAGCATCGTGCTTCCGTTTCCTGCGCCGGTTTCGCGTCCGGGCCATGGTCCGCGGTTTTCGTGGCCGGGAAGGACGACGAGTCGGTCTCGGGTCAGGCCTCCGCGTCCTTCGGTGATCTCGGAAGGACGATGGGTTCCATGGGCGGGCGGGAGAATGGCGGAGTGGGACTTCGCGGTCACTGGCCTTGCATCGTGCCCTGCTCTATCAATTCGGGCACTGGAGTTCCAAGCGTCGAACCGCCTTGGCAGGAGAGGACACATGAGGAATCGGACCAGATTGCAGGTCGCCGGCCTGCTGCTGACCCTCCTCGCACATCCGGTTGCCGTGGCCTCCCTCGCCGGCCAGGAGCGCACCTTCCGCCCCCTCAGGTCGCTCGGCGGCGGCAGCGAACTGACGGCCTCGGTGAGCCTCGGCGACGTGAACGGTGACGGCACGCTGGACGTCGTCGTCGCCAACGGCCGCCACTGGGCCGAGCAGAATCGGGTCTACTTCAACGACGGGGGAGCCGCCTTCACCCTGGCGCGGCGGCTGGGTGAGGAGGAGGCCGGCAGCTATGCCGTTCCGCTCGCCGACTTCGATGGCGACGGAGACTTGGACGTCGCGGTGGGAAACGACCGCACGCGGAGCCTCCTCTTCATGAACGACGGGAAGGGCCATTTCGAAGCCGGAGCCACGTTCGGCACGCCAAGTTCGACGCGAAGCCTGACGCTGGCGGATCTGGACGGCGATGGACACATGGACATCCTGGTGGTAAACCGGGGCCGCCAGAACTTCATCTTCCATGGAGACGGCTCGGGGGCCTTCGGCGAGGGGGCACCGTTCGGGGCCGGGGACGACTCGACCATCGATGTCGTTGCCGCGGACCTCGACGGGGACGGGGACTCGGACCTCGTGCTCGCCAACCGGGACGGTGGAGCGAACACCATCCACTGGAACGATGGTGGCAGTTTCGAGCGGGTGAGCGGGTACGGAACCGGGAGCGACGAGACGCGCGGAGTGGCGGTGGGCGACGTGGACGGCGACGGCGTCCAGGACATCGTGACGGCGAACATCGGCGAGCCGAACGCGGTGTACTTCGGTGACGGCTCGGGAGGGTTCGAGCGCAGCCTGCCGTTCGGGGCGGACGACGACGAGAGTTACGCGGTCCACCTCGCGGACGTGGATCTCGACGGAAACCCGGACATCGTCGTTGCGAACGTGGGCGCGCGGAACGCCGTCTACTTCAACCGGGGCGGCGGGCCCCCGAAGTTCGACGAATTCCGCTTCGGGTGCGTCGACTGCGCGACCTACGGGTTGGGGGTCGGCGATCTGAACGGCGACGGGTTCCCGGACATCGTGACCGCGAATTCAGGGGCGCCGAACGGCCTCTTCGCGAATGTGGCGGGCGGACGCGACTAGAAGACGTCGTCTCCGGGCAGCGCGGACGCCTGCTTGACCCAGTTCACCAGGAGCTCCTCGTCGGGCTCGTCTTCCTCGTGGATGTGGAAGTAGCGCACGTCCTCATGCCTTGAGGCCACCGGCGGCATGGGACGCAGCGAGGCGCCGTTGAGGAAGGTCACCTTGACGTACTTCGTGAAGCAGTGGTAGGCGAGGAACCAGCCCTGGTCCTCAATACCGTAGAAGGGCGTGTTCCATCGGACTGCCTTACGGACATCGGGCACGTTGCGCTCGATCAGCGTGTCGAGGTAGCGGCCGACCTCGCGTTTCCAGCCGGGCATGGCCGCAAGGTAGGCCTGCACGGGTGCATCGCCATCGCCCTTGGGAATCTGGGGGTTCCCGCCCGAGAGGAGTTTGGGTTTCACGCCGCAACGAAACGTTCTACGGCGATTTCCCGGCCGCGGTCGCGGGCCTGCCAGAGATCGTAGGCCGTCTGCATTCCCAGCCAGGTTTCCGGCGTAGAGCCGAAGGCCTTCGACAATCTTATGGCCATCTCCACCGAAACCCCCGTTCGTTCGTTCACCAGTTCCGAAAGCGCCTGCCGGGTAACGCCCAGACCCTTCGCGGCGCGGGTCACGGTCAGCCCCAGGGGTTCGAGACACTGCCGCTTGACGATGCCACCCGGGTGTGGCGGGTTAGCCATGGCCATGACCAGCTTCTCCTTAGTAGTTGGACCCTGGGAAATCTACCACCACCTGGTCATTCCGGCTCTCGTCCACTTCCTTGAGACGGCCAGCGGGGATGTGTATAATACACACCATGTCGAGCCGGGAAATCATCCGAAAATTGGTGGCGGATGGCTGGATGCTTCGAAACACCCGTGGAAGCCACCACCAATTCATTCATCCTGACAAGCCCGGCCGAGTAACGGTGAAGCACCCCAGCAAGGATGTCCCCGTGGGGACGCTCCGCAGCATCTATAGCCAGGCCAACTGGAAATGGGAGGGCCGCTGATGCGCTTTCCGATCGTGATTCACAAGGACGCATGCAGCGGGTACGGCGTCACGGTGCCGGATCTTCCCGGCTGTTTCTCGGCCGGTGACACGCTTGACGAGGCGATCGAATCCGCCCGCGAAGCGATCGCATGCCATATCGAAGGGCTGCTGATGGACGGCGAGCCCGTGCCGCCCCGTTTGTCGCTCGAAGAACACCAGGCAAACGACGATTACCGGGGTGGCGTGTGGGCCATCGTCACCGTGGATATCTCAAGACTCTCCAGCAAGAGCAGGCGCATCAACATCACGTTGCCGGAACGCGTGTTGGCCATCGTGGATCAGGCGGCCGTTCGAGAACGACAGTCGCGTTCCGGGTTGCTGGCTCGGGCAGCGCTCAGCTACGTGCAGCGGCAGTCGGAGGGATCGGTGTCGGGAATCCTGACCGACAGGCCGGAGCCCAGTGGTTCCTATCGAGTTGGTCCGCCGGGGAAGACCCCACGTCGCGCGGGAGGCGGCGACTAAGGGTACAAAGCCCGAATCCTCGTCGCTGGCCCGTCAGCACGCTCCAGCCTATCAGTCAGAGTACCGGAGTTACCTGTCTTCGGGAGCCTGAGCGGGAGGAGTGAAATGCGGAATTGGACGATACCCCAGCGCGTCGGCGCCCTCGCGGTCTTGGCCGCACTAACCGCATGTGAGCCCGCCGGCGAGTCATCCGACGTCCTCACCGACGACATCAGCGGTGTCGTGACCGGAGCAAACGGACCCGAGGCCGGTGTCTGGGTGATCGCGGAAACGACGGACCTTCCAACGCGCTTCGCCCGGATCGTCGTCACCGACGACGACGGCCGATATCTGCTCCCTGACCTCCCCGGAGCGAGCTACGACGTATGGGTGCGCGGCTACGGCCTGGTCGATTCCGACAAGGTGGCCGCCTCGCCCGGCATGGCTCTGGACCTGACGGCGGTGCCGGCGCCCGACGCGCGGGCAGCGGCGGAATACTATCCGGCGGGCTATTGGCTGTCGCTGCTCCGCGTGCCGGAGGATCACGAGTTTCCTGGGACTGGCGATACGGGCAACGGCATCTCGCCGAACCTTGAGCACCAGGCGCAGCTCATGCGGCTCCTGAAGTCGGGTAATTGCACGGCCTGCCATCAGATGGGCGGCCTCGGCACCCGGAACATCCCGGCGGAGCTGGGCGAGTTCGCGTCGTCCGTGGACGCGTGGGACCGGCGCATCAAGTCCGGGCAGGCCGGTGGCGGGATGAGCGGCGGCTTCGACCGCATAGGCCGGCAGCGGATGCTCGAGATGTTCGCGGACTGGACCGACCGCATCGCGGCGGGCGAGGTGCCGGCGGAGGCGCCTCCGCGGCCCGAGGGCATCGAGCGCAATGTCGTCGTCACGCTGTGGGACTGGGCGGATCCGAAGGCCTACCTGCACGACGAGGTTTCCACCGACCGGCGCGATCCCACGGTCAACGCATACGGGCCCATCTACGGGGCGCTGGAGGCCAGCGCGGACTACGTACCGGTGCTTGATCCGGTGGGCAACGCGTCGAGCCAGATCCCGCTGACCGTCCGCGATCCGAGCACGCAGCCCGCTTCGGGTCCGGGCATGCCCGAGCCGTCGCCCTACTGGGGGGACGAGGTTATCTGGACCAGCAAGAACAACGTCCACAACCCGATGCTGGACGAGCGCGGGCGGCTCTGGCTCACGTCCACGGTGGCGCCTCCGGAGAATCCGGACTTCTGCCGCGAGGGATCGGAGCATCCGTCGGCACAGCTCTTCCCGACCAACAGCGCCCGGCGCCACTTGCAGCTGTGGGATCCGGAGACGCAGGAGCTCACGCACATCCGCACCTGTTTCAGCACGCACCACCTCATGTTCGCAGAGGACGAGGACAACACGCTCTGGACGAGCGGCGGCGGGCAGGTCGTGGGCTGGCTGAACACGAGGATGTTCGAGGAGACCGGCGACGAGGAGGCTTCCCAGGGCTGGACCGCGCTCATCCTCGATACCAACGGCAACGGCCGGCGGGACGATTACGTCGAGCCCAGCGAGCCGGTCGATCCGACGATGGACAAGCGGGTCGTCGCCGGCTTCTACTCGGTGGCGCCCGCCCCCGATGGTTCGGTATGGGCGACGTCGCTCGGTTATCCGGGCGCGGTGGTCCGGCTCGATCCGGGCCCGAATCCCCCGGCCACGGCCCTCGCCGAGCTGTACGAGCTGCCCATCGACGCGTCGGGCGCGCCCATCGAAGGGTTCTCGCCCCGCGGCGGGGACATTGACCGGAACGGTGTGATGTGGGTCGCGCTCGCCAGCGGACACATGGCCAGCTTCGACCGCACGAAGTGCACCGGCCCGCTCAACGGCCCCGAGGCCACGGGCCAGCACTGCCCCGAGGGCTGGACCTTCCATCGCGAGCCGCTGCCGCAGATCCGGGGCGTGAGCGCGCCCGGCAGCGCCGAGGCGAGCTACTACACCTGGGTCGATCAGTTCAACGTCTTCGGGCTCGGCGAGAACGTGCCCATCAACACCGGCAACGCGTCCGAAGGGCTGCTGGCCCTGGTGGATGGGGAATGGATCGTCCTGCGCGTCCCGTATCCGCTCGGCTTCTACACCAAGTGGCTGGACGGCCGCATCGACGACCCGGACGGCGGCTGGAAGGGAAGGGGGCTGTGGGCGACCGTGAGCACGCGCGCGCCGTTCCACATGGAAGGCGGCAAGGGCACGCCCAGCAAGGTTCTCCAGTTCCAGCTGCGGCCGGATCCGCTGGCGAGATGAGTTAGTCCGCCACAAAAGCCGAAAAGTGGCAGGCAAAAGAGGGGTCCCGCGCAGTCGATTGACCCCAGGCTCTGGTGCCCGCGCGTACCCGGCCCTTGCCTAGGCGTCCGGAGGAGCGGCAGGTCCGCACAGCGGCGGCATTCCGTCGCCGTCCGGGCCCGCGCGGACGTGGAGCACACGCTGCGTGGCCGTGCCGAAGAAGCCGGTGCCGTCTCCGAAGACGGAGGGAATCCGGATGATGCCCGAGGGGTTGAAGTTTCCGCCCCGGGCCCAGTTCACCCAGTTTCGGTCGGTCGCGGCGAAAGCGACCTTCCCCCAGGCGCCGCCGGGCAGGCCGTCGTCGAGAATGCGCAGCAGATCGGCGTTGGCTTCGTCGGCTATGTCGAAAAGGCCGTATTCCCCGGGGAAGAGGACGTCCGTGTCCTCCTGGCCGATTCCGAACCCGGTCAGGTACAGCGAGTCCGGCACCTCGATATCCTCCCCGGCCAGCGCCTCCGGCAATCCCCTGATCCAGGTATCGGAGAGATACGACCAGGTGCCCGCCGCCTCCGTCCAGCTGAACCGGTAGTTGGTGTCCGGCTCAAGGCGGCAGTGCCCGTCTTCCTGCGTAAGTCCCACGAACTCGAAGGCGCCGGGGATCCGGCTGGATGCCGTGAGGGTGCTGCCGTCGGCCAGAATCACCTCGAGGTCGACGACCTCCCTCGGCGCGAAGGGTGATGGGGACGCGACCGCCCGATAGCAGGAACCGACATCCTCGTTGGGGTTCTCCGTGTCGGAACTGAGGCAGTCGTCGCCGCTCGCCGCCGGTGCAAGATGAACGACCGCCCCCGACGCCCCCGACAGGCGCACGGTCGCGCCCTCCACCTCGTCCGCGCGCGCGGCGCTGAGCGTCCGGTGCAGGTAGGCGTACACATTCAGCCACGGTGCAGCATCCTCGCCGTCGTAATTCAGGATCAGCCGCGTCTCGGCGACGACCACGTCTTCCGACTCCGCGAGCGTCACCTCGGTGAGCTCGCAACCGCCGAGCAGGACGGTGGCGACCGTCACAGCGCTCAGGGCCGCACACAGACCCGACCCGCGGGACCGGCGCGATTGCCCGAGCCTTGGGTGCCGCCACCGGCGACCGGCCGGCGAGCGCTCCCTCCGGCGAAATGCTCCGCCCATCATCGGAACGAGGCCTCGAGGCCCAGCGTGGGAAGCAGGGGGATCATCGACACACCCTCCCGGGTCGGGGGCGTGGCGCCGTAGTTGTAGACGTAGAAGAACGCGTTCCTTCGGTTGTAGACGTTGATCACGCTCAGATACGGGGTCATCGTGCCCCACCCCTTCGTGATGGTCTTGCGGAACGACAGATCCAGCCGGTGCCGGGCGGGAAAGCGCGCGCCGTTGCGGGGTCCGAGCAGCACCGCGTCGTCGTCCTCGAGGCTCGCGACGCCTCCGACCAGTTGCGTGCGGTAGACGTGGTATATGCCGAGCGGCCGGGTGTACGGCAGGCCGGTTCCGAAATTGGCTCTGACGCCGATCTCGAGCCCCCACCAGTCGAGGGGCCGGCGCAGGGCGAGGTCGACCTCGAAGCGGCGGTCGAAGACCGGCGGATAGGTGATGAGCGGCAGCGGGTCCATGCCGGAGCGGGTGTCCGGGAAGGACCGCAGGGTCTTCAGGAACGAGACGGAGATCCAGCCGGTGGTGGCACCGCGGTCCCGCTTGATGTAGAGGTCCACTCCGTACGCGTCGCCGTCACCCGCGACCAGTGCATCCGAGTCGTCGTTCGGATCGTCGACCGCGTTGACCGCGGCCACCCCGTCGAAGGTGCGATAGTAGCCCTCGAGCGACGCGAACCAGGCATCGTCGTCGCCGAAGAAGCTCTCGGCCCCCACCTGCACCTGGTCCGAGATGATGCGCGGAGCCTCCGCGCCCGCCAGCACCCAGGTGTCGATCCCGAAGGGAAACTCCTCGTCCCGGGTGGAGTGGATGAACTGGCTGTACCGGCCCGCCGACAGGCGCACGGCCGAATTCCTGTCCCGCAGGAAGCGCCTCACGGCGAAGCGGGGCGAGAGTGTCGCTGCCGTCTCCCCCGCGTTCGGCCGCCAGTAGTCCGCACGCACCCCGCCTTCCACCAGCCAGGTCGGACTGGGGTCCCAGTGTACCTGGCTGTATGCCGCGATTTCGACGCCGCTGCCCTCCTGGTCGAGGAAGGTCGAGCCGCCCCCCAACAGCCCGTTGTCGTACGAGACCCGTCTCGCGCTTACGCCCGACTTCCAGCGCGTGGCCCACGAGGGCAAGAGCTCGAGATCGGCACCGGCGGAAGCCTGTTCGACCCCGGTCCGGAACTCGACGTCGGCCTCCGGGAACGCCAGATCGGACTTGAAGCGCGACAGCGAGGCACGGACCGCCATCGATGCGCCCCCGCTCATGGACTGCGTCCACGAACCCCCGAACGCGTCATTCCCCCATGACCAGCTGATCGGGAGAGGGGTGTCTTCGGAGCCCGAGAGGTCCACGACATCCCGGCCGCTGTACCCCACGAAACGGAGCCGGCTGCTGCTCCCGGTCCAGGCCTCGAAGACCCCCTGCAGGTCCGAGAGGTGGTACGGAAAGTCGATCCAGGGCTTGAAGAGCACGTCCAGGTAGGAACGCCGCGCGGACATGCGCCAGCGCGTCGTCTGGAATCCCAGTTTCTCGGTGGCGCCCCGGGGAAGCGCTCCGTTCACCGCCACGCGGGATGCCAGAATGCTCACGCCCGCGTCGACCCCGAACTCCCCGTTGCCGGGATCGCTCTCGATGGTCAACACCGACGACACCCGGCCCCCGTACTCGGCCGCAAAGCCCCCGGACTGCAGTTCGACCCGGTCCACCATGTCCGCATTGAAGACGGAGAAGATCCCTCCCAGGTGGAATGGATTGAAGATCGGCACCTCGTCGAGGAGGATGAGGTTCTGATCGGCGGATCCGCCGCGCACGTTGAAGGCCGCGGAGAAGTCCGACGTCGTGGTCACCCCCGGAAGCACCTCGATGGCCCGGAGCGGGTCCGATTCGGCGATGATGGGGAGCGATTTGAGGGCGGCGGCCTCGATCTCCTGGACGGTGATGCCGGCCGACTCCTCGAAGCGGGTCTTGGCGCGGCTGCGCTCGGCCTCGACCGTGATGCCCGCAAACACGATCGCCTGCGTCGTCATTACGACCTCGACTTCGGTCACGCCCCCCTCGACACTCACCTGCTCCTGGAATTCCTGGAAGCCGATTCGGGTCACTCTGAGCACGTACGTGGCCGGCTCCAGATCGCGGAAGGCGAAGAAGCCGAGTTCGTTCGCCAGCGTATACGCCGTCAGAGTCGAGTCCGATACCGGATGAACCTCCGCCAGCGCGCCTTCGACGGGACGTCCGTCATCCGACCGGATCCGGCCGCTGAGCTGATTCGTCTGGGCGGATGCGGGAAGGGGTGCAGTGAGGGCGAGGAGCGACAGCGAGAGCAGCATTCCCGTCGCGCATCGCGCGCGCATCGTTTCCACGTCCGGCGTGCTCAGTAGATCCGGGGAATGATCCGGTACTTCACCCGCGCCTGGTACTCCGCCCACTTCCCGGCGCCGTATTTCTCGGCGCAGAGCCTGTCGTCGTCGCGTTGACGGGCGATGAAGAGCCCGACGATGAAGACGAAGTAGGTCCAGGCCCATGGGTTGGCGAAGTAGCCGAACGCCAGGGCGATGGCCAGGGAGAAGAACCCCTCGCCCAGGTAGTTGAAATGGCGGGCGACGCCCCAAAGGCCGCTGCACAGGATCTTGCGGTCTCCGGCCTCGATGTACTCCGGCTCGATGAGCCCGAGGAACTTGCGCTCCGGCCATCGCTTGAAGGTGTACTTCTGCATGTTGGCGCCCCGCGCGATGCCCCACCCGACCAGGAAGAGCGCGGCCGACCCAATGAGCCAGACGTACCTCCCCGGCGGCGTCAAGCCGGGGTCCGGGTACACGGCCATGCCCCACAGCGGCAGGATGTAGAGCCATCCGTACACCATGAGGCCGCCCCAGAACATCTTGAAGCCCATGCGCTCGTGGATCACGTCGTAGGTATACAGCTGGACGCGCTCGAAGATGAAGTAGTCCAGGACGTAGAACGTCAGGAATCCCGCGTACAGGAAGACGCCCGGGTTGGCATCTTCGCCGAATAACCCATAGTGGTATGCAGCCCCGGACATCGCGTTGAGCGTCAACATCGTCCCGCCCACGACGTACAGGTACATCTTCACGTCGATGCGCTCGTTGAAGAACGCCAGCTCCCGGGCACGTCCCTCCCACAGCGCGGCGAGCGGCTTGTCCACCTTGTCGTGCGACCCCCCGAACACCGCCAGGAGGGCAAAGATGAGGCACAGGACCGTTCCACCGGCCACCGCGTAGACCGAGGACCGGTAGAACCAGTCGAGCGGCATCCCGGTGAGCTCGAGCGCCCACGCGATGTGCGCGATGGCGAACACCAGAATGCCGTTCAGGCGGTAGTTGCGAGGTCTGCCGGTGTCCGGGTTGACGACGTAGCCGGGCACCCGCCTTCCCGGCAGCACGAGCTGCACTACGAAGAACGCGGCGAAGATCACCAGCGGGGTGAGAAAGCCCGCAACCGCTTCCGTCCGGGAGAGCTCGAAGAGGTGGCCGATGCCAAGCCATTCAATCATGGCCGGATGCCCCTACCCCTCGGCCCGTGCGAACCGCAGGTTCTTGACCCGCCCGGCGTCCACCATCATCGCCTGGTGGCGACCGTCGGCCAGTTGCGAGAACCGGAGCGTCCACCCTCGCTCGCTCGTGAGCATGCCGTCCGAAACGGTCATCAGCGCGGCCGGGTCCAGGTGGCCCACGTGCAACGTGAGTCCGGCATCGCCTTCCACTGCAATGCGATAGGTGGTATCCAGCTCGGGGCTGTAGAACGATCCGGCGTAGCGCGCGCGGTTCGGGATGTCGAGGTCGGGTTCATCCTGCGAGGCGTCGTCTATGGCGGCCTCCTCCGGTGCCTGTTCCGCAGCCTCGTCGGTTGTTTCCCCCTCCGCGGCGTCCTCCGGCGGCTCCATCCGGTCTTCCAGGTAGATCTCCGCCGTGCTCGCGATGAGGGTCCCGGGGTCGATGGCCGAACGGTTGCAGAGCGCCACGAACGAATGGCCGGCCTCGGGATAGCGCGACATCGCCGCCCGGTACCCGACCCACGAGCCCCCGTGCCCAACCGTTGCCAGCCCGTGGTGCTCGCCGTGGGAGATGCCGAAGGCGTAGGGGATGGTGTCGCCCGAGTTGAGCACGCCGCGCTCGTGCATGAGCGCCACCCATTCGGGCCCGCCGACCGTGCCCTCGGTGAGGTTTCGGTCCCACGCGACCCACTCCTCCACCGACGTGAAGATGCCGCCGTCCCCGACCATGTCGAGCGTGGTCACGTTGATGCGGAAGCCATCGTCGCTGGGGGCGTAGCCGATGGCCCGGTTGGGGACGATCTCGTTGTGGTCGTCGTGGAAGTGCGTGAGGGTCATGCCCAGCGGGCCGAAGAACTCGGTTTCGGCGAACTCGCGCAGGCTCTGTCCCGAGACCCGGGCCACGATCTCGCCCAGCAGGAAATAGCCCGCGTTGCTGTACAGGTACTCCGCGCCCGGCGTGAAGTTGAGCTCGCGCTGCCGCGTGATCGCGTCGAGAACCTCCTGGTTGGTGTAGAAGTCCTCGCTGCGGTTCCCCGCCAGGGACATGAGCACGATGTAGTCGCGCACCCCCGAGGTATGATGAATCAGATGTCGGACGGTGGGAGGCTCGGGGTAGTCCGGAAACTCGGAGATGTAGCGCTGCACGGGAGCATCCAGCTCCAGCACGCCCCGGACGGCCAGCAGGGCGATCGCGCCGGCCGTGAACTGCTTGGAGACCGAGCCGATGCGGAAGAT
>LXNI01002523.1_pt1 | contig 12468 bp, 15 predicted proteins | sample 809091 | NCBI WGS metagenome assembly LXNI01 (sample SAMN04870527, study PRJNA318959) | sponge metagenome | biome: 01000161; feature: marine sponge reef; material: water | host: Sarcotragus foetidus | place: Greece: Milos, Mediterranean Sea | collected 2013-05-29 | depth 5-7 m | reverse complement strand
GCCGGAGCCGGCGTGGTCACCAGCATCGTCGGCACGGCGATTATCTGAGGCACAACGGTGAACGAAGCCGAGCGATTCGCCATCCCCTCACGGCTGGACGATCCGGAACGGTGGCTGTTCTGGACGATGGACGAGGCCGCCGTGCTGATGGGCCCGGCGATGCTGGGCCTGGCGGCCAACGCGTTCGTCACGGGACTCGCGCTGGGCGCCGGAGGCTGGCTGGCGCTACGCCGCTTCAAGCGCGGCGGGCGCGCCGGACTCGCCCTTCACGCGGTGTACTGGTTCCTGCCGGGATTCGTGCTGGGACTGAAGGGCGCGCCGGGCAGCCATCGCCGGCGCTTCGCCGGCTAGGTGCTGCGCCGCTGCGCGGAGCAGATCCGCTGCGCGGGGCAGGCATAGGGAACTGGATGTGGAACACGGGGCGATGAAAACGGAGCGAAGGCGGGTGCGCGACCAGCGGCTCGTGCTCGCGGTGCTGCTGGCGCTGTCGATGGCGGTCAACGCGGTGCTGAGCCACGGGCTGGCCAAGGTCGAGCGCATGGCGGTGCTGGTGCCGGCGGTCTCCGGGCCCGTGTGGACGGTCGGGGAAAGCTGGGCCGGGCGCCGCTACCTGGAGGACACCGCGAGAACCGTGGCGGTCACGCTGCTGACGCTCACCCCGGAAAACGCCCCGCAGGTGCGCGAGGCGGTGTCGCGCATGGCGCACGCCTCGGCCCGGGGCGAGATCGCCGCCTGGGTTCAGACCGAGGCCGCGCGGCTGCAACGCCGCGAGCTCTCAAGCGCCTTCTACCCCGATTCGGTGCGCGTGGCGAGCGGGGAACTGGCCGCGGAGGTGGCGGGGGAACTGGTCACGTGGCTGGGCCGCGAGGAGGCCACGAGGCAGCGCAAGCGCTACCGGCTGGTGTTCGCGATGGATTCGGGACGGATCGGGCTGTTGCGGTTCGAGGAACGGGAGGACGGGGAATGAGCCGACGGATCGGATTCGTGTGCGCCGCACTCATTATATATATGGGGCTGCCGGCCGCCGGCCACGCGCTTCAGGTGCTGGAGGCGGCGGACCACGCGGAGCTTGAGGCGGAGATTTCCGCCACGGCGCTCAACCGGGTGGCGCTGGAAAACGACCGGATCGCGCGGGTCATGCAGGCGCCGGGCGGGCTCGTCGTGGAGCACGACCCGGTGCGCGGGGACATCTATGTGCGCGCCATCTCGCCCGCCGGCGCCGGTGCGGGCGGTTCGGATTCGGGCCAGGTTCCCGTGCGGGGGCCGCTGACGCTGTACCTCGGCACCGAGCGGGGGCTGACGTACAGGCTGTCGCTGAGGGCGGTCGAGCGGGACTCGGCGCAGATACTGATTCGCAACGCCGGCGCGGTGCCGATGGGGTTTCACGCCGATGGTGTCGCGGGGGCCGATGCCTACGCATCGGACCTGGTGGAATTGATCCGGGCCGCCGCGAGCAACGCACCGCCGCCGGGGTACCTGGTCGTGTCGGGGTCTGGTGCTGCGCACGGCAGTCCTGCGCACGTCGGACCCGTGGACGGCAGACTCCCGGACGGCAGCCCTGCGGCGCGCAACGCCTCGGCGGGCGGACTGAGTATGCCGGTCGCGTTGATCGAGACCTGGAGTGGACACCGCTACCGGGTGCGCGTGCTGAGGGTGCCGGCAGCGGCCGATCTCGATGCGCAGGCACTGGCGGCAGATTCCGGCACGGGCGTGCTGGCGGCCTGGGTGTCCGGGGAAACCGTGACCATCGGCGGCGCGCGGCGCGGCGCGGTCGTGGAATTGAACGACGGCGCGGGAGTGGACCGATGAGGGCGGCCGATCCCGGCAACCGCGCCGTGCAACGGCGTCAGATCCTGCTCTTCTCCGGGATCGCGGGGGTGCTCACGGTGGCGTTCGTGCTGTGGCTCGGGGCGGGCGGTGGCGGAGACCCCGGCGCCCCGCTGCCGGGGATCGACGCGGAACTGGGCTCGGCGGGCGAGGCCGAGGCGGCGTGGGTCAGGGTGTCGGAAACGCGGCTCGGCACCATCGAGTCGAGGCTCCTGGACATGGAATCGCGCAACCGCCGGCTTGAGCAGGACAACGCGCGGCTGCGGGAGCGGTTGGCGGAGGACGCCGACGACGCCCGCGCCGTCATCGACAGCCAGGCGGCGGCGATCGAGGAACTGTCGCGGACGCTGCAGCCGGGCGCGGTGACGGGCAGCCCCGCAACCGTGTCCGATCCGTTCGTGCCGGCCGGTGGGCTCGGCAATCCGGACGCCTCGGCGGCGCAGCCGGAACCGCTCGCTGCGCCGGGCGCGGCCGGACCGTTGATGCGCGAGTTCGAGCTTCAGAACCCGACATCGTCGAACGCGGACGCGGCCGGCGTGCCGCAGGCCGCTAAACCGCTGTCCACCTACGTGCCCGCCGGCAGCTACGCCGAGGCGGTAGTGCTCGCGGGCGCGGACGCCTCCGCGGGCGTGGCGTCCCAGGGCGATCCCCGCCCCGTGCTGCTGAGGCTGACGAGCCCCGCCTACGGCGCGGCGGTCGCGGGCGAAGCATCGAGAACGGACATCGAGGGCTGCACCGTGACGGGTGCGGCGTACGGCGACCTGAGTTCGGAAAAGGTCTACGTGCGGCTTCAGACGCTGGCCTGCGCGGGCGATGCGCCCGAAACGGTGCTCGAGACGACGGTGGCGGGGTTCGTCGCCGGCGCCGGGCAGGCAGGGGTGAGAGGACCCGTGGTGAGCCGCGAGGGCGCGCTGGTGCAGCGGGCCTTTCTTTCCGGGGTGTTCTCAGGCATCGGCCAGGGCGTGAACCAGGCGTTCAGGCCTCAGGCGGTGCTCGCCGGCGGCGGCACGGCCACGTTCGAGAACACGGACTTGGACGCCATCGGGCGCGCGGGTCTGGGGGCGGGCGCGGGCACCGCCGGACAGGAGGTCAGCGACTACCTGATCCGCCGAGCCGAACAATACCAGCCCGTCATCCAGCTCGCCGCGGGCACCGCCGTCACGGTGGTGTTCCTCGAAGGCGCGTGGCTCGACGGGCGGGAAACCATCAATTCGGGAAGCGGATCGTGAGGTACCGGCGTATGGCAAGAGGAGAAAGACGGATCGCGCCGGGCGCGGCCGTGGCGGTGTCGATTTGCGCGGCCGCGCTCGGCGGTTGCGCGACGAGCCACATCGGCAGCGAGTGGCCGTGCCCGGCGAGCCAGGGCACGCCGTGCACCGGCGTGAGCGCCGCCGACCCGGCCCGTAACCCTGCGGGGGGCAGACTTGCCGATGCTGGCGCGCACCAGGTGCTGCGCACCGCAGATGTGCTGCGCACCGCAGGTGGGTTGCACACCGCAGGTGCTGCCGCGAGCGTGCATGCGGGAAGGCCGGTGCGGCACCGGGGCCGTGCGGATTCGGGGAGGGGTGAATCCGACCGGGGTGTCGCCCGATGCCCTGAAGGCTGCCGCCCGTTCGCGTGGCTGAGGCGTCTTGGCGGGAGCGGCACGGACGCGTCGGCGGAATCGGACGCGAACGGTCGTGAAGCCGCCGCCGTGCCGGACACGGCCGGAAACGAACAGGACGCGCATGGCGCAGTCTCGCCGTCTGCAGGACTGAGGTCGAAAGAGGTGATCGGGCGGATCTGGATCGCGCCGTACGTGGACGACAGCGGCGTGTACCACGAGGCGAGCTGGGTGCGCGTGGTGCTTGAGCCCGCGAGATGGAGGCTGCCGTGATCGGGCGGCTGGCGGATCTCTTCGAGGGGCCGGACTCCTTGGAGCCGTGGGCGCCCCCGGCGATGCCCGAGGCGTTGCACGGACTGCTGCCGTGGCGGGCGTGGGACGAGGGCACGGAGCTGTACGTCAACGCCGCGAGTCACGGGTTCGTGTCCGAACTGCCGCCGTTCGCCGGGATCGACGCCGAAACGCTGGGCGCGCTGGCGGGCGTGCTGGCGGACGCGGCCCCGCAGCGGTGCACGCTGCAGGTCATCCACTGGGCGAGCCCTCGGTTCGGGGCGCCGCTGGCGGCCTGGGCCGCGGCGCGGCGCCAGGCGGGCGGGCTTCATCGTGCGATCGCCGAGCGGCGCGAAGCGCTGTTCGGGCACGCCGGCTGGCGGGCGCTTCACCCGGGCGGGCCTCCGTTCACGTGCTCGGACTACCGCGTGTTCGTCACCGCGGGATTGGCGGGCGTGCCGACGACGGCGACGGAGACGTCGCTGGGCGCGTTCCGCCGGGCGCTCGAGGGCACGCTTGCGTCGAGCGGCGCGCAGACCCGGCGAATCGAGCCGGACGAACTGCTGTCGGTGGCGGCGGAATGGATCGCGCCATCGGTCGGGCACGCCGGTCCCGCCGACGCGAACGGCTCGGGCGCCGCGCAGCGGCCTGCTGACGCGCAGCGTCTGTTGAGGCCGGGGCGGCGGTGGTCGCCGAGGGACCCGCTGCACGCGCAGTGCATTTCTCCGGGCCGCGCGCTGACGGTGAGGCCCGAGGGGTTGGTGTTTAATCATCCGGACGGCGAGGATGTCGCCGTGCGGGTGCTGACGGCGCTGGCGTTTCCCGACGTGTGGCCGGGCTGGCGGGGCAACGCGCTGATCGGGGATTTTCACCGGGATTTCCTGCAGCCGGGCTGCCCGGTGCTGACCTGCCTCACGGTGATGACCGGCGATGCGGCCGACGGCGAGAAGGCGTTCCTGAAGTCCGCCCGCGCCACCCAGCAGGCCGGCACGGGTATTTCCAGATACCTCCCCGGGCTGCCGGAAAAGGCCCGGGACTGGCGTTTTGTGACCGAGCGGCTCAAGGACGGCGAACGGCTGGTCAAGGCCTGCTACCTGATCGCCCTGTACTGCCCCGCTCAAGCGGTGGACGAGGCCGAGCAGGCGGTGCGGGCGATCTATCACGGCCAAGGCTGGCGGGTGGCGGCCGAAAGGTACGTGCAACTGCCGTCCTGGCTGGCCTGCCTGCCGCTGGCGGGCGCGGGCGGGCTGGACGCGGACCTCTCGCGCATGGGGCGGATGAAGACGCTGCTGAGTGCCTCGGCCGTGAACATCGCGCCGGTGCACGGGGAGTGGCGGGGCCAGAGATTGGACCCCGAGAACCCGCCGGTGCTGCTGCTTCTCGGGCGCCGGGGCCAACCCGCGGGCTGGTCGCCGTTCGCCAACGACGCCGGCAACTACAACGTGGCGGTGACCGGCAAATCCGGGTCCGGCAAGTCCGTGCTCATGCAGGAACTGGTCAGCGGGCTGGTGAGCGCCGGGGGAGAGGCGGTGGTCATCGACGACGGGCGCAGCTTCCAGCACACCGCCGAGGCGCTTGGCGGGGCGTTCGTGCAGTTCGGAAAGGACTCGGCCTGCCTCAACCCCTTTGCCATGATCGATGCCGCCGCCGCGCAGGCGGACGACGACTACCGGGAAGAGTGTTTTTCCATGCTCGCGGGCGTGGTGCGGCGCATGTGCCGGCGCAGCGGCCGGGTGGACGACATCGAGGCGGCGCTGATCGACGACGCCATCGCGTGCGCCTGGAAGGCACAAGGCAACGGCGCGGACCTGGGCCACGTGCGGCTGCATTTGAACGAACACGCCGACGCCCGCGCCCGGGACATGGGCCTCTCGCTCGGACCGTGGTGCCCGGGCGGGGCGAGCGGGCGGCTGTTTGCCGGCACGAACGTGCCTGAACTCGATGCCGCGTTCACGGTGTTCGAGCTCGCGGAACTTAAGGGCCGGGGCGACGTGCAGGGCGTGGTGCTCATGCTGGTGGTGTTCCTGGCCACCCAGCGCATGTACCACGGGGACAGGAACATCCCCAAGGCCATCGTCATCGACGAGGCGTGGGACCTCCTTGCGGGAGACGGCAGCAAGGCGTTTCTGGAAGGCGCCGCGCGCCGGGCTCGCAAATACCGCGGCGCGCTGGTCACGGGCACCCAGTCGGTGAACGACTACTACGCGAATCCCGCCGCGCGCGCGGCGTGGGACAACGCCGACTGGGTGATTTTCCTCAGTCAGAAGGACGAGTCGGTGGAACTGCTCAAGGCCGAGAAACGCATTCACTGCGATCCCGGCATGGAGCGGGCGCTCAAGAGCCTCGCCACTGTCGGCGGTCGCTACGCGGAACTCGTGCTTCACGGCCCGGACGGCTGGCGCGTGGCGCGGCTGGTGCTGGACAGGTGGTCCGTGTCGCTGTTCTCCTCCCGAGGACCTGCGTTCGCGGCCGTGGAGAAACTCAAGGCCCAGGGCCTCTCCACCGAACAAGCCATTTCCCGCCTCGCCGCCCCTGCGGGGAGCAAAGCTGCGCAGGGCAAACCCGCTGCGCGGAGCAATCCGGCTGCGCGGAGCAATCCGGCTGCGCAGGACAGTGGGACGGCCAAGGGAGGCGCAGGCTCGTGAACGGCGTGCGCGTGGTCCGGAGGCTGTTCTGGCACGGAGCCGCTCCGTTTCTGGTGTCCGGCGCGCTCGATACCGAAGCGCTGGCCCGGGCGCTGGCGCGCTCGCACTACGGATCGACGCGGCGCTTCTACTCGCGCGCCCAGCACGCGGTGGTTGTGAGCCGGGGCGTGGAAAGCGTCGCGCAACTGGACGAAGCCGAACGGCGCGTGGTGGCGATGCAGGCCTGGCTTGCGGACATCCTGGCGGTGTGGCTGGGCGACGGGGGCCCGAAGCGGCTGGGCGGCCTGGACAAGACGAAGTTGCGCACCATGGACGTGGAAGTGCTCGCGCGCATGTTCGCCTCCGTGTGTCGCTGGAGTGCTGCGCACGGCAGTGATGCGCACGACAGTGCTGCGCGCGGCGAGGCGACGCGGGAGGGCCCGCCGCCGAGAGGGGCGGTGGAATTCGAGCGGCGGTTGAGGCGGCTCGGGGAACTCGGCGACGAGGAGCGCCGCCGCCTGGCGCTCTACGCGCTGCTCGGAGAAGCGGTGATGGCGGGGCTCGGCATCGACGAGGGCGAAGCGGTCCTGGCGGCGGCGGGGCTCGATCCCCGGATCCCGAAACCCTGGGCGGACAGCCTGGGGGCGGTCTGGCGGATGGCGGAATCTGCGGTGCGCCGCGACGTGAGCGGCACCGGGGCCGAACGGCCCGCGTTCCCGGCGCTGAAGGAGAAGATCGAGCCGCTTGAGCAGGAGGCCGCCGCGCGGTGCTGGCTCGAGCGCTACAGGACATTGAAGCCCGGCGACGGCGTCGTCGTGCGGGGCACTTCCGCCGTGCGCAGCACATCCGCTGCGCGGGGCAGACGTGCTGCGCGGGGCAGATCGGGGGATAGGGACAAGGGAAAAAGGGAATGAATGTTGAACGACAGTCGGTAGCACCGAACTGGCCGGGCGATCCGGCCACGCTGGGTGTCGGGGACGTGGATTTCGAGGCGCTCGCCCACGTGCTCGCCAACACCTGCTGCTGGGGCGGACGAAGCCGCCGGTTCTATTCGGTGGCGCAGCACGGCGTGAACGTCAGCGCGGCGGTGGACCGCCTCGGACGCATGGACAAAGCCGAGCGCCGCGTGCTGGGGCTGCACGCGCTGCTCGCCGACGCGCCGATGGCGTGGACGGGAATCTGCCCCCCGCCAGGGGCCGCCCCGCCAGGGGACTCCGCGAAGGGGGAGGAACGGGTCAGGCGCGAGCGGGTCCGCGTGCGCCGAACGGTGCTGGAAGCAGCCGGTCTGGAGGCGGACCTGCCCGGAAACTGGGCCGAGGCGCTCAAGTTCATCCGGCGGATGGCCGAGGCGGCGCTTCTCCGGGACCTGCGCGAGGCGGGGATCGGCGACGCCGGCACGGGGGTCATGGGCGCCGGGCCGCTTTTTCCGCCGCTGAAGCAGTGGGTCCGTCCGCTGCCTCCGGACCGGGCCGCGAAGAAGTGGCTCGAGCGTTTCTCGGAATTGCGCGCGGGCTTGCCGCCGAGGGGCGACGGCGGCGGCGGCGAAGGCGGCGGCGAAGGCGGAGCCGGGGCATGAACTTCAGGGTGTTCGCGTCGGGTCTGCTGTTCCTGGTGCTGTTTCAGATCCTGGTGGCCGCGGGCGTGGTGTTGTACGTCGTGCACTGCGAGACGCCCGGCGGCGCGGCGGAATGGCAGGACACGGCGCTCGCGCCGCCGGCGTTGTACCGGTGAGGCGCGCGACGATGCAAGGCGCCCGGGGCCGCGCGCGACGCCTGCGCGGGGTCCCGCCGGGCAGGAAGACGCCGCGCCGTGGACGCCTCGGGGAGACCACCGGACGCATCCGCGTGCTCAGGGACAGCGACGCGGTGTTCGAGGCGGCGATCCGCAACGGCGTGCTGTCCGGCGACCCGGCCAACCCTCGGTACGCCGGGCACTACATGTACCTCTTCCACGACGCCGGGGGCACGGCCTGGTTCAAGCACCGCGACAGCCGCGTGAGCGTGACGATGCCGCCGGTGCGGAGAACGCACGGAGCGCAGAAATGATTGCAAGGGGCGAAGCCAGGACCGTGGGACTGGGCGCGTGGATCGGGACGGTGCTGGTCGGGGCGTTCTTCGCGGGCGCGTTTGTGGCGTCGCAGGAGGAGCAACCGCGCATCGGACGCGTGCGGCTGGAAGCGCTGGCGATGGAGCACATCGAAAACGCCGTCCGCGAGGACGACCCATCGGCGGAATCGACGGCCGAACGGACCCGGGCCTGGGCCGTGCGCCTGGAAGCTGCGCTGCAGCGGGTGGCCGAGGAACGCGGCGTGGTGCTGCTGCCCGCCCAGGCCGTGGCGGCCGGGGCGCCGGACTACACCGGGGAGGTGCGCCGGCGGCTTCATGAGACGGCACCGGGAGACGGGCCGTGACCGGTTGGACGGCAAACCGGGGCAACCGTTTTTTGATGGCCGCGGCCGCGTTGGCGCTGACGTGGCTGGCGCTGGCCTCCAGAGTGTACGTCAACGCGAGCTGGTCGGATGAGGCCTGGGGGTATTTCGTGGTGCCGGTGGGCGAACCGGCGCGGAGCGATCCGGTGGTGTTCGATCCGCCGGAAGCGCTCGGCGCCCCCGTGCCGTACCTGAAGACCGTGCGCGGCGTGCCGGGCGACGTCGTCGAGGTGGACGCCGGGCGCGGCGTGTGGATCGGCGGAGAATACCTGGGCCGCGCGAAGCGAGCCTCTCTCGCCGGGCGGGCGCTGGAGCCGATCGCCCCCGGTGTGGTGCCCGAGGGCCGGTATTTCGTCCACGCCGATCACGTGGACAGCCACGACAGCCGCTACGCGGAGATCGGGCTGGTGCCGCGGAACCGCATCCAGGGGCGGGCGCTGGCCCTGCCCGACATCCCCTGGCTTGGCCTCGACGGTCCCCCGCTGGCGCGGAGCAACCCGCTGGCGCGGGACAGTTCTCCGGCGGATTCCGGGTTGGCGATACCGGAGCAGCGGCCATGAGGCGCCGATTCGCGATGATCGTCGGCGCCGCATTGATCGCGGTGTGCACCGCGCTGCCGGCGCGGGACCTGGGGGTGCGCGGGGCTGTATGGCCGCCGGTCGAGGCGGACCTGCTGGCGAGCATCGGGACCGAGCTGCTGGAGCTGGAGCGCTCCGGTGAACTGCAACGGCTCGAGGACGAGGCCGCGGCGCGGGCCAGGGCGCGGATCGAGGCGCCCGAACCGGTGGCTGGGATCGCGCCGGCAACGACGGACCGCACGCGCTTCTTCGATCCTTCCGTCACGGTCGAACAAGACATCCTCGGGCCCGACGGCGTGGTGATCGCGGTCGCGGGCGCCCGGGTGAACCCTCTCGCCTACCGGCCCCTGACGGGCTCGGTGCTGTTCATCGACGGCACGCGCCCGGCCGAGGTGCGGTGGGCGCTGGCCGAGAAGACGCCCACGAGAATCGTGCTGCTGGCGGGCCGGCCTCTGGAGCTCGCGAGAACTCACGGGCGGGCGTTCTACTTCGACCAAGGCGGCGCGCTCGCTGAACGGTTCGGCCTGACATCAACGCCATCGCGCATAACCCAGCACGAATTGCTGCTGCGCATCGACGAAATCGTGCTGCGCGGAGCAGTACCGCTGCGCGACGACGCCGCTGCAACCGGACCGACTAACAACGACGAGGTAAACCCATGACCCGCTTCCTTCGACTGTCGAAAGCTCCAAGGTGGGCTGCCTATTGGCTGCTTGGCGCCGCCTTCTTGCCGGGCGCAACCCATGCGCAGGCGTGCACGGGACGGTTCGTCAATCCGTTGACGGATGTCTGCTGGGAATGCCTGTTCCCGATTTCCATCGGGCCGGTGAATATCGGCTCGGCCACGGCAGCGCCGGACACGCCGAACCCGCACTCGCCCCTGTGCTATTGCGGCACGCCGATTCCTAGGGTGGGGCTGTCGGTGGGGCTGTGGGCGCCGGCGCGCCTGATCGACGTGTCGCGCACGCCGTACTGCTTTTCCAACCTGGGCGGGCTGACGGTGGATCCGGGCCTGGGCGCTGCGCGCGGCAGGACGGGGTCTTCGGGCGGGGATGGCTCATCCGGATCCGTCTGGCACGTGCACTACTACACCTATCCCCTGCTCTCCTGGATCGGGGCGCTTCTGGATCTCGGGTGTCTTGAATCGGGCGGTCTGGACATCGCCTGGGTCTCCGAACTCGACCCCACCTGGAACGACGAGGAGCTGGCGCTGCTGGTCAACCCCGAAGCGGTGCTGTTCGCCGATCTGCCCGCGCAGGCGGCGTGCGCGGCGGACTGCGCCGCCGCGTCCACGGGGCTGCCGCGGGACGAACTGTTCTGGTGCGCGGGGTGCCAGGGGGGAATGTACCCGTTGACCGGGACCGTCGCCGCGCATGTCGGGGGCGTGCAGGCGTCGTTGCTCGCGGCCGAACGGATGGTGTTCCGGCTGCACCGGCTGGGACTGGCGTGGGGCACGTCGGGCTCCAACGCGCTGTGCGGGCGCTTTCCCATGCCGATCATGCAGAAATCGCAATACCGCTGGCAGATGAGCCAACCGGTGCCGGCGACGTCGTTCGCCGTCGGGTGCAACCCCACCGGACGCTCCTCGGTGCTGTGGGAGTCGCTGAGGGAGTTGCCGGTGTCGGGGGAAAACTTCGGGTACCTGCTGTGGAGAAAACGCACCTGCTGCGCGTTGTGAGGATGCCGCGATGAATCTGTACCGGATCCCTTGTCTTGCCGCGGTGCTCGGCGTCTTGGCCGGTATTTCGGGCCATGTAGCCGGTGCGCAGGCGCCGGCGTTGTACGAGGACGAGGCGCGCGCGCTGGCCGAGGCCGTCATGGACCGCTCGGCGGAGACCATCGAGGCGGCGCGGGGGCAGGACCTGGCCGCGTGGGCGGAGTCGGTGATCGGCCGGGCGCTGAAGGAGGCCGGTGCCGCGGCGGGGACGGGGTCGGTCTCGGTGGAGGCGCACGCACCGGCGTTGGCGCGAGCGGCGGCGGATTCCGGTCCGCCGTTCAAAGGACTGCCGCCCGCAGGGCCCGAGGTGATCGTGTTCATGAGCCTGGCGGTGCCGAAACCGAGTTGGCGCCAGTGGAGTGGCGAAGCCGCCCGCATCGGCGCGCCGATGGTACTGCGGGGCGTTCTGGCCGATGGATTCATGGCGACGGTGGGCGCGATCCGGGCACGGGGGGCGGAGGTGGGCGCCGGTGCGGGCATCGACCCGAGGCTGTTCCGGCTGTTCCGGATCGCGCACGTGCCCGCGGTGGCGGTGGTGCCGGGGGGTGTGCCGCCGTGCGCGACGCCGGGGTGTTCGGCCGATCCGCCGCCGCCGCACGATCTGGTGACGGGGAACATCGGGCTGGAGGCGGCGCTCGAGGCCATCTCTCGGGAAGGCGGTCCGGGGCGGGCCGCCGCGCGGGCGGCGCTCGCCCGCCTGAGGGGAGAGGTCGAATGAATCCAAGCTTCATCGCGAGCGCAATGCGGACGTTCCGCCTGCCGGAAACAGCGGTGGTGTTCTGGGCAGTCGTATTGTCCGGCGCAGCCTTTCTGCCGGGCGCAGCCCGGGGACAGGATTCGCAGGAAGCGGCCAAGGCTGCCGCGAGGACCGTGGGCTCGGCGGGCCAGGTCGCTGCGCGGGCGCTCGCCACCGACGCGGACGCGGCCTCGGACATCCCGGGCTTCGCAGGCACCGGCGTAGCGCAAACCGGACACACCGCGACCGAGATGGCCGGGGCCGCCCAGCGCGCGCTGGGCGACCCGGATCACGCCGGCGGCGCGGCCGGGGCGTTCGTGACCGGTGCGGCGCTGGCGCGCCCGGAGGCGGACGTGGAAGAAAGCGAGTCCGGCGTGCAGCGTGCCGCCTCCATCGAAGCCGCCCCGAACGCCCCGGCGTGGCGGGCCGGGGGCCTGGCGTCGGGTTCGGTGAGCGCGTGCGGCGCGGGCCTGGACGACGCCGGCGACGGCGGCGCCTGCGGCGGGGTGACGTACTGCGTGGGCGCGGGCTGCGAGCGGGTGGACACGCCCGCCAACACGGGGTTCGTGGACGCCGCCACGCAGCTCAATCTCGTGATGGAAATGGGCGGGGACGAGTTCGACCGGGCCAGCATGCGCATCTTCTCCGGCGAGCGCGAGTTCTGCACGATCCGGCTGCTGGGCGG
>LXNI01002521.1_pt1 | contig 12471 bp, 11 predicted proteins | sample 809091 | NCBI WGS metagenome assembly LXNI01 (sample SAMN04870527, study PRJNA318959) | sponge metagenome | biome: 01000161; feature: marine sponge reef; material: water | host: Sarcotragus foetidus | place: Greece: Milos, Mediterranean Sea | collected 2013-05-29 | depth 5-7 m | reverse complement strand
GCGGACGTGGTAGCGACTGTCCTCGGTCGGCTCGGTCTTCGACCCGTCCTCGTGCGCACCCTGAATGATCAGATCGCCGTCGGCGGTCGTGATCTGGATCTGGTCGGGGCTGAAGCCCGGCACCGATGCCCTGACAACGACCGCGTCGTCGGTCTCCTCGATGTCCACGGGCGGTAACCAGCCGGGGCTGTCGTGGAAGGCCAACCGCAAGGGGCGGGCGAACCAGTCATCGTCGAAGAAGCGGGGCGCGATCTCGCGGCGGCGAGCCTGCGGTCGCCAATTTCGGATAGCAAAGGTCATCTGAGAGCCTCCATGTAGCTCACTCAATTGCTGACGGTTGGATCATAAGACTTGAGTCTTTACATGTCAAGTACTAAGTGCAGGATATCTTCGTGTGGTTCGCGCAAGTCTGCTGGATGAGGCAGGGTGGACACTTGGAGGGGCCATAGGCAAGGCAACGACGCCAGGCGCGAAGCAGAGCTGCGGTCAGAAGCCGGAGGGCAAGTCCAGCCCGAGCCGCTCCGCCATTGCGGTCAACGGATCGATGACGCTTGTCGGATAGGCGATGCCGTTGGCAACCCGGTCCTTGAAGAGAGACCATTCGGGCTGACCGGGCATTTGCACCTGATCGAAGCCCGCCGCGGGCGGCAGCGCGTTCACGGCGCGGCTCTGCTCATCCATGGCCGTGCGGAAGTCATCCAGTGGCAGGAACGCGTCAACGTCGATGGTCAGAAAAAACAGGCTGCCCCGGGGTACCCGATTCTCGGGGTCGAGGGCGCCCTTGATCAGCGTGGCGCCGTCGCCCGAAAGCACGCCGGCCATCAGGTCGTGTACCAGCCCGATGCCGTAGCCCTTAGGACCGCCGGCAGGAAGGACGTAGGCAAGCCTGGAAGCGTCAGTAGTCGGATTGCCGTCGCTGTCGGTGGCGACGCCCTCCGGCAGGGTGCCGGTTGTGGTCCCCACCATGTGTAGCTTGTTCAGGGCGTATGCACCCGACGCCATGTCCAGCACCACGGGCTGCGACCCGTGCGTGGGAAAGGCCCAGGCCAACGGCGTATTGCCGGTGGCCGGCTGACGGCTGCCGGTCGCGAGCATGCATGGACCGGCCATGTTGCTGGCCGCATGCCCGATCAGACCGGCGTCGGCCGCCATCAGCGCCCAGTAGGCCGCGGCGCCGAAGTGGCCGGTGTCTGAAGCGACCGCAACGCCCACACCGCGCTCCTGCGCGATTTCGATGGCAGCCTGCATGCCGGCCCGGGCGCCCAACTGTCCCAGGGAGCGGTCGCCGATTACACGGGCGGCCCCGTTCGAGCGCCTGACGTGAATGTTGGGCGTTGGATTGATCGCGTCGGCTTCAAGGCCTTCCGTGTAGGCGGCGAGCAGCCGTGTCCCGTGGGAAAACACGCCGCGTAGGTCACAGTGAACCAGCGTCTCCACCACATAGGCCGCGTCGTCGCGGGGCACGCCGGTTGCGGTCAACGCGCTCGTTCCGAAGGCGCGCATCTGGTCGGCCGGGATTCGCGCTTCCCCGATGTCGTAGCGCAACCGGTCGCTCATGCGTCCCACTCCGGGTCCACGCCGTACGCGCGTCCGGTTTCCGCCACAGCGTCCAGCAACCCGCTCGGGTAGCCGATCCCGAGCTCAAATGCGTCGGCGCGCTTGAGCCACTCGGGTTCGCCGGGCACTAACACCCGGTCGAATCCCTCGGCTGGCCGCAGTGCGTGGATGGCGTCGATCGTCTCGTCCATATCCGCGACAAACTCGTCCAGCGGACGAAATGCTTCAACCCGGATGGCCACGAAAACCTGGCCGACGGTGCCCGTGTGATCAGGTGTTCGGTTCACCGCCGCCGTCGCGCCCGCCAGGATTCCGGAGAGCGTTTCCATAACGATGCCCAGACCGAATCCCTTCGGTCCGGCAAATGGGTTCAGCCAGACGAGTTGGTTTGGGTCGGTGGTCGGGTTGCCCTCGGCGTCTACGCCCACGTCCGCGGGAATGGACTGGCCGGTGGCGGCTGCCACGCGGACTTTCCCGAGCGCCGAGAAGCCAACGGCCATGTCCGCCACGACCGGATAATTCGTGCCAGCCGGCAGTGCCCAGGCAATCGGTCCGTTCGTCAGCGCCGGCGTACGGCTGCCAAACGCCAGAACGCCCGAGGCGCCGCCGCCGCTGCTCGTGACAAAGGCAATGCAGCCCGCCTCCACCGCCTGCAGGGCCCAGTGCGCCGCAGGTCCAAAGTGGCGTCCGTTATGCACACAGACCATGCCCGCCGCGCCGTCGCTGGCTAGGTCAATCGCCCGTTGGATGCCGACTTGCGCCGACACGGCGCCGGGCGCCCCGCCGGCGTCAAGCGCGGCCGTTGACGGTCGCTCTTGGAGAGTCTTGATTTCGGCGTCAGGTACCACAAGCCCGGAGCGGATTTCGTCCGTATAGGGCGTGACCCGGGTAACGCCGTGGGAGAACACGCCCCGCGCATCGGCTTCCACGAGCACGTCGGCAATCACAGCCGCCCGGTCGTCAGGCACGCCGGCGGCGTGCATCACGCCGGACGTGAACGCCCGCATGCGCTCCACCGGGACGCGCTGGCCAACCGCGGCCTGCGCGAAGTCGGCGCTCATGGGTGAGCCGCGATCGAAGCCCGAATCGCCTGACCCAGAACTTCCACGCCGGTACGAATCTGCGCGTGCGGGGCGTGGCTAAAGGCCAGGCGAATGGCGCCCAGGCCGGCGCCATCCACACGAAAGACCGAGCCGCTGCGGACTAGCACCCCGGCACGTTCGCAGCGTTGAATCACGTCATCCAGGAGCTCGGGCCGGCGCAGCGTCAACCAGAAGAAAAAGCCGCCATTCGGACGGACCCAGGTCGCCAGGTCGCCGACATTCTGCTCCAGTGCGTCGAGCATGATGTCCCGGCGCTCGCGATAGATGCCCTGCAATCGTGCGATCTGTTCTTCCATGTGCTCGCGCATGAACTCCGAGGCGAGGGCCGAGGAGAACGGGCTGGTGCCGCCGTCGGTCTTAAGTGGAAGGATTCGTTCGCTCAGCGAGGCCGAGGTGAGAATCCAACCCAGGCGGATGCCGGCGCCAAGGATCTTCGAGAACGTGCCGGCGCGCGTGACGAGGCCCGTTCCGCCGTCCAACTCGTACATGGATGGTGGCCGCTCGCCGTCGTAGTGCAGTTCGTAGTAGGCGTCGTCTTCGAAGACTGGCACACCGTGCCGGTGACAGATATCCAGCACCTCGAGTCGGCGTTCGCGTGAGACGGTGGAGCCCATCGGATTCTGGAAGGTCGGGATGGTGTAGAAGATGGCTGGCCGCCGACTGGCGCACAGTTCGTCCAGTGCGTCCGGCAACGGACCCTGGGCGTCCCACGGCACGTGGGCGCCGTAGTCGCTCACCCGCTGCACAAACAGGGCGCCGAAGGAGGCCTGGTCCAGGGCGATGATCTGGTCCCGGTTGACAAACGTTCGCAGGACCATGTCGATGGCCTGTCCAGAACCGTTCGTGATGATGATCTGGTCACGATCGACCTCAAGTCTCTCGAAGACCCGCAGCTTTTCTCGAACGACATCCACCAAGTCCAGGCTGCCCTTGCGTCGGCCGTACAAGAGAGCCGGATAGTTCTCTGGGAGAGCGTTGCGGGCGGCCTCGACCATTGCCTCAAGTGGCAGCGCCTCGTTGGCGGGCTGGCCGACGAGCAAGTCGGCCACGATGTCGTCGGGCGCGCCGGAAGCGGAAACCATCGTTCCCGGCGCAGCCTGCTGCCGGGCCTCGTCGCTCAGGCAACAATCGTAGTTAAAGGTCTTAGTCACGGCGCCGGCGGATACGAAGGTCGGCTAATAAACGCCGCCCTCGCTCATGAAGTCGTCCTCGGGCTTCTTGGCCACCGGAATCGGGCGGTTTTCGCACACGATCGCCTCAGTAGTCAGCGTCATGATGCCCACGCTAACGGCGGCCCTAATAGCGGCAATTTCAATGGCTGCCGGGTCGATGATCCCGCGCGTGTAGAGGTCCGTGTAATCCCCGACCACCGCGTCCCATCCGTGCCAGTCAGGCAGCTTGCGTACCCGGTTGACGATGACTGAGGGATTCACGCCGGAGTTTCGGGCGATGCGCCGCATCGGCGCCTCCAGGGCGTCAACCAGAATTCGCGCTCCAACCGCCGCATCGCCGCTCAGTTCATCGGCGACATCCTGTACGGCCGCCTGGGCGCGCAACAGTGACGTACCGCCGCCTGGAACGATGCCTTCGCGGAGGGCCACTTTTACGGCGCCAACGGCGTCGTCGGCCTTGTCCTTCAGATGGTTGATTTCCTGCTCGGTTACGCCGCCCACGGCCACGATGCCCACAGCCCCGCCGAGGCGAGCGATTCGGCGCTCGAGTTTCTTGACGAAGTTCGGATTCGTCTCTTCTTCCAACTGCGCGCGCAATTGATTCTGGCGATCCTGGATGTCGGCCTCGTGGCCGGCGCCTTCCAGGATTACGGTGGCTTCGCGGTTGGCCACGATACGTCGGCAATAGCCCAGCCACTCCAGCGGGACGTCCTGCCAACGGATTCCAAGGCTGCTGGAAACGACCGTGGCGCCGGTCAAAACGGCCAGATCTTCGAGCAATTCACGCATCTCGTCGCCAAAGGAGGGGGACTGGATGGCGACCACGTTCAGGTTGCCGCGCAGCTTGTTCTGGAGCACGAACGTCAATGCGTCGTGCCTGAGAATGTTGGATACCAGGAGAAGGTTGCGGTTATCGCTGGCCGCGACCTTATCGAGAATGCTCCTCAGCTGATCGGCAGTGACGAGATCCTGGTCGGTAAGCAGGACTCTGGCGTTTTCCAGTGAACCCTGCATCTTGTGGGTATCGGTAACGAAATAGGGCGAGATCCAGCCCTTGTCGATCTGCATTCCCTCGACATAGCGAGGCTCGAGACGTTTGCCCCAACGGTGGTAGTCCACCGTGACGAGGCCGTCGCGCCCGACGCGGCTCATGATCTCGCCGACGATTCGGCCGAGTTCGACATCGTCGCCCGAAATTGTGGCGACGTGGCGAATCTCCTCGGCGCTTTCGACGGGCTGCGCCAGGTCGCGTAAGCGCTTGATCGCGGCTTCCTGTGCCCGCCATAGCCCCTCGCGCAGAAGCATGGCGTTCGCGCCCGCGGCGATGTTGTAAAGGCCTCGATGCACAATGGCCTGCGCCAGAACGGTGGCGGTGGTTGTGCCGTCCTCCGTCATGGAGTTGGTCTTGGAAGCGGCCTCCTTCATGATCTGGATGCCCAGATCATGAAGGATGTTGTTCACCCGCTCGATCTCATTGGCGACGGTGACGCCGTCGTTGGTGATCTGCGGCGGGCGCAACGTTCGCGCGAAGGCCACGTTCCGGCCACGAGGCCCGAGCGTGGACCCTACGGTGTTGGCAACGATGTCGATGCCGGCACGCAGCGTCTCACGGGCCTCGTGACCGAAGCGGACTTCCTTCTTCTCGGGCGGAGGGAGCTTGTCCCCAATCGTGCCCGGAATGTTGGGCAAGGCGGCTCGCTAGCTGATGATGGCGAGGACGTCGCGCTCGCTGACGATCAGGTAGTCCTCATCGTCCAGGCGCAACTCAGTTCCGGCGTACTTGGCGTAAAGAACCTTGTCGCCTTCCTTGATCTCCAGCGGAATCGTCGTGCCGTCGTCGTTCACTCGACCGGACCCGACGGCCCGAACGGTGCCTTCCTGCGGCTTTTCCTTGGCCGTGTCCGGCAGCACGAGTCCGCTTGCCGTCGTTGTTTCGCGGTCTTCGGGCTGAATCAACACGCGGTCGCCAAGCGGCTTGACCTTGGTCGCAACCGTGGCCATGCAATCTCCTCCGTGACAGTCCGACGCGAGATTGAACGTCTGCGTCGCAGATAGGTGGTAGCTGCCGAGTCGTCAGGCGCAGCAGCAAAGCATGATAGCCGATGCTGCTGCCAGCGTCGCAGCGGACGCTCAGCCGCTTGATGGTACCCTACCGCCACGCGCGCCGCAGCGGATCTTCGTGGGATGCGATGTACTGCGGCAGTACCCGCCGCTGGGATTTGACTTGACGCCGAGCTACAAGGCGAGCGCCAGTTCTAAGCCGTTCGACCTGCTCATACGCGGTGGAACCGTCATCGATCCGTCGGCCAATGGATCGACACGAGCCGACGTGGGCGTCGTAAACGGCCGCATCGCGGCCGTTGCTCCTGTTCTGGCAGGTGAGGCCACCGAGGTCATTGACGCGCGTGGCGCCTACGTCGTGCCGGGGTTGGTCGACTTTCACGTCCACGTCTATTGGGGCGCGACTGTTTGGGGTCTGGAAGCCGACAAAATTGGCGCCGCTGGCGGAACTACCTCGTTCCTCGACACCGGGAGCGCCGGGGCCATCACGCTGGCGGGAATGCGCCGATATGTGATTGAACCGGCCCGCACCCGCATTCGAGCACTCGTACACATCTGCACCGCCGGTCTGATCACCACCCTTGGCGAGTTGCGCGATCCGCGCTACTTGGACATTGACGGAACCGTTCGCGCAATCGACGAAAATCGAGATATCGCGCCGGGCGTTAAGATTCGTTACTCGGAGAACATCGTCGGCGGAGGCGCCCAGGCCAGGGCTGCACTTGACGCTGCCGTGGAAGCTGCCGACCAGGCCGGAGTCTGGCTGATGGTCCATATCGGCTACACCCCCGAACCGATTCCGGACGTGCTGGCCCGCCTGCGGCCAGGTGACGTGATCACGCACAGCTACTCGCCATTGGCCGGCGGGCTGGTGGACATGGACGCACGAGGCATGCTTCCGGCCGTGGCCGAGGCGCGCGTCTCGGGCATTGAGTTTGATATCGGACACGGAAAAAGCAGTTTCGGCTGGGAGACGGCGCAAACGGCGCTGGATTCGGGGTTTCCGCCCGACTACATCAGTTCGGATCTGCACCGCGGTTGTGTGCATGGTCCTGCCTTCAGCCTGCCCAACGTGATGACCAAGTTCTGGCTGCTGGGAATGCCTCTCGATGAGATCGTGGCGCGCTGCACGGTCGCACCCGCCAGAAAGCTGGGACTGGACGCCGGCACGCTGCGGGTAGGCGCGGAGGCCGACATCGCGGTACTGGCCGTGGATGAGGGTCCCGTCACGCTGGTCGATTGCACCGGTGTGGAACGAACCTGGGACCGTGAGCTACGCGCCGCCCACACATTTCGCGCGGGCGTACGGCTGGACCCCACGGTGCTTGGACCGTCCGAGGAGCTGCCCGTAGAACTAACGTCGCGGCCAATGACTCGCGACGCAGACGCCTAGGGCTAATCCTCGAGGTAGCGCGCCAGCGCGGTAAAGGCTCGGGCCAGTTCCAGGCCCTCCTCCTTCTCCATGTGCATGATCAGGCCGCGTTCGAAGAGTTCCAGCGTGACCGTGCCGTGGGTTGTCTCCTCGGAGATGGCCACGGCGTTACTCAAGTAGACCTCCTGAAACACATGCTCGTGCTGGTGGTCGCCGTTCGGTGACGTGCTTTCCACGTGATCACCCCTTCCGCCGCGGCCGCTGCGCCGTGATCGAGAGTCTACTTAGCTTGAAGACTTCGCGTTGGCCAGGAACTCACGGAGATCATGGTCACTCACGCGCGACCGGTGCTCCCCGGGTCAGGCGGTGATGTAGGGAATCGTAAACGGCCCGCGAGGGAGCACGCAGGTACGGTCCGAGGGACCCAGCAACTCGCGCGCTCGCCGCGCGACATCGGGGCACGGTACGCAGTGCGCGGCGCGGATTTCAGCTTCCGTCAGCCCATCGGCGCGCAGATGCACCGTGGCGCTGTCCAGCACTCGACCGAAGATCTGGTTCTGCCACTGGTCGCTACGAACATGTCGAGCCTCGTTTATGAACTTGACCATCGAGCCTGGCGTCCTGTGCTCCCGCAGAATGTGTACAAAGTCTCCGTGCCCGGCGCCTTCACGGCACTCGGCGGCCATAACGATGTGGCCGCCAGGACGTACGATCTGCGCTGCGGCGTCCATTCCCTTGACGGCCTGATAGAGATTCAGGTCCAGCGGATGCCCGCCGTTGGTCGTGATGACGACGTCGTAAGCCTCGTCCACCGGCTGCATCGCCGCTTGAAGCGCTGCCTCACAGCCGGCGTCATGTACTGCCTCCAGTTCGCCGGCAAAGATTCCGGTAATCGCACCGTCGCCGGCGATCGTGACGTTTACGCTGAAGTCGCACCCAGCCAGCCGAGCCGCTTCTCGTTGCTCGAGGTGGATGGGATTGCCGGCGAGCGTCCCCCAGCGAGCCTTGGAATGGCCGATCATCTCGGCGTCGTGATTACACAAGATGCTCGCTTCGCCGGCGACGCCGGGCAGGATGAGCTTGGCCCCGCCGCTAAAGCCGGCAAAGAAATGCGGCTCGATCAGGCCCAGGGTGATTCGAATGTCAGCGTCGAGGTAGCGACGGTTGATGAGCACGGGTCGCCCCGACGATGTCTTGCCGATATGCCGCAAGCTCGACTCGTCACGGGCGTCGTGATTGGTGATCCGTAGTCGACGGTGCAATTCGTGGCCGAGCATGCGATCGAGTTCGTCGTCTCGGGTTGGTCGATGTAGGCCGGTGGCCACCAACACGTGCATGCGCTCGGCCGCACTGGCGTCTAGCTCGCCCAGCAGCGCTTCCAGCATCAGCCGGTTCGGTGCTGGCCGGGTGCTGTCGCTGATCACGACGACGATGGAACTGTCCGGCCGCACCAGGTCGGCCAGCGGCGGGCTGGCGATCGGTTGTCGCAGGGCCTGACGCAGGGCCTCGTCCGGATTGCCGACGCGCGGCGGGTCGCGCGGTTCAATTACGTCGGCGTCTTCGTCAAGTTCGATGGGCAAGACACCGTCACCGTAGGCGAGATCTATGCGCATTCAGGGGGCTTGCGAGGATTTCGCCCGAGTCTAGGCGACTATCCGAGTTTTGGGCGGTTTTCGTGTTAACATAACGGTCCCCATTCGCACGGTGTGCGCGTCGGGAGGCGGGTAAAAGCACCATGCCGCCCCTCGCCAGGGAGTACGACGTCCAAATGCTTGGCACTCAGCCGAGGCGATGATGCGCGCCACTGTGAACGAATTTGTCCAACATTTACGAACCGAGCGCGGCCTGTCGAAGAACACGCTGGCTGCCTACCGGAGCGACCTGCGGCAGTTCGAGACGTTTGTGCAAGAGGCCGGGTTTTCCGACTGGGCCATCCCGCCCAAAGTCGTTCGTTCCTTCATGACCAATCTCATTCAACGTGAGTATCGGCAGACGTCGCGGGCGCGAAAGTTGGCTGCGGTAAAGGCGCTGTATCGCTACCTAGTGTCCTCGGAAGCGGTGGCCACGGATCCCACCGCCGGAATGGACGGCGCTCGCGTGGCACGGCGTCGTCCCCGAATAATCTCCACCGCCGAGGTCGAGCGTCTGTTGGAACAGGCTGCGGACGCGTCCACGCCCGAGCGCATGCGGGACCGCGCGATGCTGGAAGCCCTCTATGCCACCGGGATGCGCGTCTCTGAACTCGTTGGGCTGGATGTGGATGACGTTGACTGCTGGGCACGCGAGATTGAGTTGGGCCGGGACGGTGCCAACGCCCGCACGGTGCCGCTGACGGAACGGTCGGCCGAGGCGCTGCAGGCGTACTTGACCAACGGGCGCGAAAAGCTGCTGCGTCGCGTCGACGAGTCTGCGGTGTTCCTGAACCATCGCGGCAGCCGACTGACTCGTCAGGGATTCTGGTTGATTGTGAAGGCCTACGCGCAGCGCTCGGACATTCAGACGCCGATCACCCCGCACACTCTGCGGCATTCGTTCGCCGCCCATCGTCTGCAGGGCGACAGCAGCGTGCGCGAAGTGCAAGAGCTGTTGGGCCATGCCAGTCCGGCGACGACGCAGATCTACGCCGAACTGGCGCGGGAGAATCGACCCCAGGCCCCAGGCGGTTCGGGGGCCTGACGCCGGGCGTGACCGACGCTGCTCGCGGCGCCCAGGTGCTGCGCGCGGCCGCCGGCGCCGATCCGCCACGCTGGGCGGTCATCAGCGGCAGTGGATTGTCCGCGCTCGCGGATGCCTTCAGCGTGCGCCGAACCCTGGATTACGCTGAGGTAACGGGATTCCCCGGTGCCACGGTTGTTGGTCATCCGGGTCGCCTGAGCCTGGCGGAAGCTGGCCGCGTACCGGTCTGGATCTGCCAGGGGCGCCCGCACTTCTATGAGCACAACGATATGCGGCCGATTACCGCGTTCGTGCGCGTGCTGCTCGACGCCGGCGTCACCCACCTGCTGCTGACCAATGCGGCGGGTGCGCTGAACCCGCAATACCGGCCCGGTGACGTAATGGTGATTTCCGACCACCTGTTCCTGCCCGGCCTGGCGGGACATCACCCGCTGGTTGGACCGAACGATCCGCGCGGCGAGCGATTCCCCACGCTCGCCGGCGCATACAACGCGGAACTGCGAGCCGCCCTACGTGATGCGCTGGCGCGAACCGGCTGTACCGTGCGGGAGGGCACGTATGTCATGGTCGCCGGTCCATCGTACGAGACGGCGGCGGAGACGACGCTGCTGCGTCACCTGGGGGCAGACGCGGTGGGAATGTCCACGGCGCCGGAGGTTGTGGTCGCACGCCACGCTGGGGCCACCGTTGGTGCCGTATCGACCATCACGAACGTGGCTGGAACCGAAGAGCCGAGCGACGCTGGCCATTCGGCGGTTGTCGACGTGGCATCGACGGCGGCACCGCGGGTTGGCGCGGCACTGGCAACGATCGTCCGGCAGTTTGGTGCGAGTTAGGTCGCGCGCAGCCGCAACAGATGGCGCAAGAAGCGCACACCCTCCAGGGCCGACGCCTTGCTGGCGGCTCGCGCGCGTCGATCAAACGTATACGGAACGTCCACGGCCCGCCGAACGTGACCGCGGACGAGGATTTCGAGGAGGATTTTGAAGCCGACCGGCTGTAGGGTCACGCCGGCAATGATGCGGCGGCGGAACGCAAAAAACCCGCTGAGGGGGTCGGTGGTTCGTCGCGCAGGCGGCAGCATGATGCGAGCTACGCGGGATGACTCCCGGCTCACCAGCCGCCGCCAGGGTCCACTGAGGCCGAGCTCGCGGCCGCCGCGCACGTAGCGGCTGGCGACGACAACGTCGGCGCCGGCTTCCACGGCGGCGATCAGGTCTGGCACAACGCTCGGCGGGTGTTGCAGATCGCCGTCCATCACCACCACCACATCCTCGGTAACCTCAGCCAGAGACTCGACGACTGCGTGCGCCAAACCTCGCCGACTCGAACTGTGGTTCAGATTGACGGCCGGGTTCTCGCAAGCCAGGTCCCGAATCTCACGGGTTGTACCGTCGGTGCTGTCGTCTGCGAACAAGATGCGAAACGGCGATTCGCCAAGCGCGGCGGTTACCTGCTCCACCAGCGGGCCAGGGTTTCCGCGCTCATTGAACGTTGGCACGATCACGGCAATGGTGGGCGCGGTGTCAGACGGCATGTGATTGGTGTGACGGCCGGCTGGCGGCGGCCGCTGGCGAGCCTAGCACCGGCGTTGACAGTGAAAAGTCGGACCGTAGACTGAAAACGCGACCCACGTCACGGCTCATAGAATTCCCACACACGCCGTAGTCATGGCCGGAGGCGAAGGCTCCCGGCTGCGACCGTTGACCATTGAGCGCCCCAAGCCAATGGCCATGCTGGGCGACGCGCCGGTCATGGAACACATTTTGCGGCTGCTGCGCGCGCACGGTTTCACCGACGTGATCGTCACGCTGCACTACCTCGGCTCCACGATCGAGAACTACTTCCAGTCGGGCGAGGACTTCGGACTGCGAATCACGTACACCTACGAGAACGAGCCGTTAGGCACCGCCGGCAGCGTGGCCCTGGCCCGCGATCAGTTGACCGAGCCGTTCCTGGTGATCTCCGGCGACGCGCTGACCGACGTTGACCTGACGGCGCTGGCAACCGCGCACGAGGCCTCTGACTCCCAAGCCACCCTACTTCTGGCCCGGGTTCCCAACCCGCTGGAATACGGCGTGGTGGTGACCGAGGACAACGGACGAATACTTCGTTTCCAGGAGAAGCCGTCCTGGGGCGAAGTGCTCAGCGACGCTGCCAACACGGGTATCTACATGCTGGATCCGGCCGTGTTCGACTTGATTCCGCCGGGACAGCAAGTCGACTTCTCTATGGACGTCTTCCCGGCCATGCTCTCGGCTGGCCGACCGCTATATGGGCACATTGCGGACGGCTATTGGACCGACATCGGGACGCTCGAGGCCTATCGGGCCGCCAACGCTGATCTGGTTTCGGGGCGAGTGCGTACGTACGGCGGCCCGACCTATCGACCGGACGGTCCCTCGGTGGACCCGACGGCTCGCGTCGATCCCACGGCGCAAATGCGGGGGCCGGTGTACGTAGGGCGCGGGAGTGAGGTTCACGCCCACGCCGTGATCAACGGTCCCGCGGTGATTGGCGACAACACCCT
>LXNI01002519.1_pt1 | contig 12489 bp, 12 predicted proteins | sample 809091 | NCBI WGS metagenome assembly LXNI01 (sample SAMN04870527, study PRJNA318959) | sponge metagenome | biome: 01000161; feature: marine sponge reef; material: water | host: Sarcotragus foetidus | place: Greece: Milos, Mediterranean Sea | collected 2013-05-29 | depth 5-7 m | reverse complement strand
CTATGAATCCGAACCTGGATTGAACGTAAGACCGGTGGGTACGACTCAACGAGTCGGAAGCCGGCGAACTGAAGCGTCCGAGAGCAGAGAACAAACAGTTGCAGGCGAACCAGCCAATACTGAAAGAAGCAGCTCATTTTCTCTACAGGTATGCGAGCTCCACTCTTTAAACGATCAGAGGACCACGCGTAACGCATTTGAGGTGCTTACGACGTTGCACCTATTCGCATCGAATACATTAAATGCAACGAATGCAACAGAAGACATAGAATTAGTGGTGTTGAAATTGATCTATGCACGTGATGTCCGAGTACGAATTCAGGCAAGGCGACCTACTTTCTGCGTTCAAAACGTACATTAACGAGTTGAACGAACTTGAACCAGCGAAGCGCCGGATTGCTATCGCGGTCCTTCTCGCTTCTGTAGTTGACCACGTACGACTGCTTAAGTCGAACGACGAAGCTCTGCCGCCAATCGCAGAATCATCGATGGGATCGACCGAAGCGAGCGCGGACTTCTTGGCCGCATTAATCCGCGTCATTGACTTTCCAAAATCGTCGCTTCCTATACTTTCCGAGTCCATAAGTGACCAGATAGGCGGTTCCGCACACGCTTTCAGTGCATGCATTGACTTCGTAGCGGATGGCTCTGGTCGTGTCTCGTTGAACATTGGTCACACACGGACCCTCGAAGGCGAGAATCTACTTTATCCTGACACGCACGATGTAGCGCCACGATCTGAAATTGACGCGCACGATACAACCGAAGGTTCATTCTTGTCCGCTGCGCGTGCCGCAGACTTGCTCGGCGTCGCAAAATCCACGATCACGCGGCGCATCGATAAAAACGAGATGATTGGTTTCTGTGCGTTCACGAATAAGCTTCAAATCCCGGCGGAGCAGTTCCAAGACGGCACTGTGGTTCCCGGCATTCCGCAGGTTCTTGCCATGTTCAATGAGGAAACGGTAGAAGGCGAGACGTACGCGGACCACAAACGCGCTTGGCGTTTTCTTGACACGGTGGTCTACCCTGGCAGCCTTTCGCCACGTCCGATCGACAGGCTAAGGGAAGGCTTAAGGAACCGAACAAGCGACGATGCGCTCGTGGAACTGAACCACGTTAAGGAGAGCCTCGACTACGGCGATCACATTTGAGCACCGCGGAACTTTCATCGCTGGGTCCGCGAGGGCGCAAAACGGTTATTGGACTCTTCTCAGGCTTGATATCCGCTCGATCGATCTCGAACTATGTCCGAATCATGCATCGGCGTTACGCACAAAAACCACTCGGGCAGAGTTCTGGACCGAGTCGTTTCAGTCCGGTGCTATCGGCTGCGGGTATAGCCCGTTCAGACCCGCCGTTTCGCGTCGTTTATTTAGCGGAAGACCTCGTGACTGCAGCGTACGAAACGCTCATCCGTGGACGGTTCGATCTCAAACCCATGCGTGTTCTTTCCCCGGTAGACTACAACAGCTACGTTGCCGTGAACATATCGTCTACGCAAGGTAATACGATTACGGTCGTAGACCTAATGGATGGGAACGCCATACGTCATGGTGTCCCCAGCGATGTGACCAGCTACTCCAAGCACACCGATGGGCAACATTTCGCAGAGTTCGTCCACGCCAATATGCATGACGTCGACGGGGTACTCTATCGAAGCCGCTTCACCGACCGACCTAGCATAGCTGTCTATAGCCGCGGAATTCACCGGCTTGTGCATGGAACGCCACTGCCACTGAACCGTCAGTTGCTCGGTCCAGCCTTGCAGTCTTGGAATGTCGATGTGATCTGATACAAGAGATGACTCGTGGCGCTCTCTAATGTGTAGCAAATCCGCTCGTACATGCGGTTTTAGCGACGGTGTGTATGGGGCCGTTCAGCCATTGCTGTCAGACGGAGGCGCAACGATCTGTGGATACCTTACCGCAAGGCATTGAACGGGGAATTAATGCTTGATTTCACAATCTGCACGACTCGACTTTAATTTAATCATCTGGATTACACAACAGACTTGGCATGCAGCCTAGACTGGGAGGAGCTTCAATTTTTTGTTGCAGGCGTGCTACGCGCGATGGGATTTAAGACCAAGGTATCACCTCTCGGACCCGATCAGGGCAATGACATCACCGCTTCACGAGACGGCTTCGGTTTCGAGAATCCGAGGATCGTGGTTGAGGTAAGACACCGCAAAGGGTAGATGAGCGCATCAGATATTCGGAGTTTTATCGGCGGACGACATTTAGCCAACAAGTGTCTCTATGTGAGTACCGGCGGATTCAGCAAGGAAGCAAAGTACGAAGCTGAACGTGCGAAAGTTCCTGTAACGCTGATGGATCTTGACAACCTCGTTGAAACAGTCACCGAAAACTATGGAGATTTCGATATGGATGCGCGTAGCTTGGTTCTGCTGAAGAAGATCTATTGGTCCGAGAGCTAGATACTCCAAAACTAACTTAATAACTGTACAATTAACCATGCTTCACTTGAATAAATCATGAGCAAACCCATATTTGATATGTGAAACCAAGCAGTTACGTCAATAGTTTTCTGCAAATTCCGTTTGCTTTAGTTGCACTGTGTTTTTTTGATTAGGCTGAACTAATGTTTATAAAAGATTTGAAAATAATCAGAAGCGTAGCGGTCGTGATCCTCCTCGTTACGAGCGCGATCGCGCAAGACGATCCGGAGCTTCCTGGTAATACGCTTGCGATGGCGACGAGTGAGCGCAATTACGATGTTAACGACATCGAGGAGATCTTCGTCGAAGGCGAACGGATCCACGGTGACGACATGGATCTGCTTGAAATGCAGCGTGTGTATCGCTGGAAAGAGACAGCCGCGCGTAGTTTCAAGTCCGGTCAGTACGAGAAGGCGTTTCCGCAATTGTCGGTCCTGGCGCGGATGGGATTCAAAGATGCGCAAGCGCGACTTTCGTACATCTACCTGCATGGCCTCGGCGGCCAGCAGAAGTCCAATATGGAAGCGATCGGCTGGCTTGGTGTTGCCGCAATTGGAGAGACCAGACCTGCTTATCGAAATCTGTTCAACCAGATGATCGCAGAGATTCCGGACGAGCATCGCCCGTCAGTAGATGCACACATTCAATCGTATCGAAACAAATACGGTGCCGAGACGCTAGGTATTAATTGCGCCCGAAGTCGGACGGGACATATCTCAAAGTTTGTCTGTCGGTATTCAGCGGAAGCGAACGAGATTTTCATCTGGCGTAACCTGTATGCGTTCTTAAACCAGCAATACGCTGCTAAGGTCCGAGCCCCGATTCGCCGCAAACGTAACCCGTGTTGCATGAATTTCCAAGCAAGTCAGTTGGCCCCGTACAGATACCTGTCTCATTGTTGTACCAGATCTGAGTTGGACTCCCACAGTAATTCCCAGGTCCGAAGCAAGCGCCTTGCGAACCGGTGCAGACGAGCGTCTGCTGAATAAAACACTCGTATTCGGTCGACACGATCGTCCAGTTTGGTCCTGGATTTGCGTCAGGCGGTAGCCCGACCGTCGGTTTAGCGGGACAGCTCCACACGACCGAGCACGCGTTCTGTGTCACGATCGGAGTCATGTTGGAACAGCAGCAGTTCGGGTAACTGGCACTCGTATCGCTGCACGAGTAAGTAAGGTTCGGGCACAAATTCCCCACCGGTATGTTCGTCCCGTCGCAACAACTCTTGCACTCGGTCGCGGGATCAGTGACGAGCGTCCCGTCACCGCAGGAAGGTTGGACCGGGCATAAACCCACGGCCGGAATATTCGATCCATCCCAGCAGTCCTTGCAGTCCGTGGATGCGTTACACACCCGCGTACCGTCTCCGCATTGAGCGGTCGGTAGCGGACAAGTCGCGTCGACATGGATGTTCTGCCCGCACATGCAGGTCTTGCACTCCGTCGCAGGATCGGTGACGAGGGTACCATCGCCTCAGGAGGGTTGGACGGGGCAAGCGCTCGCGACCGGGATATTCGAACCGTCCCAGCAGTCCTTGCAGTCGAATCCAGCATTGCACACACGCGTGCCGTCGCCGCATTGTTCCGGCGGAAATGGGCAAATCGAGTCGACGTGAATGTTCTCGCCGCATTGGCAGGTTTTGCACTCGGTGGCGGGATCCGTCACGGCGGTTCCGTCTCCGCAGGTGGGTCTCGCGGGACAGGCAAACGCGACAGGCATGTTGCTGCCGTCCCAACAGTCCTTGCAATCGGTCGATGCGTTGCACACCCGTATGCCATTACCGCACTGCTCTGGCGGTAGCGGGCATGTCGCATCGACATGGATGTTGTCCCCGCACTGACACGTCTTGCATTCGGTCGCAGGATCGGTAACAAGCGTCCCATCGCCACAGGCGGGTTGGACCGGACAGACGTTTGGCGCACACGCTGTCGTGCCATCCCAGCACGCGGCTAAGAGCGGACAGGACGTGGATGTGTGGACGTTTGTGCCATCGCAACAGGTCTTGCATTCGGTCGCAGGATCGGTGACAAGCGTCCCGTCGCCACAGGTCGGTTGAACGGGACAGACGCTGGGCGAACACGCCGTCGTGCCATCCCAGCACGGGGTCTCCACTGGACAGGTCGCATCGATGCGAACGTTCGTCCCGTCGCAACAGGTTTTACATTCCGTGATTGGATCCAAGACGAGCGTCCCGTCGCCGCAGTACTTGAGCACGGGTTCCGGCGGACACGAGGCGTTGATATAGATATTTGAGCCATCCCAACAGGTCTTGCATTCAGACGTTGGGTCGGTGACGAGCGTACCGTCACCGCAGGCGGGTTGGACGGGACAGGTCGCGGGCGGATAGACCACCGTGCCATCCCAACAGGTGGTGCCGACGGGGCATGTATTGGCGGTTGGAATGTTGCTGCCGTCCGGGCAGTCCTTGCAGTCGGTCGATGCATCACTTACGATGGTGCCGTCCCCACAACTCTCGATGATGGGTGGATCGGGACAGGTAAGCACGTTGGATATGTTCGTGCCATCCCAGCAGTCCTGGCATTCGGTGTCGCGATCGATCACGGGGGTTCCGTCGCCACAGTATTCCACGCCCTGCGTCGGACAAGTAGACGTCACGGGAATGTTGGTCCCGTCGGAACAGTCCTGGCATTCGGTCGATCGATCGAATACGGGGGTACCGTCACCACACTGTTCCGTGGGTTGTGCAGGACAGGAATCGACCACGTGAATGTTCGAACCGTCCCAGCAGTCCTTGCATTCGGTGGCGCGATCGACGACCGCGGTGCCGTCGCCGCAGTATTGGACGCCTGACGTCGGACAGGTCTCGGTCATCAGGATGTTGGTGCCATCGGAGCAGTCCTGGCATTCGAGCGACCGATCAAACACGGGCGTGCCGTCACCACATTCCTCGGTGGGTTGCGCAGGACAGGAATCGACCACGTGAATGTTGGTGCCATCCCAGCAGTCCTCGCATTCGGTGGCGCGATTGACGACCGCGGTGCCATCGCCGCAGTGTTGGACGTCGGATGACGGGCACAGATTCCCACTCGGTATGTTCGTCCCATCCGGACAGTCCTTGCAGTCACTAGAGCGGGAACTGACGGGTGTGCCGTCTCCGCAGTATTCTGTGGGTTGTGGTGGCGACGTCGGCGGGGAGGACCCGGACGGCACCAAGCGCCACTCGCGGTCAGGGACGGCGGTTCCCGGCGCGATGCGCGCACACGTCACCGGATGGCCGCGGGCATCGATGGCGATGCCGCCGCTGTGTACGCCGTCGGGTGGTAGACATGGATCACCGGGTGTGACGATGGCCCCTGGACCGAAATTGAGGCGATCCTTCAGGTGCGTGCCGTGCGGTCCGGACACGTGCATGGAATGGCGCTGAATCAGCTGCTCGAGCGGATCCGCCCGTGCCGGCCGATAGGAGACGCGAAAGCCAGTCCCCTCGGTGACGTAGGCGGCCTTGCCCGGGAGCTTCTGGACGACTTGCGACGCGATCGCTTCGTTGTCGACGAAGGTGGTGAGGACCTGGTCGGTACCGACCAGCTGGAGTTCGTACGGCCGGCCGACCCCGTTACGGTGTGCGGACGTCGCCGAGTGCACCTTGATCCCTGGCATGAGGACCTGCATGTCGTGGTAATCGATCGTGCCTGCGTAACCCGCGCGATGGAACGAGCGCTCCGCTTCGTGCATGCGCTCGAAACCGATCACCGTCCCCCAGACCGAGGTATAGTGGTCGGCAATGCGGTAGGCGTAGTTCAGCGTGGAGGCAACCGCGCCCACGATGAACAAGCCGATCAGCGCATCGATGAGGATAGCGCCGCGTTGACGCGGATTCATACTAGGCACCTCAATGGTTCTGCCACGCGGAACCGTTGCAGCGCATCAGATTGCCGGTTGCGTCGACCCCAAATCCATTGCCGGTGCACAGATCGCCCGCGGTGACCGTGTTCTGCACATACAGCGGCCGCTGCATCTTGTTGGTGCCGTCCGTGAGAAGGGTCTGTTGCATCAAGGCGATCCCGCCCGGTGCCGGGACCGCGACCGTGATGACGTAGCCGTCGGATACCGTGGCGTAACTGCCGTTGGTGCCGAATTCGCGCGTCACAGATCTAGCGTGAGACTCGGCACTCACAGTTGTCGTGATCGTGACGTTGGTACCCGTAATCGTTAGTGTGTAGCGTCCGCCTTGTCCATTTACGACGGCTTGCATGGGATTGCCGGAATCGATCGGCAGCAACGGCAGGTAGGGGTTTAGATCCGAGAACGACGTCGGCCAGCGCGAAACATTGTCGGCGCGGTAGGCGTAGAGACCCTCGATGATGGTCAGGTAGCCTTCGACAGTGCGCTTAGAGGCATCCAAGTCTTCGGTAGTCCGCGAAAACTGTGTGCCGAGCGCAACGACGGTAAAGAGCACGCCTACTAGCAGGAGCCCGGCGAATGCTTGCATTACGGACAGATCCTCGAGTCAAAGACGGCATCGAAGAACTCGTGCGTACGGTCTCCACCAGGTATCGGTAGGGTATACGTATCGGACTGGATGATGTTGGATCCGCTATCGACCTTGAACACCGTTATCGCGGTTTGGCGGTTGTTGCCGCCGTCGAACGCGATCCGCCAGATTGATCCCTCGTCGATGAAGGGAGGATTCTGTCCGGCGCTGGTCAAGGTAGCACGCACCGCGCTCAAGGTGAGCGCGGTGGTGGGGAGGGTGCAGCGCGACGCCGTCATGTGATTGCGGTAGGCGAGCGCGATCGAGCGTACGTTCTGCACATCGCGACGGTCAGCCAAGGCGTCATCAATCGACCACGCGCTCGCAGCAATGATGCCGCCAAGCGCGATGGATAGGGCGATTCCCAACGTCACCGACCAAATCGACATTGAGTGTCAACTACTCGATGACGAGGGTCAGCGCACCGGCGGTCGAACACACGGCGCCAGGCTTGAATCCGGAGACGTGGTCGTCGGTTGACGTGGTCGCGGTGGTACCAGGATTGTCCGTGAACGATCCCATCAACGCCAGGCAATCTTCCTGTGATGGCGTCGTATATACGATGGTCGCGTCGCCGTTACTCGTACCGGTGGTGGGCGCAGCCGTGACTGACAGTCCGTAAGCGTTCACGCCGTTGTTGCCGTTTAGCGACATGCCCCCGATCGCGTAACCGTTATCGACCAGGACTTTGACGTTGGTCAAGCCCGCGTAGAGACCACCTTCGGCAAACGACGAGCGAAACTGCCGTGCGCTCGAGGCGACTGCATTGATTTCATTAAGCGCACGGGTCTGATTCGCGCTCGATTGCGTGTCGGTGAATGCCAGGAATGCGATGACCGCAATGAGGGCGATAGCGCCGACTGCGAGGCTCATTTCGAGAAGCGAGTAGCCACGCTGACGTGCCGCAGCGAAAATCGTGCGGCGATATGTGGATGGTTCATCCATAAAAAAGCTCCAGTAAATTGGACTAAAACACGCCGACTTGCGAAGCTACGGTCTGTGCGGCGTTGAACAGTCCGTGGAACATGAGGACGAGAAAACCTGCGGCTGTGGCCATGAAGGTGAACTTCAAGCCACGTGCGCGCACGGCATAGTGATTGGTTAACTGGGCTTCCTGCATCGCGGCGAGGGTTTCGAAGGCGCTTGGATAACGTTCTCGGTCCTCGCCCGGTACAAGCGCATCGAGCAGCTCGGCCACGTCCGACGGAAGCAGTCGATCCGCGAGGCTTGCGGCGTACGCGCGCCCGTCATTGACGTCTCGTGTGACCAAGGGGGTCATCGCGCGGACGTACGGCGACTGGTAGGCATCCACGAATGCGGAAAGTGTTTGTAGATGTGTTGCGCCTTGGCGCGTCATTGATGCAGCGAGGCGGCAGTACGCGATCGTGACCTGGTCGAGCCAGTCGCGATTGAAGAGCGTGAGCAACCAGCGGCGCTCGGTCAAGCGGGAACGTCCCCACCAGCAGAACGCGACATACAGCATGATGAAGATCCCGACGGCGGGACCGAACGTCTGCAGGAAGGTCGCGACCATATGGAGCGGCATGGCTTCGCGTGCGGCTTCGTCCTGCACGATGTCACTCAGCAGTTTCGGCGACGCCGCAACCATGCTGATTGCAACCGACGCGGGTACCAGCTGAAAAGCTGCGGGTTTAAAGACACCGGTGAAGAACGTCCGTGTCTGACGAGCTTCAGCCGTGAGTTCCGACAGGGCGTCTGGCAGCGTCCCGTTCTGTTCGGCGACGCGCAGGATACCCGCATCTGCTGCCGGAAGGTACCCACTTTCGTCGAAGCCATCGCATGCAAGCCGACCAGCCTGAGCCGCATCAGCGCCATATTGGGCAAGTCGCTTGACGCCTTTATCGAGTTGTGCCTTGTCCTTGAGCATCTGGCAGATGGTGAGCAACCGCACGCCGCCGCGGGTTTGAGCGCCAAGGATCTTGTAGAACATCAGGCGCGTGGTCGTGTCCATTTCGACATGACTGCGCCACCAATTTCGAACGCGCCTAGCGAATGTCAATGTCAGACCCTCCATTCAATGTGGTATGAACCTGCGCCGCGATGTCAGCGGGTAACGCGTCTCGCGTGCCGATGCGACCGATGATTTCCTCTGTCAGGATTGGATCCAGTAATCCGCGTTGAATCTTCGAGACCGCGTGGGCGGCTTTGCTCACCATTCCTTCCTCAAACATGCAGATCGCCAACCCAGCAAGATCGTGGTCGCGAATGTACTGTCGCGCCGGATGAGAGACCTCCCGAGGAAATGACATGACTTCCGCGACCACCGTCTGATCACTGATCCCACGCGTGCACCGCGAGCAACCGTCAGTATGGTGAAAACGAAGCTCGTCTGACTGATACTTGTGCTGTAGGCGACTAGTCAGCACGTCGTCGTCCAACTTTGTCCTGCAACAGTGCTCACAGACGATTGGCACTAGGCTCTGATTGATGACCCCGTTCAGAAACCCCGGTTGTGCGAGCAGATTGACGTCGATACCAAGGTGTTCAAGGCGGGAAATGGTCGTGAGGCACGAGTGCGAATGCACGGTTCCCCATACGCGCTTCCCTTGTAACGACATGTCAATCGCCGCTGTCGCCGACTGTAGGTCACGGACCTCACCAATAAATAACGTATCGGGATTCTGCCGTACGAGACCGCCCAACATCCCGCGAAATCGGCTCTCAGCCGCTTCGGCGTAATGGTCGAACTCCACGTGGGTCACGTGATCGAATTCGATTTCAATAGGATCGGCGATCTCAATGATCATCTCGGTGTCAGGCATGCCTGCCATGAGTGAGGTGAGTGTTGTTGATTTGCCTGAGTTTGTCTCCCCAGATATCACCGCAAGCCCGCCGGCACTCCACTGCAGTTCGTCGATCTGGCGTTGTTGTGGGCTGCTGTAGCCCAGGTCTGCGAGAGCCGGAAGAAACCGTGGATCGCGCAAACGCAGAACGATGGAGTTGCCGCGGACGTCTCGCATGGAGTTTGCGCGAACACGAAAACCACCGAAACTGAACGCTGTATCCGTGGTGGCGTTCTCTTCGTACTGACCTTCGCGCGCGAGCGACCATAGTGCCCGTGCCATTTCTTGACCGTCTTTTCGCGAGATCTCCGAGTGTAGGTAACGTACCCCGTGGGTCCGGAAGTGAATCTGCGTCCGATCGGTATGAATCGCAATGTAGACATCGCTCGACTTCCGCGCGATGGCGTCGTGCAGGACCATCTCTACCAGGTCGTTGTGTGACACCGATTCGTGGTGCGCGCGAACTGCCTGACTTCTCAGTTTGCTATAGGTCATGAGCGAGATCGGTCTCGCAACCGCGCGTCCCAGTTCCTGGTTGACGAGATCAAGGAGCTGTTCCAAGACGCGGACACGCGCGGGATCCTCGACGTGATAGACCATGCCGTCTCGCGTCACGAACACCTTAAGTGTCTGCATGGACGCGAGCGCTGCTTCGATCGCCGGATGGTGTTGGCAAGCATCGACGAGCGATCCGAGATCAATGTCTCCATCGTCTTTTTCGCGCGGAGGCGTTTCCGTATCAGACTGAGCCTGTGCAACCGTATTCTGAGTCGAGCGTTGGGTTGGCTCGATGCCTTTGAGATGCGTTTCGTGTCGTTTCGCGACCTGCAGCTGCGGTGTCGACCGGCGTCTAGAAAATAGGGACATCACGCCTCTCACCATTCACGTCGACAATCAGATAACGACCGCGTTCGTCGATCGAAACGCTAACGATCGTGACCGAATCGTCGCCGAAAAACATGGTTTTGCCCACGTAGGTCGTCACACGCTCACCATTCGAACGGTGACGCCACCCTACCCGGTGTCCGTGCGCGTCGTGGACGATGAAAACGGGTTGCCAGGCATCGAATTCACGTGGATTGGGTGCGGCGATATCGTTGAGCGGCGCTTTATCAGAGCTTGCTGACTGTGCTACCGCACTGGGTGCCGATTGGGATTGCGCCTCCTGTTCTTGATCGGCGATCATCGTCGCCACGATCGTGTCTAGCGATGCATCCCGCAGCAGTTTCGCACCGGCTTCGCCGAATTCGGCAACTTGCGAAGCTGCTTCGAGCGTAGTACGCAGTGCAAGTGCGAGACGCCGACGTTGTGCTAGGCGCGCGAGCAGTGCTTCCTGTTGCAGGTGTGGCGTCTGTTTCGCTTGCCGCAGGAGTTCGTCGAGGCTGAGCGGTTCTACCGCCTTCGAAACTGAAAGTGACTCGGTCGTCGATTCGTACGTCGTGTTGGTTAGCTCGCCACCGGTCTGTTCCTCAGTTTTCGTAGTTTCGACTTCGGAATTAGGCTCGATCGACACATCAGCGTCCGCTTCTACGGGCGGGATCGACGTCTGGTCGACCGCTGTAGCAAACGCGTCTGTCTGCGCCTGAGTCTCTTCGTTCGTCGCTGCTTCTGATCGTCGCGGCGCTTGGTCGGCGTTTTGCGCTTCGATGGACGCAAAGACGTTTCGCGACGCTTTGACGTCTAAGGTGTTTGTGAAGTCGCGTGCTGAATGCTGCTCAACATGATCCGGCATCAAACCAGTCGTACCGATTAGTAGAAACGCCATGGATGCAATCCACGTCATGTGCCAAGCCCTCTCATCGCGAGACTTAATTCACAAGTGTTGATTACCCCTTCTTCGATCATGCAACGCGCGTGGTGTAACGTGATCGGCAGGCGGAAAAGGTGTTCGCTGAGATCCACAAGCACCGATGCAACGGATGCTCTATGAGTGTCGTCTGAATCTGCGATGGAGACCGTAATGTGCTGTTCCCATTGGACACTACCAGCAACCGGATACGGATCACCAAACTTCAGAGTCAATGGCATCGATTCCAGATGCGACGTCAATTTCGACTGGAAGGCCTCAACCGTGTACGGCTTAAGCTCGATCACGGGTGGCGCTTCAGGCAACGGCCCAATCGGTGTGGAAAGCAGGTCTGTAGTGGCTGTATGCAGAACCAGCGTACCTTCGTTCGGCTTGAACTCCAATTTCGAGGCGCCGTGTGTGTGCCAAAGCGCTGCATCGTGATCGGCAGCGAGTAGCGCTAGCGTCGCCAGTTCTACGCTGGCGTTGTAGCGGACAGGCGATGCGGTTGTTGTGACGAGTGCCGCGACGTGTTGGAGCGGTTCGGAGATGGGCACACGTTGCCACCAAGCAAGCGCGAAACTCACACAAAACGCTAAGACAACCACTGCTAACGTGGTTAGGCAGTCGCGCCAACGGATAAGTCCCGTAGCGAGTAATGCCAGAGAGGCATGTCGAAAGGTCATGGCTGCTGTATCGATGTCGACTGGAATCTGAGCCGCAATTGGTATGTCGATCTCGAGTCGACCGCCACCCGTCAGCAACGTACAGGTCCGCGCTTGTGCACGCCAAGTCTGTAAGCGCTGTTTGAATGCGTCTGGATACAGGCACCACTCCTCGCGAACGAGTCCCTTCTGCACATCGGCAACATAGATTCGAGTTATGTCAAGTATTTTCTGCAAATTCCGTTTGGGGTGGTTGCGCTGACCCACCTGCAGGTGGGTCA
>LXNI01002517.1_pt1 | contig 12510 bp, 13 predicted proteins | sample 809091 | NCBI WGS metagenome assembly LXNI01 (sample SAMN04870527, study PRJNA318959) | sponge metagenome | biome: 01000161; feature: marine sponge reef; material: water | host: Sarcotragus foetidus | place: Greece: Milos, Mediterranean Sea | collected 2013-05-29 | depth 5-7 m | reverse complement strand
TTCTCCTTAAGCTCAATTACGAGTCCGCAACGCCCCCCGAAATTCTCAATCACCTCCTCAAGAGTCGGAATCCTCTCGCCACAACCCGCGTCAAGAGATTTAAGCTCGTCAAGCGTTTTCCCAGAAACGGCTCCCTTACCGTCCGTGGTCCTGTCAACTTTACTGTCGTGAATGACGACCAGACGGCCGTCACAACTTTTTCTCACGTCAAATTCTATTGCACTCGATCCCATTTCCAAGGCTTTGCGGAAAGATCGAAGCGTGTTTTCCGGCTCGTAGTGACTCGCACCTCGGTGAGAAATGAGAAGGAAATCTTTTTCGAAAAAACCTTTCATTAAATTCGCGGAGACTATCTGAACAGATCATGAGCCGGATCTCTGATCAGTTCACCCGATCCCCCCTCTGCCCGAATGTAATCGACCCCGCGCACTATCACCACAGGGGTCGCTGAGGTCTTCTCCATCAGCATTCCGGCAGCACACGCTACTTGGTCAGCAGTCGCCATCTCGGTCGCGGTAAGCGTAAGTCCCTTGGCATCGGTTTCTCCCCTGCGGTCAGAAAGCGCCCTCATGCCACTACAGCCAATCGCAATGTCCGTGAGCCCTTCCCGCCAGGGACGTCCGACGGTGTCGGTTATTATAACGGCAACGTCCTTGCCAGTTTCTCCTTTTATATGCTCCCTTATAACCCGGGCGGAGCGGTCAGAATCAAGCGGCAGAAGCGTGACGTCTTCTCCTCCGGAAACGTTTGAGGCATCCACGCCGGCATTTGCCAGTATTAGTCCTCCAGTAGTCTCAACTATAAGTCTCCCCTTGCCATCTTCCCTCTGGTCCATTCTCACGACTTTCCTGGTCTCCCCGAGAATTACCTCCACGAGCCTTGGGTCTTTTGAAACTTCCCGCGAAACGGTAACCGCGAAACCCGAAGGCTTGACCCGAGAAAGACTGACGACCCTGCCCTCAGCTTTCGAGACCACCTTCTGCGCAACTACCAAGACATCCCCGTCGAGAAACGAAAATCCTTCCCCGGCGGCAGCGAGAAGGATCATCTCCCCGAGATTGTCTCCCTCCTCTACTTCTGGAATTCCCCCGAGGGAAACAAGTCTTATTTCTCCTGTCTTGCCCATCTAAAATCTTTCCTTGTGCTGCGGTGGCTTTTGTATATCCCGGCAGAACTATCTAGTATATACTACCGATATTACCGGGAAGAAGAATGGAAAAATTCTACATGGAAAGAGAGGAGGACATCGAACTGGAAAAGCAGTTTGATGTGTCGGAGGTTGCAAGAGAATCAGGCCTTATGATTCGCATATTCGTAACCTCCTTTCTTAAAAAGGAAATGATGGAGCCTGACTCTGAGGCCACGGCCCGCGGCGAGGATGAAAACACGAGGCTAAAGGAGATACTTTCTCCGCTCGTTTCGTCAATAAGGACAACCAGAAAAGCGAAAAAAACGAATCTGATCAATTTCACCGCTTCGGTTACCAAAGGCGGAAAAGGTCAGGAATTTCAGGTCATCTCTTATCTAGGACCGATAACGAAAGACTCCGAAGAACCCTGCTTAACCCTTCTTCTGCCGGAAGACCTGCCGGAAGAGACACCTTAGCCGTAAAATCATGTATTATTAGCTTTACAATGGGGTGTACAGAGGAAATTTCCGGCGAAATCTACTTTGACAATAACGCAACCACAAGGCCCCTCCCCGAAGTGACGGAGGCCATGTGCGAAGCCATGAGGGAGCAGTTCGGCAACCCTTCAAGCGCCCATTCGGCAGGCAAGAGAGCAAGGCACCACATGGAACTCGCGCGCAAGCGCACCTCCAATCTTGTGGGATGTTCCCCGGAAGACCTTATATTCACAAGTTCTGGAACCGAATCAAACAACATGGTTTTTTATTCCTGCACGAGGAAGAAGGAAAACCCCCGAATCGTCACAACTGGGGTTGAACATTCCTCAATAATGAAGATGTGCAGTTTTCTCGAACTAAACGATGTCCACGTTGAAATGCTCGAGGTGGACAGACAAGGAATTCTTGACATCCAGAGGCTCGAAGACGCGCTTTCCGAGAAAACCGATCTCGTCTCCGTACAATGGGTCAACAATGAGACCGGGGTGATACAGGACATGGCAAGTATTTCCAAGCTCTGCAGGGAAAAAGGGGTTCTTTTCCACACAGACGCTGCCCAGGCGGTAGGAAAACTCGTGGTAGACCTAGAGGAGCTTCAAGTGGATTTTCTCTCCTTCACGGCTCACAAAATCAACGGTCCCCAGGGCGCCGCGGTTCTCTATGCAAAAGACAGATTGTTTGTGAATCCTGTTCTTTTCGGAGGATTCCAAGAAGAAGGGTTTCGTCCAGGGACCGAGAATCTTCCCGGAATAGCAGGACTCGGAGCCGCCTGCGATATAAGACTCGCAAGCTTCGAGGAAGTCATAGGGAAAATGGAAGACCTTCGTAACCGGTTCGAGAAAACAATAATTGAATCCATACCGCATACCTCAATTAACGGGGGCGGAGGAAAAAGAGTATGCAACACCACCAACATCCATTTTGGCGGGATCGATGGAAGAGAGCTGATTTCTCTCCTCGATGAATCGGGAATAAGATGTTCGCAAAGCTCCGCCTGCACAAATTTCGAGGTTGCGCCCTCCTACGTACTGGTCGCCATGGGACTCGGGGAGCAGCATGCATACTCAAGCATACGATTCAGTTTCTGCCCGGAAAATAGTTTCGATGAGATAGAAACCGCGGTGGAAATTATTAGGCAAAAATGCGAATTTCTCAGGAACCGCTCCCGCTGAGGCCGGACACCCCAGGAAGGGAAAGAGCGAACAGGAACCCCATAATTATTATGGCCCCCATAACAAAGTTACCAAAACGGAATTCTTTACTGAGAAATCAGCAATATGCATGGGGAATCAATCGACAATCCTTACCATCTGACCAGGGAGCAGACCGAAGTTCCCCTCGGTTATGATTCTGGAATCCGGGGGAAGCGAATCAAAAGCTATGTAGGCGGAGTTATCGTTAATCCAGCTGGGTTTCACCTTAACCTTCGAAACTTCTTCGTTTTTCTCGACCAGCACGAAAGAGAAAGCTTCTTTACTGTCGGACAAGATGGCCGTTTTGGGGATTTTGACGACATTATCAAATTTCTGCACCGGTATTTTTACGGAAACTATTTCTCCGGGCCACCATTTCACTGAGGGATCGGATATGGCAATCTCAATATCATAGGTTCCCGAGAAATCATCAGAACCCGGACTCACGCCATCAACTTCGCCCTCGACGGTTTCAACAGTTCCATCTCTTGCGAGGAACACTTCCAGAACATCTCCACGTTTAACGCTCCTGGCAACCGACACGTCTACACCAGCTATTACTTTCCTGCCACTCAGGTTAACAACCTTAGCCACCACGTCCCCGTTCCTTGTTTCCTGTCCGATGTCGGGAGCGATTTCAACAACCTGACCTTGGATAGGGGAACGGATTTTAAGGTTTTCATAATTCCACTTGGCCCTATTGTAAAAAGCTTCAAGTGCTTTTACACTGGCCGAGGCGGTTTCAAGCAGGTTCCGCGACGCTTCGGTCTCATCCTCAGATACTATTCCCTTCTCGAAAAGAGCCACGTTTCTTCGGTATACTCTGTCGGCCTCGGCAAGCTTTCCTCTGGCGGACTCAAGATTGTACTTCGCCTCGTCAAGCCGGGTTTCCACGCGGTAATCGTAAAGCTCAAGGATGGTATCGTCCTTTTCTATTTGCTGACCCCGGCCGGAATTTATCTGCTTTACCCATCCCGAAACCGTCGCGCGGACCAAGACGGTCTGCTTGCCACGTACCCTTCCGAGAACCTCTGTGTAGATTAAACCCGAAGACGCAACAGGCACCATTACTTTTACGGACCTTTGGATGTTCTCTTCAGAGTGATGCCGCACACTCGATTCCCTTTCATGAAGAAATTTCGCATACAGCAAAACAAGAACTAGAAGGAAACCCAAGAATATTAGAAGCAGAACTAACCAGTTTCTCTTTTTCTTTTCCCTGAACCAGGATCTCATTTAGCCTTCCACCCAAAAATTCAATAAAAAAGGATATTTATACATTATCAAGAATCCAGCGACTTGTGTAGTTAGCAAATTAAAATAACCAGTTTCTGAACAACCCTTCTCTCATCATGTGAGACTGCAACTTCACAACCTCACGTAGTATGCTAGTAAGCACAACGGATAATAATGATTGACTTTTAGCCAAAATACTCCGATAATTTATTAAGGAAATCTTAAGGAGGATGTTGATGAACGGAAAACCATTAACAAAATCCCAGCTTTCAAGCAGCCTAGCAGAGAAGGCGGGAATAACAAAGGCGACAGCCAAAACCGTTATTGATTCTATAGCGTCAATCGCGTGTGAAGAAGTAAAAGCAAAAGGAGAGTTCACAATTCCTGGAGTGGGTAAACTGGTCATTAGCAATCGCAGTGCCAGAATGGGGAGAAACCCTGCTACCGGTGAAGAAATCAGCATACCAGCAAGGAAAGTCCTGAAGTTTCGTGTGGCAAAAGCCTGCAAGGACTCTGTGCTGGGTTAAAAATACCTCCCCGACTTCGCTCAACTGACACCGCCTTTCAGCGACCAGTTGAGGATTTCGACCGGATGTACGATCTTGGTTTTAGAATCCGAGTTGTTCAGTCCCTTGCGTATCTGTATCATGCACCCAGGGTTCCCGACAGCTAGGTAATCTGCGCCGGTTTTTTCTACTTCGCGTATTTTCTTCGAGAGAAGCTTAGCGGACATCTCGGGTTGTACGATATTGTATATACCGGCACTTCCGCAGCAATGATCCGACTGCTGCATTTCGGTGAGTTTAAGTCCTGGGACACCTGTCAGAAGCTCTCTTGGAGCCGACCGTATCCCTTGGCCGTGGACAATATGGCACGCGTCCTGATAGGTAACCCTTATATCAAGCGGGTGCAGTGGCGCCCCTACTCCAGTATCCGAAAGAAATTCCATGACATCCACGGTTTTCGCTGAAAGTTGCGCCGCAGCTTCAGAGTAAACCGGGTCCCCGCGCAGAATCTCGACGTATTCCTTCATGGTCGAACCGCATCCGGCGGAATTAACTACCACGGCGTCTACATCCAAGGCAGTGAAAAGATCCACGAGTCTCCTCGCAAACATCCTTCCCTCCTCAAGTCTTCCGGAGTGAACAGAAAGGGCCCCGCAGCACCCCTGATGCTGTGGAACAAAAACTTCGCAACCTGTTGCGCAAAGCACTTCAACCGTAGCCCTGTTTATCTCCGGGAAGAAAACCCCTTGAACGCAACCGCTCAGAAGAGCGACTTTCTTTTTTCTCTCTCCAAGTGCGGGGTAGAAGGCGGAAAAAGTTTCCCCGAAAGCAGAGCTGACTTCGGGGAGCATATGAAACATGGAGGAAGCCGACGGACTTAGCCTGTTTAGAAGGGCAGGCGGAAAAATTTTCTTAAGGCCGAGAACTTTTACCAGATAAACAAACGGCAGAAGAAGCCTCAGCCTCCTCGGATAGGGGAAAATTCTGAAGATAAAAGCCCTGAGAATTTTCTCTCCAAGCCCCCTCTCGAATCTTCTTTCAATCTGCCCCCTCGACATCTCTATCAGGCTTCCATACTTGACTCCCGAGGGACATGCGGTTTCACAGGCAAGGCATCCAAGGCACAAATCAAGATGTTTTACAAGCGAGGTTCCCATTGGGATTCTTCCCTCCGCCGCGGCTTTTATCAGATGAATCCTGCCTCTCGGAGAATCAAGCTCGTTCCCGGTTTCGAGGTATGTGGGGCAGGATGAAAGACAGAACCCGCAGTGAACGCAGTCCTGTATTATCTTCCCGCTCGGGCGGTCCGTATCGTCAAAAGCTGTCTCAAGCGACATTGCGTCCCTCCCCTCCCGAAGAAATCGAAAAATCGAAAGTCTCGTCACCCCCGCGACGAAACGCATCCTTGAGTTCCGCTTCGGCGCCAAACGATTTTTTCTCAAGTTTTCTGCCGGATATATCAAAACGAAGAGAGTCTTGTGAAAAAGGATTGGGGGAGACCGTATAGTTAATCCCGTCTTCTGATAACAGTGTTATCTCCGCCGTTTCGCCTAGGTAATTGATCGGAACATCCCGAATAGTGGCTGATCTTGATCCGTGGCAAAGAGTAAGAGATATCATGTCGCCCACCTGAAGAAGTCTAAGATTAGTCCGTATATCAGAGGGAAGATATCCGTTCAGGTTTCCTTCTCCTATGCTTATCCCAATACTTTGGCGTAGAAATCCCCTGATTTTCTCTCTAAGCGAGACGGCCGATTCGTTGCCCGGATCTCTGGATATGTTTCTTTCGTTAAATTCAGAAAAGTGAAGCGCTATAAGGGCGCAGGCGTATGGATACTTGCCGAGATGTCTTTCGAAACACTCGGACCAGATCTCAAACTGGCTCTCGGAGTGCATTTCCATGAAGCTTCTCGGGTAGCCGTTTTCCGGGTTAAAATCAGCTGCTGAATCCATCTTTTCCCATCCGCAGTCATGTTCCCTTATCGCAAGCATTACTTCATCTCTGGGCGTAATGCTTGCGAAATGCTCATTGCCCCAGAAGTTCATTATTCTCGAAGAAAGAAAAGCATGACTTGGCTGCGGTATAAGCGTCCATCCTTCGCCGGATTTTCTTCTTATCATAACCCTTACCCTCGGTCCGCGTCGAATATCTTTTCGCCGGGCAGTATGTCTTTGGGATCAAAACGCTGTTTAATATTTTTCATAAGCGAAAGCGCATCCCCAAAACCTCCCCACGCTCTTACTTTCTCCCTGAGTTCGTGGCGAATTCCAGAAAACATGATACGGCCCCCGAGCGAATCGGCAAGATTTTCGAGAAAGCGGGCCACACTGACCACCTGTTCGTCCTCACCATTTACCGAAACAAGCGTAACACCCCTAGCGGGCCTTGAAAGACAGAGCGCATCAACCCCCGAGAATGCCGGGCTACTCTCAATATCGGAAAGAGCCTCAATCGAAGCCGTTACGGGAAGAGTAAGCTTTGAGGAAAAACTCACCCCGGGCAAAAACGGAAACTCCCTTGCCGCAACCCATAAGTCCCGAGAGATCTCATCGTCCATCTCGACAAAAGCGGAGGTCTCTCCCGAGGTTGTTTCTCTCACCTCTTTTATCTGCTCAACTACGGCCTCTTCGAAACTGTCGAATCTGAGGAGTATAGTTCTCTTCGCTCCCTGCGTCGTCGTCCCGAACTCCGAAGAGAGGTTTTCATCCAGTATTTCAAAGCATGTGGGGACGATATCCGCAGCAAGTATTGCCCTAGCCGCCTGGGAACAGGAAACATGGTTGTCGAAGCCCAGAACGAGGGTTCTTGAGAAGTGTTGCCATGGGTAGAGCCTGAAAGTCGCTTCTGCAAGAACACACAGGGTTCCGAGCGAACCTACCATCAGCTTAGGGATATCATAGCCCGCTACGTTTTTAACTACCTTTCCTCCCACGTTTATGATCTCTCCGTCGGCCCTTACGGCCTTGACTCCGAGGATGAGCTCCCTGCACGTACCGTATCTGGTGCTCATGGGACCGCAAAAATTTGACGACACCAGCCCTCCCACGGTCGCTCCAGCGTCAAGAAGGGGCGGATCAACCGGAAAAATCTGGTTCTCGCACTCGATAGCCTTCTGAAACTCCCTGACCTCCATGCCGCATTCAACTGTGGAAACCATATCGGAAGGTTCGTGAAAGAGAACCCTGCAAAGACGCTTGAGTGAAAGCGCCGCACCGGCCTCACCGACCGGGTTGCCGAGAAAAAGCTTTGTACCCCCCGCAAAAGGAAAAATACGAATGCCGCTTCGCGAGGCAAAACTCAGGATTCGAGATATTTCCTCAACGGTTTCGGGATAGAGCACTATTTGGGGAGAGAAACCAAATTCCGGGACACTTGGATCCGCGTCACCGGAACCCGGGACATGGAAGTTTGAAACCATCTTGGAAAGTTCAGTTACGTAAGACATTTTTTTTAACGGACGAGCTATTAAACCCTGAACATGGTCCCAGATTTACTAGAAAAGTTCCCCCATTTCCTTTGGCGGAGGGGCCTCGGAACCGTGTTTTCGCATCCCGGGCTCAACGCATGTTCTCGGAGTGGGAAACACTTTGCCGGGATTGCAAAGTCCTTCCTCATCAAAAGCGCACCGCACGAGATTCATCGTGTCTATTTCCTGTTCATTGAACATAAGCGAAAGAAACCTCTTCTTGTCAAACCCGACGCCGTGTTCTCCTGTAATGCTGCCGCCGGCGTCAACGCACACCCTGAGTATTTCTCCGGAGAGCTCTTCGGCTTTTTCAGATTCCCCTTCGACTTCCGGATCATAGAGCACCAGTGGGTGAAGATTCCCATCTCCCGCATGAAAGACGTTCGCAACCCGAAGACCGTACTGCTGGCCGAGATCTCCTATCTCCCCAAGTACTCTGGCAAGACTGCTCCTGGGTATTACTCCATCCTGAACATAGTACCCGGGACTTATTTTCCCCATGGCGGCAAACGCGCTTTTACGCCCCTTCCAGAAAAGCTGTCTTTCGCTTTCATCCGCCGCCAGCTTTATTTCAACCGCGCCGTTTTCCCTAAGTATTTCGATTACCGCTGGAACCTGCGCATTGACTTCCGCCCCGGGCCCGTCAAGTTCCACAAGAAGAATCGCCCCGGCGTCTCTCGGGTATCCGGCACCTACAGTGGATTCAACAGCGTTTATGCTTAGATTGTCCATGATTTCCATTCCCGCGGGAATCACCCCGGAAGAGATAATCGCGGAAACAGATGCCCCGGAATCTTCGATTCTTTCAAACGAGGCGAAAAGAGTTCTAACCACTTGGGGTTTCTTTATTATCCTCAAAAAGACCTTGGTGACGATACCTAAAAGCCCCTCGCTTCCGACCACGAGCGAAAGAAGGTCATATCCTAAATTCTCTGGAGTCATCCCCCCGAGCGTAGCCACGGCGCCGTCGGGTAAGACCATCTCCACCCCGAGCACATGATTGGTCGTGACTCCGTACTTAAGACAATGCACCCCGCCCGAGTTTTCGGCAACGTTGCCTCCTATGGTGCACACGATCTGACTTGAAGGATCGGGAGCGTAATAAAAGCCCTCGGCGCTTACAGCATCGGTCACGGAAATATTCACCACTCCGGGCTCAACCACCACGACGCGGTTCGGAATATCCACATCGAGAATCCTGTTCATTTTTGAAAGCGATATCACTATCCCCTCACGGTTCGGAAGGGCGCCCCCGGAGAGCCCGGTTCCCGCTCCTCTGGGAACGAAAGGGATTTTTTCCCGATTGCAAAGCTTTACGACCCGAGAAACTTCCTCCACACTTGAGGGCAGAACGACGAAAACAGGTTTTACCCTGTATCCCGTAAGCCCGTCACTCTCATAGGCAATCAGTTCATCCTCAGCGGAGATAACCGCCTCGGCACCCAGTATCCCCACAAGTTCCGAAGCGATACGGGATTTCCATCTCCCAGTCCTTTTTGCTGCTTGCGAACCCATCATTAAACTTATAGTATATCGGAACCCGGCAGACGCTAAAAATTGACTGAGATGGAAATCATCAAAGAAGACGACCCGTTCGTATTCGATAAAGCATCCGAGTGCATTAGAAACGGAGGAGTGATCATATACCCGACCGAAACGCTCTACGGGATCGGCTGTATTGCGTTTAACCAGGAGGCCTGCCGGAAAATAGTAAGGATAAAACAAAGGTCCGGGGACAAGGGGCTTATAGTTCTCGTAAGGGATGGGGAGATGCTGGATCGCCACTTCCATATTCCCGCCGAACTGCTCGGAAGATATTCCCGGAACCAGAAGCCCCTCACTCTGATACTCCACCCGAAATCCACTTTTCCAGAAGAGGTCTCAGGAGGAAGGGACTCTGTCGCGGTAAGAATTTCCACATCCCCTTTCGTAAAAGAAATCCTTAGCCGCGTGGGGGAGCCCATAACCTCTACAAGCGCGAACATAAGCGGCAGGGATACCTCAAACCGGTTCATCAATATCCGCAGGGATTTCCCGAGCGGAATTGATGTTATGGTGGATTCTGGTACCCTACCGCCCTCAATGGGTTCCGCAATAGTGAATCTGACGACCTCGTCACCCGAGATTATCAGAGAAGGGGACCTTTCCCTAACCGAGATAGAGGAGATTCTTTATGGCTGAGATAGAACCTTTCAGAGGCATAAGATATAACGAAGAAGTGGTCGGGGATTTCGCAAAAGTCATCGCTCCCCCTTATGACGTCATAAATCCACAGCAGCGCGAGGAGCTCTACGCCAAAAGTCCTTTTAACGCCGTGAGAATCGAGCTGCCCGAGGGAGATGGGGAGCAACGTTACGCAAACGCGAAAGAAACCTATTCGAAGTGGCTCGGGGATAATGTGCTCATAAGGGATGACGAACCGTCAATCTATCCTTACTACCAGGATTTCGAGTTTGAAGGACAGCGCTACACGAGAAAGGGGTTCATAGCGAACTTAAAGGTCGAAGACTTCGACAAAAAGATCGTCCTGCCACATGAGCAGACCTTCAGAAAACACAAAGAAGACCGCTTAGCGCTCACAATCGCCTGCAATTCGAACCTCAGCCAGATCTTCTGCGTCTACCCAGACGCCTCAGGAGAAATCGAGAAAGACATAGACAAAAATATCGGGGAACCGCTTGTGGACGTTACCTTTGAAGAGGGTATAAGAAACACTCTTTGGAAAATATCCGACCCGGAAATCATACAGCGGGTAAAAAGCCTCCTCGCGGACAGATCGATTCTTATCGCAGACGGCCATCACCGTTACGAAACCTCGATAAACTTCAGAAACCTGAAGAGGAAAGAGACGGGCGGAAATTCAGGACCAATGCCCTGGGATTACGTAATGACCTATCTCTCGCGGGGAGAAGGCCAAGGACTTATAATCAATCCCACTCACAGGATAGCAAGAAAAGTCGGGGAGAACCTTATTGACGATCTGCGGGAAGATTTTGAAGTCAAGAGAATTGCACCTGAGGACTCGCTTGATCTCGGCCCGGACCAGATATCTGTTGTAACCAAAGATCCCGGAAAAACTTTCAGACTCACTCCAAAGGCGATACATAAAAAAAACTATGAGAACCTTGCCGTGATAATTCTTCACAGCCAAGTTTTTGGAAAACTGGTAGAAGAAGACAAGGCAGACGTGATGTACTCCAAGTTCCCTGAAGAAGTATTTGAGAACGTGCACAACGGAGGGTTTGATGCCGGATTTCTTCTTCCCAAACTGAAATCAGAGGACATATTCAAAGTGGTTCTAGACGGAACCAAGATGCCTCACAAAACCACCTACTTTTACCCAAAAATTCTCTCCGGGCTCGTATTCAGCCCCCTGTGGCGCTAAGTTTAAGAAAAAACGAGAGACAGCGCCAGAGAGTTTTCTTTTTCCTGCTTCGTTGCTTGACAGAAGAACTAACGTTCACTAGAATAGAATGTAGTATATACTACAATTAGAGGAATTCCATGCGTATTGTTTCTTTGATGAAAGCTAACCAAGAGCTTTCCAAGCTAATAAAGGAAGTTGAACGCGGGGAGGGTTTTCTAATTACCCGACGCGGTCGTCCAATTGCCAAGCTGGTACCCCACACGGCAGACAAGACAGCCGATTCTGGATGGGCGATGGCCTATAAGCGGATGATGGCAAGGTTAGATGAGGGGGTTTCTCTCGGCGGACTCAAGGTAAACCGGGAAGATCTCTATGATCGTTAAAGGGCGATTCTCGCTTGACACAAATGTCCTCGTCTACGCGGTCGACCTAGATGCTGGCGAACGTCATGAGCAATCCAAGGAACTAATTGGACGCGTAGCACAATGTGACTGCGTGCTGACTACCCAAGTTCTCGCCGAATTCTTCCACGTGACAACTCGAAAGAAACTGCTTGAACCATCCCGTGCAAGCGCATTCGTGCACGATTGGCTAGAAGTATTTCAAGTTTTTTCTGCCGACGACACAACCCTTGTTAGCGCCATAGATGCAGTAAATGATCATTGGCTATCGTTCTGGGACGCAATGCTTTGGGCTACAGCACTGCAAAGCGGATGCTCTGCAATCCTCAGCGAAGACATGCAGGACGGCAGACGACTAAACGGCCTCGAGTTCATCAATCCTTTCTCCGCAACTGCCGCAATCCGGTTAGCAACACTGTTGAAAATATAAAACCCGAAGGACTACAGAGGTCAGCAAGCTTACCTGTCTCGTGACGTCGCCCTTGCGCCTCGCTAATCCTTCGCCGCCATCAGACTGGATAGAAGACTCTCACTTCCAAGCTGCTGCTCATGCTCGGCACACAAAAAAAGAGGAGGAGAAACCGTTATCAGTCTCCCTCCTCTTCTATTCATCACAAGTCTACGCTACTAACGCAAACCCATGCTTCCTGTCATTATCCCTGGCTATACTGCGGCAGCAGGAACCTGTGACGCATCGTGTACTCAAACGGTGTG